>Ga0310786_10011092_pt1 | contig 11275 bp, 11 predicted proteins | sample AusTroGonzalo_MG_FD_203881 | JGI IMG/M metagenome (GOLD analysis project Ga0310786, IMG submission 203881) | Bovine rumen microbial communities from tropical cattle in Woodstock, Queensland, Australia - Gonzalo_03 (v2) (version 2) | ecosystem: Host-associated > Mammals > Digestive system >... | reverse complement strand
TGGAGGGGCTCTGCTTACGGACCGCCTTCTCGACGGCCTCTCTGGCTCCCGGATAGGCCTCCGTGATGTAAGGATGGGTGTCGCTGAAGAGCTTCCCGTCCTTCGCCGGATTGTTGTCGAGTCCTGGCATCGGCAGGGGCGGCGTCCATCCCTCCAGGCCGGAGGCGTTGACGGGCTCGTCCGTCTGCTTCAGGGTACATTTGCAGTTCCACCGGTCTCCCGGGTGATGATCGTCCCAGAAGGGATGGTTCACCGGCAGGGTCAGCTTCGTCTCCCAGTAGTGCTGGTGCAGCGGGTCCGGAGTGAGGGACGTGGTGGGCATCCATCGCACGTTAGGAAAGACGTCGGCCTCTTCCAGGAAGTGCTTCCAGTCGGCCGCCTGGTGCGCCCTGATCACGGCGGTGTCGTATTCGGTCTGCAGCCAGTCCGTCTGGTAGTGGTCGGTGATCCCCTTGATGTCGCGCCGCCACCGGTCGAAGCTCTTCAGCTGGCCCGTCTCCGGGTCGATGAGCAGCCGGGCGATGTCGTTCTGCATCCGGTGGGTCTTGAAGGCCGAGAAGACGGCGTTATTCGTCCGGAGCTCCTCCAGGAAGCGGTCGGTGATGATGGCGGGGTCCTTGCTCTCGGAGAGGCCCTGGGCGGCCGCCTCATTGAACAGGCGCAGCGTCTCCTCGAAGATGTGCCGCTCGATGTCTGTCCGGACGTCGATGTCGCGGGAGTAGATGGCGCGAAGACCCCTCGTCAGCTCCTCGGGGCTGAACCTCACGGGGATCTGGGCGCTCTCGTTACGGAGTCCGCCACAGGCCGGGCAGCTGCAGCCGTACTGGCCGTCTATAAGAAGGGCAAGGGATCTCCTTTGGACGCCCCGTCCCGCGGGGCTAGGCCGAAAAAACTCCTGAAGCGGTCGAGGAACCGGCTCTTCTCCTCGTCGGTAGGCGCCGAGCCGCCTCCCTCGTTCAGTCTCCTGGCGATCTCACGGGCCCGCTCCTCTGCAGCTGCGCGCTCGTCCTCGATGGCCGCCTTCCGCGCGTCGTAGTCATCCGGCTTCTGCACGTCGAAGGTCTCGTACAGGTAGTCGTCGGAGATGGGAAGGCCCATCTCCTTCAGCTTGGAGACGACGTTGATCTGCACCTGCTTGTCCTGGTACTTCGGCTCGACCCTGACGAACTCTCCGTTCTCGGTGTTCACTCCGAGGGCGGCGAAGATGTCGGTCATGTCGTAGTTCAGCAGATCCAGGATAAACTGGACATCGTCCTCGGTGATCTTCATCTGCTCCTTCGCCTGGACGGTGCCGAGCGCCTGGGTGCCGTTGGTGTCGCTCTTGGTCGTGAGCGTGTTGCCCAGGACGGCGATGGACATCTCGTCGTTACAGTTGTCCAGGAATCGCTCGTAAAGGTCCACCGTGCCGCTCTTTCCGGCCGCCTCGTGCAGAGTCATGGCCGAGCCCTCCGGATGGATGTAGACGGCGTTTGCGCCCTGTTTGCGGGCATCCGCCAGGAGACGCTTCCTCGCCTCTTCGTCGCCGGCGCTGTAGGTGTACTCCCGGATGGGCATCCCGAAGATCTGGCAGAACTGGGCCCAGTCTCCCATGTTGCCGCGCTTGTAGAGGGCATACGGGGCGCAGGTGGCCAGCTTGCCGAGCCCGCGCGGGTTGTCGCACACGAGCAGGCAGTTCGAGAACAGCTCGAGAGGGGCTCCGTTCACGTCGGTCTCGTACAGCAGCACCTGCCGGGACACCGGGTCGAAGTGCTTCCGGTCGATGAGCTCGTAGGAGATCCAGCCCTTCTCGTCGCGCCTGAACTGGAAGAGGGAGAAGCCCCACATCTTCGAGGCCACGGAGTCCTTCACCCAGCTGCGGAACCAGGGGGAGCGGATCTGCCGGTTCACCTCTTCCACGGGCTTTCCGTCCCGCTGGAACTCGAAGCGCTCGCGGCTGACCGCGCTCAGGCGCTTGTCGACGATGCCGGAGAGGTGGCCGTCGGTCTGGAGGATGGAGTGATAGATGTCATACAGCTGGGAGCGGTTGTGGAAGTCGATGGCCTCCGCCGTCTCGAGCGAGGCCATGTACCTCCGGATGTCGAAGTGGAAGAGCTCCGGAGACTGCAGGATGATCGTGGGGTTCTGCTGTCCGGGCAGGATTTCGGCAGCTCCCGCCTGCGTGATCGTTTTCTTGGCCGCCGGGCGGCCGCGTCTTTGTTCCATGGTTACTTTTGGCTAAAGGTGAGAGTCTCGTAAAAGGTTGGATTCGATCTGCCAGGGAGAATTGGCGTGCAGCTCCTCCTCGGGTAGCCTGGGCGCCCCGTCGATGGTGATCTGGGCGGCGGCTACGGCCTTGAGCCACTCGATGGCCCGGTTATAGCGGTCCTTCCGGACCTCGCTGATCTTGTACGGGTTGTGCTGGCAGAAGATGTGATACACGGAGATGTCGACGGCCATCATCAGGATGAGCGCGTTCCGGTCGGATCCGGTCGCGGAGAAGATGGCGTCGCAGTCGTAGTATTTGCTCAGGTAGCAGCGCATCTCCTCGATGGCCCTGTCCTCGCAGATCTCGACGATGGCGGAGTCGGAGACGTCGCTGTCATGCCTGAGCAGCGCGTCCAGGATCTCCCGGTGGATGGAGGCGTCGTAGTCCTCCAGTGTGATGAATTGGCTCATATCTGAACAGCGTTTAAATAGCGTTTTACATTCGGCTGGACTGGTCGATCAGGTCATTCCTGGAAAGGGTGTCCACGAGGGCCGTGTCGGTCATCGTCCGCCGGTTGAGCTCGGCGATGGCGCCTTCCAGGGCGTCCGGTCCGTCGGCAGGATAGGGAAGGGTCATCTCGAAGAGCTTCAGCTGGTCCAGCAGCTCCTTCATGTGCGGATTATCGGCCTCCTCCTCATTGAACAGCCATGCGCCGTTACGGTCGACCGGCTCCAGGTTCGCCTCGATGCGGCTGGCCTTGTCGGTCTTCGGCCTGGCGTCTCCGGTGATGAAGAGGCTGCATCCTCGGCTCTTGTTCTCCTCCCTGATGAGGGGAAGGAAGACCTGCTCGTAGAAGGGGTCCTGCAGGCTGTTGTTCTCGACCAGGTAGAACACCGGGCAGCGGTCGCCCACCCAGTCGCGGCACTGGTAGAACCAGCTGATGAACTCCGCGTTCGTCGGATGCGAGACGAAGGCCTTCAGGACGTAGAAGGTGGTCTTGATCTTGCCGACGAGCACGACGGCCTTCGTGGAGCTGCCCTTCTTTCCGGTGTTAGAGGTGGAAGGGTCTCCGTAGCAGACCAGGAACTTGAACTTCGACAGGGCCGGCATCTTCCCGACAGGGAGGTTCCGGAAGATCTTCCCCTCGCTGATCGGGTTGTTCATGTACTCCGCCTGGAAGGCTCCGGTGGAGATGGTCGCCCTGACGCGCTCGATGTGCTCCAGGGTGTTCTTCTCCGGCCATGTGGACTTTCCCTCCTTGTCGACGATGTTCACGACCATGTGCTTGTCCGCCTTCTTCCCCAGGCGTCCGATGACGGTGTCCTTCGCGATGAGGTTGCCCTTCGCGAGGATGAGCGTCGGCACGGAGACGGACCTGGTCGGGATGACCGCCCGCTCGATGAACTCCGTCTTCTTGTCGAGGGTCACCGGGTTCTTGCAGTCCTTGTCGGTGTCATAGTCGTCGATGTCGATGATGTCGGGTCGGACGTTCTCGTTACGGGCGCCTCGAGGCGCGTTTCCGAAGCCGATGGCCAGGAAGGTGAGTCCCGTCTTCGTGACGAAGTGGTCCTCCTCCCACTTGATGGCGCCGGCCTGGTCGCCGTAGAACTGCCGGATCCGCCCGTTCACTTCCAGGTTCGCACGGTAAGGCGCCAGCAGACGGACGGCCGCGTCCTGCGTGGCGCTCACCATGACCAGGTAGCGCTTCCGGCCGGTGAGCATCAGGTAGAGCTCGAGCATCATCGCGATGGTGGACTTGGCCAGCTCGCGGGACCAGCTCCAGACCTCGTACCATTCGTCATTTCTGGCGATTCGGTTGATGGCCTGCTTCTGGAAGTCCGCGAACGGAGCGGATGCGTAGGCCGGGAAGAAGTACCTCATCCACTCGACGGGCCGCGCCTCGAGCCAGGCCTTCTTCTTGATCAGGTCTGCCTGCGACAGCTCCTCCTCCGGAGTGTGCTTCCGGATGTTCGCGCAGAAGGCCTCCCAGTCGGCTATGATCAGCTTGTCACTCTTCGCCATGGCTACAGCTTGCTTTTGATGAAGGCGTCCCAGTAGTTGCAGAAGTCGATGGCCTTCGCCGGCTCCGTCTGCCTCAGCCAGGAGAGGAAGGCCATCCCGGCATTGACATACTCCCGGATGCCGCTGTCTCCCTCGAGCTTCGCGATGGAGGCGGACAGCTTCGCCAGGATGTCTGCCTGGGCCGGCGTGGGGGTCCGCTCCTCGCTTTCCAGGATCTTCTCGTTAATGCTGGTCACATGGGCGTAGAGATGCTGCAGCGTCTTTTCCTTGCCGACGGTCATCCCGGCCTTGATGGAGGGCCAGTCGCCCTCGTGGGACCACTTGGAAATGGTCTGACGGGTAACGCCCACCTTGGACGCAACCTCCTCGAAGGTGAAATCGCCGTGAAGGTAGAGCTCCCGGGCGATTGCCTTCTTCTGTTCGTTCTTGAGAGTGTTTGCCATAAGAAGAACTTTTTGCAAAGATGTCTTTTATCTTCGATTTTCGGTAATTATATAATCGTGCTTTCCGTATTTATGTATAAACAATACATTAAATCAGCATCGTATAATTATGATTTTTCAATTATCCCTGCGATTTTTTCAAATTTGCATCGGAACCTTTTAGCCAAAAGTTTTGCTTATGCTCGACAAGAGATACAAGTTTTTCAACGTGGTCGTTCTCGGACCGGCCCGCGCCTCGCTCATGCTCTATGGCGAGATCGGCGGAAAGGACGGCGTCGACGCGGAGTCCGTGGTCGGAGAGCTCATGGAGCTCCAGCAGAGCTACCCGGACATCGACGTCCACATCAACTCCCAGGGAGGCGACGTGTTCGCCGGCATCTCCATCTTCAACGCCCTGAAGGACTCGACGTCCCGGGTGAACATCTACGTGGACGGTCTGGCCGCCTCCATCGCCGGCGTGATCGCCCTCTGCGGCAAGCCGCTCCACATGTCGCGCTTCTCCCGCCTGATGCTCCACTCCGTCTCCGCCGGATGCGCCGGAGGCGCGAAGCAGATGCGCGAGTGCGCGGACCTCATCGAATCCCTCGAGAGCACCCTTGCCTCGATGATCAGCCGGAAATGCGGCATGACGCCCGATGAGGTCAAGTCGGCCTTCTTCGACGGCGTCGATCACTGGTTCACCGCGCAGGAGGCCTACGACCGCCGCCTGTGCGACTACATCTACGACCTGGACGGCGGTGACTCCCTCGGAGCCGCCCCCACGGCCGAGCAGGTGTACGCTTTCGTCAACAGACTTCAAACTCCTAATTCCCGTAATATGGACATCATCAATGAACTCAAGAAGGACCAGTCCTTCGCGAACCTGACCGAGGAGCAGATCCTCGCCAAGATCCGGACGGCCACCAACCAGGCCGCCAAGGTCGACGCCCTCGAGGCTAAGGTCGCCGCCCTGGAGGCGGAGAAAGCCGAGGCCAAGAAGCAGGCTGTCGACGCCTACCTCAACCAGGCCGTTGCCGACGGCCGTATCCAGTCCTCCCAGCTCGAGGGCTTCCGCAAGCTCATGGATGCCGACGAGGCGTCCGCCCGTGCCGTCATCGACGCCATCCCGAAGGCCTCCGCCGGCAAGCCGAGCATCAAGGACTTCCTGGACGGCGCGGCCGGTGCCGGTGCCTCCAAGGACCTCGCCCAGATGTCCTGGGACGAGATCGACCAGGCCGAGCGCCTCGCCGAGCTGAAGGACAAGTTCCCGGAGCTCTACAAGGCGAAGTTCGCCGAGAAGTTCGGGGCCTAGCCTCTCATCGAAAACTCTAACGATTCACCCACTATGGCAGTACAGAAAGAAATCTGGCAGAGGACCATCATCGAGGGCCTCTTTGCCGACAACCTCTTCCTCTCGAAGGCGGTCAACGATGACATTTATGTCAACGAGGGCAAGAAGGTTCACATCCCGAACGCCGGCTCCCCGAGCGGCGTCGTTCTCAACCGCGACTCCTATCCGGCCACGGTCTACGCCCGCACGGACCAGGATGTCGAGTACACCCTGAACGAGCTGACCACCAACCCTGTCAAGATCCCGTATGCCGACACCGTCGAGCTGTCCTACAACAAGCGGAACAGCGTCATCGACCAGGACCGCAAGGCCCTCATCGAGGCTGCCGCCGAGGCCATGCTGGGCAACTGGTGCCCGGACAGCGACCACCGTGTCGTCACCACCGGCGGCGGCGTTCCCGCCTGGACCCCTTCCGCCACCGGTCTCCGCAAGAAGATCGTCCCGGCCGACGTCGCCGCGCTGCAGCTCCGCTTCAACGCCGACAACGTCCCGCAGACCGACCGGTTCCTCCTGCTCGACGCGAACATGTACGAGCAGCTGCTTCAGGGCATGACCGAGAGCCAGGCCATCGGATTCTTCGCCGCTGCCGACGTCAAGCGCGGCGTGATGGGCATGCTCTATGGCTTCGAGGTCATGGTCCGCTCCACTGTCCTCCGCTTCGCCACGGACGGCACCTACAAGGCAAAGAGCGCCGACGGCGCCACGACCGACAAGGCCGCCGGCCTCGCCTGGCAGCGCGAGTCCCTTTCCCGCGCCCTCGGTGAGGTGAAGATGTTCGACAGCGTCGACAACCCGCTGTACTACGCGGACATCTACTCCTTCCTGATCCGCGTCGGCGGCAAGATCCGCCGCTACGACAAGAAGGGCGTCTACGCCATCGTCGCCGACACGGCCACCGCCGTGACCGCCCTCGAGCTGGACGACACCGACATCACCATCGCCGAGGACGCCACCCAGCTCGTGACCGCGACCGCCACCCCGAGCGGCGAGTCCGCCAACACCCGCTGGATGATCTCCGACCCGGATGTCGCGACCATCAGCGCCACCATCGGCGCCTCCGTGACCGTCACCGGCAAGTCGGCCGGACAGGCGGTCCTGAAGGCCACCAACGGCACCCAGGAGGTCCTGGCCATCGTCACGGTGAGCTAGCCTCCGGAACCACATGTTCAACCAAGCCGCCTCCGGCCCCGTCGGGGGCGGCTTTCTAATCTGAAAAAGCATGCTCCCCAGAGTAAAGATCAACTACCTTAACGGTCTCATCGGAGCCGCCCCGGACAACCAGGACGGCCTGCTCCTGATGGTGGTCGTCGGCGCTACCGCCGTGAGCACGACCTTCCAGCTGGGCAAGGCCTACCGGATCGTCTCGCCCGGCTCCCTGGCTGACCTCGGGGTCACGTCCACCAACAACGCGCGGCTGCACGCTCTGGTGGCGCAGTTCTACGCCGAGGCGGAGGAAGGGACGCCGCTGTACGTGACCGGCCTCTCCGGCTCGTCCATGGCGACGGTGTGCAACGCTTCCACCGGTTCCCTGAAGGCCGTCCTCGAAGGGCTGCGCGGCGCCGTCCGCGGCGTCATCGTGGCATCTGCAGCGGCGACGACTCCCACGGTGACCGAAGGCCTCGACCCCGACGTCTTCGCCGCCGTCACCAACGCGCAGGCCCTCGCCGAGCACATGGCCGACGACCTCTATGCTCCGGTCTTCGTGATCATCGAAGGACGCGCCTATGCCGGCACCGCCGGCCTGAAGGACCTCAAGACGCTCAACGCGAACAGGGTCGGAGTCTTCATCGGAGACGTCGCCGCCTCCTCGGACGACGCGGCCGTCGGCACCCTGGCCGGACGGATCGCATCCGTGCCGGTGCAGCGCAACATCGGCCGCGTGGCATCCGGTCCTTTGGCGCCCACGGCGATGTACCTCGGTGCATCCCTCGTGGACGACTCCATGGACGCCGTCGACACCATCTACTCCAAGGGCTACATCTGCCCGCGGATCTACACCGGCCTGGTCGGCTACTACTTCGTGGACGACCCGCTCGCCGTTCCCGTTACGGACGACTACGCCCACCTCACCGCCCGCCGCACGGCCGACAAGGCCGCCCGGATCGCCTACTCCACCCTCCTGCAGTTCCTCCTCGACGAAATCGAGGTGAACACGGACGGCACGATGCAGGCGCCCATCCTCAAGTCCTGGCAGGCCGCTGTGGAAGGTGCCGTCAATGACGTGATGGCCGCCTCCGGCGAGCTCAGCGTCGTCGACGGAAGCGGCTGCCGCTTCTTCATCGACCCGTCGCAGAACGTCCTGGCCACCTCCAAGGTCGAGGGCACCCTGCGAGTGCGTCCCTTCGGCTATGCTCGCGAGATCGTCGCGAACATCGGCTTCTTGACCAACCGCGAAAACTAGTACGCCATGTTTGACTCCAGAGAATACGAATGGGCCGACGTCACCGTAGTGATGGCAGGCCGTGACGTGACGGGAATCCGTGGCGTCAGCTACAACGCAGACCAGGAGAAGGAAGCCCTGTATGCCAAGGGTAACAAGCCGCACGGCATCCAGCACGGAAACAAGTCCTATGCGGGCGCCGTCCGGATCCTCCAGTCCGAGCTTGACGCCCTGACGTCGGCTGCCGGCGGAGACATCCTCGAGGCTCGCTTCGACATCGTCGTGGCATACGGCAATCCCTCCAGGGGCGACATCGTGAAGATGGACCTCATCCGCGGCGCGGAGATCACCTCCGTCCCGAAGGGGCTCAACCAGAACGACAAGTTCATGGAGATCGAGCTGCCGATCGTGGCGCTCGACATCGTCTACGACTATCAGTAACGGACGGGGCCGGGCAACCCTCGGCCCCATCCTTTTTCCTTCAACACAAAAAAGCAACGCAGAACATGTACACCTACACGCAGGACCAGCTCGAAGGCTGGAAGAAGAAATTTGGCGACGGCAACGTCTTTGAGGTGGCCGTCGAAGACAAGAAGGTCATCCTTCACAAGCCCTCCCGTCGCGACCTCTCTTACGCGATGGCCGGCAGCAACCAGGCCAATGACTCGGTCAAGTTCTCCGAGATCCTCCTTAACCAGTGCTGGATTGAAGGCGACGAAGAAATCAAGGAGAACGACGACTACTTCCTCGCCGTCGTGCCCGTCCTCGGCGCCCTCGCAGAGACGAAGGAGGCCGAGATAAAAAAGCTCTGAGGCTGGCCGACGGAAGGCCGGAGGCCGATTTCATCGGCTATTTCGACACGATGATCAGGTATTACCTGCATCTCGACCCGGCCACCCTGTCGGACCAGCAGTGGGCCCAGACTATAGCCCAGCTCGAGCACATCCGCAAGAGCGAGGCGGGAAAGAATTGATTTAGCGCCAACCATCATGAAAGCTGCCCAGTATGTCATAGACATCGGAACATCCGGGGACCATCAGGCCGTCAGACGGCTGGATGCCGTCCAGGGTAAGCTGCGCTCGGTCGACAGGGCCGCGGGACTCACCTCCCGGGCCCTGCGCGGACTGGGCGACGCCTTCCGCACCCTTCCCGGCGCGGAGTTCTTCACCAATCCGATCGTGGCCATGACGGCGGGCCTCGGCGTCGTGACGAGGCTGGGCATGGAGGCGGAGAAGACGGCCACCGCCTTCAACGTCCTGGTGGGTAACGAGTCCAAGGCGGCGAAGATGCTCGGCGAGATCAACAAGTACGCCGACGAGACGCTCTGGGACCGCGCCGGCACCCAGGAGGCGGCGAAGACCATGCTCGGCTTCGGCGTGAGCGCCGAGTCGGTCGTGAAGGACCTGAAGATGCTCGGAGACGTGGCCATGGGCGACAAGAACAAGCTCCAGCAGCTGGCCCTCGTCTTCGGCCAGATCAGCGCCGCCGGCAAGCTGCAGGGACAGGATCTCCTGCAGCTCATCAACGCCGGATACAACCCGCTCCTGGACATCTCCGCGCTCACGGGAAAGTCCGTGGCGACGCTGAAGGACGAGATGTCCAAGGGCCTGATCACCTTCGATATGGTGCAGGCCGCCTTCGAGCGGGCCACCGGAGAGGGCGGAAAGTTCAACCGGATGACGGAACAGATAGCGCAGACCTCGTACGGCGCCTTCGAGCAGCTGAAGGGGAAATTCCTCGGGGCTCTCCTGGAGATCTACGAGGTCCTGCAGCCCCTGGTGATCCCGGCGCTGCAGCTGATGGCGAAGGGCATCGACCTCCTCGTCTCGGCCATCCGTCCGGCCATCAACATCATCGCCGTGCTGGCCTCCGGCATCCTCGCGTATAACGCGGCCGTGACGGTGGCGAACGCCGTCACTAAGGGATGGACCGTCGCCACCCGGATTCAGTACATCGCCATGCTCCTCCTGGAGAAGGCGCAGAAGCTTGTGAACCTGGCCATGGAGGCCAATCCCATCGGCCTCATCGTCGCCGGCATCGCCGCCCTGGTGACCGCCGTCACCATCTGCTGGAACAAGTTCGCCGGCTTCCGTGCGGCCATCCTGACGGTTTGGGACACCATCAAGGGCTTCGGCGGCGCGCTGAAGCAGTACATCCTCGACCGGCTCACCGGCATCGTGGTCGGGCTCGGAGCCGTCGGCCAGGCCTTTGCCAAGCTGATCAAGGGCGACTTCTCCGGAGCCGCCGAGAGCGCCCGTACTGCCGTAGCGTCCCTCACCGGAGCCGGAGCGGCTAACCGTGCCGTCGCGAGCATGCGAGACACGGCTGGCGGATTCGGTGACGCCTACAGCCGGCACCTCGCGGAGGAGCGGGCGAAGCAGAAGGCCAAGGAAGGCATCGAAGACCCGCAGGCGGCAGCCGGTACCGCCGAATCCACCCCGACGGGAACGCCGGGCACCGGCGGATCTCCTTCGTCCACGGCGAACTCCATCACCACCGGCGGAACCAGGAACACCTCGATCGTGCTGAACATCGGCAAGTTCTTCGAGGACGTGAACATCACCAACACCGACGGCCGCGACCTCCGGCAGCTGCAGGACGCAGTGCTCGAGAGCATCAACCGGTCGCTTGAGATTGCAACCAGCGCAGCGAGATGACGGAATACAGGATCATACTGGAGGACCTCTATCGGAAGGCGCGGAGAATAATGCCGCCCTACTCCGTTTTCAACCCGCCGGCACGGGCCGGTGTGGATCCGGACGGCTACCGTCTGGAGGACCTGACCGACACCCAGCTGGAGCAGATCATCGTGGCGAACGCCATCGGCGTGCCCATGGTGCTGCCCCTGTACTTCAAGCTGGAGGGAGAGGACTGGTGGCTCCTTCCCTACGAGCCCCAGATCAGCCTGCAGGGCA
>Ga0310786_10011090_pt1 | contig 11277 bp, 5 predicted proteins | sample AusTroGonzalo_MG_FD_203881 | JGI IMG/M metagenome (GOLD analysis project Ga0310786, IMG submission 203881) | Bovine rumen microbial communities from tropical cattle in Woodstock, Queensland, Australia - Gonzalo_03 (v2) (version 2) | ecosystem: Host-associated > Mammals > Digestive system >... | reverse complement strand
TCGTTCGGGAGACAGGTGATGACGATGTCGTCCATGTTGGAGAAGTCCTCGCGCTTGCGGAGGATTTCGACGGACGACTCGTCCGATCCGTTAGAGTAGGCGATGTATCCGCCTCCACGGCAGCTGCCGTAGGAGAGGCGCACCGTGTTGTCGGCGGAGATGGTCGCGGAGAACTCGGCGGGATATCCGTCGCTCGAGCCCGTCCAGGAAATCTTCACGTAGTCGGCCTGAGTGTCGACATGGATCTCGGAGATCGTCGTGTAGTCGCCCCAGCCGGAGACTCCTTCGAGGACGGCGATCTTCGGCGTCTCGTCGATTGCGTAGTAGGACCACGAAATGGACTGGTCGTTGACGCCAAAGGCGATTGCGCCGTGCTCCGAAAGACGCACCTTGTCGTAGGCCGTCCCGAACCATGTGAACGTGAACGGGAGCGAGATGATCGGGTTGTGCTGGTAGGAGCCGTCCTTCTCCGGCCAGCTGTCATCGACCAGAGCGCCCGTTGCGGCAGCAAAAGTGTTCGCCTCGCGCGTCACGAAGGCATTCGGCAGGCTCCACGCCGCTTCGCCCACGTTGCCGGAACACTCGAGCTGCACACTGTAGGGCACGGCCTCCGTCATGGCCGGGAGAGACACCGTCTCGATCTTCAAGTCGGCGTAGGCCGTCACCTCGATGGGCCCGCACTTCTCCGACTCGCCGAACTGGGCGTTGTAGGCAGAAATCCAGTAGTAGTACGTCGTGCCGCCGACGCCGGTCATATCCTTGTAGGAGGTGGCGGCAACGGCCGTGACAAGCACGGCCCTCCCGACGTCGGCTTCAGTCGCCCTGTAGATACGGTATTCCGCGGCGTTGGGAACGGCGGCCCACACGAGCGGGATGCCTTTCGCGGCCTTGGCGCTCTCGCCCGTTGCGACGGGCACGGCGGGCGTGCCCGTCACGATGCCGCCCTCGTAGCAGCCGTAATCGACAACGCCGTTCTGAATGCGGCGATAAGTGCCGCCGCGCAAATCGGTCGCGCCCGCGTAGGAAACCTGCGGAACGTTCTCGCCCGCGTCGATTGCGGGCGAACCGGCGGTCAGGCGCCAATCGCCGTGCGCCGCGTCCACGAACCACGGATCGACGCCGATGAGGTTGTGTGCGTCGATGTCGCCGTCCGAGCGGCAGTTGTAGATTTCGTTGCGGTCGGAATTGGCGTTCGCGACATTGCCATGGACGATGCAGTTCTTGAGATAGCTGTCCCACGCGCCGCCGGGACTCCGCGAGGCGACGTTGTTCGCGATCGTCGAGTTGTAGACATCGCACTTGTAGACGCCGCCGGCGTATGTGCCGTAGGTGGCGTTCGTGTTCGCGTTGTTCGCGATGAGCGAGCTGATGATCGTCGTGTCGTATGCGCCCGCCGCATAGCATGTATTGTAGGAATAGGACGTGCAGTTCGAGACCACGCAGTTCTCAATCGTGCCGCCATAGACACCGCCCGTATAGTTCCGCGCAACGCCGTTGATGACGGATGTGTTCTTGAGCGTCATGTTCGAGCCGAGCACCACGCACGTATTCGTGCCACCACCGTCGATCACGGTCTTGCCCGCGCCCGCGCCGAGGAGCGTGAGCTTGAGGGAGCCGGTGAGCGCGAACGGCTCGTAGGAGCCTTCCGTGAGGTGGATCGTCTCGCCGTCGAGCGCAAGCGCGGCGGCGGCGGCGATGGTGCGCTTCGGCGCGGCGGCACTGCCGTCGCCCGTATCGTCCACCTCCGTCGGGTTCACGTAGAACTCCCTGTATTCGAAGAGTGCCTCGACCTCGTAGTCGCAATCGATGTTTTCGATGGCAAGCGCCATTTCCGTGGCACCCGCGACTTCCACCCCGTTCGTGACCCAGCCCAGGAAGGCGCGGTCGGTGAGCGGCTTGACCATGACGTAGGCCGTCTCGCCTGCCGCCACGACCTGGAGTTCGGATCCATCCGAGAATATGCCGCGAACGGGGTCTGTAAATGCATGGACGACAAATCCTTCCACGCCCGCGCCCTTGTAGGCGCCGGTGTTGTTCGCGGGGTTCTCCGCAAGGCAGCCGGAGCCGACGCGGAGCCGCAGGTCGCCCACCTCCGGATAGACGAACTTCGGATCGGCCTCGTAGTTGCCCGTGCCGTAGGCCGTCATCGCCGGGATCGTGCAGCAGTTGGTGGCGGTGATATACTGCACATCCCATTCGTCGGTGCTGACGTTCGCCTCCGAGCCATCGCTCGCGAGATTGTTCGCGACAATCGTGTTCTCGATCTTGCAACGTATGCCGATTGCGCCGAGGCTGTCGTATTCGGCCACCGTCTGGGTGAGCCGGTTGCCGGCGACGGTGCAGTCCTTGAGAGTCGAGTCGGTGAAGAGGTTCTGCGAGACGGAGCAGCCCCAGACGTAGCAGCCCGTGAGGGAGCAGTGCTGGAAGGCATATTGACGATCCGTAATTCCCGAAATCGAGCAGCCGGTGAGATTCACGCCGTACACCGACTCGATGTTCTCGAACGTGAAGCCGGTGAAGGAGGATCTCGTGGTTTCATTGCCATAGAGAGAATAACCGCTCGTAAAGGCGATGGTGGTATCGTCCATGCTGCCCGTGGAGACGAACTCAAGGGCGTGGCTGCCAAGATTCATGTAGTCGAGCTCGTAGCGTCCGGGCGCGAGGATAATCTTGTCGCGCAACTTGAGATAGGAATCGTCGAGCCGGTTGTAGGGGCTAGACAAAGTGCCATCGCCGCCATCGGCGGCGGTGGCGTCGATATAAGCGTCGCGGCGGATGTAGATGCGCCATGTGACCGTGTTCGTCCAGAAGGCGTCGGAGACGATGCACTTCAAGACCGACTCGCCGCTCGAATACTGGAAGTCGTAGAGCGCGCGCGTCGCCTCGAACGTGAAGTCCGCGCCTGTCGCGAGGTTGGTCGTCGCGGCCCAGTCGCTGTTCTCGCGGTAGAACACCCAGCGGATGTCGAACGGACCGTCCGCCAAATCATGCGCATCGACGTGGAAGGCCATCGTGTCGCCGACGGAGAGCTCGTGGACCTCGTTCGTCGTGACGGGCGAGACGGCGTCGATCACCGGTTCCTTGTCGGGATTCTCCTCGACCGTGAAGTCGTAGGCCTGTGAAGCAAAATCGCCGTTGCTATCCGTGACCCAGATGGCAAAACGCGAGTGCGATGATTCTTTCGTCTGGCCGGAAATCCTTAAGCTATTGTAGTAGTATTCGTATGTATCATAGTCGTAGTACTCTCCGGTCGATGTTCCTTTGAAGTCGGAAGGTAGCCCTTCGAAAGTCTGGAAGACGTAGTCGACTTTGGGGATGCCGTTGGTATACGAGCCGAGGACGCTGTAATTTCCCTTGGAGTTGCTGAGGCCGACGACGCTCCTATCGGTGCCGATGGTATCGTCTGCGTCCTGGCGGTAGGCGTAGCGGATGGTGCCGTCCTTCTTGAGGGTGACGCGATAGGCGCACTTGGCGGGCGTGTTGTCGTTGCAGGTGTTGTAGTCGGCCTCGAAACGGAAGGATATTTCATCCGCGACGCTCGTATCGACATACCCCTTGACGTCGTAGGTATACGTCCAAAGGGGCACGAGCATGTTATAGCCCCAGCCGAGGTAGTATTGCGTAGGGTCGTAGTAGTACACATCCCTGAATATCTTGTTGTCGAGGATGATAGCCCCCCGCGTCGTGATATTCACATTCGTGCACGTCTGGCCGCAATAGGGGAACTCGAACGGCAGAGCGTATGCGAGGAAGTAATAGTTGGTATTGAACGACTCGGCGCCATCCCAGAGCGGCGTTTCGTTCGCGCCGATGGCGTAGGTGCTCTCTTCCACCGTGCATGACCAGGGCTTGACGGCCCAGCCCGCGTATTTCCCCGAGCCACCTGTTGCGGTGAAGGTCTGCGAGAATGCGACCTGCTGCATCGCGTTCGAGATCGTGGTCGGCGTGATGGCGAGTCCGTCGCCCCGAACCGACAGGATTGCACTTGCCGCGGCTGCCGCGAACAGAATCTTCTTCATAGCTTATGGACCCTTTCTACTTTATGGACACTTCAAGGTATAGCTTATTCAAAGTCGTTGATTATAGCACAAGGAGACCATTCAAAACAAGGCAAAAATTGTTTTTTTCGTTTTTTTCAGGTACATTCCGCCGACCTGATTAAGCGCCAGTTTGACGCAATCACGGCAGGAGCCAGTAACCGGGCAGGTCGCGGAGATCCTTGGCCGGCGACGGGCGTTTCGGCGGCGGTGTGCCGGAGGGCGTGAGCAGGTAGCCGGTCACGCTCGCGGCGGGGGCGATGGTCTCCCACACCGTGTATTCGCTCGCGGCGACGGTCTGGTTCTCGAGATTGCCCCAACGCCGCCAGATGGGCCATTGCGACGCACGCCGCTTGTCGCCGCCAAACACCATCTCCACGGCCTTCGGCGGCAGACCGTAGTTCCAGCGGTAGGGCGAGAGGCCCGGCACGTACTCCGCAATCCCATCCACATACGACGGAAGATCGAGGAACGCAACAGGATAGACCGTCCCCAGTCCGCTCGTAAGCGTCGTCCCCTGCGGATTGCAGCCGTTGTGGAAATCGTTCGCGAGGGAGGCTGCCTCACGATAGCTGTCGTCGCCGGTCATACCATGCGCCGCCACAAGATACTGCGCGCGGCGCAGCGGATGACTCTGCCCCCAGCTCATCGCGTGGCACCAGCCCTTCTGCGGCGCCCACCACGGCGCACGGTAGGCGTAGACCGTCTGCACCTGCGTCCGGATCTCCTTCGCCACATTGACCGTTCGCTGGTCCCAACGGCGAAAGAACTTCTCCAGCTCCTTCGGATAGCCAAAGGTCCGTTCGCCGGAGAACAGAAGCGGGATCCAGCCCCAGGCGTTGCGGTTGACGTCATCCATCAGCCGTTTCATGTTCTGCTCAATCGGTTCGAAATAACGTTTATCCCCCGTCAGGGCGTAAAGGTTGACGGCGGCCTTTACGAGATAAGCGGACGGCAGATCGGCACTCTCCTTCCAGACGACCTTGGAACTCTCCGTGTGCTTGAGGAAGAGCCGTCCCGTCGTGCGCTTGACCGTGTACACATCGGTTGCGGGGCGGCTGACCATCGCGAAATCCCACGCACGCTTCGCCGACTCCAGATACTTCTCGCGGAACGAGGCGTGGCAGCGCACCAACAGGGCGGCATGGGCGGCATACATGAGCGAACTGCGTCGCGTCGCCCGCGAAAGCGCGTAGCGCATCGTGTCCTTCTCAGCGACGTTGCCCGGCCCGGGGTGTCCCGTCGATTCAATCCAGGTCCCCACGCCGCCATCCTTCTGCTGCCCCGCCAGCAGATGTCGAAGCCCCCATTCCGCTTCATCCAGGATGTCCGGGATGCCGTTGGCGTTCTCCGGGATCGCCAACTGCCCGTCGCGGAAGTTCTGCGGACGCATGAGATAGACGGCGCACAGGTCATTGACGATGTTCAGGTGCGCGGGGCGCCGGTCATAGTCGGCGGCGTCGTGCCAGCCGCCGACCAGATGGAGCTTCTCGCCGGTCTCCCAGTCCGTGTTGTGCCGGATGACATCGAACCATCGCGTCGTCTTGGGCTCGAGTTTCCCTTCCTCGGGCGCAAACCGTCCACGCACGACCTCCGTATGGCACGCGCCCGCCGTCCAGTGCGTGTACGGCTCCTCCTTCGCAAGCCCGCACCGCTTTTGGTAGAGCCCCCCCATGTGGACGCGGAACGCGTCTTCGGCGGCCGCGGCCGCGATGCGGAACGCCGCACTCCGGCCGACATCCGGAATGCGCACGAAATAGACACCTTCGTTCGTGACGGAGGAGAAATCCATCTCATAGGTTTCCTCGCCTGTGAACGGCACGCCCTCCTTGGTCTTGCCATCCACCACGCGAAGCACAGGACGCGCCAGACTTCCATACACAACCTTCCCCGTCTTCGCCTCCACAATCTCCCAGACGTTCCCCAATTTTACATTTTCCATTTTACATTTTACATTCGTCACCCATCTCGGCCTCCAAGCGCCAAAGACCGGGCCGAGCCACGCACCGACATAGGCGTACTTGGGCGCGTGGGGAAGATAGCCGACCTGATTCACCTTGAAAAGCGGACTCGGCTTGGACGGATCGTAATCCGCAAACGGATTCTCCTGAACGCGGAAGACCGTATGCACCACACGCGGTTTCAGATTCTTCGCGAGAGGATCGACAAGTCCTTGCGGTACAGGCCAATAGCCGATCTCGGCGGCCAATCGCTGACCCTCGGCCGGATCGTCCGTCTGATACACGCTCGTGTACGGATCCAGAAACCGCAACAGCGCAGCGGCAAGAAAAACACCATAAATCATATTGTAACCATGCTTGGCTCTGAGTTGGCAATCATTGTCATTGGGTGATTTGTGGATTGGGTGATTGGGTGATTACATTGGTGGATTGGTGATTGGGTGATTGGGTGATTACATTGGTGGATTGGTGGATTTAGGATTGGGTGATTCAATCCTCCAATCCTCCAATCTCCCAATCCTCCAATCCTCCAATCTCCCAATCCTCCAATCTCCCAATCCTCCAATCAACTAATCATGCACCAGTTCTTCCGTCATCTCCCGTTTCCAGGTGGAACGGAATCGCACATGCTCGGTGATCGACTTGATTTTCTTGACCATATCACTTGTGACAAAACCCTTGTGCCCAACATCCGAATAGAAACTACCGGCAAGCCCCAAGGCTTTCAGTTCTCTCAAATTGTCCTGTTCGTACTGCTTGAGGAGCTTCCCGCCCACGCCCTCACCTATAAAGAAGAACGGACGCTTCCTTTGGTGGAAGCGCATCAAGTACCACTGAATTGCGAGCTCAATATCCTCTTCGTTGGCGACGAGCGGTGAAAACACGCGCGCAATGCCACTGAACTTCCCCTTTCCGACCTCAGACAGGGCATATGAATACATCAACGGACCGTTCGCAATATTATTGTAGAGCGCGCCTTGCACGTATAAGACATCCGCCGGAACGGCAAACGGCCGTGTTGCGGCTTCGCAGATCAGCCAGTTCTCCACATATCTGTACGGTGAGTGTGTCCAACACCCGGCCAACGCCACCGTCAGCAACAGGGGCAAAAACGCCCTTCGCACCAGCATCACTTCATCCCTTTCCCGGAACAGGCGAGGCGGAACCCGTAGATGCAGTTTCGTATGCTCGGCTCGCGTTTCAGGCGGTACGCCGAACGGCAGTCCCGTTCATAGAAGAACCAGCACCCTCCGCGCAACACCTTGAACGAACCGTTGGGGGGGCCCTTGGGGTCAACCGCCTGCCCATCCGTCTTGGCGAACCAGTCAAAGCACCATTCCAGCACGTTGCCATGCATATCGTAGAACCCCCAGGCATTGGCCTGATTTTTGCCGACATCATGCGTCCGGCTGTCACTGTTCCCGTCGTACCAGGCCATATCGCCCAGATGCCCGTTCCCCGATATGGCCGCGCCGCTTCCCGCACGGCAGGCATATTCCCATTCCGCCTCCGTCGGCAGACGCGCCGCGCCGCCGAGCGCAACATTCGCCTTGCGGATGAAACTCTGGCAGTCGTCCCACGAAACACTGTCCACCGGACGATCTGCGCCCTTGAAACGCGAGCGGTTCTCGCCCATGACGCTCTCCCACTGGGCCTGCGTCACCTCGTACTTGCCGAGCCAGAACCCCTTTGTGAGCTTGACCGGATGAATGGTCTCATCCTCAAAACGGCCTGGCTCCGTATTGGGACTTCCCATCATGAAGGTACCGGGACCGCACCAGATCATCTCCATCTTGGCGCCGCCAGGCAGGGTGATCATCTTGACGTCGCCCGTCTTGAGGTCTTCCTCAGCGATTACCGCAACCTTCTCCGCAGTGGCACCGCCAGACCCCACCTGTTTCGCCTCCTTCACAAACTTAACCTTGACCAGATCGCGTACGGGTTCATCAAGAAGTTCGGCGGTGATGGGCTTTGGCTTGGCGCCGTCAATGGCAATAAGTATCGACTCCGTTCCGCCATCGGCGAGCTTCCGAACAAGCGGAATGTCGCAGATTGAAGCCAGCGAACCATCCTTCGCGAGGGTAAACGCATGCTCCGGCATCTCCTCATCCTTCGCAACCACCTCGTTGATGGCGAGTAGCGCATCGCGGAGCGTGACAAGCTGTCCGCCGCGTTCGGCGACGGAACGCGGGAAGCGCCGCTTGACGCGCCAAGGGGAGAGATGCGCAATATCGCCGAACCCGACGGCAATCTCCGTTGATGGATTCTTCTGAAGCCGATCAAACGGGACGATAAGGGACGACCAGCGGAACGGTTCATCCGCCCAGACCCCCATCGCGACGCCAGACGCCACAAGAAGGACCGCAAACGCCTTCAAGCTAAACCGCCTTGTGTTTGGCACGTCTTTCACAGCTGAATCCTTTCCGCCAATAACGCTTAAATGGGAAAATAATACCAAAGTCAGTCATCGAGCGCAAGTATCTCCCTAAAGCTTATGGTAGGCGCGATACCACTGGGCAAACACGGGAATCCCTTCGCGGATTGTTGTCGTCGGTTCGTAGCCGACGGCCTTGTGCAACTTGTCGATGCTGGCATAGGTGGCGTACACGTCCCCCGCCTGCATCGGCAACATCTCCATCTTCGGCTTGAGGCCAAGCGCCTGCGCCAACGTCTCGATCACGTCCAAAAGCTTTTCGCTGCGATGGTTGCCGATATTGAAGATGTCGTAGCGCGGAAGGTTGTCCGCCTCAACCACGCGGACGATGCCATTCACGATGTCAGCCACGTAGGTGAAGTCCCGCAGCATGTCGCCGTTGTTGAACACCTTGATCGGGCGGTCGTGCAACATCGCATCGGCGAAGAGCGAAAGCGCCATGTCCGGACGGTACCACGGGCCATAGACCGTGAAGAACCGAAGCCCGATCGTCTGCATCCCGTAGAGGTGCGAATAGGTATGGGCCATCAGCTCGTTCGCCTTTTTCGTTGCGGCATACAGGCTGACGGGGGTATCCACCTGATCGGACTCCTCGAACGGCATCTTCTTGTTTCCGCCGTACACCGACGACGACGAGGCGAACACGAGCTTGGGCATCTTTTCGGCGTGACGACAGCACTCCAGGATATTGAGAAAGCCCTCAAGGTTTGTCTTCTGATAGACAAACGGGTGCGTGATCGAATACCGCACGCCGGGCTGGGCGGCAAGGTTGAGAACCACATCTGGCACCGTGTCGGCGAATGTCGCTTTCAGATTTTCGAGATCGCAGATGTCGATCTCCCGGAACGCATAGCGAGCAGGGGTGCCATCCGCTGCCACCGTTCCCCACGCGTCCGCCAACTGCTTTTCGCGATCATGCTTCAGCTGAACGCTGTAGTAGTCACAGAAGTTGTCAATACCGACGACTTCCCACCCACGGCGCAGAAATTCCTGCGCCGCATGGAAACCGATGAACCCGGCAGAACCTGTTATCAGAATCTTCATAAAGATTACACCATCGTTGAGATCAAACGCAAATCAACTGTTCCTTCCTTCATTGAGTGCTGCATTATACCACAAAACCGGATTACAGGAGAGTGCCAGGAACAGCTCGAACCCGACGCAGGCCTCGATCTCGTGTCCGCCGGCCTTCACCGTCACCATCGGCACGAACGGCGTAGGGCTCAACTTGCGCAGCCATTTCTTCGTGGGCGGGATGCGTTTCGGCTCCTCCACGAAATCGAGCTTCGCGCCGGATGTCTTGAGCGCGGCCAGAACGGGCGCCAGCGCGCAGCAGCCCCCGTATTGTCGTCCGGCTTTCGATGGCAGAACGGTAGATCACACCCGCATCTTTGGCGATGGGGATTTTTGCCTCACGCAGAGACGCAGAGAGGCAGAAGGCGGAGAGGACGGCCTATCTGACGCCAAGCCCCTGACCCCGTACCAAAGGTTTTCCCCAAAGCCTCTGCGCTCTCAGCCTCTCTGCACCTCTGCGTGAGACCTGCCGCCTCCCTCACCTCAACCTTAATCTTAAAACTCCGCGCCTCCGCACCTCCGCGTGAGTTATCCTCATTCCGCGCCTCGGCCTTGACGCAGATCGTCGCCTCCCCTTTCCCGAAATCAAAGTCCTTTGCCGTCACATACGTACCGATGGTCTTCAGATTGTTGTAGTACGGCAGCGTCAGGTACGTCTTCGATTTCTTCACGACAAGCGAGACATTGCCGACAAGCCCGCCCTGCACTTCATTGAAGTCGGTTGTGTTCCACTGGTAGGCCGCGCCGCTCATGTCGCCTGGATCGTGTCCGGGAATCGTCTCCTTCGCCCAGGAGAATCGCCACTCCGCATTGAGGTTATGCGTTTCGGCAAATGCGCACGACGACGCAACGGTCAGCGCCAGCCAAGCCCAACAAAGCCCTATTTTCGCTTTCATGGCGCAAATTATATCATGCCTCCCCTCGCGTCATTACACCCACATGGGTAAGTCCCCCAGAATTCAGCTTCCGGCGCGGAAAGGAGGAAGGTGGGCGCGCTACAATTCTACACACGATACTTCTAGATTACGGTGCGGACGAAATCTAAAGGCGCTCACTTGCGTGACTTGCCAACGGCTAATTCGCGGTATCTCCAGAGAACATCTGATGTAGTAGAATCGGGCACACCTGTCCTTAGGATTTCATGACCACCAAGGTTTGACAGATAACATCAAGACCAAGAAGAGAATTCGCGTCGGACTAATTCTCATGAACAATATAACTCATCTTCTATTGAATTTTCATAAGAATATCGCGAATTGACAAAACGATGCGAAGGGTCTGTCCCCAATGCCTCTGTCCCCAATGCCTCTACTCAAACTGGGGGATGGACTTTGCGGCAATTGTCTCTATCATTTTGCGATCCTTGGGGGCGCAAACGTTCCGGACGGTGCAGTTGACGCATTCCGTCCTTCTGAACCTGAAGAGCGCACAGTCCCTCGCAGGCTTACGCGATTCAACGGTGACATTCTCCACAAGGACGTTTTCGATGCGCGCCGTGTCCATCCTTTTGTCTTCAGGCCAAGGCCTGAGCCAGTCGTTCCTGATCTCGTCCTCGCGGTCAGGGGCGTAGATGAAGACCGGCCCCGCTATGCCGAACGCACCCGCCGTCCACACACTTTGCGCATCGCCGAAAAGACGGACATTACGAACCGTCAGATTACGGATGGAGTCGTCCGTCGCAATGGCCGTGAGGGCGCGCGTCGTGAGTCCGTCAATTGTGATATCGGAAATGTCCCCGAACTTCTGAGCGTTCTTTATGTCGCGGTGATAG
>Ga0310786_10011089_pt1 | contig 11277 bp, 10 predicted proteins | sample AusTroGonzalo_MG_FD_203881 | JGI IMG/M metagenome (GOLD analysis project Ga0310786, IMG submission 203881) | Bovine rumen microbial communities from tropical cattle in Woodstock, Queensland, Australia - Gonzalo_03 (v2) (version 2) | ecosystem: Host-associated > Mammals > Digestive system >... | reverse complement strand
GCATGGATACGCGGCTCGATATGGTTCTTGATCCACCATTGTGTACCGTGCTCTTTGCTGTTGGCCATAAACCACATCGCCGCTTTCACGCAATGCGGGAAGAGTTTGGCGATATGCGTCTTGGCAGCGAACTTGATACCACCGGGCAGGGACTCTGCCTTGGCCATCTGCGCGAAATACTCCTTTACCGGCACGTTCGCACGGAAATGCAGCAGATCCTCCAGTTTATCGCCATCCGCGTACCACATACCGTGGAAATTACGGGTGGTGAACCAATTGGCGTTGAAGATCTTCTCCGGGCGCGGACAACCGATGGCATCCAGCAAGAGCACCTCAAACTCATAGTTCGACAAACGGTACTCCTTACCCGAACCGATGTTATAATAGTTACGCCAGAACTCTTTCGGTACATCCGGACGGCATACGCGCTCGAGCAGACGACCGCTGTCTTCTACTGTCGCCCATTCCAACACGCCACGAATCGGCACATGGAACATGATGGGGTCGTAGTTCTTGAGGATGGCCGGATAGAGAATACCCGACTGACGGAGAGATGCCCAGGTCTTGATACCCGAGTCGGTGATGATACGCTCCGCCTGCACTTTGGTCAGACCGTAGTGGTCATATGCCGACACGCATATCGGATCGCCTGCACGACCCCAATGGAGCGGTTCGCGACGGTCACCCATCTGGGCTACCGAACCGATATATACCACTTTCGGCTGCTGATCTTCCGGTTGTGCCAGCACAGCTTTGGTAATGTTCTCCGCCGCTGTGATGTTGGTACGCAGCGTGGCTTTCGGACGATAGTCCGCCTGCGGCGAGACCATACCGCCTACATGCAGCACGATATCCGCTCCGGACACACCTTTCAGTACGTCCTCGTACTTGGTCAGATCGCCCCAGATAACGTGGAGCGATGAGTGATTATCGATTAGCGGGGCGAGTAACTCCTTGTTCTTTTTGCTCGGACGAGCTAAGATGCGTAACTCATACTGCTCCGGGTAGCGCAGGATCTCCATCATGCCTGCATAACCCATTGTACCGGTTGCTCCGGTGAGAAAGACGATAGTCTTTGACATTTGTAATTTGTAATTTGTTATTTGTTATTGGTTATTTATTTTTTCTTTCTTGTCCACGCGGTCATTCTCTCGACGCGTTTGCGCACTTTGGCTTTCATCTCTGCCCGCCATATGGCTTCCTCCTCCGCATCGTCAATCATATGCTGGTAAGTCGCCTGTGCATCCTTATCGCTGATGACCAGCAACTGGTCTCCCAACTCCAAGGTACTCGAACCCGTCGGCACGAAGAAATCTTCTCCTCTGCGCACCATGATGATCAGGGTCTTGGGCGGGATATTCAACTCGCGGAGCGTGTTACCGTTCGCCAAGGTCTTCGCCGTCACCTCCACCTCGCGGGTTGAGGACTGAATCTCATCCGGCAGGTCGATATCGAAATACTCCAGCGAGCGCTCTTTCTCTTGCGGCGTATCCAGATTGAGTTTCTTAGCCATCTGCGTCAGGGTCGTGCCTTGCACCAGCAGCGACACGATCGTACAGAGGAACACCACATTGAAGAGTATATCCGCATACGGCACGCCGTTCGCCTTGCACATGATAGCGAAGATGATCGGTACTGCCCCTTTGAGACCTACCCAACTGAGCATCAGTCGGTCGCGCTGACGGAACTGACGGAAAGGCAGCATGCAGAGCCAAACGGCTATCGGGCGGGAGATAAAGATCATCACAAAACTGATGATCAGGCACGGAACCCATACCTTATATTGAATGAGAGCCGACGGCTCCACCATCAGACCTAACATCAAGAACATTACCAACTGGCTGAGCCATGCCAGGCCGTTGAAGAACGACCGCGTCTGGCGCTTGCGGGTGAACTTGTTATTGCCGATGATCAGACCGCCCACATAGACGGCCAGATAGGTATTGCCCTCGAGATAATGGGTGATGGCGAAGATGAAGATACACGCCGTCAGGATCATGATCGGGTACAGCGACTCGTTGCCAAGTTTGACGCGGCGCATCAGAAGCACCAGCCCTTCGCCGAGCGCCAAGCCCAAGACCGTTCCCATCACGAGCTGGATGACGATGGTCTGAATGATCGGCAAGGCTTCCACTTTCTCCGTCAGCCCTGCTACCGTGTGCAGGTTGATGACGACGCCTATCAGCGTGGAGGTCAACACATACGCCATCGGGTCGTTCGCACCGGACTCCAACTCCAGCAGCGGACGCAGGTTATGCTTCAGGCCTATCCCGTTCGTACGGAGCACCGAGAACACACTCGCGCTGTCCGTACTCGACATCGTCGCCGCCATCAGCAAGGCCAGCCAGATCGACATCGAAGCGACGGCATGGATCCAACCGAAGATGAAATAGATGATGCCGCCCGTGATGACGCAGGTCAGCATCACGCCCAAGGTCGCCAAGGTGATACCCGGCGCCAAGACCGATTTGATATCGCTCAGCCGCGTCTCCATACCACCGGTGAAGAGGATGATACACATCGCTAAAGTACTCAGCGCTTGCGCCGTACCGATCTCTATCTCCACGCCCCGCATGCCCAACAAGGCCGTCATGCCATGCGAACCGAAGAACATACCGACGGCTAAAAAAAGCAGCAACGCCGGTACGCCGTACTTGTAACCGATCTTGTCCGCAAAAATACTGACGAAGAACAGAAGCGATAATATCAGCAACCCGAATTCAACCTGCATCCCTTTTCATTCTTCATTTTTCACTTTTCAACAAAAAATCATTTATGATTTTGACGATCTCCTCCTTCGGATAGAGCCCTTTGAGCAACATCGGTTTGCCTTCTACGGGGATGTAGAGCACCTGCGGAATCGAATTGATACCGAACACGTACGCCAACTCGCGCTCGCGCTCCGTGTCAGCTTTGTAGAACACCACCTGGTCGCAGTAGGTCTGACTCAACTCCTCCATGATCGGCGCCAAGCGTTTGCAGGGACCGCACCAGGTGGTGTAGAAATCGATCACACAAGGTTTCTTGCCCTTGTATTTCCAGTCTTTCTCGGTTTTGTAATCGAAGATACGGGCCTTGAACTGCTCCGTGGTGATATACACGACGTCCTCTGCCATTAGCGGCAAAGTGAACAGGCCGAACAATAGTATTGCGAAGAATTTTCTCATTGTACCTTAAAATTTTGCGCAAAATTACAAAATAATTTTGACATACGCAAAAAAAGTTGTACCTTTGCATCGATTTTGACGTAAAAACATGCTTTGCAGCGATATACATAGTGCACTGGAGCCCATTTTGGCGCGATATGACCGCGAGCAGATTGTGGTGGTGGCGGACGTGGCGATTAGCGAATTAGGGATTAGTGAGTTAGGGATTAGCGAGTTAGCGATTAGCGTGTCGGAGGCGAAGAAGTCATTGGAGACGGTTCAGCAGATCTGGGATTTTTTCTTCGCGCAGGGTCTCACGCGCCGTGCGCTGGTGATTGCCATCGGCGGCGGTGTACTGACGGATATGGTGGGTTTTGCGGCTGCTACTTACAAGCGCGGTATTGACTACGTCAATATCCCCACAACGCTACTGGCGATGATTGATGCTTCTTCCGGTGGTAAGACCGGCATCAATTACCACGGTCTCAAAAACAGTATCGGTGCGTTCGCACAACCGGTAGAAACGCTTATCTGGCCGGGATGGTTAAAGACGTTGCCGGCAAAAGAATTCCTCAGCGGATTTGGGGAACTGATCAAGACAGGGCTTATCAATAACGATGAGCGTTTAGCGATTAGCGATTATCGATTGTGGGATAGGCTCTTGCAGTATGACCTTGACCGGATGGACAATGAGGAGTTGACGCCGCTTATTGCGCAAGCTGTTGCCGTCAAAGAACGCATCGTAGCTGCAGACCCGAAAGAAGAAGGGTTGAGGAAGGTGCTCAATTTCGGTCACACGTTCGGACATGCACTCGAAGAGGTTACGGGTGACGGGTTACAGGTTACGGGCGCGATGCCGCACGGCTATGCCGTGGTGTATGGGTTGATTGCAGAATTGTACTTGAGTGTGGTCAAGCTCGGGTGTCCCAAAGAACCGCTACAACAGTTGACGCAGTTAATGCTCCATTATTACGGCAAACCGCAGTGCAAGTGCTCCGAGCGGGAGCAGTTGATTCGTCTCATGCAGCAGGATAAAAAGAACGAGCGCGCCGCTGAGATCAACTGCACGCTCATTCGTTCTGTCGGTCAGCCCGTCATCAATCAGGTTATCACACCCGACGAGGCCAACGAAACTTTCGACTACTTATTCTCTTTGTAAGCCGCCACGATATGTTTGACTAAGGGGTGGCGGACGATATCCTTCTCATTGAACTCAATGACCTTGATGCCCTTGATGCCTTTGAAGCGCTCGAGGGCGTCCCTTAGACCGGATTTCTGCGTAGCCGGCAGGTCTATCTGGGTCATATCGCCCGTGACAATCATCTTACCGCCCAAGCCCAGACGGGTAAGGAACATCTTGAGTTGCAGCACGGTCGTGTTCTGCGCCTCATCGAGAATAACCACGGCATCGGACAGCGTACGGCCGCGCATGAAAGCAAGCGGGGCTATCTGGATCGTTCCTTTCTCCATGAACTCCGTCAGTTTAGCCGCGGGAATCATGTCCTGTAAGGCATCGTAAAGGGGCTGCAGATACGGGTCGATCTTCTCCTTCATATCGCCCGGCAGGAAGCCGAGTTTTTCGCCTGCCTCGACCGCAGGACGGGAGAGGATGATACGTCTCACTTCGCGGTTCTTGAGTGCCCGCACAGCCAGCGCGATTGCCGTGTAGGTCTTACCGCTACCGGCAGGTCCAACGGCGAACAAAAGGTCGTTCTCTTCGTATGCCTCGACCAGTGCTTTTTGGTTGGTCGAACGCGCATAAACGGACTTACCGTTCACGCCGTGCAGGATGAGGTTGTCGGTGGTCTGCTCCTGCGGTTTGTCGCCACGGATGAGCATGAGGATATCCTGCTCCGTGAGGCGGTTATTGCGAATACAAAATTCCTCGCAGCGCCGCAGCGATTTCTCGAAGCTGTCGATCGCTTTCTCCGAGCCCGTGACCTTCACCTGATAGCCGCGCGCAACCACCCGCACATCGGCATGCTGGTTCTTGAGACAGAGGATGTTTTGGTTATTCACACCGTAAAAGGTCGGTGTATCGAGGGAGTCCAGAAGTGTAAGTACTGTTTCCATGAATACAAATGGATTGCACCCCGTTATGCAAGAGCACATAGGGTACATTGAGTTTTCGATTATACGTAACTGCTTGATCCAGCGTCTTTTGCGTGAGGGGCACCGTCTCGGCTTTGCACTCGATGAGCATGAGCGGTTGCATCATTTGGTCATAGACAACGGCATCGCACCGTTTCTGCACTTCGCCCACTTTGATAGCCGCTTCCACCGCTATGAGCGATGCCGGAAAGCCAAATTGCTCCACCATCCGGTGAAGCAACTGTTGGCGCACCCATTCCTCGGGCGTCAAGCGCACCCAACGATGACGCCATTCGCAAAAGATCTGCTCCTTATTGTTGTAAACGCGTGTACGCACTACTTGAGATAGTTGTCTTTGAGCGAACACGTACGGTTGAGAATCAGATGCTCGGGGGTGGCATCATCATCGACCACGAAGTAACCTTGCTTGAGCAGCTGGAAGTGATCGTGTACCTGCGCTTTGGCGAGAGATGATTCCACCTTGGCCGTCACTACCTTGAGGCTGTCCGGATTGAGCAGATCGCGGAAGTCGCCTTCCTCAGCCGAGGGGTTCTCTACGGCGAAGAGACGGTCATACAGACGAACCTCTGCATCGAGGGCGCTGTTGCACTCTACCCAGTTGATGGTCGCCTTCGTCTTGCGATTACCACCTTCGGTGCCCGACTTGCTATCCGGGTCATAGGTGGCATAGACGGTGGTGATGTTACCATCCGCATCTTTCTCACAACCCGTAGCCTGGATGATATAGGAAGCTTTGAGGCGTACCTCACGACCACCCGGGGAGAGGCGATAGAACTTATTGTCCGCTTCCTCGAGGAAGTCGCCGCGCTCGATCCACAGCTCCTTACCGAACTTCATCTCACGCGTACCGAGCTCTTCGTGTCCGTCGATGTTTTCCGCGATGAGTGTCTCACCTTCGCCTTCGTAATTGGTGATAACCAGTTTGACAGGATCGAAGATCGCACATACACGCGGTGCCATCTCTTTGAGGTCTTCGCGGATAACGTGCTCCAAGAGACCTTGGTCGATCATACCTTCCACTTTGGTATAACCGATCTTATCCATGAACGTACGGATAGCCTGCGGCGTATAACCGCGGCGACGCAGACCGCATACGGTCGGCATACGCGGGTCATCCCAACCGGCTACGAGACCTTCCTTAACGAGCTGCAGCATCTTACGCTTCGACATCACGGTGTAGGTGATATTGAGGCGGTTGAACTCACGCTGCTTCGGACGATAGTCGGGTCCATAAGGGCTCAGACCTGCGAAGTTCTCTCCGGTTATCTGGTCGAGGAAATAGTCGTATAGCGGACGGTGAACCTCGAACTCAAGCGTACAGATGGAGTGCGTCACACCCTCGAAATAATCGCTCTGACCATGGGCAAAATCGTACATCGGATAGACCTTCCATTTCGTACCCGTACGATGGTGCGGGTGGGAAGTGATGATACGGTACATGATCGGGTCACGGAAGTGCATGTTGGGGTTCGCCATATCGATCTTGGCACGGAGCACCATCTTGCCTTCCTCTATCTCTCCACGTTGCATGGCCTCGAAAAGACGTAAGTTCTCTTCGATCGGTCGGTCACGATAAGGCGATGCCACACCGGGTTCGGTCGGCGTACCTTTCTGCTCGGCGATCTGCTCAGCCGTCTGCTCATCTACATAGGCCTTGCCCTCTTTGATGAAACGGATAGCGAGGTCGTAGAGCTGCTGGAAATAATCGGAGGCATAGAAGATCTTACCCCACTTAAAGCCCAACCAAGCGATGTCGCGCTCGATGGTCTCTACGTATTCGGTGTCCTCTTTGGCAGGGTTCGTATCATCGAATCGCAGGTTACAAACGCCGTTGTATTTCTCCGCGATACCGAAGTCCATGCAGATGGCCTTGACGTGACCGATATGCAGGTATCCGTTCGGCTCTGGCGGGAAACGCGTCTGAATACGTCCGTCATTCACTCCGTCTGCCAGATCTTTCTCTACGATCTGCTCAATAAAATTGAGACTTTTTTCTTGCTCTTTACCTTCCGGTACGATTACTTCTTCCATATTATGCTCTTACTATTCCTCTTGTGGATCCTTTTACAAATTCCAAAATCATATCGCGCTCTTTCGATGCGGGTACGTTCGCCTCGATATGCTCCAGCGCCTGGGTGGTGTTCATGCCGCCCTGATAGATCATACGGTACACCTCTTGGATGGTGTGGATCTGCTCGGGTGTGAAACCGCGACGGTTCAGACCTACCGAGTTCACGCCACAGTATGCAATCGGTTCACGGGCTGCGATGATGAACGGCGGGATGTCTTTGTTCACTTTCGAACCGCCCTGAATCATCACATGACCACCGATATGACTGAACTGGTGCACCAATGTACCACCGCCGATGATTGCGAAGTCATCTACGACCACCTCGCCGGCCAACTGGGTACAGTTAGACATGATAATGTTGTTGCCCAACGCGCAGTCATGCGCTACGTGGCAGTACGCCATGATGAGGTTGTTGTTACCGATGACGGTCTTCTCTTTGCTGAACGTACCGCGGTGAACGGTCACGAACTCACGCAGCACACAGTTGTCGCCGATGATCGTCCAAGTCACCTCGCCGTGGAACTTCAGATCCTGCGGGATGGCACCGATAACCGCCGACGGGAACACATGGCAGTTCTTACCCAACTTCGTGTATTGGCAGATCGTGGCGTTGGAGTCGATAATACAACCGTCGCCGATCTCTACATCTTGGTCGATGAACACAAACGGACCGATCTCTACATTCTCACCGATCTTCGCCTTGGGATGAATGGAAGCTAAAGGAGATATCATTATTCTGATAAAATTTGGTTTCTAAGTTTACGCACACATTGTGTGTTGAACGTATGTCCCGGTTTGTAGGTCACGATGCGGCCTTGGATACGCATGCCCAAGAGCGACAGGTCGCCTATGACGTCCAGCAGCTTATGCCGAGCCGGCTCGTTCTGATAGTTCAGCGGCGAGAGATAACCGAGTTTCTTGGCATCCAGATGCGGCTGACCCATCTTATCGCAGAAATAATCCATACCGTCCTGCGACATCTCGGTCTCATAGATCACGAGCGCGTTCTTGAGGTCACCACCCTTAATCAGACCCACTCGCAGCAGCGGTTCTATCTCGCGCACGAAGCAGAACGTACGGGCTGCAGCAATCTCTTTCGGATACTTCGTCAGATCCGTCAACGTAGCGTGTTGCTCACGCAGGAAGAGCGACGGGAAAGCAATCGTCACGTCCACCTCGTAATGGTCGCACGGCTCGATACGCATGATATTTCCGTGCTCGGAGATATACTCGATCGGTTCCTCTACCACAAACACCTTCTGCTCTGCATCCTGTTTCTCCAGCCCTACGCGCTCGATCTCCTTGATGAACATACGCGCACTGCCGTCCAGGATCGGCATCTCCGGGGCATCAACATCGATCAGACAGTTGTCCACACCCATGGCGTACAACGCACTCAGCGCGTGCTCTACCGTGGATATCTTCCATTTACCGTGCTCCAACACCGTGCCGCGCTCTGTACCTGATACGTAGTCTGCCAAAGCTTGATAACAGGGTTGTTTGGGTAAATCTATGCGACGCAGGCGGATGCCTGTGTTCTCCGGCGCCGGATGGAAGGTCGCCGTGATATGCAAGCCGGTGTGAAGACCGACCGAGCTGAGAGAAAAACTCTCCTTAATCGTGTGTTGCTTCATTATGATTTATTATCTCTGTCCTGATTGTTTGAACCTCACCACGGCGCGACGCCATATACTTGCATCGATCGCCGGCGAACCCATGTACATACCCGGTTTGCGAACCGAACCCGACACGCCTGACTGCGCACCGAAGATGCAGTTGTCCGCTATCTCGATATGTCCGGCTACACCTACCTGTCCGGTTAAGATACAATGTTTGCCGACTTTCGTGCTGCCGGCGATACCTACCTGCGCGCAAAGGAACGAACTCTCGCCTACCTCCACGTTATGCGCGATCTGCACGAGGTTATCCACTTTCACGTTCTTACGCACGATCGTCGAACCCATCATCGCGCGATCGACACAGGTGTTGGCACCCAGCTCTACATCGTCCTCGATGATCACATTGCCTATCTGCGGAATCTTCTGGTTCACGCCCTGTGCGTCGGGTTCAAAACCGAATCCGTCCGCACCGATCACTACGCCGGCATGCAGGATACATTGTTTGCCGATCTGGCAGTTCGCATAGATACGAACACCTGCGTACAGAATCGTTCCGTCGCCGATCACCACATTATCGCCGATATACACGTTCGGGTAGATCTGTACCCCTGCGCCCAGCCGCACGTTCTTGCCTATGTATGCAAACGCGCCTACGTACGCATCTTCAGGTACAGCCACACCTTCGCTGATGAAGGACGGCTGCTCAATGCCTTTCTTTGCGGGGAACATCGCCTTCGACACCATCGACAGCAGTTGTCCCATCGCGCCGCGGGCATTATCCACCAAAATGACTGCTCCACCGGCTTTGCCTTCGCCTTCCGGGAAAGCGATCTTCCCCTCCACGAGGCTGCGTGTGATCAGAATCACGCCTGCTTTCGTGTTCTGCAGATACGGCAAGTATTTCTCATCCGTAAGGAACGTCAGATGCTTAGCATCCGCGCTCTCTATCGGAGCCACGTCACTTACCATGGCATTGGCGTTGCCATATAATTGTCCGCCCAACAAGGCCGAGATTTGTGCTGCACTAAATTCCATCTATTCGATATTTAAAGATATACAATTTTTTCGGTTTGCGCGTGAGCGCCTCAAGGTCGAGTATCTCACTGGCATCTGCGATATCGCGCACCGTGCCGTCGGAGTACAAGATATCGATCGAGTCATCTTTTTCACTGTACGTATTGCTCGTCGATATATGTTCGCTCCACATATATTCCGCCTCCTGCTCACTGATACCTAACGCCTGCGCATACTGCTTATTGAGCGCCTTTTTCTGCTCGTCCGTCAACGGAGCCTCTTGCAACTCCCCACGGAACAGACGGCGGTTGATAAAGCTCTCGCTCAGCAGACTCAGCACTTTGTCTTCACTCGATATCCATGCCTTGATAGCCGACAGCACGTCATTATCGTCCAACAACGCATACTGCTCCAGCGCCTCGCTGTGCGTTCCGAAAGCATCAAACGTCACATGCTGATACAGGAAATACTTCAACGCCGGCGAACAGAAGAGCTCTTTGCCGCTATGCGCCAACTCTTTCGCACGACTCAGGATCTTGATCAGGTGTTGCTCTGCCGCCACACTCGTCTTATGCAGATACACCTGCCAATACATCAACCGGCGGGCTACCAGGAATTTTTCCACGCTATAGATACCCTTGATCTGCACCACCAGTTTATCATCCCTTACATCCAACATCTTCAGCAGGCGCTCACTCGCCACACGTCCTTCCTGCACGCCCGTAAAGAACGAGTCGCGGCACAGATAATCCATCCGATCCACGTCTAACTGACTCGATATCAACTGATGCAGGAAATGCTTCTTGTACTCGTTCTTGAAGATCGCTATCGCCATGTCGAGAGGTCCATCATTTGCATCATTAGGCGCGTAGCGCATCATTAAATCATTATTAATCCGCTCCATCATGAGCAGCGATATGTCCTCGTGCGTCACGCCATCGACGATCGTGTGCTCCAGCACATGTGAGAATGGTCCGTGACCGATATCGTGCAGCAAGATGGCGATCATCGCACTCGTCTCCTCTTCCGGCGTGATCTCCACACCTTTGAGACGCAACGAAGCGATCGCCTCATGCATCAGGTGCATCGCACCTAACGAGTGACCGAAGCGGCTATGCATCGCACCCGGGTAAACCAGATAGGAGAGTCCCAACTGACGAATACGGTTCAATCGCTGCACATACGGATGCTGCAACACATCGTAAATCAGTTCGTTGGGTATAGTCAGAAACCCAAATACCGGGTCGTTTATAATCTTACGTTTATTGGCCATAACATAAAAAGCGTGCAAAGGTACACAAAAAATCCCACATAT
>Ga0310786_10011088_pt1 | contig 11278 bp, 8 predicted proteins | sample AusTroGonzalo_MG_FD_203881 | JGI IMG/M metagenome (GOLD analysis project Ga0310786, IMG submission 203881) | Bovine rumen microbial communities from tropical cattle in Woodstock, Queensland, Australia - Gonzalo_03 (v2) (version 2) | ecosystem: Host-associated > Mammals > Digestive system >... | reverse complement strand
CTCCCCAGTTTTTCATCTGATGAACAAACGGAGCTAAAAGAAAAGTTCCTTGTTAACGTCGAAGAACAGATAATACAACATATTCAAGCAGAGAAAATTAGTTCAACAGATAAGGAATTCTTTTTATTATATCAATTTATCTGTTCTAGATTTTGTTCAAATGCTTCTAAATTAGTGTTAGATATTTCAAAAAAATTAAACAACGATATCAATTTTCCTGATGAAGGATTGAATCAAATAAAAATAACAGATTTTAGGTCGAATGATGAAATAACAATTGAGAATGTAAATACTCAAGATTATCAAGAAATATCAAGACAAATCCTATTGGGAAAATGTATAAATGCAAAACTTATAAATGTTTTTGATAATAATTTATATATAAATAGTTCTGAATATACAGATATTCCGAAAGGAAAATTCTATATGGATGATGAAAAAATATCTCTATCCACTTGTGCAATTCGTGCTGACAAATGGGAAGGAAAATTTGCTGAATACGATATCGTAAGCAGTCTTTGGCCGATTGTAAATCCAAAATTATTTAATAGATTAGCCAGCACATCTCAGAAAAAAAGTATTTCACCCCATTGTAAAATAATCGATTCATGTAGTAACGCAATACAAGCAATAGCAAGGGCAAATCCAACTCTTATACATCCTATATATGGTATTGGATGTAGAGATAACAGTTCATTTAATAAAAACAACATTAATATAGGATATCCGGATAAAATCGCGAACGAATTTTGGCTGTTTGAATTGTCAAATCATGGAGAAACCGAGCGAAAAGAGAAAAAGAGTCCTACATTATTTGTTTACATTGCACCAAGAAAACTAAACGATTTAGAAGAAAATCTTTTAAAAGAATATGAGCAGAAGGATAATATTTATATTGAAGGTGTTAGAAAAGGATGGAGTATATATTTTTTAGGAAAGATGCAACGATATATTATTGCTCCAGGAATTATTTCAAGATCTGAGATGGAATCTCAAATTCCGAAAACATTTAAAGAAATTACACCAGATATTAGTTATTTCGATACAGATGATAAGCAGGTATTATAATATGTGAAGTGTGGCTTTATAGTTAAATAAACTATAATTGCAAAGCTGGAATATACAGTTCATTAATTATCAAAATACCCAAAGATCAGACAAACTTTTTTGCGCAGGGAAATGTGAAGATTTTTTTATACAGATTAAACGATGCTTAAAATTGTAAAATAAGTAATTGTAAACAGTTTACTTCTCCGCAACGCAACAACTATATTCCGCCATAAAGGATTCGGCACCCAGGCGAATATCGTCCAAAATTTCCTTGTGGGACATTTTTGAATGCCTCAGAGAATTGTATTCACGCAATTTGCGGATATCTTCTGCATCAAAGCGGTTGCTTAAGTTAGGGAATTTCATAGTCCAATCTCCAAATATGTTTTCAGGGTTGCCGCAACACGGAGTTTCTTTGCATATTCTGTGAGCTTCGCGATCTTCCTGTCGGTGCGATGCAGATATGCTTTTAGAATTTCGGCACACACGTCCAATCCGATTTTATTGCGGTATTTGATAGCATCGCAAACAGACCGTTCTAAATCCGTGATATGAACATTATGCCCGTGAACTTCTGCCTGCACAATTCCAAATTCCAGCAGATGATCCGACCAATAATACAGCGTTATCGGAGGAAATTCGGGCAGTACAAGTTTCCGTTTGCGCGGAATTGCGACGCAAAATGCGTTCGGGACTTGCGTAGAAAGCTCGTAATGTTCCCACGCCGAATACATGCAAACAACACCACCGGGAATAAGGATATCCATATCGAGCATTATATCCGCCAGCATGATGGGTTCGGCAAACACACCCGGACGCAGGCGAAGCAGTTCGCCCGCCTGAACCTTTTGCAAGGTTTGGTGGTATTGGTAGGCACTCATGTTGTCGCGAAGCATGAACCCTTCCGTATTGCGTATTTCCTTTCCATCATATTTAGCCATATCCCTAATATAATAAATCTACGGCACTTTTGCAAATATGCCGTAGAAAATTAACATTTTACCGCTAACATTGCGTATTGTTGGGGTTTTAAGCATTTTTAACATTGCGTTTTGTTAAAAAGGAAAAAAGAACGTTAAAAAGGCGTTGCAAAGAAATAGAGTTTCTACAAATCTTTATATATTTATGATGAGGTATATTTATGCGACTGTCTAAAGTAAAATATCATAATTTCAGAGGATTCGAAGAAAACGAATTTTCCTTAGACAGCCCATTAGTACTTTTTGTCGGCGACAACGCCAAAGGCAAGACAAGCGCTTTAAGAGGTATTGCTCTTGCTTTATCGTCATGGACATCAATTTTTCCTGGAATCAGTCCTCTTAAGTATACTTTAGAGGATGTTCGTAAAGTTGCTGTTCGTGAGGAATCCGAAATCCCGACATTTAATCCTTGTTCAGAATCTTTTATACAATGTTGGATTAAACAAGATTTAGGAGCGACTCACCCTCCTGTAGAAATTGAGTGGATTCGTAAATATGGAAGTCATCCCAGTGAAGATGGCATGAAAAAATTGGCAAAGGACAGCTTGCGTCAAATAGAAGAATTTGTGCCAGTAGATTTGCCATATTTTGGTTATTACGGAACAGGACGACTCTGGGATGTTGATAAAATTTCTACAACGAAAAAAGAGAAATCTGTAGTACGCGATTCGCGTTATAGGGCGTACCATAATGCTCTCGTAGCCTCTTCGACAGATAAAATTCTACATCGCTGGATTAGTAAACTAAGCCATGCTGAATTTATCGAGCAAAAACAATCATCCGTTCTTAAATCTGTATGGACCTGCCTAAAGAAAATAGTTCCAAATGTATCTAGCGTCCAATGGAATCCAAAAGAAGATGACATTGTTTTTGAATTTGCTGATGGGAAGACACTCCCTTTGAGCAACTTAAGTGAAGGTCAGCGGATTGTAGCTTCTCTTGTTGCCGATTTGTGCGTTCGAATTAGTTTATTAAACCCTCATTTGAATGGTAATGCTCGTGAACAAACTACAGGTGTTGTTTTAATTGACGAGATTGACTTGCATTTGCACCCGAAGTGGCAAAAGACAGTTATTTCGAATTTGGTTGAATTATTTCCCCAAATACAATTTATTTTGACAACGCATTCTCCTTTCATTATTCAATCGTTGGAGGGCGTTTCAGGGGCGAAAATAATCAACCTTGATAATGATGAAGGTGCAGAAGATTACTCTCGCCAAAATCACAGAAGTGTTGAGGATATTGCCGAAAACGTAATGAATGTCGTCATGCCTCAACGCAGCGAACGTTATATCGCCATGAAGAATGCGGCCAAGGAATATTTTGATTTGTTAAACGAATCATTTGCCAACGAAGAACAAAGAAAATTGGCAAAAAAGAAATTGGACAAACTCGTTGCCCAATATGGAACCGACAATCCTGCGTATGCCGCATTTTTGGAATCTAAGGCAGAATCTGCAGGAGTCGTGTAATGCGAAGTCTGCAAAGAAACCCATGGCCACAGAATTCTGACGGAAGCAAGAAAACTCCTGCGGATTACAGGACCTTTTTGCCTGATTTGAAAACGAATTTTGGCGGTTATTGCTGCTATTGTGAAACAAGGGTTAGAAAGCTTGATGTGGAACATGTTGCTCCAAAATCGCTGAATCCACAGCAAATTTGCGACTGGAATAATTTGTTGTTGGCTTGTCCTACGTGCAACCGCGATTACAAGAAAAATAAAAATCCGTCGCGCAATGATTATGTGTGGCCTGATATTGACGATACTTTTAATATGTATGAGTATCATGGTGATGGGTCAATATCGGTAAACCAAACTTTGAGTCCTCAAAAACAAAATGATGCGCAAAACACTATTGGTTTGATGAACCTAAACGCTACTATTGGAAAAAACGATGAAATCCGTACAATACGAATGGAGCAATGGTATGTTGCATCGGATTTGTTGGATGGCTATAAGCAAAAGAAAATTTCTATTGATTGCATTGTAAAAAATGTTGTTGCAAACGGATATTGGTCTGTTTGGATGACTGTTTTCAAAGATTATCCTGAAGTAACACAAAAGATTGCTGATGCACTCCCTGGAACGTTACCCAAGTATTGTACGCCATCCACTAAACCTTAAGGGGTACTGATGTCAACCGAGCATATCAACATTCCCGAACGCGAAACCCAGGCAAAGGTAATCAAGTTCTTCAAGGAACAACTGCATTACGATTACTTGGGAAATCTTTGCGAAGTTGCGAACAAAAACATTCGTGAAAAAGATCTGTTTGCTTTTTTGGTGGACAAGCAACATTATTCGGAAACAGTCGCCCGCAAGGCCATAGCAGAATTAAAACACACTGCCGGCGATTTACAACATGGTTTGTACTCGGCCAACAAGACTGTTTATAATCTGCTAAAATACTCCCATCCCGTTGCTGATTTGGATGGCGAGAATGTCAGCGTCTATTACATTGATTTTGAAAATCCGGCCAACAATAATTTTGCCATTGCAGAAGAAGTTACTGTAAGCACAACTTACGGATCAAAGCGCCCGGACCTTGTCGTTTATATAAACGGCATTGCCGTCGCTGTCATAGAACTCAAGAAAAGTTCTGTTTCTGTTGCTGACGGTATTCGCCAGAACTTGACCAACCAAAAGCCGGAATTTATCGAGTCCTTCTTTACCACGATTCAGTTCTGCTTGGCTGCAAACACAAGCGAAGGTGTACGTTACGGGACCATCGCCACGCCCGAAAAGAAATATTTGACGTGGAAACAGGAGGCTTTCCGTGAACGCCTGCAAGAACTTGATGAAAACGATTTGATTATCGACGAAAAAAGTTCCACGTTCAGCGAGGTTCTTTTTGAAAGCCTTTATTCGCTTTTCAATAAAGTTCGCTTCTTGGACTTGATCCACAACTTTATCATTTTTGATAACGGTAAAAAGAAGATCTGTCGCTACAACCAGTATTACGCGATTCACCGCACTTACAACAGGATTCAAAATCAAAAGAAAGGCGGCATTGTTTGGCATACGCAGGGCTCCGGAAAATCATTGACGATGGTGTGGCTTGCCAAGCGTTTGCTGCTAAACAATCCGAGCCGCAGAATTTTAATTGTCACCGATCGTGACGAACTCGATGATCAAATTGAACAGCTGTTCAAGGGCGTAGAAGAAAAGATTATCCGCACCAAGAGCGGACGCGATTTGCTGAATCGTCTGAACTCTACTGAAGGTACTATCATTTGTTCGCTAGTTCACAAATTCGGACGCCGCGGCGGAGAAGTTTCCGACGACGATTACGAAAAATTCTTGAAAGAAATCAAGGATTCCCTGCCTCCAAATTTCAGCGTAAAAGGAGACTTTGTTGTTTTCGTTGACGAATGCCATAGAACTCAATCTGGCAAGTTGCACAAGGCGATGAAGGCTTTGATGCCCAATGCGATTTTTGTGGGCTTTACCGGCACTCCGCTTCTTAAGAAAGACAAAAAGACAAGCTTGGAAGTCTTCGGAAGCTACATTCACACTTACAAATTCGATGAAGGCGTTCGTGACCACGTGATTCTTGATTTGCGTTACGAAGGTCGCGACGTTCCGCAGGAACTCAAGTCTCATAAAAGGATTGACGAGTGGTTTGAGCTGAAAACAAAGGGGATGACTCCTATTGCGAAAGCAAAACTAAAAGCTCGCTGGGCAAATATCCGCACCGTTTATTCATCGTATGAACGCCTAAAGGCTATTGCCTGCGATGTGATTTTTGATTTTGAAAAAGATGCGAGATTGGCAGAAGGCCGTGGAAATGCAATTCTTGTTGCCGATTCCATTTATACTGCTTGCCGTTTTTATGAAATTTTCCAATCTATGGGCTTTAAAAAGTGTGCCATCATTTCTTCTTACACCCCGAATCCGGGTGACTTGCGCACTGATACTGTAAGCCTTGACGAAGAAACGGAGACCTTCAGAAAATACCAGATTTACTTGAAAATGGTTGGCGTTGAAGAGGGCGATGATACATCCCATATAGACAAGAAAGTGGATGCTTTTGAAAAAGAAGCCAAGCGCAAGTTTGTTGAAGAACCAGCCAATATGAAGCTGCTTATTGTTGTCGATAAGTTGCTGACGGGTTTTGATGCTCCTTCTTGTACTTACTTGTACATCGATAAAAAGATGCAAGACCATGGGCTGTTCCAAGCTATTTGCCGCGTCAATCGACTAGATGACGAAACGAAGCTCTTTGGTGTTATTATTGACTATAAAGAACTTTTCGAAAATGTAACTGACAGTATGCACAAGTACACGTCGGGAGCTTTCGAAGGTTATGATGATAACGATGTTGACGGTCTTATCAAGGATCGTACCGCTGAGGCAGAAAAGTATTTCAACAAGACACTTGAAGAAATCGAAACTCTTTGCGAAGATGTAAAGCCGCCTAAAGATGAGGCTGATTACATTCACTTTTTCTGTGGCGAAAATATTAGTTGGATTAACGATCCCGAAGAAAGTGAAGCGCTTGCTCGCTTGCGTGAACGATTCTATTTGTTGGCTAGCCGATTGGTTCGTGCTTTTGCCGAATTAAAGTCGCAAATTTCATCGTTGCCTTATACAGAAGCCGAATGGAACGAAAAAGAAAAGCGGACCAATGACTACGTGAATTTGCGCCAGGCAATTATGCAGGCTAGCGGTGATTTTGTGGACTTGAAAGCATGCGAACCTGACATGCGTCACCTCATCGATAATTACATTGCTGCTGGTGATTCTACAAAAATTGTTGAGCTAGATGACACGACCTTGCTTGACATCATCGAGCTCTTCAAATTCGATTTGACTACAGGCAAAAAGAAAGTTCGCGAAAGTGCCGCTGAGAAAATCGAAAACAACATCCGCCGCAAAATTGTTGACCAGATTAACATCAACCCTGCGTACTACAACAAAATGTCCGAAATTTTGGATCAGTTGATTGAAGAACGCAAGAATGGTTTAATCGAATACCAACAGTTGCTGGAACGCTATATCGAACTTGCCAAGAAAGTGAATGCTTCGGATTTGGGTGAAGACTATCCGTTTTCTATTAAGGGTAGCTCTGCAAAACGCGCCATTTACGACAACTGCGGTAAAGACGAGGACTTGGCGAATGATATTTATGAGGCTGTCATGAACAGCATGCAGGCCGATTTCCGTAATAGCCCTGTTAAAATCAATAGGATTAAACGGGCTCTTTCTGAAGTGTTGCCGAATGAAGCCGAAGTGGACCGCGTGTACGAACTCATCAGCAAGCAAAGCGAGTTCTAATGCGTATACAAGTGTCGGGAATTGCGATAGATGTTTGTCGCAAGAACATCAAGAATATTCATCTTTCGGTAATGCCGCCAGATGGCGAAGTGCGCATTTCTGCACCATTAAATTTGTCTGATGAGGCAATCAAGATTTTCGTCCGCACCAAAGTCGCTTGGATAAAAAAACAGCAAGAAAAGTTTGCGAATCAGGCTCGACTTGGGGAACGCGAGTTCGTTTCTGGCGAATCGCTGTTTGTTTTTGGAAAACAGTATTATCTGCAAGTACAATACGGCGTTAAGAACTTACTTGAGTTGAACGCGAAAAATGCTGTTTTGACTGTTCGCAAGGAAAGCACCGCAGAACAGCGAGAAGCCTTTGTAAACGAATGGCTACGCGAAAAACTGAAATCTCAAATCGAAAATAAATTGCCCAAGTGGGAAAAGATTACCGGCCTTGTTTGCAACGGTTGGCAAACCAAGATTATGCAGACAAAATGGGGCAGTTGCAACCCCGAAGGCAAAATATGGTTCAATTTGCTTTTATCGCATGCCCCTGAAAGGTGCTTAGACTACATCATCCTTCACGAGCTTTTGCACCTAAAAGTCCGCCACCACAACAAAGATTTCACAGCTTTGATGGACAAGTATATGCCCTATTGGGAAGATGTCCGCAAAGAACTGAATGATTTTATACTGCTGCCGATGAAATAGGGCTTTAGCGGCAAACATCATCAAAATTCACCCGATGCGGTGACAAAACTACCCAGAAGACTACACCAAAAAACCACAGAAAATACTTGCTGTAATGATGGACAACCCTGATATAACTATACCAGAGTTATCAAAAATCTCATCATACCCGATACAATCAGAAGAAGTTCACGTTGAACCATCCCTTCTTGCCATCAGCTGTAAGGGCGATGCCGCAGGCGACGGTTTTGTAGTTGCCTTTCATGTTGAGGTAATGGCCGATGTAGGGGTAATCTTCGTCTTTTTTCGGGTCGCGTTCGCCGCTTGTGACGAGGGCTTTTTCGTCTTCCCACATCATTTTGAGGTAAGCGTCGGAGACTTCGATTGCGGTTTTGCGCCAAGAGGTATTGAAGTTCGGGCCGCTGTTTTGCGCCCATTCGCCGCAGTCGCCAAAGTGGCCGTGAGCTTTGTTGGCCTCCATGTCGGCGGCAGCTTGATTGTCCGTGCAGGTTTGTTTTGCTTCGGGCGCTAACGTGAGCGGAGCGAGGTTTTCTGTTGCACGGTATTCGTTGATTTTATCGAGGCAGGCTTGACGCCAATTTTCGCTGAAGAAACCGCTTTGTGCAGCGGATGATGCAGGGGCTGTAGCAGAGGATTTTGGAGCTGCTGCGGACGAAGACTGGACCGTCGCGGAACTTGCTGGTGTTACGGCGGAAGATTTCGGGGCCGCCGCAGACGAGGATTGAACTGCTGCAGAGCTTGCGGGAACCTTTGCAGAAGAGCTAACCGCTTTCGCAGAGGACGATGCGACTACGGACGAACTCACGGGAGTTTTCGCTGACGACGAAAGCACGCTCGCGGATGACGCGGGACGTGTCGCAGAACTTAAAGGTCTTCTAGCGGAAGAACTTCTTCGAAAATCGTCATACAGCCAGGATGATGAAGAAAGGGGCGGTGGAACAACAAATGATGAACTAGACCGAATTTTCGAATTTGATGATTGCAGTATATCATCTAAAGAAGGCGCTTTTGATTCATCTTTGATCACAGTTACATTAGTCCCAGAATCTTCGGAACAGCCCGCAAAGGCAAGAACAAGCGCAGCAATGGAAGCGCATTTTACAAAAGCAAAATTTTTAAATAAATTAAAATTCATAATAAGACCTTACTTTTTTATCTAATTAATAATTGACTGGATCCCTCGCGTTGTTCGGGATGACGGAATGCATTTAGATTCTATCGCCGGAGTTTATCCCGCACTAGTTGCAGGTGCTCTAGAATGACAAAGAATTTCACATTCCATTCCCAACCACTGCATACTAATCACCAACCACTTGCATTCAATTATAATTTTATTTTGCGGTTTTCGTCACGCTTGACTCTGATCTACCCTACTATCCACCCCCATAATTTACTATCTTTGGCGCCATGCTTAATGTTTCTAATGTCAGTCTTCAATATGGTAGCCGCGTTCTCTTCAAGGAAGTGAACCTTTCCTTCAAGCGCGGCAATTGCTACGGTGTTATCGGCGCAAACGGTGCCGGCAAATCCACATTCCTCAAGATTCTTTCGGGCGAACTCGAACCGAACACGGGTGAAGTCACGAAGGACCCGGGCGAACGTATCGCCGTCCTCAAGCAGGACCACTTCGCCTACGAAAACAACACGGTTCTCGAAACTGTAATGATGGGTTTCCCAGAACTTTATGAACTGGGCAAAAAACGTGACGAACTTTACGCTCTGCCGGAAATGACCGAAGAACAGGGCATGCAGGCCATGGAAATCGAAACGCGCTTTGGCGAAATCGGCGGTTACGAAGCCGACTCCAACGCAGCAGTGCTCCTCAAGGGCCTCGGCATTCCCGAAGAATTCCATTACAACTTGATGTCGGACCTCGACGGTGGCCAGAAGATTCGCGTGCTCTTGGCACAGGCCTTGTTCGGCAACCCGGACATTCTCTTGCTCGATGAACCGACGAACCACTTGGACTTGGAAACCGTCGGCTGGCTCGAAGATTACCTCGAACGTTTCGAAAACATTGTTATCGTGGTGAGCCATGACCGTCACTTCTTGAACGCAGTCTGCACGCACACTTGCGATATCGACTACGGCAAAATCAACATTTACGGTGGTAACTACGAATTCTGGTACGCAGCAAGCCAGCTCGCCCAGAAACAGCGCAAGGACCAGAACCGCCGCGCCGAAGAAAAAATCGAAGAATTGAAGGCGTTCATCCGCCGCTTCGCATCGAACGCCGCTAAGGCAAAGCAGGCCACATCCCGTAAGAAGCTCCTCGACAAGATGACTGTCGAAGAAATGCCGGCCTCCAGCCGCAAGTTCCCGTGGGTGAACTTCAAGATGGACCGCGAACCGGGCAAGATCGTGCTCGAAGTCAAGAACGCCACGGTCGATGGCGGCGACGGCATCGTCTGCAAGGGCCTCAACTTCTCGCTCGGCAACCAGGACAAGGTCGCTCTCGTCGGTGAATTCGACACGCTCAAAACAGCGTTCTTCCAGCTCGTTGCCGAAGAAATCAAGTCTCCGGAAGGCGTGCTCAAGTGGGGCAACACCATCAGCTACAACTACTTCCCGAAGAACAACGACGCTTACTTCAAGACGGACCTTTCCCTCGTGGATTGGCTGCGCCAGTACAGCAAGGAACAGGACGAAACGTTCATCCGCGGATTCCTCGGCCGTATGCTCTTTACCGGTGAAGAAGCTTTGAAGAGCGCCAACGTGCTCTCCGGTGGCGAAAAGGTGCGTTGCATGCTTTCGAAGATGATGCTTTCGAACGCAAACTGCTTGCTCCTCGACGAACCGACGGCTCACCTCGACTTGGAAGCCATCACCGCTTTGAACAACGGTCTCAAGGCATTCCAGGGCCCGGTCATCTTCTGCTCTCAGGACCATGAATTTGTCCAGACTGTCGCAAACCGCGTTTTGGAACTCACGCCGAACGGTGTTGTTGATCGCAGCATCACCTTCGACGAATGGCTTGAAACCAAGAAGACAAAGAAGAAGTAAGAATATTCATTGGTTGCTAGCCAATGGTCATTGGTTAATAACTGTAATGAATAGAACGTCTCCCCCGCACTTGCGATGCGCTGAACAACGTCAAAATGTTGCGGGATCGCTTTTTTTGGGTGGAGAATGTCACCCCGGCCTCAGTGTGAACCGACCCCAGAAAGTTGGACGGTTAAAAGTTAGGATAAAATTGAGTTATGAGTCCGGTATTGTACCGGGCTCATTCCTTTTAGGCGTAACTTTATCCGGTCATTGTTGTAGTATTCGATATA
>Ga0310786_10011086_pt1 | contig 11278 bp, 7 predicted proteins | sample AusTroGonzalo_MG_FD_203881 | JGI IMG/M metagenome (GOLD analysis project Ga0310786, IMG submission 203881) | Bovine rumen microbial communities from tropical cattle in Woodstock, Queensland, Australia - Gonzalo_03 (v2) (version 2) | ecosystem: Host-associated > Mammals > Digestive system >... | reverse complement strand
CGGAGCACAGAAATCGACGGCGCTTCCGTAGTTTGAAAACGATGCAAAGGTCTGCATATCGCTCTCAAGCGCAGTTACTGTAATAACTCCCGGCGTTACAGCAGGATATCTGTATCTCAGCTCCTCTTTTTCATTGCCCGCGCTTGCACATACGCAGACGTTGTTATCAAGCGCGTTCTTTACCGCATATTTATATGCGTTTCCGCCGCTTGTTGTTGACATTGAAATATTGATAACCGAAGCGCCCTTGTCAACCGCGTCATAGATTGCTGCTGCAAGCGCCGAATTAGAAGCGTCCGTTGCACCGAAGGGAACGACCTTGTAAGGCAGCATTTTAACATTATCGGGCGTGTTATCCGCAATTATTCCGCAGACAAGGGTTCCGTGGGAATAGGAATTGCTCATATTTGTATCGTAATAAGCGTTATTTCTTCCGTCATCCGAAAAATCGTAGCCCCTTGAAACAAAGCGGTTTTCCATAAATTCGTGGTCATACATAACGCCCGTATCAATAACGGCAACAATAACGTCCTCTTTGTCCATTTTGAACTTTGATATATACGAAGGTGTTCCGAGCGCATTACTGCCCGCGGGGTAAAGGCTGCCCTTTTCAAAGGAATTCAGAGTTGCCTTTGAATCCTGCTCTGCAACAATACCGTCGCTCTCGATTTCCTTCATTGCCCTTTTTGCTTCTTTCTCGCTTTCATACTGCAAAACGGCAAAGGAGTTCTTTTTATCAATAGCATAATCAGAAGCGCCGTAGGTTTTATCGCCGCTGTAATCAGAAAGAATAAGTCTTGATGAAACGCCGTTTTCATCAGTATCATATTTCCGATATATTTCAACAAGTTTCGCAGCAAAGGGAGTTGTTTCATTTTCTGTTTTATCGGAGGGCAGGGCAAAAAAAGCGCTGATTGAAAATAGAAAAGCGCAGACAAGAAGCATTGCAAGCGAGCGTTTTTTCAAAGCCTTTCCCTCCCGTAAAATGCTGATTGAAACAATTATAGCATAACTGATTGACTTAATCCACAAAAATATGTTATTTTATACTTGTAAAAAATCTAAGGAGAATATTTATGGAAAACAAAAAATATGTTCCGACCAAGGAATGGATTGCATACTGCATTGCCGCCTGCGGTCAGGGTATGGTTTACGGAATTATGAGCTCCTACATTTCGGACTACTATCTGAATGTTCTTGCTCTTTCCCCTCTGTTCGTTTTGCTGCTTATGTTTTTTGCACGAATCTGGGATGCCATCAACGATCCGATTATGGGATATATTGTTGACCACGCAAATCCGAAAAGGGGCAAGATTAAATCATATCTTCTCTATACTCCCCTTCCGATTGCAATTTTAACGCTGCTGCTGTTCAACGCGCCCCATATGCGCAGCACCGGTATGCTGATGGTTTATGCAACCGTTACATATGTTGCCTGGGGAATGACATACACCGCTTGCGACGTTCCGTTCTGGAGCCTTCCGAACGCGCTTACTCCGAATGCAGGTGAAAGAGGCTCGATTATTTCTCTCGGAAGAACCGTTAACGGCGTCGGCGCAGCTATTCCGATGGCGCTGTTTATGCTCCTCGGTCCCGTGCTTGCTAAAAACAACCTTTCGGGCAGCGCGCTTGAGCAGAGAAAATACACAATTATTTCCTTAATATGCGCTATTATCGGAACGCTTTTACTTGTTGTTTCATACTTCAAAACAAAAGAGAGAGTTAAGCTCCCCGTTCCCGCAAAGAAGGATAAAAACAAGCCAAATTCGCTTAAGCTTGTTTTCTCGTGCAAGCCCCTTATGCTTACGGCACTTATGGGTATACTTTCCGCTGCAAGATATCTTTTTCAGGCTGGCGCAATCCATGTTGCAAGGTATTCCTTCTATATCGGAAAGGACCCGAGCAGCCTGACGGGTGCAGAGCTTGAAGAGGCGCTGCAGGGCAATCTTTCAAAGGTTTCGCTCATACTTGCGCTTGCAAGCGCAGTCGGTATGTTCGGCGCAATGGTTGTTACAACTCCGCTTATCAAGAAATTCTCTTATAAACAGATTATCATTGTTTCCTCGCTTATGGGTTCGGCATCCTCACTTGCAATGTGGTTCATCGGATACAATCACTTCTGGGCTTGCGTTCCCTGCATACTTATTTCAACAATCCCCTGCGGAACCATCAATGTCTGCGCATTCGCTATGACGGGCGACTGCCTTGATTATATGGAATGGAAAAACGGCGTTCGCTTAACGGGACTCGGCAGCGCAATTCAGAGCTTTGTTACCAAGTTCGGCAACGCTATAGCAACCTCGGCAATTATTGTTATGTATATGGTTGTCAAGCTTGATGTTGCATCAATTTCCGCAAAGGTTACCGCAAATCCGCTTGAGCAAACCCACCTTGTAAGAAATGGTATGTTCAGCATTATTTCACTCGTTCCCGCAATTTCGCTTGCAATCTGCATTATTCCGATGCTCTTCTATAACTTAACAGGCGAAACAAAGGATAAAATGGAAAAAGAGCTCGCCGAGCAGAGAGCTGAAAAAGGAATTGAAATAGAAGCCTGACACAGTAACCGGTGGTCAGTGGTCGGTGGTCAGAAAAAAGGACGAAAGGAATGTTTTCCTTTCGTCCTTTTAGTTTTTATTCCTTGCCATGTTCCTTATCGTATTTTTTGCTCCAGAGAACATACCAGATAAATATCGCATATCCGACAAGCAAGACAGCATCAACAATCAGAACAGTATTTGCAATTCTGTTAATAATTCTACCGGTTATAGCTGCATCTGCAAGGAAATTCAGCGTCATCAGACTTGATGATTCGGTCTGGGCAACCATTGTCTGTCCGTTATCAAGATAAATCTTATCGGTTTTTTTGTCGTTATTTTCGTAGTAGTATACTTTATATGCTGACAGCGGCTGGTCTTTTTCTTTGTTGAATTCCTTGTTCTTTTCGATGTAGAAGGTTATTTCTTCGTCGTTGAATTCAAGGTCAAGCGATTTCGGCATTAATGCATAAACATAACCTGTATGGAAAGGCATTTTGCTGCTTGAAACAATTTTTGTGCAGACAGGGAGCAGAATCAGTACCGCGAGAACTATTGCAAATACTATTAAAAGCTTATCCTGCTTTGTTTTGGTTTTTTTCTCTTTATCCATTTTGAATCAGTCCTTTTTTGCTTTTTTCTTTTTCTTTGCCTCAAGCTTTGCCTTTGCTTCGGCAACAATTCTTTCGTGCTCCTCGGCAGCCTTCTTTTCGGCTTCCTCGCGCGCCTTTTCCTTCTTTATATCCTCAAGGCGCTCTTTTTCTTCCTTTTCAGCCTTCCTTGCAAGGCGCTCATCTTCAAGTTCCTCGTGGCTCTTTGCGGGAGCCTTTGCAACCAGAAGATTTGCAACAAATGCAACAATAAGCAGTACAAGCGCAACAAAAAGTCCGAAGGAAAATCCGCCGCTGATATTATATAGCGAAAAGCTTCCGAAGCTGACTGCCGTCTGCGCGCCCGTGCTCTTTAAGGCAACCGCAAAGGTTATGGCGCTTGCGGCTGCAAATGCAATGCTGATACCGTCAAATATAACCATTGCCTTTGTTTTCGGGTGCTTTGTTGTTAACATAATCAGGAAGAACGCAACAACAATAAAAACAAGGCTGAGCAGCATAAAGAAGATTGCAAGCATCGTATAGGTCAGAAGCCCGCTGTTTGCTTCATATGCCATATTTGTGAAATACAAAGAACTGTTTGAGAAGAAATCGCCGATAATATCAATCAGTGATTTGCCCTTTGTAAACAAGCCTACCAAATCAATTCCGATATTCCCCGAATCGCTTTTCAGCCAGCCCCAGGGAAGAAGAAATCCGATTGCGGGAAGGAAGGAAAGAATTATTCTTATTCTTCTTAAGGTTGTTCCCCAGATAGAATAAGCGAGCATATTCATTGTTCTGTAGAACGACTGAAACTTTTTCTCGCTCCTCTCGGCATCCTCTTCAAGTCTGCCCTCCCAGTTGAAATTGGGAATGCTTACTCCGCATTCGGAGCATTCAGCCTTAACATTATACCATTTTAACTTTTTTCCGCAGTTAGGACAGGTACTTGCCATAAACAGCGCCCCTTTAATAAGTCATTATACAAAGTTCATTTTATCCCCTTTTAGTCCGATTGTCAACTATCAACAAAGAATTAATATATTTATTACTGTAATTTGTTTTTTTAGACTAAAAACTATTGATTTAAGGTTTTTGCTATGATAATATATATCTAATAATAACTATGAAATGAGGGAATGGTTTTGGCTGATTCAATTGTGAACGAAGAGGTCACTGCTGAAGAGCTTGAAGTTCTTGATAAGCTTGCCTACACTAAAAAGAATTATCTGACTCCCAAAGAGATTGCAGCATACGTTCTTGTTAACTTCGGTCAGAAAAACTTAAGCCAGTTCGTAAGCGCTTTCAGAGAATTCTTTGCCATACAGTTTCTGCAGATTAACCCCACAAGATTTGCAAACATAAATCTTTTTTCATCAATCTATGACGCGGTTGACGATACAATTTCGGGTCTGATTATCGACAGAACGCGTACCCGCTGGGGAAGAATAAGACCGTTCTTCATCATTCCCCTGCCCCTGTGGCTTATCGGCGGATATATGATGTTCACCGCGCCAAGTGCTGTACATACCGATACTCAAAAAACAATCTGGACAGCTGTTGCAGTTGTTATTTACGGTCTTGGAATGAGTTATTTCGGTGCCTGGGGACTGATGATTTATAACATCACTCCAAACACCAACGAAAGAAATAATCTCATCACAATAACCAAATTCTTCGAGTTATTCGGAACATGGCTTCCCTCGCTTGTTCCCATTCTCGTCACCGTGCTGCCGAAAATCAACAGCAATATTTCAAATCAGCACGTATACAGCGGATTTGCGTATTTTATGCTTATTCTCGCGGCGTTCTTCGCTGTGTTCGGCTTCTTTAATATGCGCGAAAGAGTTCCGCTGATGAGCCGTGAGGAAATGAAGGAGACCTCATTCCTTGAATCAATCAAAAATATTTTCACAAACAGACCTCTGTTTGCAATAATTCTTGCAGAATTTTTCAACGCCTTCAAATCGGTCGGCGGTTCAAGCGAAAGCTATTTCTGGCTGAACAACACGGGCTCTCTTTTAAACCAGACAGTTTGCGGACTGTTTACGGGTATTCCGAACTATGTTATGATTCCCTTTGCAGCAAAGCTTGTTAAAAAGTTCGGCGCAAGACTGACGGCTATCGGAGCAGGTCTTTTCGGTTTCTTTGCATATATGGGTCTTTTCTTCATCGGATATCACCCGTTCGGACAGACCTTTGCAGATAATAAAATCTTCAACCTCGCTTTCGTAATTTTCGGGCTTACAATCTGCGGACTTCCAAACAAGGTTATCGGCGTTGCAAACACAATCTTAAGCGCCGAGGCTCTTGACTGGATGGAATGGAAGCACGGTATGAGAAACGAAGCGCTTGTTACAACCGTTCAGGGCTATTTCGGCAAGCTTGCAACCTCAGTTACGGGCTGGCTTTCGGGAATGGTTTTAACCTGGATTCACTACGTTCCGCTTACCGACTCAATCGGTAACGCAATCCCGCAGACAGACCCCTCAATGCTTAAAGGTATCTGGGCAATCTTCTGTATTCTTCCCGCTCTTGCAAGAGGACTTTACGGAGTCAGCTTCATCCTTTATCCGATTCACGGCGACCTTCAGCAGGAAATGATTGTAGAGCTTGCTGACATCCGCGCCAACAGACTTCACGAGCAGAACAAGCTCAATGCACCTTCAGAAGATAACGCAGAATAAAACCTGCTTTAGCTTATATAAAACTATCAGGAAGTGATACTATGCCAATTACAATGACACCCGTTTTCATTCTTACAATTGTTTCGGGCGTAATAGCAATATGCTTTGCGCTTTACACTGCGCTGTTTATCAATAAACAGGATGCAGGCAACGAAAGAATGAAAGAAATCTCGGGCAATATTGCGTCGGGAGCAAAGGCATTCCTTTTCTCCGAATACAGAATACTTGTTATTTTTGCAATTGTTCTGTTTGCGCTTATTGCAATTCTGATTAATATTTCAACGGCACTCTGCTTTGTTGTGGGCGCGCTTTTCTCAACCCTTGCAGGTTATTTCGGAATGAGCGTTGCAACAAAGGCAAATGTCAGAACTGCTCAGGCAGCTAAGGAAAAGGGGCTCGGCGGCGCGCTTAAAATCGCATTCGGCGGCGGCGCTGTTATGGGACTCAGCGTTGTAGGTCTCGGCGTAATCGGTATCAGCCTGATTTTCTTTGTTCTTTACAAAACAACCGACCTTTTAACTGACGCAACAATGCTCAGCATTTTAACGGGCTTCAGCCTCGGCGCATCTTCAATTGCGCTCTTTGCAAGAGTTGGCGGCGGTATCTATACAAAGGCTGCGGACGTAGGCGCAGACCTTGTCGGCAAGGTTGAAGCAGGTATTCCCGAGGACGATCCGAGAAACCCCGCAACAATTGCCGATAACGTTGGCGATAACGTAGGCGACGTTGCAGGTATGGGCGCAGACTTATTTGAGAGCTATGTAGGCTCAATTATCTCTGCAATAACTCTTGCCTTTGCTTCCTTCGTTCCTGAAAAGAGAATGGCTGCGGCTCTCTTCCCGCTCATTCTCTGCGCAGTGGGAATTTTTGCTTCCGTTTTCTCAACCTTCATTGTTGCGAACTCCAGGGGCGATAATCCGCAGAAGGCGCTTAATATCGGCGAATATGTTACAACGGGAATCGTTCTTGTTGCAGGCGCAGTTTTAAGCAAGGTTGTTCTCGGCGGTTTCAGCGGTTTCTGGTGCGTTCTTGCAGGACTTGCAGTAGGAACGCTTATCGGTAAACTGACCGAGGTTTACACCTCAGAAAAATACAAAACAGTTAAATGGATTGCGGATACCTCAAAAACTGGAACCGCAACAAATATCATCAGCGGACTTTCCGCAGGTATGAAATCAACAGCTTTCCCGATTATCTTTATTTCAGTGGGCATTCTTATTTCATATAAATTCTATGGCTTATACGGAATTGCGCTTGCTGCAGTAGGTATGCTCTCAACAACGGGAACAACCGTTGCGGTTGACGCATACGGACCTATTGCTGATAACGCCGGCGGTATTGCCGAGATGAGCGAGCTTGACCACGAGGTAAGAAATATTACCGATAAGCTTGATTCAGTAGGTAACACAACCGCTGCTATCGGCAAGGGCTTTGCAATCGGCTCCGCAGCGCTCACAGCGCTTGCACTCTTTGCCTCATATGCACAGGCTGCAGGAATCAGCTCCAAGGGTATGAGCATTCTTGATGCAAAGGTTGTTGTCGGCTTATTCATCGGCGGTATGCTCCCCTTCCTCTTCTCTGCTTTCACAATGAGCAGCGTAGGCAAGGCAGCAAACAAGATGATTGAAGAGGTTCGCTCACAGTTCAGAGAGAAGCCCGGCATTCTTGAAGGAACGGAAAAGCCCGATTACAAGAGATGCGTTGCTATTTCAACAAGAGCAGCTCTTCACGAAATGATTCTTCCCGGAATTATGGCAATCGTTACTCCCGTACTTGTTGGCTTTTTCCTCGGCGTTGAAAGCCTTGGAGGACTTCTTGCAGGCTCGCTTGTAAGCGGTGTTATGATGGCAATCTTTATGGCTAACTCGGGCGGTGCCTGGGATAACGCAAAGAAGTACATAGAAAGCCTTAAGGACGGCGGCAAGGGCAGCGAGGCTCACAAGGCAGCCGTAGTCGGCGATACGGTCGGCGACCCGTTCAAGGATACCTCAGGTCCTTCAATTAACATTCTTATTAAGCTTATGACAATTGTTTCCCTCGTTTTTGCATCAGCATTTATGATGGTCAACGGCGGAAGCGGACTGATTAATTTCTAACAAAAAATCCCGACGGAATCCGTCGGGATTTTTTAGTTGCGAGTACCGAGTGCCGAGTTCCGAGTTTTCGGGTCTTGCAGACAGCTATAAAATAATCGGCGCTTGCGCCCCAAAATTCGTAATTCGTAATTCGTAATTCGTAATTACTTGATATATCGCTCAAAGCGATATATCAAGCTCTATCGGGCAGTGGTCAGAGCCCATAATTTCGGTATGGATTTTTGCATCGGTCAGCTTACCGTCAAGCGATTTTGAGGTAATAAAATAATCAATTCTCCAGCCTGCGTTTTTCTCGCGCGATTTGAACATATACGACCACCAGGAATAAACGCTTTCCTTATCGGGATAGAAGAATCTGAAAGTATCTGTAAAACCGCTGTCAAGAACAACGCCGATTTTTTCTCTTTCCTGATCGGTAAAGCCTGCGTTCATATGGTTTGTCTTCGGGTTTTTAAGGTCAATTTCCTTATGCGCAACATTCAAGTCGCCGCAATAGATAACCGGCTTCTTTTCATCGAGCTTCTTTATGTATGCAAGGAAGTCATCCTCCCATACCATTCTGTAATCAAGGCGCAGAAGCTCCCTTTTTGAATTAGGAACATAAACGGTAATAAAATAATAATCCTCATATTCAAGGGTAATCACCCTGCCCTCTTTGTCGTGCTCCTCAATACCTATTCCGTAGGTTACGGCAAGGGGCTCTTTTTTTGTGAATATCGCCGTTCCCGAATAGCCCTTTTTCTCGGCATAGTTCCAGTAGGAATAATAGCCCTCGGGTGCAAAAACGGCAGGTCCGTCCTGCAGTTTTGTTTCCTGCAGGCAGAAGATATCGGCATCGATTTCATTAAAGAAATCTTCAAAGCCCTTTGTTAAGCAGGCGCGCAGCCCGTTAACGTTCCAGGAAATAAATTTCAAATATAATCACCAAACCTTTCTTGCCTCCCTTGTGTAAAGGGAGGTGGCAGCCGTGAGGCTGACGGAGGGATTGTCCCTCATCGATAATAACACATTGATTATATTAATTCAATGTGTTATTATCATATCGGTGATTAATTTGAAACTTAATGATAAATTAAATAGCCTTAATTCCTATCCCTTCCATATGCCCGGGCATAAGAGAAATGAAAAATTCGGCATAACAGGCAGCGAGATTGATATTACCGAAATTGACGGCTTTGACAATCTGCACGCCCCGAGCGGTGTTCTTCTCGATGTTGAAAACCGCTTAACCGCGCACTACAAGGCTCAAAAATCCTTTATGCTTGTTAACGGCTCAACCGTCGGCATTCTTTCGGCAATCTTTGCAGTATGCGATGAGGGCGATAAGATTATTATTGCCCGAAACTGCCACAAAAGCGTTTTTAACGCCTGTATGCTGCTGGGGCTCAGGGTTGTTTATATCGAGCCTGAATTTGACAGCGAAAACGGTTTTTATAAAAGCATTTCACAGAGCGCTGTTGATGAGGCTGTTAAAGCTCACGGCGATGCAAGGGCGATTGTTATAACCTCGCCCACCTACGAGGGTTATATTTCAGAAATAACCGCCCCCGTACCGCTGATTATTGACGCGGCGCACGGCGCACATTTCGGACTATCCGATTTTCCCGAATACCCAAAGGGCGATATTGTTGTTTCAAGCCTGCATAAAACCCTTCCTGCGCTTACGCAGACGGCGGTTATCAATGTTTATAACAAGGAATATATAAGCACCGTTAAGCTCTATCTTGATATATTTGAAACAAGCTCGCCGAGCTATGTTCTTATGAGCTCGGTTGAAAAATGCCTTGATTATATCGAGCATAACAACGCAGATTTTGATAACTATTACGGGCTTTTAAAGGATTTTTACGGTACTGCTGAATATAAGCATCTTAAGGTGCTGAAAGCAGATGATTTGAGCAGGATAATTGTTTCAACTGCGAATACAAACATCAGCGGCAGCGAGCTTGCCGATACACTGCGATACAGATTCAATATTGAGGCTGAAGCTTCAAGCAAGAACTATGTTACATTAATCAGCACCGCCTCCGATGATGAGGGCGCTTTTAAGGAGCTTTATAACGCGCTGCTGATAATTGATGCAAAACTTGATGACGAAAGCAAGGCGGCTTTTAAAAAGCCCCCCTGCCCCGATGATATCAATATTATCAGCATTGATAAGCAAAGCGAAGAAACCGAAATAAAAAATGCCATCGGCAAAACGGCAAATGAATTCGTTTTTGCATATCCGCCCGATATTCCGCTGATAGTTCCGGGTGAGGTTATTTCCGGGGAAATAATTCAGTACCTTAAAGAACTTCAGGATAGCTCGGTTAATATTGTTTCCGACAGCGGCTTATTCCCCGATAAGTTATTGACAAAATAAACTGTTTATTTTATAATACATACGAAATAAAAAATAGGAGTGATACCAATGAAAAGAATTAAGACTTTAAGCTCAAAGAATCTTTGCGAGTCAGCTAAGAAGGGCGGCTGCGGCGAGTGCCAGACCTCTTGCCAGTCAGCAAGCAAAACCTCTTGCTCAGTTGCAAATCAGAAATGCGAGCAGAGCAAATAATTATCCGGATTTACGGCGGTTAACCCGCCGTTTTTCTATATATTTGGCTCCCCTATGTAAGGGAGAGCTGGCAGCAACGCTGACAGAGGGGATGTAACAATCCCTCCGAGTGCCTGACGGCACCCACCTCCCTTTACGCAAGGGAGGCAGGAATAGGTTTGGAGATTTATATATGATACACGCATATAAAATGAACGGATATAATATCATTATCGACCAGAACAGCGGCTGTGTTCACAGCGTTGACGAGGTTGCGTTTGATACTATTTCTATGTATGAAGAAAAAAGCAGGGATGAAATAAAGGCTTTCATCCTTGATAAATACAGCGATAACGAGGATGTTACTGCCGAAGATATAGACAACTGCTTTGAGGATATTGAAACGCTTAAAGCAGAGGGCAGACTATTTGCAGAGGATACCTTTGAAAATGTTGCAAAGGATTTCAAGCAGCGCCAGAGCGTTATCAAGGCTATCTGCCTCCATGTTGCGCACGGCTGTAACCTTAACTGTCAGTACTGCTTTGCGGGCAAGGGCGAATACGGCGGCAGCGACAAGGGCTTGATGAGCCTTGAAACCGGCAAAAAAGCGCTTAATTTTCTCGTAGAAAACAGCGGTACAAGGCGCAATCTTGAGGTTGACTTTTTCGGCGGCGAGCCCCTTTTGAACTGGGAGGTATGCAAGGAGCTTGTTGCCTACGGTCGCGAGCTTGAAAAGAAACACAACAAGAATTTCCGTTTCACCTTAACTACAAACGGCGTTCTGGTTGATGATGAGGTTATTGATTTCTGCAATAAGGAAATGGGCAAT
>Ga0310786_10011084_pt1 | contig 11281 bp, 5 predicted proteins | sample AusTroGonzalo_MG_FD_203881 | JGI IMG/M metagenome (GOLD analysis project Ga0310786, IMG submission 203881) | Bovine rumen microbial communities from tropical cattle in Woodstock, Queensland, Australia - Gonzalo_03 (v2) (version 2) | ecosystem: Host-associated > Mammals > Digestive system >... | reverse complement strand
GAGTTGCGCCGTTCTGGACCTCGTTCGTGACAAGCCCTTCCTCGCAGTAGGCGTAGAAGTTGGTCGCAACGCCGTCGGTGACCGCCGAGACGATGTTGCCGCTCCGGTCGTACGCGCAGGCTATCGAAGGCGTGTCGTCGGAGTACGTAGTCGAGACGAGGTTCCCCGCTCCGTCGTAGGCGTACGAAGTCGAGACGCCGCGCGCCCACGTGCGGAGCGCGAGCCTGCCGTCCGGCGTGTAGGCGTAGGTCGGCCCCGCGCCGTCGGCGTAGACCTTGTTCGTGACAAGACCCGTCGCCTCATCCCTGAGCCAGAGCGTGACGTCGCCCTGCGCAAGTGCCGCGTCGCGGTAGGTCGTCATCGCGACGCGGTCGCCGAAGCCGTCGTATTCGTAGTCGACGGGATACGTCGCCCCGCGCTTCGAGACGACGCGCCCCTCCGCGTCGTAGGCGGTCGTCGTGACGAGTCCGTTCGGGTCGGTCTCGGAGACGCGCCGACCGAGGGCGTCGTAGCCGTAAGTCGTCGCGTTGCCAGCGCCGTCGGTGACGGACGCGACCCTGCCGTTGGCGTCGTAGGCGGTCGTCGTCACGTTGCCTCGCCCGTCCTCGACCGCCACGACACGCCCAAGCGCGTCGTATTCCGTCGTAGTCTCGACGCCGGTCGACGAGCGCCGCGACACCTCGCGCCCGCGAACAAGCTCCGCCCTCTCCGGCAGGGAAGAGCCGGGAACCGTCCGCTCCCGCGTCTCGGCGCAGGCTGAACGGACGCGCCAGACGCGGCTCGTCGTCTCGTTGCCGAATGCATCGGCAGAGACGGTCTCGGAGACAAGCGCCTCGGCCGAGATGCCGCCCAGGACGAGACTGGCGCCGAGGCCCGTGAGCCGCGTGCGAGAGCCGCTGACCGGCGAAAAGGCATCCGAGCCGTCGGTGCGCGCTGCCCATGCCGTAGACTCCCTCCACAGCTCGCCGCCGGACGACACGTAGCGCACGTCGTTCGAGACGATTCTGTCAGAAGTCCAGTCGATCTCGCCGTCCAGGTCGAGGTCGGTCACCTCCAGAACCCGGTCGCCGAAGGAGTCGTATGAGTAGAGCCGCGAAGAGATGACATGCTCATCCTCCCCGCCGAACGTCTGCGTCGCGAGCAGCTGCCCGGCGACGTTGTAGAAGTTCGAGGTCACCAGGTCGAAGCCACCGAATCCGGGCGAGCACGTCTCGACCTCGTGGCCGAGCGGACTGGTGCGGGAGAGAGTCCAGCGCGGCGAGTTCGTCCCAGCCGGGCCGAGGCAAGTCCTCTCCCAAGTCGTGCCGTCCTCGTCCGCGCCGTAGGCGACGGCCGTCTTCACCATGCCGTTCAATGCAGACGAGAGGAGCCGTCCGTCGGCGTAGGAGACGGTCGAGTTCGTGACCGCGCAGTCCGCGCCCCATCCGCGCACCGTGACAACAGACTCGGTCCCCGCCGCACTGTCGAGCGAGTAGAACCGCCGCGTGACAACGCCGTCCTCGGCGGTCTCGGAGACGAGCCGCCCCAGCAGATCGTAGCCGCGCAGGCTCGTCCTGGAGAGCACACCCGCCGACACAGTGCGCGAGAGGACGCGGCCCTCCGCGTCGTAGGCCGTGGACGTGGTCTCGGCGGGGAATCCGCCGCCGGAGCGCACGGCGGAGACGACGCGCCCCAGGGCGTCGTATGCATACGTCGTCAGGACGCCGACCATATCGGTTTCGGACGCGAGGCGCCGGCCGGCCCACGTCTTCGCGATGCTCGAGCCGTCCGACGACGACACGAACAGTTCGCGCCCCTCGGCGTCGAGCGTGGTGTAGGTCCTCGAGAGAGACGCATAGTCCATGCCGTCGAACACCGACGTCTCCCTGTACACGATCTTCTTCGAGGAGCGCACCTCGACAGTCGTCTCGCGCGTCGTCCTGAACGGTACTGCCTCAAAGGCGGCGGTGCCGCCGGAGAGCGATACGCCACCCGCCGGGTAGCGGGTCACGATCGTCCGGAACCACTGCCCTCCCGCCATCGGCGTGAACACCATGGGATTGCCGGAGCCGCCGAGCGTCGGCGACGAACCGTATGCACCCGCTATATACTCGTACTTTTCCACCACTCCGTCCTCGCGCACTACGAGCGAAGGGCGCTCGCTGCACGGCTTGCACCGGTCGTAGGGCATGTAGTCGACGTAGCGCCGGGCGTTCGCGGGGTTGTTCCATTCGGCAACGAGGTTCGTCGCCGCCGGGTCCGCAAGGCGGACCTCCTCGACGATCCGGTGGTTCATCGTGTCGGTGGAGACGAATCGTATGGTCTTCGAGACTGCGACGTCGCCGACGTACTCGGTCTCGACGCGCGGGGTGAAGAAGTCCTCGTCGCCGGTGTCGTCCGCTACGTCTACGCCAGACGAGTCGGGGACGTGCGGCCGCACGTCGATCGGAGCGTAGGAGTACGTCCGGCGACGGCGCGGCAGCGCGCCGCCGGGGACATGCTCGGCGACCGACGTTCGCCGGTTGTCCGAATCGTACGTATATTCGGTGACGAGTCCGTTCGGGGCGACATGGCGCGACACATAGCCGTTCAAAGCGTACTCGTAGCGGTTCGTGCGGGCCTCGCCGAGAGGGTCGTCCACGGAAAGCGTCAGAATCTCGCGCCCACCGGCGCCTATGTACTCGCGCAGCGTCTTGCGCACGACGACTCCGCCCGGGCCGGAGACAGTCTCAAGGACGGTCCGCGAACTCAAAGACTCCGAAAGGACGCGCAGTCGCCTCGTGCGCAACCCACCGCCCTCGGACACGCCGAACACAGCCCCTCCACCAATGTCCTCCTCGCGGAAGAACTCACGCTCGGAGGCGACCTCCCCGCCCCGTCTCTCGACTATTCGCACGGCGCGGACGCCGCCGTTAGTCACGGTGGAGACGTCGTACTCCGCGAATGGCACCGCGTCTGCCGACACGACGTACTCGCCGTTCGTCCCGGGCTCGTCCTGCACTTGTGCAGGGAGGTAGAACGACACGCGGAACAATCCGCCTGTCGGGGAGTCCGCGATCTCGGCAAGGCACTCCTTCGCCATCACCTGCCGAAAACCGCCGCGCCTGAACAGATCTAGCTCCGTTCTCGTATCGCAGTGCAGCTCGACCGACGACGCCGTCAGCGGTTCTGTCGACGCATAGAGCGCAGCGGCCCGCAACTCGAGCTGACCGGCGAACTGCCCGGCCGCGTCGCGTCCGAGCCCAACGGTCCATGTAGGAGTCCCGCGCGGCACGTACAGTCCAAGGGAGCCATCGTCGTCGGACTTCGACTCCGCCACGCCGGAGCGTCCCGCCTCGGTCGCCCCGGGGCCTATCTTCGTGAGGTGGACGCGCACCGGGCCGTACGCTCCGGCGACCTGGAAGGAGGCAGGAAGCCCGTTTGGGCCGTTGCCGGCGCAACGCAGCTTCAGCATTCCGCCCGTCCGCGAAGCAGGTGCGCCGGACTTCGCCGCGCCGCCTCCGAGCGGCCCCCAGACTGCGGCCATCTTCGCCGCGAGGTCAGTGCCCTTCGCGGTGATCGAATCGCACTTCGTATTGTCATCCGTATTGTCGTCCACGTTGTCTTCGCAGCCGCTGTGACATTTCTCGACTTCCGCGCCATAGGCGGCGGAAGCGACAAACATGGAGCCCACAGCGGCAACCAACGAAGCGGCTACGGCTGAGACGCCCGCAAGCCTACGCATTGAATCAAGGGAAAGCGCATTCATCTCGATGTCCTCCCCTTTGTCATGGCGCTGTCGCCGTGCAGGTTTTCAGAAGCGGCGTGGCGGCAGGAACCGCCCTGGCGCGCGGACTGCCGCCGCGCCGGAACTCGTCGAGGTTCGACATGCCGTCCCCGTCGGAATCGAGGGACGCGTCGGCCGGGTTGCACGGATTCAGCCCAAAGCGCAGCTCCCATTCGTCGGGCATGCCGTCGCCGTCGGAGTCGGCCGGCGAGACGCCCCGCCCAGGCGCCCTGAGGCTGGCAAGCCGGTCGGCGGCGAACTCAGAGGCTATCGCCGTCCAGTCGAGGGCGGAGGGATACAGGCGCACGTTCGCGAATGCGCCGTCGAACGGCGGCGATGCGTGCGATCCCGGCGGGGTTCCCGCCCACAGCGCACCGCCGCAGTCCACCGACGCGGACGAGGCGAAGTTCGTGGACGCCCTCGGAACGCCATTCACGTACAGCGCCGCCGCAGAGCCGGAGTAGACGAGCGCCACGTGGCATGGTTCATTTGCCTTCGGCCCGGACGCGACAAGCGACGCACCGTCGATTGATCGAACATAAGCCGCCAACGATCCGTCGGCCATCGTGAATATGCCGAAGCCGTTCGTCCAGGACGAGAAGTCCGTCGTGTACGTCAGCACCGGCGCGAAGTCGGCGAATGAGCCGGCCTCGAACCACGCCGTCGCGGTGAACGCCGGCGGCATGGCGAGCCCGTTTGTGAGCGCGGCGGGGTTCTCCACGTCGTCCCACGCGGCGAACGGCGCCCGGATGCCTGCCGCTGAAAGTTCAGACGATATGGCCAAAAGCACAACGGTCGATGCAAGCGTCTTCATGGCTTCACTCCCCCTTCCCTGCTGCAGGCTTGAGAAGCGGCACGAGCGCCGCCGCTCCAGGGGGAAGCGGCACGCCTGTGCGCACGAGGTTGTTGGTCTCGCCCGGGTCGGCGACGAGGTCGTAAGCCTCTGACGGGGCATCGAAGTCACCAACGGCGACGACCTTGTACCGGTCGGTGCGCACGCCCCTCTGCCAAAGCCCTGCGCGGATGCGCGTCTCGGTCACGACGGGCCGTCCGCCCGACTCGCCGCTCTCCATCGCGCCGCGAAGACTGCGCCCTTTCCACGAAGGCGGGACGGGCACGCCTGCGAGGTCGAGGACAGTGGGCGCGACGTCGATGCCGCCGACCTGCCCGCGAACGACAGTGCCGGGCCGGATGCGCGCCGCCCCAGCTGGTACGCGGATCATCAGCGGAACCTTCAGCTCCTCGTCGTGAAGGTGGTTGCCGTGCCCGGTGAAGCCGCGTTCCCAGAAGCTCTCGCCGTGGTCGCCCATGACTACGACGATGGTGTCGTTCCAGCGGGGAGTACGGGCGACTTCAGCAAGCAGATTCGACACGGCGTGATCGCAGTAGGCTATCTCGCCGTCGTATGCGTCTACGGTGCGGCGGCGGATTTCGGGCGTCGCCTTGTCGGCGTCGATGCGCCATGCGTTCCTGATCGGGCCGAGGCCCGTGGACGAGAACTTCATGTCGTACGGAGCCGGAGGCTTGAAGTCCCAGTGCGGGTCCATGTAGAAGAGGAAGAGAAAAAGCGGCTTGTCTGGGTTCCTGCGCTTCAACTTGGCGATCCCCGCGCGCGTGAGCACTTCGCCCCTTGCATAGCCGGAGCTGATGCGCTCGAGCCCCGCGTCGGGCGGAACGGTCATGCTGTAGTCGTCCCACAGGTCGAAACCCTTCGCATAGCCGTAGCGGCGGTTGGTCATGGCGTTCGCCGTTATGCCGACCGTCTGGTAGCCGGCGTCACGCAGCACCTGGGCGAGCGTCACGGCGCCGGAGTCGTGGGCAAGCCCCGGCAGGACGCGCATGTGTTCGTCGGCTGGGAGAGAAGTGAAGAGGGTCATCACCGCAGGCTGCGTCCACGAGCCGCCGGGTATCGCCGTCTCGAAGCGGATGGCCTCTGCGGCGGCGAAACGGTCGAGGTTTGGCGTAGTGTCGCGCTGATAGCCGTAGCAGCCAACGTGCGACGCCTTGAGGCTGTCTATGAGCACGAAGAGTATGTCGGGGCGCTCCGGGGCAGCCGACAGGGCCGCCGCCGTAAGCATCGCCGCCAATGCGGCACAGCATTTCCGCAGCATCCGCACGAGCCCCCCGTGGTCGTATCCTGGCGCGCAATCCGCCAGACGGAAGTATTCTACCATATTGACCTCCTTGATTGCAATGCCCGGCTGGGCGTCAACGACTTCATGTCTAGTCTCCTTGTTTTCTGTGGTTGTTCAGAGATTCACCAAGCGAATCGAGTATGGCACGGGCCTGCCGTGCGTACTTCGTGGCAGCATGGGCAGAGGCTATCTCCTCGAGGAGCTTCGAGGCCGCGGCCGTGTCTCCGTCCTGGACGAGCATCCAGGCCTGGAGATACAGGATGCGCGCGCGCGCTGCGCCCGCCGGCTTCAGCGCAAGGGCCTCGCCAAGCATCAGCCGCGCCTCGTCGAACCGTCCGGCGAACGCGAGCGCATGCCCCTTCAGGTAGAGGGCGTTCGGGAGATATCCGGCATAGTGCCGCACCATGGTGTCCGCCGCGGCGACGGCGAGCTCGCATTCCCCTGCCACGATGTAGTGGCGCGTCAGCGCGCGGCAGACATCGGCCGCGTCCCTTGCGTCGGAAAGCCCCGCCGCCCATTTCATCAGCGCGGACGTCTTCGCCTCCGAGTCGCTGCCGGGGAACGTGCCGAGCAGCAGGTCGAACGCGCGGTCGAAGTCCTTCGCCGGGACGCGACCGGCAAGCATGTCGAGCAGCGCCGGCCGCCACTCCTGCATGCGGGGGCTGAGGGAACCGTCGCACAGCCCGTCGAAGACAAGGCCCGCCCTGATCCCGTCGGCGGCGCGGTCCGCGATGCACCTCACGCCGCTGGAGGCGACGCAAGGGCCGCCGCGAAGCGACACCGGAACGGGGTCTGGCCTGAGCCCGGGGCGTGTCTCGGAGACAAAGGCTCCGCGGCACAGGGCGAGCGACGGCGCGCCCAGCGCGCACTCGTGACGCAATTCCGTCGCCGCCAGGCGTGGCGCGGCGCATTCAACGAACTCCGCCGCTTCAGAGCGCAGCGCCACAGGCTCCGGCGAAGCGGCGTTGCCGTCGACTGGCGAAGCCGCGAGCGCAGGACGCCCCGCATCGCAGAACGGCATGTCACCCCGCATCGCCTCGGAGATTCGGTCGACGAGCGGTCTCTGCGGCGATGCCGCGGCCATCGCCAGGGCGGCCAAGGCTGTCGGAGCGAGCGTCATTTCGGATCGCCTGTACCGCGCCGGAAGCAAGATCGGTAGAACTCCACCGGGTGCACGAGGTCGTCGGAGGTGCCGGCCACGCCGTCGCGTCCTGCGCCACCATAGAGCATATAGTCGCGCACAGCGGCTACCTTCACCGGATCGCGGGTCATTACCGAGAACGGATGCATGGCGGCGTCGGCGCAGGCCTGCAGGCTCTTCTCGCTGAAGGGCGCGACGGCGAAGGCGTCGATTGCGACGCGTATCGAATCCTCGGCGCAGTCCGCCCACAGGAGGCGGTACGCGCAGGCAAGCTGCGCGTTCCAGTCCGCCGCGTTCTCCTTCGCGTAGGCCAGGCACTTTTCGCGCTCGGCGGAGCGGAGTGGGTCGGAAAGCGCCGGATATGCAGGCACAGGCGACACCGCCAGCGCGACGTGGTTCGACTTCTGGGACTCGAGGAACGCCCCCGCGCGCCCGAGGTTGCCGTCGATGCGCTTGAGTACGTCGGCCGTGAGGCGCACGGCGTTGCCGTACGCAGGCTGAGAGCCGGCGGCGAGCAGCATGACCCTGCACTCGCCAAGAGCCTCATCAAGGCGTCCCGCGTACACCAGCAGCTCAACGATCTCGGCCTCGCCGATCTGGGCACGCACATTGAAAGTCCTCAGGTCCCCGACCGGCACATCCGATATCCTCCTCCGCATTGCGGAGACAAACTGCAGCGCAAGCTCCTTGCCGATGCCTATTCCGGCCAGCCGCCTTCCGACACCCGGAGAAGCGACCTCGACTCGGCCAAGAAGACGCACAAGCATCTTCTCGGCGGCTGCGGCGTCCCCCTTCTTGGCAAGCGCCTCCGCGCAGAAGAAGCATGCCTGCGAATAATGCGGCCATGGGGCGTCCGCGCCAAGCGACATGACGGATGCGGCGGCGGCTTCCGCGCCTTCGGCGTCGCCTGCCTTTCTGCGGGCTTCCATCCTGCGGCAGAAGAGAAGCGCCTTCGCCTCGACGTCTTCCCCGGCCCTCGCAAGCCATCTGTCGACGAGCGCAGTGGCCTTGTCGGCGTCCCAGCCCCTGGCGACGTCGCACAGCCACGTCAGCGCGGCAAGCCGCGCGGCCGAGTTCGTGGTCGAAGCGACCCTCGCGCAAGCGTCGACGCAGTCGCCTTCCATCCCGAGAGCCCGCGCCATTAAACGCAGGTTCCAGACATCGTCTCGCGCAGAAGGTCCGCCGCCGCTCCGCAAGACGGCATCCTTTGCATATGCATACGCCGACTGGCGCACCGACGAGTTTGTCGTCGCCCCGAACGCGGCATACGCCGCGCGCACGCTCTCGAACGGCGCTTCGGTTTTTGTCGCTCCATGCGCCGACGACGCAAGCGCGGCAACCGCCGCCATCACTACCTTCATTCTCATTGCATTGCCTCCTTTTCTGACAAAGTCGATCCAACGGCCTGCACCTCGCCCGCCGACGGGATCCACACGACACGAAAGTCCCGGAGTTCGGAGAGGCGAACCTTCAGCGCGCCGCCGTTGTCCACCGCCTCGACGGGCGTTCCGTCCAGCGCATCCACGGCACCGCCGGGGGAAAGCCACTTCGGCAAGGCATAGGACAGCGGCACCGCTCCGCGGCGGCGCGACGAGAAAGCGTGCGAGCGCGGGCGGGACAGCGTGGACAGACCGTTGTCGTAGTCGAGGTTCCGCACAAGCAGCAATACTCCCTCGGCGGCGCACCAGCCCTCCAGAACCGCGATGCGGGCATCCCTGTCTACCCATCCCCCTGCCGGTATCATCCGCTCCAGTCGAGGGCGCAGCCGCCTAAAGCCGCTGTTGAACCTAACGACGGACTCCTCCAGCCCACGGTTGCCGCCGAAAGGCCGCAGAACGTCGTTCTTCCAGTGGTGGCACCTTACGACGCGGACTCCGCGCAGAAGCGCGCACCACGCCATCTGCTCGAACTCGCGCCCGTCAAGCTCGACCATCCTGCGGAAGCGCTCCGGCACCCACGCGACCGGCCTCGGCGCCACCCGGCGCACGACGTCGCCGAGCATTGCGTCCTCTTCCTCCATGAACCTGGATGGCGACTCGCCCCAGTGGAGTCGGTAGGGCTTGCAGAACACGGCGTCCGCCATCGGCGCGTATATGTTCCACACGCCCCTGTAGAGCGCGGTGCAGAAGTCGACGCCGCAGAGCTCTTCGGGACGCGAGTCGAACAGCTCCCTTCTCGACAGCAGACACGCCGTCGCGCTTGCGCCATGCTCCTTCGCCCGCACGTCGTCGCATGCGACGTCGTGCGGAAGCCTGAGGACTGCAAGCGTGTCGTCGAAGCCGAAGCGTCGGCGGACGTCCTCTGGCAGCGGCTCGTCGTCGCGGTTCCCGAACGGCGCGACGCTGTGCACCCCGGGCAGGGCGCGGATGAACGCCGACGCCCGCGAACCGCCCGGGAACTCCAGCTCGACGAGCACTGGATCGCCCTTCGCCGCAGGGCGTTCGAGGGGGACGACGACGCCCCCCGGCGATCCTGCGCTGGCGGGCAAAAGAACCTTGACGCCAGGTGCCGGCCTGCCGTCCACGAACGCGCCGCATGGCGGCCCACCCTTAGAATAGCGCACAAGGGCGGTCCGCCCGTCGCCCGTGAAGGCGAGAAAGGTGATTTCGCGCCCGATGGAGGAGCGGCGGGTGTCACGGAGGCGAAGCGCCTGCCCGGCGGATGTGCGCAGCTCGAAGGAATGTGGCTTGGGGCGACCTCTGAAGTTCGCCATGAACGACACGAAGCCGCCAGGCGGAACTGCCGGCGAGGGATAGAACTGCCACCATCTCACGTCCGGATCGGGCGAATTGCGCACACGCCTCGGCGCGGCGGAGCGCCCGCCGACATCGAACGAGAAGGACTTAAGCGCCGTCGCAGCGGACGCCGCAGCTGACTTGAGCTCGCGACCATCAACCAAGGCGGACGACATCGTCACCGGCGAATCTCCACAGTTCCGGACGACAACCTCGAGCGTCTCGTCCTCGGCGCCGTCGTCGGTCGGGAAATGGCGAATGGATGTGACCTCAAGTGGATTCGTTCGGCCTGCGACGCCGTCGGCCGCAGGATCCGGGCCGATGCACCCGGCGACCGACGATGAGACGACAATCGCAACGGCCAAAAGCCGCATAAGGCATGACAGGCGTCTGCCGGCCACACCAAAAGACATGCTGGACACATGGTTTTTCATCGCGTCTCCTTCGTTGCCCCCAGGCTCCCTTCGCCGGGGATGCGCGCGAAGTATAGCAAAAGACCCTCGGCGGCGCAAACCAAAGTTCAAAATATTTTGAACTAGTTTAAAATGATTTGAACTTCGGGAATCTCACTCAGGCATTTGGCGAAAATTTTCATTGGGGACAGACCCCGAAAAAGGCCCGTTTTTCCGCTATTAAAAGCGGCGGGTGACGTAGATGCGAGCCATGTCGGTCTTGTAGGCCGACCGCTCGGATATGTCCAACTCCTCGAACAGCTTCTCGCCCGGACGTATGCCGGTAAAGACGATCGGTATGTCGACGTAGGGCTTGAAGCCCGCCTGGCGTATCATGTCTTCCGCAAGGTCGAGTATCCTCACCGGCTCGCCCATGTCCAGAGTGTACACGGCCTTCTCGTCGCGGCTCGCCGCCTGCAGCACGAGCCCCACCGCCTCCTCGACGGTCATGAAGTAGCGCTTCATGTCGGGGTGCGTCACCGTGACCGGAAGCCTTTTGGCGATCTGCTCCCTGAAAAGCGGTACGACCGACCCGGACGACCCGAGCACGTTCCCGAACCTGACGGCGCAGAACGACGTCGGCGAGTCATCGGCGTTGAGCGCCAGCACCGCCTTCTCCGCGGCGAGCTTAGTGCGCCCCATCACCGATATCGGGTTCACGGCCTTGTCCGTCGAAATGAGCACAAAGCGCATGGCGCCGTGCTTCTTTGCGAGCTCCGCGAGCGACTTCGTGGCCTCCGTGTTGTTGCGCTCTCCCTCGCGCGGGTTCAGCTCCACCATGGGGACGTGCTTGTACGCCGCGGCGTGGAGCACCACCTCGGGGCGGTAGAACGCGAAGATGTCCTCCATCCGCGCCGTGTCGTTGACGTCGACCATCAGGGGCTTGAGCGGGGTGGGCGTGCCGACCTGCCGCATCTCGCGGTCGATCTCGTACAGCGCGTTCTCGCCGCGCTCTATCATGAGCACGAGCTTGGGCGAGCAGCGGGAGACCTGGCGGACGAGCTCCGAGCCTATCGACCCGCCGGCCCCGGTCACCATGACCGTCTTGCCGCGCAGGAAGTCCACCGCGGCCG
>Ga0310786_10011083_pt1 | contig 11282 bp, 8 predicted proteins | sample AusTroGonzalo_MG_FD_203881 | JGI IMG/M metagenome (GOLD analysis project Ga0310786, IMG submission 203881) | Bovine rumen microbial communities from tropical cattle in Woodstock, Queensland, Australia - Gonzalo_03 (v2) (version 2) | ecosystem: Host-associated > Mammals > Digestive system >... | reverse complement strand
AAAGCGTAAGCTTACCGTTAAGGAATGCGTACTGAACATATAGAGCCACTGCGATACCGAGCAAGACGGCATATACGATGTTGTAAACTTTATCAGGAATGAAAAAGATCAATGCTGTTATGAGACAGGCGACAGCTATGCAAAAGAACAGCTGGTAGAAAATGAATTCCTGGATCGGGAACTCAAAGTTAGTGATATTTCCGATATATGAGTCTAACGGAAGATATATTATGATCAGAAAGCTCAGCGCCAGCCCTGCCAGAAAAGACTTAAATACCTTAAATCCGAGACCTTTCTTTTTCTTGATTACAAAAGACAGCGCGAAAAAGATCGCAGTCGCGAAAAAGATCAGATCGATAATAAGGATCGGAACGGTAAATCTTGTTACAAAATCGGGGAGCTTTGGAAAAACGATGAGATAGAAAGCATACAAAGGAATGACCGAAATCACCGTTGATAACATGAACAACGGAAGATTAAAACGGTCAAATATCTTTTCGGACAGCTTCGTCCTGGAAAAGACCTCAAATAAAATAAGAAGGATCACCAGGGAAACTGATTTATGTGCTAAGTAAGATACCTGAAAAATAAAGGCAAGCAACAAAAAATCAAGGATCAGAAAGCTGTATTTCCTGATGAACCCGAAAGCTTTCTCTTTTTTCTTGTCCAAAACCTGAACCCCTTAAGAAGATTTAATCATCAAGAAGATCTTCAGCCTTAACGACCTCGTCTTCGTCATTCTCGGAAGCCTTGAACTTATCCTCGACCTTGGCTTCCTCTTCTGTCCCCTTCTTCTTAAAGAGTCTCTTCAGCTTGTTCCAGAAAATACCGATAACGGCCAGAAAACCGACTATAACAGCCGATGCGATGGAAATGATATAACTTGTCGTAGCCGGATCGATATATAACGAAACGTTAAACATGTGTAACTCCTCCAAACAATTCCTACTTATCCAAAATACTCCTTCATCGGTAAAATCTCAATATGAGAATCCGAATTTAAAGGATTGATGCCGATATTATCATCAACAGTATCCGTAACAACATATTTGGCATAGGCATTAAACTTAACCATATATGTCATATAACCCTTGGTATAGACGACAGGAAGCCTCTTATCATAGAGTCTCTCGTATGTATACCGTACTCTCTCATCACCTTCCTTGAAATCATATACGGACGTACCATACTGCCCGGGGTCGGAAAGGCCTGCATTTACGGCGATCGTTCCCATGAAATCCTCAAGGGAAACCGGAGCGTTGTTAAATTGGATGGAATCATGACTCTCCCCTGGCTGTTTGACGATAAAGATAGGTGAAGATCCGTTAGACAGGACTCTGTCACGGTGAGCACCGTGATCGGACATGAAGATGATCGTGCTGTCATCATATATGCCAAGCTCTTTGAACTGGGCAACAAGGTTATATGCTATCTCGTAACAGTTCTTCGGCATCGACATCACACGGGGTATGAACGCCCCGCAGATGGTTGATCATGAATATGTTGTCATCCGTAGTTATATAATCCTGTTCTGCCAGATACTCAAGATTTTGCATATTCGATTTATTGATCTCAAAATAATACATATAGAACTTGAAGGATTCACCGTTAAAGGTCAGTGAGATGAGATTCTTCACAAGATATGGCATTGATCTATAGAAAGCCAGAGCCTCAAATTCGTCAAAGAACTTGTTAATGTTGAAGTATTCGACTTCGAGCTCCTGAGGTTCATCATAACCGATGATGTTATCGAACTTGCCGTATCCGTTCTCCAGATAAGGAAGTTCAAAATTATAAGCATTACATTTATATCCCGCATCATGCATCGCGTTATAGAAATTAACGGTATTCTCGCTGTTCCAACCGGTGTCCAGCCATTCTTTAAGCGGCATCTCATTATCGAATTTACAGCCGCCGGCAAACTGATTTACGGAAGGGATCGTTGATTCAAATACGCTCGTCGTATTCGTATACATTGTAAAATCCTTGAGAAATTCGAATTCTTCGGGATCATTCTCATATTTTTCCTTCATCAGACGGTTATCATATGCATCAAAGATCATAACGATGATATTGTCATTTTTTGATACCGTATATTGTCCTGAAGTGTCGAAATAATACTGAACCTTGATACTGAAGGCATTAGTCGGAGCAAGTACGAGCAGAAGGATAAATGCGACCACATGATAAGAAAATAAAAGACCTGCAGTCATATTCCACACCTTATCGTTATACTTTTTAAGGAAACGCGGAAGGATAAATACAGAAGCGGAGATAAATATCCAGATCAAAGTGTTAACGATCAGGACACCGATATCCCAGACCATCGTATTACCGGTAAGATCCAGGAACGGAAGATGTTTATTAAAGAACATATATTGAACAAAGGAGCCGATATCAAGTATAAGAAAGATCTTATAGACGATATCAAACTTCTTATCCTTAAGCCTTACAAGAGCCAGAGGCCCAAGGATCACGGCACAAATAAAGAAAGCAAGGAAATAAAAGATGAAGTTCAAGCTTGTAAATTCGAAATCATCGATATTTCCGAGATAAGAATCCATAGGAAGATATAAGACATGGATCATGAAGAATGCCGCAACTGCAAGTCCGATCTTGAATCTTTTTGTCTTATATGCCTTATCTGTCGAAAAAGAAAGCGAAAGACCGATCCAATATGATAAGACAAGATCCATCAGGATATAAACGATCGAGATCATCGTCTGGATCAGACCATCGGAATAACGCTTAAAAAGATAAAAAGGTGTCCTTATACCGATATTTAAGAACATCAGGATAAATATGACGGGAATCGAGAGAATAAAACCCTGGATATACCTTTGCTTAATGAGCTTATAATTCAGTACTTTAAAAGGAAAACCTGAAATGAAAGCAAAAAGAATAAGCGCGAATGAAAAGATGATCCTTGTCGTAATGCCGGTATAAACTATACCCTGCAGGAACAAAGACAAAGCAAGGACAAGAAATAATGCCTTCGAGACAAAACTGTTCTTCTTCAGATAAGATATAGTTTCACTCATAATTCCACGGACTACGAAATATCCCCTTTCACCCCTTAACCAAAATACTCCTTCATGGGCAATATCTCAATATCTTCTTCGAAGGGATTGATGCCTTTTATCTCCTCGGCATCCTTCAATATGACGTATTTTGCAAAAGCATTATATTTGATCATATAAGGCAAATGGCCTTTACTATATACCATCGGATAATCGGAATCATAGACTCTCTCATAGGTATACCTTACCCTGTCGGTGACGCCTTCAAAGTCATAGATCGAAGTTCCGTACTTCTCAGGATCAGGAAGTCCCGCATTTACGGCTATGGTGCCCATAAAATCTTCAAGAGATATCTGCGAGTGATCCAGAAGGATCTTGTCATGAGATTCATTCGGCTTCTTTACGAGGAAGAGCGGCGAAGAACCGTCGGAATTAACATATTGCCTGTGAGATCCGTGGTCTGACATAAATATAATGGTACTGTTGTCATAGATACCGAGTTCCTTGAACTGATCTATGAGATTATTCATGATAATAAAACAGTTTTTGCTCTCAACCTCGAGATCACAAGGAGTATGAAGACCGTTCAGATGGTTTACCATCATAACATTGTCATCAATGGTCACATATTTCTGATGATTGATATATTCCTGGTTAAAATAATATCCCTTGTCCACCTCATCATATACGACATAAAAATGGAAAGTATTCTCATTAAAGGCAAATGAGATCAGGTTCTTAACGAGATAAGGCATTGTCCTGTAAAAGGAAAGAGCTTCAAAATCGTCAAAATACTTATTAACGTCAAAGTAGCCTACAGTAAGCTCCCTCGGCTCGTCATACTTTACGATATTATCGAGCTTGCCGTAACCCTTCTCGACCATAGGAAGATCAAAGTTATAGCAGTTGCACTTATATCCCGCATCATGCATCGAATTATAGAAGCTCTTAGTCCTGTCGCTTTCCCAGCCGCTGTCGAGCCATTCTTCCAGACCCAATGTATTATCAAAATCACATCCGCCAACAAACTGATTGACGGAAGTTACCGTGGAATCAAAGACACTCACGGTATTTGTATACATCGTAAAGTCGTTAAGACCGTCATATAACCCGGGATTACTCAGATAATCTGACTTGGCCATCCTGTTGTCGTATGCATCAAAGATAATAACGATAACATTTTCATTATTCGAGACAGTATATTGTCCCTTCGTATCGAAAAAGTATTGAACCTTGATCGAATATGCGTTCGCAGGCGCCAGCACAAGAAGTATAACGAGCGATACAAAATGATATGCAAGGATCAGAGCGGAGATAATATTGCCTGCCCTGTCAAAATCTTTCTTCAAAAGCTTCGGAAGAAGGAAAACCGCAACAAAGATCAAGATCCATATCAAGGTATTGATGATAAGTACGGGAACATCCCAGACCGTTGTCTTATCGGTGAGGCCGAGATAAGGAAGATGCTTGTTCATGAACAGATACTGGATAAGCGATCCTACAGATATCGCAAGAAGTATCTTATATATGACATTAAATACCTTATCCTTAAGTCTTGCCAAAGAAAGCGTGAATACTATAACGATGCTTATATAGAAAGCAACAAAATAGAAAATGAAGTTTCTTACCGTAAACTCAAAATCGTTGATGTTAGCAATATATGAATCCAAAGGCAGATACATTACATTTATAAACCCCAGAGCCCCGATAACGAGGGCGAGCTTAATGATACGATCCTTATACTTTTCGAAAAGGGAAAGAGACAACGAAAGTCCTATCCAGTAAGCAAGGATGAGATCGCAGAATAAAGAGGCGATGAGCTTAAAAGTGTTAAAAGCATTGTCTGTGTATAGCCTTATAAAATATACAGGGTCTCTCATTCCGATATTAAAGAAGATAAAGATAAACATGAGAGGGATCGCAAGAAACAGAGCATAGATCTTATGCTTCTTATCGATCGGCTTATCGAATATCGAGAACGGGAAAGCTGTAAAGAACGCCAAAAGCAGGATGACTATGGCAAAAGCCATCCTGTATGCGACGTAATCAAAGAACATCAGGTTCTGAAATGCAAGAAATACTAAAAGGAGATAAAAGAGTATCTTTGATACTACCTTATATTTCCCTAAAAACGAAAAGATCTTATCCAAAACTGTCACCGTATCAAATATTTTCTATAAAGCTCTTATATGCGAGGTAAGTGCTGTAAAGGTCGATCTTGGAGATCACCTCATAAGGAGCATGCATCGACCATACAGGTACACCGCAGTCGATTACTTCCATTCCGTGCTTGGCCATATAAGCAGAGATGGTTCCACCGCCGCCTGCATCGACCTTACCGAGTTCTCCTGTCTGCCAGGAAACGGAATTATCATTAAATACCTTTATGATCTCGGCAACAAAGTCACCGTTTGCTTCATTAGTACCGGATTTTCCTCTGGCACCGACATACTTCTCGATCTTTATGCCATGGGACATATATGCCGTATTCTTCCTGTCGGAGACACTTGCATACTTGGGATCATAAGCATTTGAAACATCTGTTGAAAGCATCTTGGATGAAGATATGAACTTCCTGTATGAGAGAAGATCAAATGCCTTGCCGGTCTGCTTGGAGAAAAGTTCCATAAGGAAGTTCTCATAGAGAACAGACTGTGCGCCTGAATTGGAATAAGATCCGATCTCTTCCTTATCGGTAAGCATGGTAACACAAGTCTTTTCAGGTCTCTCCTGATCAAGAAGAGCCATGAGAGCAGGATATGCGCATACTTTGTCATCATGACCGTAGGCAGCAATATAAGCTCTGTCAAAGCCTACATCACGGGCCTTGAAAGCAGGTACGATCTCGATCTCTCCCGAGACAAAATCCTTCTCGGTTATACCGTAATTATCGTTAAGAAACTTAAGGATATTAGCCTTAAAGATATCCTTATCACCCTTCTTGGAATTCCTGACAGGCATGCCGCCGATAACTACATTAAGGTCTTCTCCGGATATGAAATCACGCGGAGTCTTCTTCATCTGCTCATCGGCAAGATGCGGAAGAAGGTCAGTAATATAGAAGATAGGATCATCGTCTTTCTCACCGACTTCGATCTCATGTGCCTTGCCGTCCTTCGTATATACGACTCCGTGAACTGCAAGAGGGATAGTCGTCCACTGATACTTCTTGATACCGCCATAGTAGTGGGTCTTAAAGTAACATGTCTCATCCTCTTCATAGACAGGACAAGGCTTAAGATCGAGCCTCGGTGAATCGATATGAGCGCCGAGGATGTTAAATCCCGTATTCTTCTTGCCGACAACGGCCATAACGAGTCCCTTGCCTCTTATAGAGGAATAGACCTTATCACCGCTCTTCAGCGTTTTCTTAGTCTCAATATCAACAAAGCCGACGCTCTCGCAGGCCTCGATGGCATTTTTGACAAATTCACGTTCTGTCTTGGATATATCGAGGAAAGACTTGTAGTCTTCCGCAAAGCTCATACAAGCATCGATCTCATCTTCACTTGCCGTCTTATAAAGATTAGGATATTCGGCAAAGAGATCCTTTATGTCTTCTTTCTTTTTTGTTGCCATATTAAATATCTCCTTTTTGATCCAAGTTATTATACATCAATTATTCTTAACTGATAAGGATAAGACTATTCTTTATCAGTATTCTCGGCTACCCATTTCAGGTATTCGGCAAGTTTCTTCTCATATCCGATATCAGTCGGCTCATAATACACCTTATCCCTGACCTTATCAGGCATATACTGCTGCTTGACGATATGTCCCGGAAAATCATGCGGATACTTATATCCGACCGAATAACCGAGATCCTTCATTCCTCCTGCAGGGGCGTTCCTGAGATGCATCGGAACAGATCCGGTATCGATATTCTCAACGTCGGAAAGAGCGTTATCTATAGCAAGATAGGCCGAATTCGACTTAGGTGAGGAAGCAACTATGATAGCAGCTTCTGATAAGATTATCCTTGCTTCAGGCATTCCGAGTACCCTGACCGCCTCATAAGCAGCCTGAGCTACCAGAAGTGCATTGGGATTAGCAAGTCCAACGTCCTCAGATGAACAAATAAGGATCCTTCTGGCCAGAAATTCGATATCTTCACCTGCAGCAAGCGCCTTGGCAAGATATAAAACGGCCGCATCAGGATCAGATCCTCTCATGGATTTGATCATGGCAGATATATTGTCATAATGCTCTTCCCCGTCCTTATCGAAAACCTGCGACTTTTTCTGCATGCAGTCGGAAATTACATCCCTGTCGATAACTATCGTACCGTTCTTATCGGGAGGTGTCGTACTTACTGCAAGTTCAAGAGCCTTAAGTGAATTCCTGGCATCGCCCGAACTCATCTCAGCCATTATATCCAGGACATCATCATCGATATTGATATTGAGATTTCCAAAACCTCTTTCCTTATCCTCGATGGCATTTCTCAGGATGGTCTTGATATTTTCCGATGTCAGAGGCTTAAGCTGAAGTACCGTCGATCTTGATATAAGAGCCTTATTAACTTCAAAAAAAGGATTCTCCGTGGTCGCACCGATAAGGATGACCGTACCGTCTTCGACAAAAGGCAGGAGAGCATCCTGCTGAAGCTTGTTAAATCTGTGGATCTCATCGATGAATAAGACCGTCCTCTTACCTTCTGACAGCAATGGATTCAAAGCATCAGAGATAATGGATTTGATATCTGCAACGCCTGCCGTAACGGCATTTATACGACGGAAATTGGAAGATGTGGAATTCGCGATCAGTCTGGCAAGTGCAGTCTTACCGACGCCCGGAGGACCGAAAAGGATAATAGAGGAAAGATTATCGGATTCGATCATCCTTCGAAGCATCTTCCCTTTTCCGATAATATGTTCCTGACCCACATACTCGTCCAGATCTCTCGGACACATCCTGTAAGCCAGCGGTTCCATCTTGTCAGTCATTTACGCACCTCTAAAACTTTATATAACGATTATAGCACATATGTTCTTATCTTCCATAATTCCGTGCAAAAAAACAGACCGCCGGGATGACGGTCTGAATTAAGTTATCTGATATATCAGGCGATATCAGGATACAAAGGATACTTCTCTGTGATCTTGGCTACACGGCTGATGATCTCATCCTTCTTATTCTCATAATCGAAAATGCAAAGGGAAATAAGATCTGCGATCTCGACCATATCCTCTTCCTTCATGCCGCGAGCCGTACAAGCAGCCGTACCGATACGAACACCTGATGTAACAAATGGCTTCTCAGGATCGAACGGGATAGCATTCTTGTTGGCGGTGATATTGCAGTCGTCAAGACGGAGCTGGAGTTCCTTACCTGTGATGCCTGTTCCGCGGAGGTCGATGAGCATCAGATGGTTATCCGTACCGCCGGATACAAGGTTAACGCCCCTTGCAAGAAGAGCTTCAGACATTGCCTTAGCATTCTTGATGATGTTATTTGCATAATCACGGAACTCATCAGAGAGAGCTTCCTTGAATGCAACAGCCTTTGCAGCGATGATGTGCATCAGAGGTCCGCCCTGCTGACCCGGGAATACTGCAGAATCGATCTTCTTAGCATATTCCTCTTTACACATGATGATACCGCCACGAGGTCCACGGAGTGTCTTATGTGTGGTGGTTGTAACGAAATCAGCATAAGGTACCGGATTCGGGTGAAGACCTGCTGCTACAAGTCCTGCGATATGAGCCATATCAACAAAGAGATATGCGCCTACTTCATCAGCGATCTCACGGAACTTCTTGAAGTCAATGATACGCGGATAAGCAGAAGCACCTGCTACGATAACCTTAGGCTTGCACTCAAGAGCCTTAGCCCTGACAGCCTCGTAATCGATAAGGCTTGTCTTCTCGTCTACCTGATAGAATTCGGAATGATAAGTTCTTCCGGATACGTTGAGCTTCATGCCGTGTGTAAGGTGTCCGCCGTGAGCGAGGTCCATACCGAGGATCGTATCGCCGGGTTCAAGGATAGCAAAGTAAACAGCTGTGTTTGCCTGTGCACCGGAGTGTGGCTGAACGTTAACGTGCTCAGCACCGAAGAGTTTCTTTGCTCTGTCGATAGCGAGCTGCTCTGCGATATCAACATATTCGCATCCGCCGTAATAACGCTTTCCCGGATATCCTTCTGCATATTTATTGGTAAGTGGAGAACCTGCTGCCTCAAGTACAGCCTCAGAAACAACATTCTCCGAAGCAATCAATTCAATCTTGTCTCTCTGTCTTTTAAGTTCCAACATTATTGCCTGATAAAGTTCAGGATCTTCTGCCTTAATGTGATCGTACATTAATCAATCCTCCGTGTTTTTATTGCATAGACTATAATACTTTTATTTTATTAAAAGGTAAAGTCAAAGTTTGTAAATTTCATCGGCCATAGGAGGCTCGAGATCGATAACCTCTCCACCCTTTGTTTTTAGCTTAAATCCACTCTCGGTAAACTCGCCTATAATGCTTGCTTTGATACCTTTGTCATTGAGTTTTCGAAGAACACGATCGGCCTCAGGAGTAGCCATGAGAAGCGATCCTGAGGAGATAAGCCTATACGGATCAAGACCCAGGACCTCGCAGATACCTGATGTTGCATCGCTTACAGGTATCTTCGATTCGTCGATTGTTATTCCTATTCCCGAGAAATGTGCCATCTCATAAGATGCGCCGTAAACACCGCCTTCCGTCACGTCATGCATGAGGTTTACGGCCGAATAATAAAATCCTCTCTCGTCTTTTCGAAAATCATTATTGATGATGCCGCCGGCAACTTCGCCTTCAGAAACAACTGAGATCAACTGATTATATGAAGCTGCTTCGTCAATAAGAGCATCATCTATCTTTCCTGCAAGTTTATCCCTGTGCTCTTTTGAAGCAATATAGCTACCTTCTATACCGCAGGTCTTAGTAAGGATAAGCTTGTCGCCGGGCTTTGCCTTACCGGAAGGCACCGGATGGGACTTATCGATTATTCCGAAAGCGGTGGTTATGACTACAAAGTCCTTGACTGTATCATTTACTTCAGTATGGCCGCCGACGATATCAACACCGAGCTTGCCTGCTTCCTTTGAAGCCTGGTCGACTATGGAAGTAATGTCCTCTTCCGTCGCGGAAGGTGGAGCAATGATAACAAAAAGGATTCCCGAAGGTCTGATACCGCAGGAAGCGATGTCGTTACAGGAAACGTGGATAGCAAGGGTTCCGGATTGTTTGCCGCCTGCCGTTATCGGATCAGAAGAAGAAACAAGTATCTTGTCTCCGAGATTGAGCCATGCACAGTCGGCACCGATACTTGCTCCCACCAAGGTGGAAGGAGATATCTCGGGAAGCCTGTTTAATACAAGTTCCTGAAGCTGTTCATTTGTAAGTTTACCTGTCTTCATATGATTATCGTCTCGATTCCGTTAACGCCGTCTTCAACCATCTTGGCAATATCAAGGTTCTGTTCAGCTTCGATTATATCGTCCCTGTTCGGATGTGTCTTCGGGTGTTTTGCAACAAATACCGTACAGCAGTCCTCGTAAGGCAATATCGAAGTCTCAAAAGCTCCTATCTTACGGCTGATCTCACAGGTTGCCTCCTTATCGAGTCCGATAAGAGGCCTGAAGACAGGAAGATCGACTACTTCGTTGGTAAACTGTATAGCCTCCAAGGTCTGACTTGCGACCTGCCCTAATGATTCACCGGTTATAAGGCACCCGCATCCGTTTCTTTGCGCGAGCTTCTCGGCGATCTGAAGCATGACTCTTCTCATCGTAACGGTAAGCATGTCCTGTCTGCTGTTTTTATACATATCAAGCTGTATCTGGGTGAAGTTAACTACATGAAGCTTCATCCTGCCCGAAAATCTCGATACGATCTTGGCGAGGTCTATGACCTTGTCCTTTGCCCTGTCACTCGTATAAGGGAATGAATGGAAATATACTGCCTCGAGCATCATGCCGCGGCTAGCCATCATATAGCCTGCGACTGGGCTGTCGATACCGCCCGACAAAAGAAGCATTCCTTTGCCCGCTGTTCCGACAGGAAGCCCTCTGTGACCCATTACCTTGCCTGCATAGACATAGCAGAAATCACGGACCTCGACATTGAAGATAAAGTCCGGCTTATTGACATCTACCTTAAGGCAGTCGAAATTCTCCAGAAGATATCCGCCTATCTCGTTCGAGATCTCGGGGGATGTCATCGGAAAGTGCTTATTTCCGCGCTTTGACTCAACCTTAAATGTATGATGATCGGGATATATCTTAAGATA
>Ga0310786_10011082_pt1 | contig 11282 bp, 13 predicted proteins | sample AusTroGonzalo_MG_FD_203881 | JGI IMG/M metagenome (GOLD analysis project Ga0310786, IMG submission 203881) | Bovine rumen microbial communities from tropical cattle in Woodstock, Queensland, Australia - Gonzalo_03 (v2) (version 2) | ecosystem: Host-associated > Mammals > Digestive system >... | reverse complement strand
TGGTAGATATGAAATATGGGAGAAACCTAGACATCTATCAGTAATATGTGGTGAGGAGATAGTAGAAAGAACTATTAGATTATTAAAAGAAAATGGAGTTACTGATATAGCAATAAGTAGTAATAATGATATATTTAAGAAATTTGGTATTCCAGTATTAGAACATAACAACAATTATGTATCACACAATTTTGGAGATGTAGAAGGTGATTGGTTTGACGCATTTTATCCTACTGATGAACCTACTTGTTATATATTTGGAGATGTAGTATTTTCGCCAGAAGCAATTAAAACAATAGTAGAATATAAAACAGATGATATGATGTTTTTTGGTTCAAAACCACCTTTTGCAAGTAATTATATTAAAAATCACGAAGAGCCTTTTGCTTTGAAGGTAGTTAATCAAAAGCATTTAAGAGAAGCAATAAATAAAACAAGAGAATTAGACAAAGAAGGTAAGTTCTGGAGAAAACCTTTAATGTGGGAATTATGGACAGTTATACAAGATGTTCCATTACAAACAGAACCCGGGAAATATCCGGCAGAATATGTGGCAATAAATGACTATACTGTCGATGTAGACAGAAAAAGTGATATTGCAAAAATAAATATTTTATTAGGAGGGATAGAAATGGTAAAAGCAGAAGTTATTAAGCAGTTTACATTAGGAAAGTTTAATGAATTAAAAAACGTAATTAGAGCAGATGTATACAAAAATGAAGATAAAACTTTATATGTAGGCGATACTTTTGAATGTACAGAAGATATGTATAAGTATTTATCAGGTAATAATGCTAAAGGTGAAGTTGTTATTAAACTTATTGAAGTTATACCGGCAAAAGTAGAAAAACCCATTGAAACAAAAGTTGAACCAAAAAAAGAAATTATCACACCAATAAAACCAAAGAAGAAACCAACAATTAAGAAAAATAGATGAAATTGACAATTTAATATAATATGCTATAATTGATATGAAAGTTCAGTGAACAAAATATGCTTTACTTGTAAGCAAAAATACAAGGGTTATACTCCAACTTAAAAGAGTATAAAGAAAGGGAAAAAAATGGAAGACAAAAACCAAGAAGTAGAAACTGAAACTACTACTACTGAAGAAGTAGAAACTAACAGTGAAGAAGTTGTAAAAAAATTTACTCAAGAAGAAGTAAATAATATTGTTAAAGAAAGACTTGCGAAAGCACAAAAAGGTATACCTAGCAAGGAAGAATTAACAAAATACAACGAATGGAAAGAAAGTCAAAAAACTCAAGAAGATAAATATAATGATTTAATAAAAGAAAATGGAGAGAAAGAAGCGTCCATTTCAAACTTAAAAATGGAGAATATGGTCTTAAAATCAGGTATAACTGATGATGACGAGGTTGAGTTTATAGTGTATAAAGTGGGTAAAATGGACGGGGATTTCGCCGAAAATCTAAAAGAGTACTTGGCTAATAATCCAAAATATTTACAAAAAAAAGAAACTAAGGCAACTGGTGTTGAAACAAAAGCAAATAATATTACAAAAGATGATGGAGTTATGGCAATATTAAAAGCCAAACACCCAGACATCGAATTTTAAAAAAAGAAAGAAAGAGAGATGATTAATGATGGCAAACGCTATCGCAACAAACGGAACACATAAACGCCAAGAACGTTATGCTGACACTATTGTTAAATTAATGAGACAACAATTTAACATTAGAAATGATTTTTCAAGAGATTATGAAGGTTCTCCAGTTTCAGGAGCAGTAAATGTACCAGTAAGAAACGGAGATATAACTTTATCTGATTATGATATTAAAAATGGAATTACACTAACTCAAAGTGCTACTGACTATCTACCAATATTAGTAGATAATCATAAAGCATTTAGTGAATTAGTAGATGGATATGAAGCAGAAGCAGTACCAGACAATTTAAGAGCACAAAGATTAGAAAGTGCTGGATATATTGTAGGTAAAGCATTAGAATTATCTGCAATTAAAGCATTAATGGACGGAGGAACAATTGAAGCAAGTACAACTGCAACTACTAAATCAAATGTATATGAAACAATTGCTACTTCTGTTAAAACTTTAAAAGCAAGAGGAATTCCTGCTACTGAATTAAGAATTGCAGTATCTGCTGATACTGAATTAAAATTATTAACTGATGAAAAGTTTGCTAACACAAGTGGAACATTAGGTGCTGAATTAGTAAGAGATGGAGTAATTGGAAAAATTAATGGTGTAACTGTTAAAGCAAACTACTTACTACCAGATAATTGTGAATATGTTGTTTACGCTCCTGCTTGGTGCCAAGCAATCGATGAATGGAAAATTGAACCAACATTCAAAGATATTCAAGATGGTAAACACGTAGGTGCTTCTGCATTACAAGGACGTATGGTTTACAAAGATGTTGTTACAAACAAATTAGCAGTACAAATTAAAACAACAGGTTCAGTAAGTTTATAATAAAGGAGGGCGTTTATGGATTTTGAAGGACAATATCTAACATATAGAGAATATCAAGAATTAGGTGGTTCTTTAGGACAAACGCCTTTTAATCTATTAGAATTTGAAGCAAGAAGAAGAATTGATTTAAGAACATTAAATAGATTAGTCAATTATGATAACATTCCTGAAGAAGTTAAGTTGTGTGAATTTAATCTTATAAGTACAATAAATAGTTATGCAGATACAAAAAATAAAATATCAAGTAATAATGCTAAAAGTGAAACTATTGACGGATATAGTATATCTTATGTTACACCAACAGAAATAAAAGATATTATTGAAACAAATATAGTAGAAATTAATGATATAATAGATACTTATTTATTTGGCTTAATAATAAATGGGGAGCATATATTATACAATGGTATGTAATGGACCCGTAACTATTTATCATATGAGATTAAATGAAGAAACTAAACTAGAAGAATGGACAAGATACAATTATACAAATGCTTGGTTTTTCGGTGGTGAAAATGCAGGTATAAATAAAGGCTATGACAATGCAAATGATTTTGACTGCCGTATACCTTATGATAAAAACAAAGGTTTAGATTATAGCAATTTTGCTAAAGGTGATATCATTATTCAAGGTAATATAGAATTGGATATAATATCACCAAAAGAATTAAATGGATATCTAAAATATAATATAGTAAGTCTTAATAACAATAATTTTGGAAATAATCAACATATACATATAGGAGGTAAATAATGCCTGTTAAATTAAAACCAACAAGTGTTATCAAAGCAAAATTAGGTATTAACCCAGACGGAAGAGTACAAAAGTTCTTTCAAAGCACTTGTTATAAACATATGAATAAATATGTTCCTAAAAGGCACGGAGATTTACGAGAAACTGTGGATTTATCTAATCCACAATATATAGTATATGAAATGCCTTATGCAGAACCACAGTATTATGGAATTATAAAAGGTACTCCTATACAAAATTACACAACGCCAGGAACAGGACCATATTGGGACAAAAGAATGGTAAGTGCTGAAATTAATATAGTAACAAAAGAAGTACAAGAGTTTATTAAGAGAGGTTAATAATGGATTATAGAATATCAAAATTAAGAATGTATTTATTTGATATAGTAAAAGGTTTAAATGCCGATATTAAACAAATAAATGCTTATATGTTAAGTGATAAAATAGATAATTATAGTTTAGATAAAGTGCCAACAGAACCAATGGTAGAAAATTGGATAATTGGAGTACAAAAAAGAAGAGATGTTTATTCTTTTAGAAGTAGAATGTCTTATTCACAACAAACAATTGATAATCTAACTAATGTAGGTTTTTTCGAAGAATTTGAAAACATAATCAAGTCTAATAATGACAAAGGCGTACTGCCTGATATTGAAAATATAGAGAGTATTGAATGCTTAAATTGTGGTACTATGAATAATACAGATGGAACTACTGCGGAATTCGATATTCAAATACAAATAACTTATAGAGATAATGAAAGTGGTGATGTAAGTCGATGAAAAAAATAATTGCTAGCAAAGATTTTACTTCAAATGGTAAATTCTTTATAAAAGGCGATGAAATAGAACATTTAAAATATTATCAGATAGTTAAATTAAATGAACTTGGACTAATTGAACCACTTGAATATAAAGACTTAGTTCTAATAAAAAGAGAACTAGATAAAAAGAAGGAGGTTAAATAATGGCAAGTTATGTACCAGATGATATAACTAAAATTAACAGAAGTCAATTCGTAACTTATTTAAATACCACTCCTAGCGCGCTATCACCAAAATGGGATATTCTAGGTGTTGGTATAACTGAATATGGAATTTCTTATAATCCACAAGTAGATACTGAAAAATGGATTATAGAAGACAATTCAAGAAGTGACCATTCATCAAATCAAAAACAAGGTAGTGTAACTCAAAAATGTTATAAAGGTGACCCTGTATTTGAATTTATAAATAATGGTCGTGATAAATTAAATTATAAAACACAAGTTTTAGATATTGATAGATGGAATGGAAATGGAACAACATATCCAGCAAAAATGAATGATGTTATTATTACAGTAACAAACTATATGGGTGAAAATGCAGAAATAGAATATGATATTTACTACGATGGGGACGCAATAGAAGGAACTGTAACATTTAGTGGTAATACTCCAACATTCCAAGAAAGCGCAAGTTTATAAGTCTGATAAAGGGCGAGGCGAACATATCGCCAAGTCCTTTTTTTTAAATTAAAGAAAGAGAGATGTGAATAATAATGAAAGAAAATTATATTCAATTAAACAAAGATAATTTATTAAGATTAAAGATAGTTACAAGTGAAGGTAAAGAAACAGGAGAAGTTTTAGAATTTGACCTAGAAGATATAGAACTACCTTTAAGATATCAAGAATTAGTAGAAAAAGATAAAAAAAATAAAGAAAATCTACGTAATCAAATGTTAATTATTGATAAAAGGCAAGATGTCAAAGGCAAAAAAATATTAAGTAAAAATGAAGAAGATAAAATAAAAGCACTTAATGAATTTTTTAATAAAGAAATTGAAGTATATAATATGTTTTTAGGGGAAAACGGAGTTCAAAAACTTTTAAATGGAAGAAAAGTTGGTTGGACAACATTAAAAGAAATAGATGATATTATAGAAAATCAAATAACACCATATATTGATATTAAAATGGAAAACATTACAAATAAAGTAAAAGAAAAATATGGCGAAGCAGTTAATAAAGGCAAAGAAGTGTTAAAGGAAGATGAATAATTATCCAGAATACGTAGAAATAAATAATAAAAAATATAAAATAAATACCGATTTTAGAGTAGCAATTAAATGTAATGAAGTAGCACAAGATGATACAATTGGAGATTTTGAAAGGTCTTTAGCAATAATTTATTTGTTATATGGTGATGAAGGATTAAATCATAATGAAGATTATGAAAAATTAATTTTATTAGCAAAAAAGTATTTGAGTTGTGGAAAAGAAATTACAGATAATTCAAAAGAAAAACCTGATATGGACTATGTTGAAGATATGGATTATATTGAAGCAAGTTTTATGTCTGATTATCATATAGATTTATGCAATACACAAATGCATTGGTGGAAATTTTATAATCTTATGAATGGATTATCAAATAGCGAATTAGGTAATTGTTGTGTATTAAATAGAATAAGAAATTTACGTAATTTAGATGAAAAAGAAATAAAAGATAGTAAAGAAAGACAAAAAATTATTAAAGCAAAAAAGCAAGTAGAATTAAAAAAATATAATAAAGAAGTATCTTTAACAAAAGAACAAAAAGAAAGTATGGAAAGATTTAACGCTATAGTTGGTATTTAGGAAGGAGATAATATGTTAAAACTTAACATACAAAGATTTAATTATGGAACAGTTGTTATAGGAACTGAGATAGATACATCTGGATTTGAAAAAGGATTAAAAAAAATTGAAAATTCTAACGATGAAGATATACAAATAAATGCAATATTTAATTCTGAACAAATACAAAAAGAAATTGATAGAATTGCAGACCAATTTAATAAAAACTTTGAAATAAATGCAGATACATCATCGTTTAATGCTCAAATATTAGAAGTAGAAACAAAATTGTTAAGTTTAAAAACAATTTTACAAAATGCACAGTCTTTTGGATTAGATAGTCAAGATGTAATAGAATATACAGCAAAAATAGAAGAATTAAATAATAAATTAACTACTTTGAATAAAAAGCAAGATGAATTAAACAACCAAGGTATGAATAATTTAAAAAAAGCAATTGATGATATTGGTCAAGGTATGGAAAATACTATAAGAAAAGTAAGCAAATGGGCGTTGGCATTAATAGGTATTAGAAGTGCTTATGTAGGTATAAGAAGAGCAATAAGTTTAGTATCGTCAGAAAATGAAGGAATTTCAAGTCAAATTAATGTTATGAAATCAGCAATAGCCAACGCATTATTGCCATTAGTTCAAACAATATTAAATGTTATAGCAAAAATAATGATGTATATAAATTACTTATTTAAAGCATTAACAGGTAAAGAATTGTTTAATTTTAGTAAAGCATTTAAAGATGTTCAAAAAAGTAGTGCTGGAACAGCAAAGAATATGAAATCAAGTGCAAAATCAGCAAAAGAAATTAATAAACAGACTTCTAGTTTTGATGAAATGAATGTTTTATCAGATAATAAATCATCATCTGGTGATGGTGGCGGAGCAGGAGGAACAGGTGAGGTTGGAACTGCTAAAATAGAAAATCCGTTTAAAGATTGGGAAAGTTTTAAACCACCTGGTTGGCTAAAAACTATTGCAGATAATATTAATATAATTGTAGCAGGAATAGCGGGTTTAGCGGGAGCAATTGCTGCATTAAAAATAATGAGTTTATTATCAAAACTAGGTTTATTAACAAAAGGAATAAAAGGATTAATGGCATTAGGAATTGGTGTAGCAATAGCGGGATTAGTATTATTAATTCAAGATGTTATAGATTTTATAAAAGACCCTTCTTGGGAAAAGTTTAATGAAATATTATATGATTTATCAATAATATTAGCAGGAGTTGCGTTGGCAATGATAGCATTCAATGCTACAAATCCAGTTGGTTGGATAATGTTAGCGATTTCAGCAGTAGTAGCATTAGTAGCAACAATTATAAAATATTGGGACGAAATATCTGCATTTTTATCAGGGGTTGCACAATGGATATATGATAATGTAATAAAACCAATAGTAGATTTTTTTGTAGGTTTATGGAATACAATAGTAGATATATTTACACCAATAATAGATTTCTTTGCAAATATATTTGATACAATATTTACTAATATTGGAATATTTATTAATAATATAAAAGAAATAATATCAGCATTGTGGAATGCAATTAAAAATATTTTAGGACCTATATTTAATTGGATATATGACAAAATAATAAAACCAATAGCAGATAAAATTAAATTATTTTGGGAAAAATTAAAAAGTGGTTTTAAAACTGCGGTTGATACAATAAAAAACATATTTACACCAATAGTTAACTTTTTTAAAGGAATAATAGACAAAATAAAAAGTATATTAGTAAAAATAGCAACAACAGTTGGAGATATTATATCTGGTGCTTTTAAAGGTGTTGTAAATGGTGTTTTAGGAGCAATTGAAAAAATATTAAATTTTCCTATTAGAGCAATAAATAAATTAATTAATACGATAAATAAAATACCAGGCATTGATTTAGATAAATTAAAAGAATTTGAACTACCTAGACTAGCAAAAGGTGGTATTATTAATCAACCTGGCAAAGGAGTAATGTTAGGAAGTGCTATCGGAGGAGAAAGAGGAAAAGAAGGTGTTATTCCTTTAACTGATAGTCAACAAATGGCATTATTAGGAGAAGCAATAGGAAAATATATAACTGTAAATGCAAATATAACAAATACAATGAATGGTAGAGTTATCTCAAGAAGTTTACAACAAATTAAAAATGATGATGACTTTGCATATAATAGATAGGAGATGATATAGTGTTTTTGAACAAAGATAGTCTACAAGTAAAAGTAGGCAATGGAAATTGGATAAAACTAGGTGATTATATTGTCGAAGCAAAATATGGATTTAACAAACTTTGGTCATCAGATAGTGGTAGAAATCTTGCAGGGGTTCAAAGTGGAACTTTAATTGGTATATTTCCAAAAATAGTTTGCCAATTTAGAAAATTAAACCAAAGTGATATGGAAACTATTGCACCTATATTAGATAGTGCTAAACAAAAAATAAAATACTATGACCCTAAAAAAAGAGCAACAGAAACTATTGATACATATACTGGAGATTATGAATATAGAAATAAAACTATGATAAATAATGGCAGAAAAAATGATGGATTTAGTTGTTCATTTATAGCAATTAGAAAAAGGTCGTGATTAAATGAAAACACATACAAACGACTTTAAAAATGAAATAAAAGAATATGGCAGACAATTAGATAGTGTTATTACTTATGAAGAAAACGGAAATGCAATAAAATTAAGCGGTGAAGAACTTAATGCTATAAAACCTGTATATGAAGGTAATTTATTAAAATCAGTAATGAAAACTCTTGAAATTGATAGTAACGTTGATATTTCTAAAGATACAATTATCAATTATAAATTAGGCGTTAAAGTACGAGATAATACAGTTTTAGATTATAGAGATAATTATGATTATGTTGATTTTGGGAATTATATAGTTCAAACATCAGAAAAGCAAGAGGATTTAATAAGTTATAAAATAACTTGTTATGATAAAATGCTTTATTTTATGAAACCATTTCAAAAAATAATGGAATACATAGAAACAGAAGACACAGAATTTGATGAAAATAAAACATATTATACAAGTCCAGGGGTTGAATATACAGGAGCAACAACAGGAAATCCACATACATTAGAACTGTTAGAATATGTTCCAGTATCATTTCCTATAACAATAAGAGATTATATTACAAAACTATGTAATTTTATAGGAATAGACTTTGCAAACGAAAGTGATACATTTGTAAATTATAATAAGCAAATAAAAAAAGAATTATATTTAGCAGATGATGGAAGTTCGTTAGATTATACTTATAGAGATGTATTAGATGAATTAGCACAAGTAACTGCTTCAACTATATGTATAAATAATAATGATGAATTAGAAATACGATATATAAATGAAACAAATGATACAATAGATGAAGAATATTTAAAAGATATAAATGTTAATTTTGGAGAAAAATATGGACCTATTAATTCTGTTGTATTTAGTAGAAGTGCAGAAAGTGATAATATTTATAGAAAAGATGACGCTAGTATAACATTAAATGGTTTATGTGAATTAAAAATAAGTGATAATCAAATATTAAATGATGATGACAGAGAAGATTTTATTGATGGAGTATTTGACGAATTAAAAGGTTTGGAATATTATATAAATGACTATACTAGTACAGGTATTTGTTATTATGAATTATGTGATAAATATAATATTAGTATAGATAGTAACTTGTATAGTTGTATAATGCTTAACGATGAAGTAAATATTACACAAGGTCTTGAAGAGTTAGTACATACCGAGTTATTGGAACAAAGCGAAACAGATTATACAAAGGCAGATAAAACAGATAGAAATATATATAAAACATCTTTAATAGTAGATAAACAAGAAGGGATTATACAAGGTTTAGTAGGTAGAACAGAAACATTAGAAAATGAAACTGAACAATTTATTGGAACAACTTTTACTCAAACAATTAATGATGTAAAAATTGAGGTCAAAGGTTACACAGATAATAAAACACAAAATTTACAAGACCAAATAGATAATATAGACGCAAGTGAAACACAAACGTTAAAAAACAACTTGGTAACAATAGATTTAGATGGTATACACGTTTCAACTGATACATCAAGAATACAAACATTAATTGATAACGATGAATTTTCAATAACAGATAGCGGGCAAGAAAAATTAGCGTGGTTTGGTTATGATGAAGAACATAATGAGAGTGTTGCTCAAATGTCAAACTTAACAATAACAAAATATTTAATAGCAGGAAATCATAGAGTAGAAAAGTATGGAGATTATGAAGAAAGAACCGGTTGGTTTTATATAGGAGGTAGTTAATGGCAAATATATCAACAAGTTGGACTACTGTTAAAACTAAAACTGTAACTTTAGGCTCAGCAAAAGTAAAATTTTTAATACAAGCAAAATATGAAGGAGTAAATATATCAACATATCCACCACAAACTTTAGGGTTTCAAACAAGATTAAGGTCGGAACTTATTTCTGGAAGTGCTTATGGAGATGGATATGAATTTACTTGTACTTATTGTTCAAAAAGAAGTGGTAGTGGAAAATGGACATTTGAAACTGAAAATATAATAACTTCACCACAAAAAACAATTACACACGAAAATGATGGTTCAAAGTCGTTAACATTATCAGCAAGAGTTAAAAATACTGCGTGGGGTTTAGATGTATCATTTAGTGGTACAGCAACGCTTCTTACGTTGAATAGTTCTGCAAGTATAGAAAGTTTTAAAGTTAATAATGTTGATGTAACATCATTTACAGATGAAAGTAGTCCTGTAATAACTTATTATAATCCAAGCAATTATGAAGTTTTTCCATATATAAAATTTATAAATGCAGTAACGCCTAATTATACAAAAGTCTTTTCACAAGCAACTTTAGGAACTTATACATTTGATTTATCACAATTAGATTATAGCGAATTAAATGATAAAATTGATTATTTAGTAGAAGTTGGATTAATATCAAAAGATAATGGAACAGAAATAGGTAGGTCAATTTTTCCAGATGTTACAACAATGGAAATTATAAATGCACGACCAACTGGAACAATAACTGTAGCAGAACAAAATGCAAAAGTAACAAATATTTTAGGAGCAAATTCACAATATATTATAAATAATGCTTCAAGATTAAAATTAACAGCAACGGCAACACCATTAAAAGACGCAAATATATCAAATGTAAGACTTTATTATGGAATAACAAGAGGGGACAATTTTCAAGATATTACAACTTCTCCTTATGAATATACATATAATGTTGAAAATGTAAATGTAACAAATAATTCTTATGTTTTAGAAAATTATATTACTGATTCAAGAGGATATCATAATCAAAATGCTATTACTAATACTAAAACGATAATCGATTATAAATCTGTTGAAAATACAAGTCTTACTGTTAAAAGAATAAGCCCAACATCAACATTTTATTTAAATGGTGAATTTAGATATT
>Ga0310786_10011081_pt1 | contig 11283 bp, 5 predicted proteins | sample AusTroGonzalo_MG_FD_203881 | JGI IMG/M metagenome (GOLD analysis project Ga0310786, IMG submission 203881) | Bovine rumen microbial communities from tropical cattle in Woodstock, Queensland, Australia - Gonzalo_03 (v2) (version 2) | ecosystem: Host-associated > Mammals > Digestive system >... | reverse complement strand
GGGGTTTAAGGCTGTGCCTAAAGATGATATTTTACTTGATTTTTATGCTAAAATGTGGTATAGTTTTTCATATATGGGTGTATATGACCTGATATAGTTTATGTAGGGAGTGCTTTTATGTATTTGTTGATGTTGTTAGCAACATTCGTTTCTGCAATTTATGGGTATAATCTATCCGTTAGACCGGATTATGACCGTGATATTGCCGTGAAAAAAGCAAAAGGCATTGTTTACAGATTTAATTTTCAGGAAGATATGGTTAATTCATTTTTGGGACGTATTGCCGGCGGGCGATACCAGGATCGTGCTTTGTATTGCGTGTGGCCCAATGATACGGCTTTTGCCGATAAGCATAATGAATTTAATGAAGAAACTTCTCTTGTTTATGCCCGAAAAGGGGATTACAGCACCAGCGAAAACCAAGTCTTTCATATGCGTAAGAAAAACAGCAAAGGTGAGGAAAACGGTGCCGAGTTTTCTTCTGATGACTATTTGGCGGCAGGTAGAAAGTTTTATGACGGCTCAATTATGGTGAGCCGCGTTCTTTGTTTGAATAAGCCCATGGAGAAAGATGATGTATCCACCTGCACCTCGGCGGTTGATGAAGAAGGGCATGATTTGGAGCTTGTGGAAAATAACGGTGTTTTTCAAAGCGGTTCGTGCTGCGCGAGTAACCGCAATCGCTATTTGGTTACCTACAGAACCATTGATTCCAGATGGATTAACCGTATTCATAAAGGTATCAGTATTGACTTGCTGAAAGCTGTGGTGGGCAGAGCCTATACCGATAATATCGGCGTTATTCACTGGGATGAAACAAAAGAACAATGGATGTTTCAGGGGAAAATTAATTTCGGGCCGGTTTATGCTAAAGAGCTGGAAGAATATGAAAATATACATCGTACTGACGAGGACCCCAGGACGAGGTATTATCCGATTGCTTTTAGAAACCGTTCGGATTGGGCCATGCCTAAAAGGGTTTTTGACAGGAATTTCTTTAAGGATTATAAAAAATCCCGTAACATTTGCGATGCGGGTTGTTTGTTTAAGATAAGGTTTTTCTAAGAGAAGGTTTTTATAGGGAGATTGATGATGAGAAACAAAGGAAATATATCAAACCAAAAAGGTACATTGCTGGTGGAAGCAATTGCCATGCTTGCTTTGATTGCTATGGTGACTCCGACACTTTATAAAAAATCTTCGGAAAGGTTGCAGGAGATTCAAGATATTAATACGGCATCACAGGCTCGTACGATGAACTCTATTGTGGAAACCTTTATTAAGGCAAACTATTCTGCTTTGCTGGAAGCGACATCATCTTCTTCGGGTGTTTTGGGCGGTACGATTGAGTTGAGCTATTTGGATAACGGAGTAGAGTGTCCGGGTGGTGCCGGTAAGTGCTTTGATGTGGGCTATTCTGCGTATGTGCCGTTTGGTTATACGCCAGGTGAACTTAAAAACTATTCCACCCCGCGCGTTTATGTGCATCGTGATAAAGATTCTTTGATTTCATACGTGGTGTATCCTTCAGTGATAGATCCGGGGCGCAAGAGAGCCTCTCGTATTGCCTCGTTGGTGGGTGCTAATGGTGGTACGGTGATGAATACGGGTGGAGGAAGCTCGGTTACTTCTGCCATTTACGGTACAGGCGGTGCCTGGGGACTTGAAAATGAAATGCTTGAAGAAATTAATATGAGCTCTTTGGTGGATAATTCTTTGGTGGTAACCTCCACAGAGCCGATTACGATGTCTGATATGGATAGTGAAAAATTTTTATATCGTGTGCCGCCGGAGGCAGAAGGTAATGCCGAAGACTATTATCATAACACCATGGTGACTGACCTTTATATGGGCGGACATATTGAGAATACGCAGTGGGCATCACATGCCGAAGACTATTATTCCATTTTTAACGTCAGAAAGTTAACCTTGAATACAAATTGCAGTCGTCATCTTATCGGTTATGCCAATTCATCTTCTTCGGGTGTTGGTATTGCTACCTGTGATCCTACTGTGGCAGATTTATATGTGGGTAAGCCTATTTATCCTTTTAGCGGACCAAGTGATAAGAGTCCGGGTGTTGGTAACGGTAATACCGGTGCAGCTTGGATTTACGGTAATTTATCGGCCTTAAAAGAGAACTTTAAGTTATTTAGAGAAAATGACAGCGGGTATGAACGTGCTTCGGGCTATGATGTGATGCAATTTGCCAGAGTTAATGAGTCTAGTTTGGCAGAAGAAGTTGTTGTCTTTCGGGCGGAAAATGAAACCGGAAGTGCCAGAGTGGGTATGATGGATAATTTTGTGCAAGTCTTTGAGAGCGGAAGTACAACCGGAGGTCCGACATTTATGGTCGGTTCGGCAGGAAACGGTGGTGAAGGCGGCTTTATTCAGGCGGCACAAGAGGGTGAATGGCATATGGTGCGTTTAAACAGCCCTGATCAGTTAGATCCGGGTGTGGAAGTGAGCAGTTACATTACCTATATTAACCGTAAGGGCGGTGCCGTCTTTATTAATGGTGATACATCCGGTTCTACCTTTATTAACGACGGCGGTGGTTTGTTAGAAGTTGGTAAAGAAGGAAGCTGGATTAGAGCAAACGGTGTGGAAAATAATGCCGAACTGCATCTTTTGGTTGGTAAAGATATGGAAGGTCTACAGGCAGGGCTTTATGATAACCGCGTCTTTACGGTGGGTTCAAACAATATGGGTAGTGATTATATGCTCCGCGCCGATAACAGTATAGGTCCTAATGCGGCCATCGGAGGCGGTAATTCCAGAACGGCTTTGCGCGGCGGACGTTTGAGAGTTTATAGTAGTGACTATACGGCTGATGATGATCGGTACGGCGGTTCTTCTATGATTCTCCATTTGGAGGGTGATGGCGGTGATGTGCCGGCTGAATTGAATGGTGTTACGGCTGTTCTTTCCCGCTTTACGGATATTTTGGGCTCTACCTATTTGGGGTCTAAAGCTATGGAGCAAAATGCTTCTACATTGGTGGATGGTAATTATGACCGTCGCTGGACATTGGGTGTTGCGGGGTCTGCCTGGGTTGATGATATGTTATGGGCACGGCATGCCTGGTTTAGAGATTCCGGATTTAAGGAACTTCATGCCGGATACAGCAGCTATTCTGATTATAAGAATGGTTCTAAGGCGGCTTGGCTTAATGTTTATGATGACGGTATCATTGTTAGAGACAGAGTGCGTGCAGAGGCGCAATCCAGTCTTAGAGGATTTAGCTCTGATGTGATGATGGAAATTAATTCTTCTAAAGTTTATATGACCGATTTGGGAGGGGCTAAGATGGAATTGGCCGATAATGTGGCACGTATCGGTACGGATAATAATTTCTTTTATGCCACTGACGGTGCCGGTGTCGGCGATAACTCTAGTGCCGTACATATGGTTGGTTCTTCTATTGCCAATATCTATACCACAGATGAAACAGAGGGCGGTAAAGTTGATATTCAGAAAGGAGCTATGATCTTTAGAGGACAGCCGGATGCCTTAGATGTTTCTTCTACCATTGAGGCGACAACAGACAGATTTACCATTGTAACCAGCGACAGAGGGGATTTGGATGAGCATGCTCAAGTGATGGTTAATAATGATGAAATGCGTTTAAGATATATTAACTTTACGGTTGATCATATGCATGAGGGAGGTAGCTCTACCACAAGATTTAAGGTGGTGCCGGAAGGACTCAATGTGAGCGATGATGATGCTAATGTTCAGGTGCGCGGTACATTCCACGTTACAGGGAATGATTTGATTCACATTGCGCCTAATCTGGTGGTGAAATCTGAAGGAGATTCTTCTTCGGCTAATCCGCATGCCGTGTTTGAGTTGGATCCGGAATATCTTCAAGTTTGGGCTAAGAGAGATCGTACCGGAAGCTTTACAGGGCGCGGTGGTTCTTCTACAACGGAATATCAGGCTATGTTTAGAATTAATCCGTATGATGTCGGCGGCGGTGTGAGCGATACCACACATACCGGCAGTGCTTCGGTTTATATCCGTAAAGGTGCTATTGAGTTAGAAGAAAGCACAGCGCGTGACGGTGATGTGGGGTATGGTGCTGATGAAGGCTATGGTTATATTATGGCTAATCGTTTGGTATCTAATGTTACCGGTGATAACGGAACCGTTCCTACGGTATCTGCTACCGGTTATGAGGGACGCGGTAATGAATATGATCGGTATATGGTTAATCCGGCTTATACATCCGTGATGCACGATATTAAGCTTACCACACGCGGTGGCGCTCGTTTGAGTGATATTTTGCCGGATTATGTGTTAAAAGGTGTTTATAACCTGATTAATAACTGTGCTGAGGGCGATAATTCGGTTGTTTGTCCGGTGAGCAATACCGGAACGGATAAGTGGGCAAGCCCGTATATCGGACAACTGCCGTATGCCTCTTGTCCTCCGGGATATCGTAACTTGGCAACCGTTATTCCGCTTTCATTTAATGTGGGACGTGCCGGCGATTTGGTGAAAGAAACAAAAGAAAGCGGTGCGCCGAGGTGGGTGGTTAATGAGCGTCCGCGTCAGGCAAGAATTATGGAGAAAGTGTTAGAGGCCGGTGTGGGCGATATTGCTTATCCTAACTTGCAGGAAGTGAGCTCTATTACATTTAATGCCGTTTATAACGGTGCGTCATCTTTCTCGGGCGACTTTAATACATTGGGTATGAAGCGTGCAGAAGGTTGGTTCTTCGGATTTGATGCTATGCATCCGGATGCCTCGGGTTCTACAAACTTGTCAGCTATTGATCCGGCGCCGATTGCCGGTGATATAAGCCAAACAGAAGGATATACGCCGTGGACATATATGCCTAATACCAATACAGCAAATAAATATGCCGTGGCAGAACCTTTGTATTTCCAACAGAATACATGGCTTAAGACAACGGTTGATCCGACAGATAATGCTTGGAATGCTTATATGGGATTTATTTATGATACAACCTCTTGGCCGGCGGGCTTGGGTGGTTCTCATGCGCCGGTGAGATCTAACTATAATATTAAAGGATATAACGATTCTTCGGCCACGGGTGCTGAGTATGGTGTGAATTATGTGTGGAACCTGTTCCCAATTCCTATTAATACATTAGAGGGGCATGCAACGGTTTATTGTTATTTTGATCGTTCACAATTTGGCGGTGATTGGGGAAATTTGGTTGACCCGGTTGATCAGCTGGCTCAGTTAAAAGACGGTTCGCCAAGAGGTGTGGGTGAAAAAACAGCAGGCTCTAACAGCGCTTATGTGGAACGCTTGAATGACCCGTCTTTGAAATATAATGATCCGTGGTAGTTTGCTGAACTTCGGCATTGTTTCTTATTGTTGTTGCTTGAGCGCGTGTGAAGACAAGCTTAATACATAATTATTTGTTTATAACATTCATTTTTTAGTGCACTTTCCAATAATAAGGCGTACTCTTCCCTATATATGAGAAAGGGCAACAAATGCGTTTTTTGAAGAATATCAGTTTGGTAATTTTGGCATTGAGCGTGCTTAGTGCTTGTACGGCTTGGTTTGGCGATAAAACCGGCGAAGATGAGGGAAGCTATGATAATTGTAATGCCATTATTTTTGGTGAGGATGTTACACCTTGTTCTGAAACAGGCGGTCAATGCAAAACATCGGAACATGTTGACAGACTGGAAGCAAATGATGCATTTATTTTGCCACCGGAGGTTAATGTTGCCGGGGTGAAGATTTGTCCGCCAAAGAAAAGATGTCGGGATGATGGTCGTTTGCCGCCACAACCTTGCGCACAGCCCATGCCAACCTATTACGGTAATGTTTCTCAAGAGATGATTGCGGACGGAATTGTGTTGATACATCCTTATACACGGACACAGGTGATTTGTTTGGATATGCCGGGTGAAGGGGCCGTTAATTGCGCTCAAAACTTTAAGGCTGCCGGGTTTGTGTTGATTACCGATATTCCGCAGTTACCGGGAAAGTATGATTTGCTGAAGGAAGGAACCTATCCGACCAGAAGATGGAGAGGCAAGGGCGAAGTTGTGCCGAGATGGTAATTCCTTAAGATGAAGGTATAAAAAAAACACCGGCGTTTGAATACCGGTGTTTTTTGTTTTTATCCCTACTTAATAGTAGTAATAGTAGGGCGTGTAGTACCGCGGTGTACTGTAATAGTAGTAGCGGTAGGTCCTAACCGGCGCAGGGGCCGGTGCAGGTGCATGCCTTGGTGGCGGTGGGGGCGGTGTTGTTGCGAGAAGAAACAGAACTGGGTCGCAACTTGTTATGAACACTGTGATAACCGCAAAGATTCCCACGAAAGCTAATTTCTTGATTCTTTTCATAATTTTATATTTTAATTGTTAGACATATCTATACTTAACTGTGTTTATACTACACGAAATTGAGTGGTATGTCAAACATAAATATTTATTTAAAAAAATATGTTGACATTGTTTTTATTTTGTTCTAGTTCTGAATTAAAACAATAAGAACAAAAGGAAAACAAAAATGGTTTGTAATGTTAAAACGGTTGCTTTTAACGGAATTAAAGCAGAGCTTGTGGAGGCACAGGCCAGTAAAAGCCAAGGAACACCCGGAATCGTGATTGTGGGCTTGCCGGATAAGGCCGTGAACGAAAGTAAAGAAAGAGTGCGGGCCGTGTTTAATTCGCTTGGGGTGGATTTTCCAAATGACCATATTGTGGTTAATCTGGCTCCGGTTGATCTGATTAAAGAGGGGGCACATTATGATTTGCCGATTGCTCTTTCGGTGATGGGGCTGACCGGATACATTAAAAATGATATGCTTCATAATCTTATCTTTATGGGGGCGCTGTCTTTGGATGGCAGTGTGGAAAAAGTAAACGGCGTGCTGCCGGCGGCGGTGAAAGCAGAAAGCTTAAAGATGGGGATTGTGTGTCCGAAAGCTAACGCTAAAGAGGCGGCTTTGAGCGCTAATGCAGAGATTTTGCCAATCGGACATATTTTGGAGATTGTGAATTATTTTAAGGGAAGAACGGTGATTGTGCCGCCCGAAAAACCGCTTATTTCTCATCAGGCAAAGTATGTTTTGGATATGGCTGATGTGAAGGGGCAGGAAAGTGCTAAGCGTGCGATGCTCATTGCCGCGGCAGGCGGACATAATCTTTTGATGATAGGACCTCCCGGAAGCGGAAAGACAATGCTTGCCGAAAGATTGCCCGGTATATTGCCGGAGATGAGTATTAAGGAGGCTTTAGAAACAGCTATGATTCATTCGGTGGCAGGGACAATTTCTGATGAGATTTCTTTTGTAAGACCCTTTCGGGCACCGCATCACAGCGCTTCCACACCGGCGTTGGTCGGCGGCGGTAGAAAAGGTGTTCCGGGAGAAATTTCGCTGGCTCATAACGGTGTGTTGTTTTTAGATGAATTGCCTGAATTTTCAAGAGTGACGTTGGATTCTTTAAGGCAATCTCTGGAAAGTAAAACGGCCGTGATTGCCCGTGTTGCGGCGCATACCGAATATCCGGCGAATTTTCAGCTGATTGCTGCGATGAATCCCTGTCGCTGCGGTCATTTGGGAACTGTTGAGCGCCAATGTCCGAAGGCACCTCTTTGCGCTATGGAATATTTATCAAGGCTTTCAGGACCGTTTTTGGATCGGTTTGATATGCAGATAGAAGTACCGCCCGTGGATGTTTATGCTTTAACTGATGCCAAAAGAGGAACTGATTCCAAAACAATGAGAGAGCAGGTGATGAGAGCACGGGAAATGAGTGCAGAGCGACTCCGTGAATTAGGAATTAAAAATATGATGCTTAATGCTGATTTAAAAGGAGAAATTTTAGAAAAAATTTTGGATTTGGATCAAAATTTACGTTCGTTTGTGTCGCAATCCGCAGAAAAGTGCGGCTTAACGGGCAGGGGTGTGATGCGCATTTTGCGGTTAGCAAGAACGATAGCAGACTTGCAAAAAGAAAAAAAGGTGTCTAAAATGCACGTCATAGAAGCTTTGTCTTATCGGCGTAAGCTTTTTAGAAAACCTAATTAGGAGAATTAATAATATGTCAGCAAAAAACATTTTTAAAGTATTTTTCTGCGGATGCTTTGCTCTTGGGGTATGGTTTAGCACCCCTAGTGTTAACGCCGCTTCTGATACTGACGGAAGTATTGTTCCGGGCGGCGGTTGTCCGCACTGTGCTGCTTCCAGAAAGTCAGATAAAAAAGTAAGAGTGGTTGATGGAACAAAAGATCGTACTTGTTCTAACTGTCCGACTCCGGATTTTAGAACCAAAAACTATACTTTTGCACAGCCCAGATACAAAACATCTAAGCGCAACTGCTGCGATATGGCACCTTTTGCTTTGATGCATGTGGATTTTAAACTTGATGAACAAGAATATAATCCGTATTCGGCACATGTGGGCAATTATCGTTTCCGTATTTTCGGATGCCGTCGTGCGACCAAGAAAGCTATTTTGAACCACGGACGTGTTATCCAAAAGGATATGGCTTTTCAGGAAGTATTTAAAAGATCTGCAGATAAGTGCTTTAAGGTTATGGACGTTCCGGGTGATGTCTGCTTGGCAGATGAAGCCGTTAAGCTTCCGGAATATGTGCTGACCGCTGAAATTAATAACTTCTTTATGAATGTTTGTGATGAGTATGATTGGGAACAAGCTCGTAAAACCGATCGTCGTGACGGTTCTGCCGAAATGACAATTACATGGCGCTTGTTAAACTTAAGCCAAACCAAAGTGCTTTGGAAAGGGGTTACCACCGGTTATGCTGATGTAGAAGACGGTGTTTATGAAGGCGAAATTAAATTGGCAGAAGAAGCTTTTGCCGATGCCGCACGCCGTTTGAGCAATTTGCCCGGATTTGAAAATCAATTAAAGCAACGCGTATCGGCTGCCGATTTGGCTAAAGAACGTGCCGCTTTGGTTGCTTTTGATGAGAAGTTTAATCCTGGTAAATGTCATTTTGCAAAAGAGATTGCTTATACGCATACTTGTGATTATGCACCGCAACCGCAATGCCCGGCAGCTCGCCGTCCGATGTGTCCGTGCGCACAACAACAACCTTGTGTATGCACACAACCCAGTTGCTCTTGTCCGGTGATGACTTGCCCGTGCGCAACGCAAGTGATGGGTCAGCCGAAAGTTGAAGAATTTGTTGATGTGAAAACCGAGAAGAAGATTATTGAAAAGAAGATAATCACAACAACGCGCGTTGAAACGCCGGCTCCGGTTTGTCAGCAGATTTGTCAGCCGGTATGTGCTTTGCCAACCTGCCAGGTACAATGCCACAAGACATGCGAACAACCGAAATGCCGTCGTGTATGCACGGAAGTTTGCGATGAGGGAACCGGTAAATGCACAACAACCTGTCGTGAAGATTGCGGTGAAAAGCCGGTAGAACCAAAGGTTGAAGTGGTTACCTATATTCCAAAGGAAGAGCCTGTTATTGAAGAAAAAGGCGGCGTGGAGGAAACTCACCGCGTTTACCAAAACTGTATTGATGAAAACGGTAATGTGATTTCTGACGGAAGTTGCACAACAGTTGATGACAGTTGGGTTGATTTGGAAGGCTATACGGTTGATTCTAAGCTTTGCATTGTAGACCGTCCACCTTATACCGAACTCTCTCCGGAAAATATGAAAACTATCCGCGGGTCGGTTGTTGATGTGGTGAATGCACAAGGTAAACAAGGAACAGGTTTGATTATATCTGATTCGTTTGTTTTGACTTCTGCCGGTTTGGTGAACAAACTTCAAAACACCTATGATGTTAAGACAATTAACGGAGATGTGTTTAAAGCTAAGGCTGTTCGCTTTAATCCGAGCAAGAATATAGCTCTGTTACATTTGGAAACACCTACAACTTATACACCGTTGTCCCTTAATTTGGAATTGCCGGCTATTGATCAGGAAGGATTTATTTCTCTTGGTCAGCTGAGCCAAAATGCCAACAAAAATTATCTTGATGAAAGTGGTAAAATCTATGGTTATCGCTACTCTGATAATTTAGGTACGGAGATTATTGTTGATACTTTGGTGGATCAGGTAACTCCGGGTAGCGTTTTGATTGACAGATTGGGTACGGTTAACGGTATTTCTAATTCTGCAAAACAAACAGCAGAGGGTATGGACTTGTTTATTCCGACCGAAACGGCTTTGAGAAGCGTAGGTTTGAGCATCTGCGAAAAACTTTACGAAAAGAAGAGCCCATGGCAGAAAACAGTCTATAAACCTGTGACAGAACAGATTAAGCAAGAAACAAAAGCGCCAGAGGCTATGCCTGCTCCAAAGCGTAAGTAGTTTTAGCTTATAACTGATTAGGTTTTGAAAGGGAGTGTCTGATGATGCTCCCTTTATTTTTTTTGATATTTTAGAGGATAATTATTTGATTTTACGCTAAAAATTAGTTTTTTGGGGAAAAGCTCAAAATATTGACATTGTGTCATAGCAGTGTTATGAAGAAATTATCATGGATTTTTGTGTGCTATTGGCGCCGGCTAAATCTTAGAGCAAAGATAGGAAGAATATTTTTATGTTTTGATGGTTTAAAGCAGTACAACGTGTACTGCTTTTTTTTATGGGAGAAAAATATGATTGGATCTACAAACAGTAAAATTGCTATCGGAGGTGAGACTTCCGGGGAGATTGTTTATGCCGTTAATAAAACGGGAGAAGTGCTTAGTGCTGACGATAAAGTGTTGTTGAGATATGGGTTGCCGGATATAACTAAGAAAGAGGCGTTTAATATATCGGCAACGAGTTCAACCACCGGAGGGCAAACTTATGTTCAGCCGGTGTGGTTTAATAATAATTTGTTTTGTGTGTTTGCAGGGTTTAATAATGCAAGCGGGTATATCGGTTCGTTTGCCTATGCTTATAACGGTTTAAGTTGGAACAAAACGGCTTTAACAGGTCAACATAATGTATATAGCGCAGATAAAGGTGTTTCTTTTAGGTGGATTACAGGGGGTATGCTTGTCAATACCTTTGGAGAATATGGTAATTTTGCCATTATTGATTCATCCGGGCAAACATTAAACTTATTTACCGGAAATAACTATTATAGTTGGAACAGAGTTGGCCTATTGAACGGTGTGTATTGGGATTCTAAGTATAGTTACGGTTCCGGACAAGATAGCGGTATATATGCAGAAGGAACGAGGCTTACGACCACAGCTTATACAAAAGGGCATTATCTTGATGTGGTTAATAAACTTGTTTTGTATTCTGAAAGCACAACGGTTAAGATTTCTGCCATAGGAAGTGATGATGCCTCAATTACGGCA
>Ga0310786_10011080_pt1 | contig 11283 bp, 8 predicted proteins | sample AusTroGonzalo_MG_FD_203881 | JGI IMG/M metagenome (GOLD analysis project Ga0310786, IMG submission 203881) | Bovine rumen microbial communities from tropical cattle in Woodstock, Queensland, Australia - Gonzalo_03 (v2) (version 2) | ecosystem: Host-associated > Mammals > Digestive system >... | reverse complement strand
TTTACTTTTGGCATTTTTTTGTTTTGTTTTTAATTGTTATTATTAACAGACGCGGCTACGCATATACCGGGCGCAGCGCGCAATCATTCTTTTAGTCGTCCCAGTTCTCGCCCTCAACCTTGGGTCCCGTGTATTCCTTGGGTGCCTTCTGCTGAGGTTTCTTGCGAGCGGGTTCTTCGATTGGACGTTCATCGTCCTCGTCGAAGTCATCTTCATCGATGAGGGGTCCTTCGACAACGGGCTTCTTGGGTGTCACCTTCTTGGGAGCAATAAACATAATCATACGCTTACCCTCGAGGACCGGCATGGACTCTACCTTGCCGTATTCCTCCAGATCCTGTGCGAAACGCAGGAGGAGGACTTCACCCTGTTCCTTGAAGAGGATGGAACGTCCGCGGAAGAAGACATAGGCCTTGACTTTGTCGCCATCAGCGAGGAAGCCCATCGCATGTTTGAGCTTGAAGTTGTAGTCGTGGTCGTCCGTCTGCGGTCCGAAGCGGATCTCCTTGACCTCGATCTTCACCTGCTTAGCCTTCATCTCCTTCTGACGTTTCTTCTGCTGATAGATGAACTTGGAGTAGTCGATGAGGCGGCACACAGGGGGCTCTGCATTGGGCGAAATCTCCACGAGGTCAATGCCTTTCTGCTCGGCGAGATGGATAGCGTCGCGGAGCGGGAGAACTGTTGATTCGATGTCGTCGCCAACGATACGAACGTCACGGGCACGGATCTGCTCGTTGACGCGATACTGGTTCTTGAGGTTGTCTTTCTTCATTTGCGGGCGCAAAGTTAATACATTTCTGTCATTTGGCGCACTTCTTCGTTGATTTTCTTTGCAAAATCATCGATTTTCATGCTTCCCTGGTCGCCCTGACCCTGTCTTCTTACGCTCACAAGTCCATCTGCAGCCTCTTTTTCACCGACAATGAGCAGATACGGGATATGCTTCATCTCGTTGTCGCGGATCTTGCGGCCAATCTTTTCGGCGCGGTCGTCGATGATGGCACGCACGTCGGCCTGCTTGAGAGCGGCCTGCACTTGCTGGGCGTAGTCGTTGTACTTCTCGGAGATGGGAAGGATAGCCACCTGGTCGGGTGTAAGCCAGAGTGGGAAGTGGCCGGCGGTGTGCTCAATGAGCACAGCCACAAAGCGCTCCATGGAGCCGAAGGGTGCACGGTGAATCATGACGGGACGATGCTTCAGGTTGTCCTCGCCGGTGTATTCGAGCTGGAAGCGCTGCGGAAGTTGATAGTCAACCTGAATGGTTCCGAGCTGCCAGCGGCGTCCAATGGCGTCCTTGACCATAAAGTCGAGCTTGGGGCCATAGAAGGCAGCCTCGCCCACTTCCTGACGGGCATTCATGCCTTTCTCGGCGCAAGCGTCGATGATGGCCTGTTCGGCGGTTGCCCATTCTTCGTCAGTACCGATATATTTCTTCTTGTCGTTGGGGTCGCGCAGGCTGATCTGCACTTCCACGTTGTCCTCGCTGAAATTGAAGGTCTTGAAGACACGCTGGATGATATCAATGACATTAATGAATTCGCGCTTCACCTGATCGGGACGGCAGAAGATGTGTGCATCGTCCTGCGTGAAACAGCGCACACGGGTCAGGCCGTGCAGCTCTCCGCTCATCTCGTAGCGATAGACCGTACCGAACTCAGCGCAGCGGAAAGGCAGCTCCTTGTAAGAGCGGGGACGATTAGCAAAGATTTCGCAGTGGTGAGGGCAGTTCATGGGCTTGAGCAAGTACTCTTCGCCTTCCTCAGGGGTCTGAATAGGCTGGAAACTGTCCTTGCCATAGTGATCCCAGTGGCCAGAGGTCTGATAGAGAATCTTGCCGCCGATATTGGGCGTGATGACCTCCTGATAACCATATTCGCGCTGAATCTTGCGCAGCATCTCCTGCAGGCGCAAACGCATATCCGTTCCCTTGGGCAGCCAAATAGGAAGACCCTTACCCACGCGCTCGCTGAACATGAAGAGTTCCATCTCCTTGCCAATCTTGCGGTGGTCGCGTTTCTTGGCCTCCTCGAGCATGAGCAGATATTCGTCGAGCATCTTCTTCTTGGGGAAGGTGATAGCATAGAGGCGCTGCATACTCTCGCGTTCGGCGTCGCCGCGCCAGAAGCAGCCTGCCACGCTGGTCACCTTGGCGACTTTGATGTCGCCGGTGTTGACGAGGTGCGGACCACGGCAGAGGTCAGTGAAACGGCCCTGTGTATATGTGGTGATTGTTCCGTCTTCAAGGTCCTGGTCGATATGCTCGCACTTGAAGGTCTGACCGGCAGCACCGAACTCCTTGAGGGCGTCGGCCTTGGGCACCTCGCGACGCACCACGGGCTCCTTCTTGGAGGCCAGTTCCTTCATCTTATCCTCAATGGTGGCAAAGTCGCTCTCGCCAATCTGTTTGCCATCGGGCAGAAGGACATCGTAGTAGAAGCCATTCTCAAGAGCGGGACCAAAGCCGAACTGAATGCCAGGATACAGCTCCAACAGAGCCTCAGCCATCAGGTGGGCACTGGTGTGCCAGAACACGTGCTTGCCCTGCTCGTCGTCCCACTTATAGAGAACGAGCGTGGCATCCTCGGTGATAGGCCGATTCAGTTCCACCGTCTCACCATTAACAGCACAGGCCAGCACATCGGCAGCCAGTCGGGGGGAAATACTCTCGGCAATTTCATAACCTGTTACGCCTGCCTCGCGTTCGAGGACAGAGCCATCAGGAAGGGTAATTTTAATCATGATTGATGTATGATTTCTTTTTGATTTTCAGAATACGGCTGCAAAAGTACAACAATATTTCCGAACAATCGCAAGAATGGCTCATGTTTTTCACAAGCCAGGCGTTTTTCCGCCATTTTTATGGCACATATTCGTAGCAACCTGCATCCGGAGCGTTGTCTTCGATGCGACTATGCCCCAAACGGTCGAGGGGATAGTCCTGCGCAACTGCGGAATCAGCAGCACCACGAATGGCAGAACCGGCAACCGGCGTGAAGCGATAGACCATCTCGTGTGTGTCCACAAGGGCAAAATTTTTCTCGTGGCCGCCAGCGCTGCGGTTTTCATTGTCGAAAACAATATTATGGAACCGTGCGGCATAAATATCACCTGACGGCACAACGGTAGCCATAAAACAATTGGTGAACTGATAGTTGAGCTGCGGATCGGTGATTCCAGCTGGCAGACCACTGCCATCAAGGGCGGGAATGAGCACAACATCATCGGCGTAGCCCGTGAGGACACAGTTGACAAAGTCGGCGCGCACGAGGGCATGGTAGGCTTTGTCCTCCATAGCAGCGATGGTGAGGGCGTTGCCACGGTTGGCATCGAGAGGATAGAACTGGGCAAGTGTGCAGTGTACAAAACGTGAGTCGCCACCAAGAAGACGCACACAATGACCCAATGTGTTGGAAATCTCGGTGTTGATGACTTCCAGCCGGCAGTCTGTGGCCGCGAGTCCGTCGCCGTCAAGACTATGAAGGCGGGAGTTGACGAGCTTCAGTTTTAAAGTTTCCAACGACGAAGCTTCGCATTTGATACCGTATTCCGCACCGTGAATATCAATGTATTGCAGGTCATTTCCCGTACTGGTTGCGGCTAGCGTCACCCCACCCCATCGGCCTGGCAGACGATCATAGGGCAAGTAATCGAACATATGATCCAAACGGTCGCCACGAAGAACGACAGGTTTTGCCAGAGAACCGTTAGCCTTCAACGTTCCTTTCACCTGCAGACTTGCGCCCTCGTGGAAGAGCAGCTGAGCGCCCTCGTCAAGCGTCAAAGTGACGCCTTCATCCACAATGAGCGGACCATAAACTACATAAGGACGCTGACCCGTGATGGTGGTGTTTGCTGTCAGTTTCTCGTTGCGATAGAAGCGAGCATCACGTCCAACAACGGTGAGGCCAATACTCTGTTGTACACCACTTTCAAGGGTGAAGACAAGGTTGTCGCTGACGCGATGAGGGGCATCGGTGTCAGTGTCTGGAAGCGTGACCTCCATCCGCACAATGATGCTGTCGCGTCGCCAGATTTCAAAATCGGTTGCATAGTTATTGGGCGTCTGGCTAAGGTCCTGTCCTGTCACATTCACACGGAAGGGGCTGGCGCTGCCTTTTTCAAGGTGAACGCTGGAGATGCGCAGCCCTTTGCTGCCGCGGTTATAAACGATGAGCGTCTGAGTGCTGGAGGGAATGGTGGTGATGACCGTATCGAATTCCACCTTATCCCTGCTGAACTGCAAGACAGCAGAACGGTCAGTGGTGAAATCCTCTACATCGTCACAAGAGGTCAAATTAAAACATTGAAATATTGAAACATTGAAGATTACCCATAGAAGCAATCTTCGATGCAACCGTAAATTTACTATTTTCCCAGACATCTTTTCAATGTTCAATATTTCAATGCTTCAATGTTTATACATTCTCAAGAATCGCCAACAGATGGCGCCACACCATATCCACAGTGGGGATGAGCAAGCGCTCGTCAGGCGAGTGGACGCCACGGAGTGTAGGCCCGAAGCTGACCATATCCAAGCCCGGATATTTTTCGGAGAAGAGGCCACACTCCAAGCCTGCATGGATTCCGCGGACAACAGGTTCCTTCTTAAATAGTTTCACATACTGCTCACGGGCGATGCGCAGGATCTCGCTCTTCGGGTTCATGGCCCAGCCAGGATAGCCCTCACCCGTCTCAACTTCTGCGCCGGCAAGCTCAAAAGCTGCAGCCACAGTATGTGCCATATTGTGGCGGTTGCTCATCAGGGAGCTACGCTGACTGGTGGTAACGAGCACGACACCGGGCTCAGTCTGACGGATGCTGGCCAGATTGGAACTTGTCTCCACGAGAGAAATGTCCTGGCACATGGCATAGACGCCATTATCAACAGCCTGCAATGCAGTAATCAAGCGACAATTGACATCCTCCGGGAATACCGTCGAGGCAGTATCAGCACTTTCGAGGATGAACTTCATGGAAGTCTCGGTGACGCTGAACTCCTCCTCCACATCAGCTGCAAAAAGATTCCAGTCCACACGCACCTGCTCCTTATATTGAATAGGTATAGTGACCAGACAGGAAGCCTCACGAGGAATAGCATTGTGGAGTCCACCTGCCTGGATGTCGCTCAGGCGCAGTCCATACTTTTTCATGCCATCGTAGAGGAAACGTGCAAGGAGTTTGTTGGCATTGGCGCGTTTCTTTTCGATATCATCACCACTATGCCCGCCCGTGAGCCCCTTGATGGCCAACGTCAGAAAGAATGAGCCTGCGGGCGCAGCCTCGGGGGTAAAACGGAAAGTGGCTGTCGTGCGACAACCGCCAGCACAGCTGACGAAAAGCTCACCTTCGTCCTCGCTGTCGAGGTTGATGAGCATCGAGCCCGTCATGAAGCCAGGCTGCATCCCTTCGGCACCAGTTAGTCCAGTCTCCTCGTCACGGGTGAAGACACATTCCAGCGGACCATGTTTCAAGCTGTTATCTGCCAGAATAGCCATTTCCATAGCACAACCGATACCGTCGTCAGCACCGAGGGTCGTACCTTTGGCTTTCATCCATTCGCCATCGATATAAGTCTGTATAGCATCCTTGTCGAAATCAAAATCCACATCGTTGTTCTTCTCACAAACCATATCCATATGGCTTTGAAGAATCACAGTCGGGCGGTTCTCCATTCCGGCACTGGCAGGCTTGCGAATCAGCACATTACCTGTATCGTCCACCTTCGTCTCTAAGCCCAGTCCTTCGCCGAACGCCTTAAGAAAGGATATCATCTTCTCCTCACGCTTCGAAGGGCGCGGAACAGCGTTGATTCGGGCAAACATCTCAAAGACGCTGGCGGGTTTTAATTCGATTTTTTCCATTTTTATATTGCTAATTTTGGTTAAAGTCTGTTGTGAAAGACGCTTGGCTGATAAGTTTAATGTATCTTTGCCACGCTTTATCAGCGACAAAGGTACAAGAAACACCGTTTCTGACCAAGAAAACTCTTAAAAAAGAACGTTCTGAATGCTGAAATTATTGCTTATCACAGCGGGAATCGTCGGGTTAGCCGTATTGCTCTTAGCCCTAAAACTCTTTGTCAAGGGCGATGCACGCGGACCGATGACGCATATCGGGGCCTCGAAAGCCATGCGCGACCGAGGTATTCACTGCGTAGAGAGCATGGATGCCATCGAGCGCCATCAGCGGGCTCATAGAGCACATGCAAATGAAATAGAGATTAGAGATTAAAGATTAAGGAATAAAGATTAAAAATCAAATAAAATCAAAAACATGAAGAAAATTCTTTCTCTTGCGCTCATCGCTCTCGTAGCCCTCAGCGCATGCAACAAGACTCAGGAAGCAGAAGCTACTGAAAACGATGTCGAGAACACAGATCCCGCAGGGCTGAAAATAGCCTATGTGGAAGTGGACAGCCTGATGAGCCAGTACCAGTTCTGCACCGACTACAACATCCTTTTGAACAAGAAGGGCGAGAACGCCGCCAACGTCCTCCAGCAGAAGCAGCGCGCTCTGCAGCAGCACGCTGCAGCCCTGCAGAAGAAATACGAAAGCAACGGATTCACCACCCGTGATGAGCTGGAGCGTGCCCAGAACCAGCTGGCCAAAGAGCAGCAGGATCTGGCAGAGCTCGATCAGCGTCTCACCAACGAGCTGGCCATGGAGAATGCCAAGCTCAACGCCGAGTTGCGTGACTCTATCCAAGCTTTCCTGAAAGTGTATAACCAGACCAAGAAGTTTGACTACATTCTCTCCAAGCAAGGCGATAACATCCTGCTGGCCAATAAGAAATACGACATCACCAAGGAAGTCGTAGCCGGTCTGAACAAGCGCTACAAGGCTAAGCCCGAAGTGAAAAGCGCTGCGGCTGAAGACAAGGAGGAGAAGAAAGGCGAGTGATGAAATACACGGAAATCCATTTCACTATTTCACCATACAACGAGGCGGCGGCAGATGTGCTGACCGCCTTGTTGGCTGAAACGGGATGTGACACGTTTGAACCTACTGACACAGGACTCGTGGCTTATATCCTGCAAGATGCCTTTGATGAGGAAGCCATCAATAATGCTGTCAATACGACACTCGACACTTTTGCGTGCGACGATACCAGCGATGATGAGCTTACAATTAAGTTCTCATACCATGATGCACCCGATGAGAACTGGAACGCCTGTTGGGAAGCCGAACATCACTTTGAACCTATCGCCCTACCTGACGGACAACAGATACAAATCATTCCACGCCAAGCCTTCGGCAGTGGCGAACATGCCACTACCCGTATGATTCTTGCGCTCCTCAATGAGCTTCCCCTCGCCCACTCCACGGTCATTGATGCCGGCTGTGGAACAGGCATCCTTGGCATAGCTGCACTGAAGCTCGGAGCCGCTCGCATCTTTGCCTACGACATCGACGAATGGAGTATACGCAATGCAGAAGAGAACTATGCCCTAAACGGGGTACTCGACGATGCTGCCATCAAGATTGTATTAGGCAATGCTGCCGTACTGGCCCAAGCTCCCAAGGCTGATATCGTACTTGCCAATATCAACCGGAACATCCTATTGGCCGATATGCCAGCCTTTGTGGAAACGATGAAGGAGGATGCCTGGCTGGTGCTATCGGGGTTCTACGAAACCGACATTCAACCATTGACACAACGTGCCGAGACGCTCGGCCTACAGCCTGTGGCAACACGCACCAATGGAGATTGGCGGGCACTATTATTTAATAAGGTTCACACGCGCGCGTGAAAACAGCCATTGTCGGAGGTGGCGCCGCTGGTTTCTTTCTCGCCATCAATCTTAAAGAACAATGTCCGCAGATGGACGTGACCATCTTCGAGCGTAGCAGCCATGTGCTCCGTAAGGTGAAGGTGTCCGGGGGCGGGCGCTGCAACTGCACGAACACCTTTGCCGATGTCCGCGACCTCAGCGCAGTTTATCCACGCGGACATCGGTTGATGAAACGTCTCATGAAGGGCTTCGACCAACACGACGCCTATGCTTGGTTTGAGAGTCACGGTGTGCCACTTACTGAGCAGGAAGACCAATGCGTTTTTCCTGCCGCTCAGGACTCGCAGGTCATCATCGATTGCTTTCTCCGCTACTGCCACAGACTCGGAATTCGTCTGTGCCTGAACAGTATAATTACAGATTTAGGTGCTCTCTCTGATTTCGACTTCATCGTCCTTACCACGGGAGGACAACCTCGTATCGAGAATCTGAAATGGCTTGCGGATATGGGACACGAAATTGTTCCACCCGTTCCCTCGCTCTTCACATTTAGCATCCAAGACCAAGCGCTACACAACCTGATGGGAACCGTTGTAGAGCAAACGACAGTTTACATTCCCGCTACTAATTATCGCGCCAGCGGACCGCTACTTATCACGCATTGGGGCGTAAGCGGCCCTGCCATTCTCAAATTGTCCAGTTATGCGGCACGCTATCTGGCAGATTCAAGCTATCAGGTTCCCTTGGCCATCAACTGGACAGGGCTCAACGAAGAGGAAGTGCGCCAAGAACTACAGGCTCTTTTTGCTGTTCACCCCAAGAAGCAGCTCAGCTCGCTTCGTCCTTTCGATTTGCCTACCCGCTTATGGGCTTATCTGTTAGCAAAAGAGGAGATACCGCCCTCTCTCACTTCAGATTCCCTCCCCAAGAAAACATTGAACCGGCTGGTCAACTTGCTCACAGCAGACAACTATGCCATCGCCTCACGTGCGCCCTTCAAGGATGAGTTTGTCACCTGCGGAGGCATTGCACTCAGCAGCGTAAACTCAGGCACACTCGAAAGCAAGCATCGACCTGGCCTGTTCTTTGCCGGCGAACTGCTTGACATAGATGGAGTCACTGGAGGTTTTAACTTCCAGGCAGCTTGGACAACAGCCTACACTGTTGCCCAAGCCATTGCCAAGTCTTTTCTTTCAGAAAAAAACATGTGATGTACACAAGGTTTTGCATAAAATTTGTACCTTTGCACACAAAATCAAACCTTTTGATGTCATAAAAGATGAAATACAAGGCTTTTCTGACTTTTCTGATATTCGTTATTGCCGTACTGCAACCAGCTTGGTCACAGACGGATACCATTGACGTGCTGGAAGCGGACTCCCAGACGATTGAGACACAGGCTATAGCTGCCGCTCAAGATTCTACCATTCAGGCGCTTCAAAACCAACTGCAAGAAATGAGGACCCAGATTCTCCTCATGGGAGAGGCTTTGGACCGTGCGGGCGAAAGCGCACAGCTGGACTCCATTCGCAATGCCCAAAGCCGCCATCGCATTGACTCGTTGCGCCTGATTACGAAAGGTGCTCCCCTTGTGGTTGATGAAGACACACTGCTGACGCTTTATGCCAAGAAAGGCGGCATGACTGCTGAAGCCCGCGTGGAAACTGCAGCGGAAAAAATCGAGGAGATTGGCCGGCAACTGACTCTCCGCCCTGACTCTGTATATGTCTTCGACAGTGAGTTATTCACGGATATCATGGCAGAGGAAGAAGTGCTGCTGACAATTACCGACATCGACGGCCTATGGCAGAATAAGACCCGACAGGAGTTGGCAGAGGAATACGTAAAAGTAATTCAGGCCAAAGTGAATGAGCTTCATGAAACGTATGGTCTCAAGAGCAAGCTATGGGGATTCCTGCTCGCTCTCATGATTATCATCGGACAGGTCATATTCATTAAGCTTACCAACAAGCTATTCCGGCATTGGCGCCGCCGTTTCATCCTTACCATCAAACGTTCCCTCAAGCCCATCGTCATTAAAGGCTATGAGTTTATGGATACACATCGCCAAGGTGTCCTGCTGTTAGGAGCTTACAACATAGCACGCTACCTTGTCATCTTCATGCAACTGTTTATTTCAGTGCCTTTGTTGTTCTCTATATTCCCGGAAACCAAGACTCTCACATACAGGCTGTTGGGATATATCTGGAATCCCTTCAAGGACATCATTTTCTCGGTCATCAACTATCTGCCTAATCTGTTCAAAATAGCGGTTATCTTTTTCTGTTTCCGCTATTTGGTTCGCGGCGTACGCTACCTGGCCAGTGAAATTGAGGCAGGGAATCTGAAAATCAACGGTTTCTATCCCGACTGGGCTTTGCCTACATATTATATCCTGCGGACTCTGCTCTACTCGCTGATGTTCGTGATGATTTGGCCGCTGCTGCCTAGCTCCAACTCAGAGGTGTTCCAAGGTGTCTCCGTCTTCATCGGCGTTATCATTTCTTTAGGTTCCACCAGCATTATCGGTAATGTCATGGCCGGAATGGTTCTGACCTATATGCGTCCGTTCCACATTGGCGACTATATCAAAGTCGGCGACACGGTGGGCGAAGTGATTGAAAAAACCGTTCTGGTAACACGTATTCGCACTCGCAAAAACGAAGTTGTAACCATTCAGAATTCCAGCCTATTAGGTTCACAGACCTCGAACTACAGCGAGGCTGCCAAGAACTTCGGCATTATCGTCCACACAAAAGTCACCATCGGCTATGATGTGCCCTGGCAGCTCATCAAGCAAATCATGGAGTCTGCTGCCGCCGATACGCCGGGCATTAAGAAAACACCCAAGCCCTTCATGATGACTACAGCTCTGGACGACTTCTATGTTGAATATGAAATCAACGCCTTCACCAATGACTCCAAGAACCTGCCACGCATCTATTCCGAGTTGCATCAGAACCTGCTACAACGCTTCTTCGAAGCCGGCGTGGAGATTATGTCGCCGCACATCTATGCCCGTCGCGACGGCATTGACACACAAATGCCAGAGTCGTTCCTAAAGGGCGAGGATGCAAAAGTAAAAAGCGAAAATTGATAAATGAATTAAATAATGACACAAGCTATTCAAAAGACATTACGCGACAGCGCCGCCATGCGCTGGACAGCGTTGCTGCTTCTGGCACTTGCCATGTTCTGCAGCTACATTTTCATGGACATTCTCTCCCCCATCAAGGACTTGATGCAGGAAACGCGCGGGTGGGATTCTCTCGCTTTCGGCACAATGCAAGGCTCCGAGGTGTTTCTCAACGTCTTTGCCTTCTTCCTCATCTTTGCCGGAATCATCCTGGACAAGATGGGCGTCCGCTTCACGGCCGTGCTGTCGGCTGTCGTGATGCTCGTGGGAGCTCTCATCAAATGGTATGCCGTCAGCGAAGCCTTCATGGGCAGCAGCTTAGAAAGCTGGTTCACCAATAACCTCAACTATATCCCAGTCTTTGAAGAACTGGGTGTATCTCCCTTCTACGAGGGTATGCCCGCGTCTGCC
>Ga0310786_10011078_pt1 | contig 11285 bp, 3 predicted proteins | sample AusTroGonzalo_MG_FD_203881 | JGI IMG/M metagenome (GOLD analysis project Ga0310786, IMG submission 203881) | Bovine rumen microbial communities from tropical cattle in Woodstock, Queensland, Australia - Gonzalo_03 (v2) (version 2) | ecosystem: Host-associated > Mammals > Digestive system >... | reverse complement strand
GATGTTGAATGTCGAAGAGTTGTCGATGGCAACATTGGTCGATATGTATTTGGAGGAAACGTCTTTGGATTTGTCGGTTGACGAAACAAGCGATGTGAGCTCGTTGGTTTTGTATAGTATGTTTGAGGCAACAGTAACCGATAAATATCCATTGTTTGTAAGTTCAGATTCCAAAGTTGCCACGGTTGATGAAAATGGCGTTTTGACTGCGGTTGCTCCCGGTACTGCCACTGTCACAATCTCAACATTGGGAAAATTGCTGACAGATGTTGAAGAATATGAAGCTGGAGCAATGTTGGTCCGCGAAAACAACTTACAAGTGACGGTCAGTGAGAAAGCAAACGTTATTTTCACATGGAATACGTATGGAACTGACTTGGAAGGCGTTGGCGAAGAAGGCGAAAGTGATTATTGGCAATATAGCAACTCAGAAAAAATTCCTGCCGCGCTCAACGAGTTTGAAGCAGGATTGGCATCTACATGGACTGCAAGCGAAGGCGATTTGTTCACGATTCATATAAAAGGTGTTTCCAATGTGACGGGTATATTGGATTTGGTTCTTGTTGACCAACGCGCGGAGGTGAGCAACTGGGGCGAAATGAGTGATTTCGAAAGGGGTATTGCGATTACCGAAGGTGAAGAATTTGACATTACCAAAACGTTGGAAATCAAATATCTGCAAACCGATAAAGGCGTCTTGTTTGGTATGCCTGATGTTATTTTGGAGTTCTCTCCTGTGAATGGTAGTGAATACGGTAAGGAAAATGATGTGGAATTTACGTTGAGTGAATTTGATGTTTCATATAGTCAGAAACAACCAAGCGGCGAAACACCTCTTGCTTTTTTCGATGAAAAATCGTATTCTGTGGAACTTGGCGAAACTATCGAAATTGTGCCTCACTACGAAGGAATCGACAATTTTGCAAACTTGGCGTTTACGATGAAAGAGTACAACGGAACCTCTTCGTTCCTGCAAAATACCGAAAATGCTTCGTGTAGCGTTACTGGTGTGAAAGTGGGCGTTGATTCGTTGATATTGAATCTTACATATTCGGATGGAAAAGACACATACAAGTTCAACGACACTTGTGAAATTGTGGTTGTGCCGTCGTCGAAAGTTCCTGCTCCTACGGTTGCAAAAACTGAATATTCATATTGCCAAATGGCAGAGGCTACCGATTTGCTTGCCGATGTAACAGCTTCGGAAGGTGCCACGTTGAAATGGTATGAATTCCAAAATGGACAATATGTTGAATATTACGGACAAACAACTCCGAACACTTCATTCGCACACGAAACACAACTTGCTGTTGCTCAGGTAATCAACGGCGTGGAAGGAAACAAGGTTGAGATTTCAATAGTGATTAACGAAAAACCTGTTGTTTCGTGCGATGTGCCGGAATCTGCCGCCGAAGGCGACGCTGTTGCTTTTTCGGCTTCGGTTTCCAATCTTGAGAATTGCTCGTTTGAATGGTTTGTAAACGGAACGTCGGTTTCTACAAGAGCTACATTTGAAACAACGTTTGAGGCTGGCGAACAATCGGTTAAACTTGTTACGACTGCACAAAATGGTTGTTCCGATACTCAAATCCGCGAAATTATAATCAGCGGTAATGTTGAGTCGCCAACGGTTGCAACCACTTCGTATGAATATTGCTTAGGTGCTGAGGCAGAGCAACTTTCGGCTGTTGCCGTTGAAAATGCTTCGTTGAATTGGTACAATGGAAAAGAAAAATTGGACGGCGCTCCAATTCCTTCGACCGAACAAGCTGGTACATATATATATAATGTATCGCAGTCAATCGACGGAAAGGAAAGTGCGAGAATTCCTATCACGGTTGTGGTGAATCCACTTCCCGAAGTTTCTATAGCTCCTTCGGTTGCGGCTATTTATCAACAGACTTCTTGCGAATTTACTGCAACGTCCGAAACAGAATGCTCATACGAATGGTTTATGGGTGAATCTTCGTTTGCAAAAGGCGCTGCGGCTTCAAAAACATTCTATGGTATGGGTACTTTCTTGATTTCTGTGGTTGCTCAATCCGACAACGGTTGTGTGAATACAGCTCAAAAATCGTTGAAGGTTAAGAAAGTTCCTTCGATTTCGTTTGCACAACGCGCGGTTTCCATCTATGAAGGAGAGTCTGTTGAATTGATTCCCCAACTTGCTGATTTTGAACCAACTGAAAGCCCAGTATGGTCGGTTGACAAAGATGCAGTCGCTACTGTTGAAAACGGCGTCGTTTCTGCTAAATCGGAAGGTAAGGCTGTGGTAACATATTCTGTGAAATACGCCGACGTTGAAACAGGAATAGAAAAAACATATTCTGCTTCGTGCACGATTACGGTGAAGAAAAACATAGAGGAAATTGTTGCTGAACATCAGGAATACGAAATGATTGAAGGTGAACATATGGTGGTTGACGCAATTGTCCACTCCGAAACGGCTTCATCGTCGTACCACGTGGAATGTGCGAACCCTGATATGGCTGAAATCACCGATAAAATGTTGGTGGCTCTTGCTCCGGGTGATGTTGAGGTGTATGTGATTGCCGACGACAATAATTTGTTGCAAGACACTATGCTTCTGCACATTAAACCATTCATTCCTGCAAAAGATGTTTCTATGCCGAAACAAATCACAATAAAAGTTGGTGCCGACACTACGTTGAGCGCAACAGTGATTCCGTCGAACGCAAGTTACACCGATGTTGAGTTTATGGAAAAAGACGACGACTATATTTCGGTACAAGCTGACGGTAGAATTTTTGGTAAATCGGTGGGAACTTCTATTGTGACAGCTTCCACTCGTGAAGGCTTGCAGGCTCAAACACTCGTATATGTGACTTCAAGCCAGGAGGAAATTGTGAAAATCCAAGTGCCTGATACGGTATATCTAAAAGGTGGTGAAACAGTTACAATTCCTTGTAAAGTTGCTCCTACCACAATCAAAGCCAACGATTTGCATTGGACAATTCTCGATGGCGAGGTTGCCGATGTTACTCGTTCAGGCGTGTTGACAGGTAAAAAGGCGGGCGCTACGATTTTAACGGTTTCGTATGGTTCGAAAATCGGCTATGTGGTTGTGTATGTTACGAATTCTGTCGCTCCAATCATTAATTTGATTCCTACGATTTCGTTGCAACAACCTGACGGTGTGGCAAAAATCAGTTTGAAGAATTATATTTCCGATGACAATAGCGATTTTGAAAATCTGCAAATCGAATTCTCTGAAAATGAATATATTTCAACGGAAATCGATGGCGATACCGCTGTGTTCTCGTTGAAGGATGCTGAATTTATCGGCTCAACAAAAGTGAAATTGACGGTAACCGAAATAGAAAAGGTTGGCGCAGAGGAAGTTAAACTTACAACTTCACGTGTTATTGATGTGAATGTAATTGAAAAACCAAATGCTGCTCCTGAAATTGTGATGAATACTATCACTGTTCCGTTCAGAAAATATACGCAAGTGGTGATTGCCGATATGGCTATCGACGACTACACACCATCATCGGAACTTGGATTCAACTACGAGGAAGGTGAAAACTTGCTTGTGAAGAAAGTGAAGAATTCCGCTTTGCGTATCTATCCGTTGGAAGACGATTGGTCGGGCGAGGATGTAATTACTGTTTGGTTCACCGATGCGCAAGGTCTTGAAACTGAAGCAACTATTACTGTAATTGTTCAGGCATCTGAAAATCAAGCTCCTGTGATTGGCGGAATTCCACAACAATACGAAAACGACACAATGTTGTTCACGTATATTGATTTGTCACAATATGTTACCGACGATTACACTTCTCCATCGTCAATTTTCTGGTCGGCATCGACTTCGGAAAATGTGAGCGTGAAAATTACTGGTTCGCTTGCCGAAATTTCAAGTTTGAATGAATATTGGCGTGGTGCCGAAGTTGTTACGTTCACCGCTATGGACCAAGGTGGATTGACGACTTCCGCGGATGTTACTTTCTTCCGTGAAACGGAAACAACACTCGAAGAACAGGATTTTGGTTGGTACGGCAAGCCGCAGGTGAGCATTTATACTTCGCGCTACTATGGCACGCCGGGCGAAACAATCACGTTGATTGGTACGTTCTACGGAACAAACTGCTCTGCTTTGTGGGAAGTTGAAGGTCTTGAACTTGAAAAACCAAATGATTTGATTCAATATCTAACTTTCGATGCTACAGGCTATTACGATGTTACATTCACGGTAATGTATGGTGAAGATGAAACTTTGGCGAAAAATACTGAAATCGCAATGTATGGTAACATCGAACGTAAACCTGCCATCTGTATTGGCGAATCGGTGGCATTGGAGGCTACAACCGATGTGGATTCATATTTGTGGAGCACGGGCGAAACTGCTAAATCAATCACAGTCAATCCGTTGGAAACCACAAGATATTATTTGACGATGAAAAAAGGTCTTGCTACCTTGGTCGATACAATTGATGTCCGCGTTTCTGTTCCTGTTTCGCTTCCTGCTGATTCGGTAATGTGTGCGGGAACTACATTCGAGTTGAGTGCTGAATTCGACGAATATGTTTCGTACTCTTGGAACACGGGCGATGCAACTCCGTCAATTAAGATTCCTGCCGCTGTTGCTGAATATTCCGTTTCAACCGTTGACGACCTTGGTTGCGAAAGCTCTGCAACGTTCAATATTACGAAAGTGAATGAATTGCCACCGCTTGATTTGGGCGGCGACAGAACCGTATGCGACAAACAAATCCTGAAACTTGATGCTGGCGCAGGTTATGTATATGATTGGAACGTAAAGAAATACAACGACGAGCTTGTTTCTTCCGACGAACAATTCTTCTCGCTTGATTCTTCGGCTTACGTTACGGTAAAAATCACCGACAACAATTTCTGCGAAAGTTTCGACACTATTAATGTTACATTCACGTATCCATTCAAGGAAGAAATTGGTGTTGTAACATACAGTGAGACAAGTAAAAACATAATTGTTGCGTGGGAACGTACCGCCGATGTGAATACGAAAAACTATCGCGTTGAACGACTTATTACCAACGATGTATGGGAACAAGTTGGCGAACCAGTTTTGTTCGAAGATTTTGGTATTGTGGTTGACGAAGCAACCAACTACGAACAACGTGCATACAAATATCGTCTTGTAACTACTGATGGTTGCGATAACGAGGCTCAAAGCGGCATCTATCGTTCTTCGTTCTTGCAAAAACCTGATAAGGTTGATGGCACCATCGCCCTTCATTGGTGGACGTACCAATCGCCACGCGAAGGCAATGTGAAAGGTTGCTACTTGTGGCGTATTCCAGCCGATGGCGTTACTGAAGACGGCTCTCGCTACGAAACATTGGCGTCGTTCGATACCGAAGATGATTACATTGGTTGGACCGATGTGGAGGGTAAATTCCAAAAAGGTGATATGATTCGTGTTGCTTTTGAACTCGATAAAACAGTTTACGAAAATGCAGTGAATGATAAGGATGGCAATCTTATTGAACTTCAGGAAAATAAGGCTGAATCTGGACCATTCTCAATTGCAATTAGTAATATTGCCGAGGTTGAAAACGAAACCTCTGATGGAATTGATGTGATTGCGTTCCCAGCTGATGTGGCTGTGTATCCAACAGTTGTAACCGACAAAATCCACGTTGCAATAGCATCGCAGACATACAATAATTATATTGTGGAAGTATTCTCCGCTGATGGCCAACGTGTGGCTCGCACTCAAACTGGCGATGTTGCCAAAGCGTTGGTTGACATTCCAACCAACAGCTTCACTCAGGGCATTTACACGGTGAAAATCTCTGTAGGCGATTTGTCAAAATCTATTAAAGTGATAAAATAGTACATTACAATAATGTATAAAAATAGAGTAGGGCTGTCACATTGTGGCAGCCCTACTTTTTTATATCATGAAAGTGTTTTTTTATCCCAACGGTTGCGTATAAAGTTCCACGTCGGAGGCCTCGATGGTTTTTCCGCTTAAAATCACCAAACGTTCAATCACGTTGCGGAATTCACGAATGTTTCCCGTCCACGGATAAGTTTGTAATTTTTTTACGGCATCGGCGGAAATTTCCTTTTTCGGAACACCCATTTCCTTGCATGATTCGTTTACAAAATGTTCGGCAAGCAGTGGAATGTCGTCGATTCGCTCGGCAAGCGACGGTACTTTTATAAGAATCACGCTCAAACGGTGATACAAATCTTCACGGAAACGCTTCGCTTCAATTTCCTCCTTCATATTCTTGTTGGTGGCGGCAAGCACACGCACGTCAACAGAAATGTCCTTGTCGCTGCCGACACGGGTGATCTTTTGTTCCTGCAAAGCACGAAGCACCTTTGCCTGTGCCGACAAACTCATATCACCGATTTCGTCAAGGAACAACGTACCACCATCGGCCTGTTCGAATTTTCCGATACGAGTTTTTATTGCCGAAGTGAATGAACCTTTTTCGTGTCCAAATAACTCACTCTCAATGAGTTCCGAAGGAATTGCCGCACAATTCACTTCAACAAATGGAGCATTTTTTCGATTGCTTTGGTCGTGAAGCGCACGGGCAACCAATTCTTTACCAGAACCGTTCGGACCGGTAATCAGCACACGAGCGTCGGTTGGAGCGACTTTGCCAATGATTTCCTGAATTTTTTGCAATGGCTCGGAATTACCAATCATCTGATATTTTGAACCGACTTTCTTCTTGAGAATAGCCGTTTCCTGAACCAAGTTTTTCTTATCCAACGCATTACGTACAGTAACGAGTATTCTGTTCATATCCAACGGTTTGGAGATGAAATCGTAAGCGCCTAATTTGATGGATTTCACTGCCGTATCAATTTCAGCGTGTCCCGACATCATAATGACAGGCACGTCGCCACGTTCTTTCAAAACCGCTTCGAGAAAGGCGATGCCGTCCATTTCTGGCATTTTTATGTCGGAGAAAATCAAATCAAATTTTCCGTTTTGAACCTTTTGCAGACCATCGGCGCCATTTTCGGCAACTTCTACCTTATAGTTCTCATATTCAAGAATTTCCTTGAGCGAATTTCGAATTGCCCGTTCGTCATCAACAACTAAAATTGAAATTGCAGCCATGTTATATTTTTTTAAATTTTGTTTTGGTGGTTTCGACAAGCTCAACCACCCATAACTCATAATTCCTAACTCCTAACTTAAATGTGTTTCAACAATTGTTCTTTCTCAATAGTAACCACTCCAGGTTGTTCACACACGATTCCGCCCGCGATGTTCGAAATACGCGCAACCTCCTCCATCGGGAACCCAAGCACGTAGCATACTGCCGCAGTGCTAATTACCGTATCGCCAGCTCCAGAAACATCGGCAACGTGGCGAACTTGCGTCGGCAGTTTTACATAGCGATTTTTGTCGGCAATGAAAATGCCATGTTCCGAAAGCGTAACCATCATTGTATCAATGTTTTGTGACGTCATAAATTCTTTTGCCAAAGCGAACAACGATTCGCTGTCGTCTTTGCGGCACGATTTTCCGATACCTTCGGTAAATTCCTTGAAGTTCGGCTTGAACAACGACACATTTTTGAAATTATTGAAATTCCGTTTTTTCGGGTCAACCAAAACGGGAATGTTTTGTTTTTTCGCTTCGGCAACCACAAATTCTATCAATTCCTTGGAAAACACGCCTTTATCGTAGTCCTGCAAGATGATAGCGGATATTTTTTGTTCTGAAATCGCAGTGCGAATACAAGTTTGTAGTTTTTGGAATATATCTTCGCTTATCACATCAGTTTGTTCCGTATCAACGCGGAGCATCTGTTGTTTGCCGCAAATCACACGTGTTTTTACTGTGGTTTTTCGTCCGTCGGCAACCACACAATAATTTGACGAGATATTCCGACGTTTAAGAATGTCGAAAAACTTGTGACCTGCGTCATCGTTGCCGACCACGCTGCACAAGATGGGTTTCATGCCAAGCGATGCAATGTTTTTCACCACATTTGCCGCACCACCGAGACGGTCTTCTGTCGTTTCAACCGACACTACTGGCACAGGCGCTTCGGGCGAAATACGGTCAACGCTGCCCCAAATGTAGGAGTCGAGCATAATGTCGCCCACGACCATTATCGCCTTTTCGCTTGATTTTTCAAATTCTGCTTTGCAATCCATTTGAAATGTTTGTCATAGAATACTATTTTTCAGCAAAGATAAAAAAAACAGGGACACATCGAAATGTGCCCCTGCGGATTTCTGTGTATTGTAGCGAATTATTTCACAAATACTTCGAATGCTTGTTGTCCGTCAACAACTACGATATAAATACCATCTTTTGCCATTGGAATTGTCGCAACACCTTGATTTGCTTTTTGTTGCGCAACAATGCGACCTTGAAGGTCATATACCGCAATTAGTTTTTGAGCACCCTTAACTATAATTGATTTGTGTGCTGAATATACAAATGCTGCTTGTTTTTCAACATTGGAAACTGCATCTGCATTCTCCAACTCTGCCACATTACTCATAGCCAACGAGAACGGTCCGCTTTCCGCTTTTAGACCTGGCACATTGTTTTCATCAAGATACAATGTGTCGCAGAATTTTACAGCTATGAAATAACCTTTTGTTCCAGCTGGAAGTTTTTCAGTGTAGTGGGTAGTAAGAGGACCAACTTTTGCAGCCTCAAGATTACCATCTTTAGTAATTCGGTAAATTAAGTATGCTTCAAGGAATTTACCTTCGTATGGAGTCCAAGAAAGGTCAACTGTAGTGCTTTCTGAACCGTCCTCGCTTACAACAACTGTGGTGTCCATAGTAAGACCGATTGTTTTGTTTTCTCCGCAGCCCATCGAAGATGTTCTACCGCACTTGTCGGTTGCCGAGATTTTGTAACGGTATGAGCCATTGGTTTCTGGTAAGTTTTCATCTTGGAACAATGGAAAATCAGCTTTTGCGTAGCCAACAGAATCATATTCGCCTTTACCTTCGCTTGTTTCGCGATAAACAGTGAAGTAGTCGATAGTTTCAAGATAACTTAACAATTCTTCTGTTTTACCATTATCGTAATACGTATAATCGTATGTCCACATCACAACAACTGATTTGGAATCCTCGCTATACGTAACAGCATATACTTCAGGTTCTGGGAATGGATAGATTCCAATTTCAACAGTCTGTTCATTACGGCATCCAGTTTCATTATCCACAATCGCAAAATTATATATTCCTGGAGCCATATTAACAGCATTAAATGAAGTTACTTCCGTATCATTCATATACATGGTAATATTTTCTCCCCATTCATTTGCGTTATTTAGGTATAATCTACCATCATTTGAAGTACACGAGGATGCCGATATGCCTCTTACATCAAAAGTTGAAGCGTCTTTATATTGAAGGCAAATAGTTTCTTGTTCTGTGCAACCATTCTCGTCTGTGATTGTTACTGTATATGTACCAGCGGCAAGGTTTTCGAGTGTAGTGCCTGTTGCACCAGTACTCCAAGTATATGTGTAGTTCTCATTAAAATCGTCAGGTAGGAAAGTAATGCTTCCGTCCTCGTTGCCACACGTTGGATTCTCTTTTTTGTAATTATATGACATAAATGGCTCCTCAAAATAGGTTTGCTCGTATGCGGTACAACCCACTGAGTCAACAACAGTCACATAATAATATCCATATCCTACATTATAAATGCCATTTGATGTTCTTCCTGTGTTCCAACGGTATGAATAAGGTTCAACACCACCCGTCACAGTGGCAACAATACTTCCATCTTTTTTCCCAGAACAAGAGATTGTTTTGAAATCAAAAGATATTTTCATATCACACTCCGAACCATCTAACGGGGTAGGCTTTTTTACTTTTATTTGGATAGTATTGTTTTGGGTAGTATATGGCCAATCTTCATATTCTGATTCAGGGTCAATTGCATAGGCAATAATCATAATGTCGTTTGTACCGTCATCAAGTGCGGAAATTCTTAGATATTCGCCATCAACTTTTGCTTGGAACAATGGAGGATATGTTTCTTCCTCTTGGTCGTAGCGTTCAATTTCAAACCACATCTCTGTATCGTATGGATTAATAAAATAATCGGTCAATTTTATTGGTTCTATCACATCGCCAAGCGTTGCTTCTATGTCTGGAATGGGTATTGAAAGAATTTCTTTTGGTCCAGAATAGCGGAATTGAAAGCGGGTAAGTGGAATTTTTATGTCTGTTCCTTCTTCTACTCCGTCCTCAGGGAATGCTGCCATAAAATACTTTGGATTAGTCAAACCACCTTTCACCTCGTCTCCAATATTTCCATTTTCACCATTGGTTGTTTGGAGTTCCAAATTGTTGATTCTTGTATAACCTGTATAAACAAACTCCTTGTCTTTTTCCACTTCAAAGTAGATTGATTCAGTTAAAGTTGCCCAATTGTTTGCCTCTTCGCTGTCGTCGGCAATTACAATCATCAATTTACCAGTAAACGGGGATGTCCCTTGTAAATTGAAAGTAAATGCACCTTCCTTTTCCAAATCACCCCATACATTGTTCTCAAAATATTCTCTACTTCCAGCTAACCATTCATCGGCTATGCCATCGTCGTTCCTATCGAGTTGTGTTTTCTCGTATGGAATTGTCACATACATGGTGTCACTCCACCACTCACCTTCAACGTTAAGTTCCGGTGCTTGTGCAAACGCACTGACTACACACGCGCACAATACTGATACTAAGGTAAAAATTTTCTTCATACGCATTAAATTTTAATGATTAACAAACGTTCAAATATAGAATATTTTTAAAATTTGCAGTGATTTTATTGAATAATTTTATAAACCATATTGAAATAAATCACAAAACAGCAACGGGAAAACACTTTCGCTCGAAATCTCTCCAAATTGTTTCAATAATTTTAAAAAGTTCCTACATTTGCGTAACCTTAAAATTTTGTAAGATGAAAAAAAGATGTCTATTTCTGATTGTTTGTGTGTTTTTGTCGGTAATAGGTTTTGCGCAGCCTAAAAACATTATTCTTGTGATGGCTGACGGCGTGGGGTACAACCATGCTAAAATTATGTATGACAACAATGGTTGCGTTTTATCGGAATTTCCTGTGCAATATGCTGTATGTAACTACCCAACATATTGGAAATCATACGAAAAGGGTACGCCTAAAGATGTGAATTTTTTCCGTGGCGACTACCACGTGCGTCGCGTGTGGGAAGAATTTGATTACGCCGATTCGTTGCCAATCGACCCAATCACGGCTGGCTCGGCTCTTGCCACTGGCGTAAAACCAGCAGTTGATGCGGTGAGTTTTG
>Ga0310786_10011073_pt1 | contig 11287 bp, 10 predicted proteins | sample AusTroGonzalo_MG_FD_203881 | JGI IMG/M metagenome (GOLD analysis project Ga0310786, IMG submission 203881) | Bovine rumen microbial communities from tropical cattle in Woodstock, Queensland, Australia - Gonzalo_03 (v2) (version 2) | ecosystem: Host-associated > Mammals > Digestive system >... | reverse complement strand
TGCCCACGCGTAAGAAAAAAGTTTTTTGATTTAGCCGTCGTATCTGTCGTACCCGTCATCATGACTGGCACGGCAGATAGACGGAGAAGCAAGCTTTGTCGTGCGTCTATCAGCGATTGTCTTTCCTCGCGCGCGAGGCCTTTTTTTGATTTACCCGTCGTTCCCGTCGTATCTGTCGTTTGGGACAAAAGCGGAGCATCTTGCCGTCTCACTGATAGAAAAGCATTTACGAATAAAACAAGGTTATGGATGGTATTTACACCACATGTCCTTCGTGATCGTCCTGTAGCCGTTCCTCGTCCCAGCTTTGGCCCAAAAGATCGAGGGCGGGAGCTTCCCGTCCAGCTTCTGCTGAATCAGATCGACGACGACTCCATTTGTTTTAGCGATTGTTATTCCCATTCCTGATCCTCCTCTTCTTCCTCGGATTTGGTGACCTTCACTTCGGTAGCGGAAACACTTCCATCCGGCTCGAAGGTGTAACGTTCATAGATTTCCGTTTCCATGTCCTTGGCGATTACGGAATCCCCGTTCGCAGTGACGAGATAAGACTGAGATACCAGATCTTTCACCGTGCCCTTCAGCACATCTTCAGGCGAAGGTTTTTCCTCCGATGCCACAAGCGAGAAAAGGCCCGTGACAATCTGGATGCTTTCGCACAAATCCAGAACATCGGCAAGATCCTTCGGCAGGATGTATTCGGCATAGACGACGAGCAGGACTTTGATCTTGTTTCGATACAGGGCCGTTTCCAGCGCATCCTCTTTCTGAAGAACAGTCGAACAGATGCAGGGGATGTCGAGCCCCATTTGCCCGATCAGTCTTTTGGTACGGGATTCTGTCGAAGGCGAGTAAAAAATGCCGACTTGCATCTTGGGAAAAACGCCACAGCGCGTACCAGACTTTCCAGAATCCGACAGGACGGCGATATTCTGTACATCTTGGGGAGCCTGGCAAAAGGCATTCAGGAGTTTTTTCAGGATCGCCTTATATCCCGAACCGAAGAACAGCGTGGAGTTGCCTTTCGACCAGAAGAAGGGAATCTCCTGCGGGATAAACTCTTCATACGCTGTCGGAATAAGCACATGTCCGATTTCTTTCAACGGCGCGGGTATGTCCAGTCCGTAGAACAGCGCCTGCTTGCGGACTTGGGGCAAGTCAATGATTTCACGGGTCTGGGAAGAATCGCTGCACTTGAGGATGAACACCTCAACGCCGTGCTTTTTTGCTTCCGCGAGGAAGTTGAGAGCCCCGGCAAATTGATTACGGCATTGAGGAGTTTCCGAACGCCAAATGAGCTGAACCGGACGACCGTGGAAAACTTCATAATCGAGTTCGGCGATGTTTCCGGCAACAATCAACCCGGCATTTCCGGGCGAAGTGCGATTCCAGACGGCGCTGACATCGGTGTCAAGGATGATGGTCTTGCCGGGCACGGGCCCACGTTCCCCATCCCGAAACCAGATGCCAGGATGCTCCGGCTTGAAGAGGAAGGGGTATGGTTTGGGGCGATCAGTGTACTTAAAAGTTTTGAGCTCGAATACGGCATCCTGGAGAAGTACGAATATCCGATCGAAGATACCCATATGGTCGAATGTCAGGAGGATATTCCACCTCCTGGGATAAAGCATTTGGGTGTCGTCGAACGTCCGAACGAAAATGCCTTCATTTATTGTGTCGAAATCCTCTTTATCCAGTTTAAGCATCCGGCAGAGGGAAATGAATTTGGTCTCCTCATTCATTCCTATCAGCACGTCCGGGAGATCGTACGGAGTGATTGCCTGGAACTTCGGGATCATAGGTACATTGGACGACGCATGCGATGTAGAAACCGGATAATACATCGATTGCGACACAGAGACCGACAGGGATGTTTGAAGCGGAACCATGGACGTACAGGCAGACTGCGATATGGCTGCCTGGGACGAGGGCAACATTTGAATGCTGCTCGCATCTCCGGAGACGGCCATACAGCCGTCTCCAGAGATGAATCCACCGCGAAATGCGTCGTGAGAAAAATTGCCCAGCTGTGCAATCAACGGGCTGTCCGCGTGATTGATCATGTAGATCGCGATACGCGACCATGCATCGGCTTCAAGCACAAATTGATTAATCTTCGGTAAAGACATCGTTATCCTCCGGGTAAAAATGGTTACACAAAAAAGTCAGTACAATGTCAATGGCACTGCACATAAAAAAGTCGGGATTGCTCCTGCGGATCATCAGGGCCTTCCAGATTCCCTGACGATAATAGATGGGGATCGGATGCGGAATCAGCAGTTTGCATTCACGTTTGAGTTGCGTCTCGTAGAAGAATCCGAGCATCTGCCGTGCCGGATCAGGGGCTTCGACAGTCAATGCCAGGTCGAAGAGCGTCTCTGCGGAGAGACTGGGCGGACGACACGGCATCCAAAACTGAGGAGCAGAGGGTCCCGTGGCCGACAAGGCCACGGGAGGCGCATACTCTGGTACTTTTATTACCACAGGCTCCACTTTCCCTGTCCCCTCCTCGGCGGATGGAACAGGAATACGAACCACGGGTGTTTCTTCGTTCTCGATAACGGTGTCAACGTTATCGACGGGCTCTGACAGATCGAACAGATCAGATTCGGCTTCAAACATGTTCGCTATGCCGTTCATGTTCGACATTTCACATTCACTTTTCATTGGTCTCGGCTCCTTCCTTGTTATCCGCCACAGGTGTCTGCTGCGACATATCCGCAGTTTTCTTGGCGGGTTTCTTGGCATTGGGGTCAACAAGCTTGAAGCCACGGTATCCGCGAACAGTCTTGCCGTTCGGTCCCGGAATTGTATTAGAGGGAGCAGCCCCAAACTCCAGGGCCATCGTTTTTGCCAGGCGTTTACGGAACGTGTCTTCGGGCAGATACTCGTACCCCGCAGTCTTGTGGAGTCTCGTGAAGAGTTCATACGCCTCGCTGGTGCGGAAATACTTTCCGGCCGATTCCGCAATGTGATTCTTCACAAAGATCTCCACCCCGCGCGTCGCTTCCACGATGCGGTCGCGGCGGCTGATCTGGTCGTCCGTCAGCTGGATGTTCCAGTTGTTCTTGCGGACGCGACGTGCGCCATCAAGCAGCCAGTTCAGGATAGCCGAGCGGTGATCCATCAGGAGCTTGTCGGCGAGGGTCTTGTCCGGGTTCTCAATGTGTTCGTTGAAGAGAATCGGAATCAGACGGTCCTTGAACTCGTCCCCACGGCTGTCGTACTTGAAACGCATTTCGTTGTTGGACACGATGATGAAGCTGTAGAACCCGTAATGATCGAACTTTTCATTGCGGTACTTCTGCGCGGTCGCGAAGAAATCTCCACCAACAGCCTTCTTGACGAACTCAATGCCTGCCGACTGGCAGAAAGCTTCGCTGACCGCCTCTGAAGCGGTCAGAAGGGTCTGCGTTGTGAGCGCAGAGAACGCATAGTTGCCTCTCAGTGCCCTGAAGTCGAGGTCGAAAGTCCTGTCGAGAGTCATGATGCCCGTAAGGAGCTTTACGAGGAGGCTCTTTCCACAACCTCCTTCGCCCTGAAAGAGCATGAACTTGCGCGTGCGGTTTTCAGAGAAGAGGGCAGCGCCCATGTATTCCTGAACCACGCGACGGTCATCCTCATTCGGCAGAATCTCCGCCAGTTTCTTCTGGAAGAGCTCGGATTCCGCCTTGGGATCGTAGACCGCACCCAGTCTGGAGAAGATCAGGTCGTTCTGGGTGTATTTTCCGAAATCGAAGTCCTGCTTCTTGTCGTTCCAGCAAAGCACGCCGTTCTGGAGCGGAATCACGTCCGGGGCCACCTGCGGCAGAGTGTCGCCACGGTCGCAATCAATCGTCATCATGCGGAGTATTTCATTGATGGTTCCGGTGTTCACCAGCTCATATGCCGGCATGATCGGAGTCTGCGATTTCGATGCGCTGGGCATGCGGAAGCTACGGACCTTTTCTTTGAGAAGATCGCGAATGCGAGACTGAAGAATGGACTTGCGCAGAGAAGCCCAGCCATCTTTGGTCCACTCGAACCATCCATCGCCCCTGAAGAAGACCAGTCCCTGCTTCTTCACAAACTTCGACGCGAAGTAGCCGGGGTTGACTTCGAGGCTCCCCTTTCCTTTGATACGGAACGCTTCGCCATTGGCGGTTACGATGTCAGCATCACTGTTCACGTTATTCTTTTTGCTGTTGTTCATGGTGTTTTCCATGTTGTCGGTGTTGGTGGTATTCATGGAGTTGCTCTCCATGTCGTTGGTGGTGTTCGTGTTAGCGTTCATGGCGTTATTCTCCATGTTGAGGTTGGTAGTGTTGGTGGTGTTGTTCATGGAGAAATCCTCCATGCTGTTGGTGTTGTTGTTCGTAGTCATGTTGTTCTTTTCCTTGTTGTTGGATTTGGTTTTGTTTTCAGTCATGGAATTCTTTTCCATGCTGCTGGAGGAAGTGACGTGCGCGTTATTCATGCAGCACCTCCTTCCATCAGATTGTGGACGCTTTCCTGCGTAATCCGCACGGAATGCGCCGAGTAGCGGATGCGCTTGAGCGTTCCGTTCGCCATGTAGCGGTCAATTGTCGGCAGTGCGACACCGAGCAGTTCGGCAGCCTCCTGGCGCGTGTACGGCTTCTGCGGACGAGCATCCTGCTTGGGGGCGGTAGCCTCCTTGTTCTGGTTGTAGGTTTCGAGAGCCTTGTTCAGCTCTATTGCGGTCAGACCCGGAATGTAAGGCGACAGCACTGCGGTCGCCGCATTGAGGATCTCGAACGGAATGTTTTTCGGGTTGTTCATTTCTGAACTCCATGTGAAAGGTTTAATGGCGCTCTGAGCGAATCTCATAGCGGACATAAGGAGTTCAGATGTCCCTAAAAAAATGTGCAATAATGCCTAAAAAAAAGTCAGTCAAGCTCACTTTTTTTTTGCATATTGTCCCTTTTTGTCCCTTTTTGTCCTTTTTTTGGCAAGTATCCGATGTAGTTCCCCACCAAAAAAGGGGCTGTTGCTTGCCGATTAGGTTTTGCAACAGCCCCTTCACCGTTTTCACGGACAAAAAAAGAGGTATATTTAAGGGCTGCTACAAAACGGTGAGGTTTTGTAGCAGCCCTTGTAATAAAAAGGAAAAGTTGAAAAGTACTCTTTAGTAGTTATCGTCCTCTTCGTCCTCTCCATCGTATTTCTGTCGAGCAGCTTCGTCAAATGCCGCATCACTACTACTGCGTCGTGGTGTTTTGTTATTTTTTACCTTTATCCTGCGATATTCAAGGTAATGAGGAATAAAGAATTGCTTAATCCAAATAATAAAATTGCTCCTGCTATAATACATTGCATCTTCATAGCTGGGAAGATTTATTTTTTTACCTTTTTCCAATCTATCATCAAAACGACGAAGATATTTTTCGATAGTGTTTTGCTTAAAGTCTAGATTGTAGAGATCCCGAAATACTTGACATATATCTTTTGCACACTTCGCTACTTGAAGTCTTTGGGGCTTTTCCGCCTCATTTCGTTTTTCAATGAGTTTATTAGTCTCGTTTTGATTCTCTTTTATTGTGTCAAGTTTACGGTTCACCTGTTGGTTATTGGCAATAATCATTTCATTCATTCTTGTTAGCTGTTTTAATGCTGCTTCTATAGAACTTTTGTTTTCTTCTGGACCATTAAAGAATTCATCAACCTTTTGATACAAAAAAAAGACAATCATTGAATTAAAAGACATTTGTGATAAAAGGCTCATTGATGAGGCATACATTTGCCTATAACTCACAGACAACAAAGCCTTCTTGTCTTGATACTTTTCAAGTTCTTTTTCAAGATCTTTCTGAAAAAAGGTATTTATGGAATCATTGATGCAGCCCTCATAATACTCATTGGCTCCAAGCATCCTTTCTAGAGCACATTTTATCAATTCTATTGTTTCTTTGTCACTATCGTCAGGTTTGGAAGGAAGCAACTCATTGATAGAAAAAATGATTTTACGAACAGCAGAACAAATACATAGGAGGATTTGTGTTGTTTGTTCTGAATTATAGTAAAGTGCCTCTGTTATTTCAAAAAATTCCTTCATCGCATCATCCGATTTGTTTCTTAATTGAATATCTTCTATATGTTTATAATACTTTTCAATGTTTATTTTAAATTTGTTAGAATTGTCCTGAATAAACGAAGAAAGATTTTCTTGATTAAGAAAACCTTTTTCAATATCTTTCCCGTCAAAAGTAATAAAACCGGGAATAGATAGTGAAGCATATTTCTTTATAAGTTCAACTTCCACAGACAGAGTTTTTTCGAACATTTCCTTAAAAACACTATCAAGCTTTTTGTTCATTATTCAAAACTCCTCAAATTTAAGAGATAAATGCTTGGTATAAGAGAATGCTTTTGTGTACAAATGTGCAAGTCAGAACGAAAGCTTTTTAGTTGCATTATACTACAACGACCCAGACACCATTGCGTTTTCCGTTCTTGCGAACGAGCAGACCTTTTTCCTGAAGAGCTTTGGTCAAGCGTTTTGCTGTTCGTTCCGATTTTCCGATTGCTTCGCCCAGCATCTTCTGTGTTGCGTGGGGATTATCCAGGAGAAAGTTCAACGCCTTTTCCTCCAAAGTGCCACGATGGCACTTTGGAATGGCACTTTGGGCGGATTGATTTTCTCGCCAGAGGATGTGGCAGAAACGATTCTTGAGCTCATTTTTACCTTGGAATATCAGGTTTTCAAAGAAGCGTTCCAGATAGACCGTCGTCGTGGAAACACCGAGCGCATAGTTGTTGTAGTTCGCCCGAACCAAAGCATTCCGAAAATACCAGGAGTACTCCTTGAACGGCTCGTTGCTGACTTGGAAGCCGAACTTGCGGAGGTAAAGAATCGTGAAGACGGCTGCCGTCCGGGTATTCCCTTCCATGAACGGATGAATCTGCCAAAGTCCGGCGATGAACTTGCAGATGTGCTTGACCGATTCCTGAGGAGAAAGTCCGGCATACGAGAACTTGCGTTCCTGGGCGAAATCGTATTCCAGCGTTTCCTTCAGAAGCTGTGCAGGGGCATAGATGACGCTCTCGCCGTCCAGTACCCATTCTTTCTTTGAGGTGTTTTTCGTCCGGTATTGCCCAGCGTGAGGGAAGATGCCATGAAAAAGTCGTTTATGTAGTCTCGAATACTCCTCAGGAATGAATGCGAAGGCATCCTCTTCCAGAATCTCCATGATCCGTGTCGCGACAATATCCGCTTCATCCGTCCGGTCGGTGGCGACATTGCGCCCTTCTTCGGTCTGGTAATAATCCGTGATGCGCTTTTGAGCTGTGGCAAGGTCAAGTTTCCCCTCAATGTGCTGTTTCGCGGTGTCCAGCAGGTACAGGGACGGCTTCAGCTGATCGACATCCTGAAGACCGATGGCGATCTGCCAGTGCTCCGCCCGTTGTTTCCGGGAGGTTTCGCCTTGGACAATGTATTCGTCAAAAATGTGCTTGGAATCAGGTTTCATTGCGTCGCCACCAGACCGTTCATGTGTTTTCCTATAAAGGTACACTCATGTACACAAATATTCAAGTTGGAGTTGTTTTTTCCTGACAAAAAAATGCAGCCAGTCTTCAAACTCTGCGACAAAGCACCTTCTTTCCCTCGCTCAATACTCCTTAAACACAGTCAAAACACAGTCAAAACACAGTCAAAGCACACTTTAAACACACTTAAAGGCCACTCTTTAGCATAGTCAATTATTTAGTTGATTCCTTTGCGAATGTCTTTGGATTTCTTTTTGGGGTTGCCGATTATGTTTTCCCGATACTACGCATGCGTAAGGAAAAAGTTTTTCGTTTTACGTGTCGTACCCGTCGTGTCCGTCGTTCTACCCATAATCCACGAGGTTCAAATGTTCCTGAAAACATCTTTTTACCTTGAAAAACCAAAGATGCCTGCTATATTTCTTTCAAAGCCAAGTTGTCCGAGGTGGTCAAAATGATTTTATACCATGGAAGCAATATGGCGATAGAAAATCCGCGTTTGATGCCGACGGCGTTGGCATGTTTACGATTCAAGGAGGCGTTCCTATGAAAAGGCTTGATCCGGCCATAATCGACTATTACGATCAAGAAGTCGTCAAGATGATTGCGGAGAAGTACGGGTATTCTCTAATGGATGCGTTGAGGCAGTTCGTTTTTTCCAAGACACACGAGCTCCTGGAGGATGAGGAGACTGGTATGACATCCTTCGGTGCTGGAGCTGTCCTTGATATATGGGAAGCGGAAAAGGTCACAGGCGACCCCCGAAATTCGGTCTACATCAGGGAGGAATGAAATGTCTGCGGAAATGTCTTTTTTTATCTACCTGCTTGAACAGTACGCGGCGTATCGCAATGCCAAAACTGGCGACATTCTGAGGGAATGGGATCAGAAACAGGTCACGCAGACAATTTTCGACAACTACTGGGGGTACCACACCGAGCGCATCGAAAACGCCTTTCAGGACATTGACAGCAGGCTTCAAACAGGAAAATCCGCTTGGTAAGACGGCAGCGGTACTAGCTCAAGCAACAGAGTAAGAACAGCCCTCAATGATCTGTTCAAATACGGATTCTCTTAGACGACAGCATTTCTCTTAATCTGCTTCAGGACTTCAGTATCAAACGGGATAACAATATTGATGTAACTTTTCTTTATTTGAAATGACTCCCTGCCGTATTTCGAGACGATGGTAGGAACAACGTGGCCTGTATGCTCTGTAAGCTCCATGTTGAGGAATAACCGCATCAGCATATCGTTCCTCGGTTTACTAATCCCTTGGAAGAACATTTCTACCGTCTCACCAGTCGGAATTCCGCCGTGCGACAAGATTTCAAGCCTGTCCTCAAACAGGGAGATGAGCGGCTGCGATTGGGTCCAGTCGTTATACATGAGTGCGTTGATGAAAGCTGCTGTTGCACAGTTAAAGTCAAATAAAAAATTGTCCATACGCGGACGAACTGTGGTGTCACAAATACAGATGTTCTCAGCGGCTAACCGGTTCTTGACTTGTTCGAAAGCAAACAAGATGCATTGATAACCATAGTCGCTTCGTTCAAAAATTGATGTTTTATCTCGCCCTTTAAACTTTGCGACAATCAGAGGAACCGTATTTTTATCAGACATTAACTCCGCTAGGAGATTGTATTGTCCCTGTGGTGTTTTCAGCCCCATGTTTGCCTCAAACGAGCAGTCATCTAAATTGCCCCCTTTTTCCACATAGTAGACCTTCAGCGTCCGGAAGGAAAATGCTTCACACTGCGTTGGTGTAGTGATCATGTAGTCTGTGTTGGCGAAATTTTGTTCATTACGATTTGTGCTTTGTTCTGGAATAACATTCACGCAGGTTGCGAGCATCTTGCGGACTTGCTCAATCGGCAGCGTATCAAGAAGACTGCGGAGCTCTGCACGCTCGGGTTCTTCATCTGCTGCTGGGAGTGCCTCCTGCGTGAAGAAGGAAAGACGTTCCATGCCACGACGTTTGTCCTCCATGGAGGCGTGAGCGGAATAGTGTTTCGTCATTTCCGGGCTCATGTGGCCGACGATGGACTGAACGACCGAAAGCGGGATTCCGGCAATCCCGGCGTAGTAACAGAACGTATGACGGCAGGAATGCAGATCCTTCACGCTCACAGCGCGAGCACGTCCTTTCACCTTGCGCGTGGTCTGAATCCCCAATCCTTCAAGGAACTGTTTGATCCGGTAGGAAACCCCGGTCGAGTTCGTCAGGTACATCTCTGCGTGTTGAGGGAAGAGGTAGCCGGATTTTGTCTGGGGGATTGAGGTCAGATATTCATAGAGCTGATTCGAGATGGGAATTTCGACGTCCGCTCCGGTCTTACGCGTTCTCCTTGATATTGACCTGTGTCTGAGGTCAACATCTTTCCATCTGAGCGTGCAGATATCTCCCTCACGCAGGCCCGTCCAGACGGCAAGCATGAACAGCGGACGTGTAAAGCCGTCCAGGTTGTCATAGATGGTCTTGAGCTCTTCCGGCGTGAACGCTTCTCGCGTTTCTGTATCCGATTTCATTTTCTCGATGCCGGAGAAAGGATTGTCCTGGATTCCTGCATCCTTTGCAAGCCGAGTGAACACCTCGGCACAAACGGTCTGATGGAGACGAACAGTTCGCGCCGATAATGCCCCGTCCGCTTTCCGTGAGGTGATGGTTCGGGCATTCTTTCCTGAGCCACGGCTGTAGCTGACGTTTTTGTCGTAACGCCCGGTTTTCTGAAGGATGGATATGTATTCCTGAGCGTGAGACTCCATAACATCGGCCAAATTGATGACTTCTGGATGTTCCCCATGCATAAACGCCAAAAAGTCTCCCCATGCTGTCCGTTTCATCCCGGCATACTTCTCTGCGGGGATTCGAGAGCGCGGTTTCTGTTCGGCGAGCTCAAATGCTTCGTCAAGGGCGATTTTCTTCCCTCCGGTCAGATCCTCTCGGAACGTTTCGTACAGGGACTTCACGCTTTTCAGCCCTGAAGCCAGTTTATTCTTATCCCGGATCGTACGCTCGAATGCTTCCGCCTGTTTTTTCGTGGTACATCCTTCGCAAGTACCTTTGTAACGCCTGTGATCCATTTGGAAATCGTAGTACCATGATCCGTCCGATTTGGTCTGGTAAACCATAAATCCACCTCCTGTCAGATTGTGATTGATTGCCGATGATACTATAGCACGTTTTTTGATGGTTTCAAGGAAAAAATCCCCTAAAAATCCCCTAAAAACGGCGCTTTTTGGCACTTTTTGAGCTTAATTACATCTGCCTTCTAAGCAGAGGGTCGTGGGTTCGAGTCCCGCCCGGAGCACCAATTTTTTATCCTGATTTGAGGCTAAAAAGGGTTGAATTAGCAGAAACTGATATTTCGTGATATTCCGTGATTTTTGACACAAATCGTGGAAAAAACGTGGAAAAATCGTGGAAAACGGTTTGAGCTTGGACGTTTTTTTGAAGAAGCACAGAGAAAAACCTTCCCTATGGCAAAAATATTGGATAACATTTTGTGAAATAATGATTGAAACGCCGAAAAAAGCGAAAAAAATACCATTCTCCACCTCAACTTTATTCCCGGAAAATACGATTTTAAGCTCAAATCGTGGAAAAATCGTGGAAAAACGCCCAAAATCGTGAAAAAAGACATCCGAGACGATCCATAAAAGACTGGAATCATGCCCCCCGAAGGAACATGACCCCAGTCATTCCGAGAGTTACAGCTTCAGATTGTCAGGAAGTCGAATGCCGAATCGTGAAAGGACAATTCCGGCAGCAATGGTTAGAGCAAGCTTTCCAATCCATTTC
>Ga0310786_10011072_pt1 | contig 11288 bp, 13 predicted proteins | sample AusTroGonzalo_MG_FD_203881 | JGI IMG/M metagenome (GOLD analysis project Ga0310786, IMG submission 203881) | Bovine rumen microbial communities from tropical cattle in Woodstock, Queensland, Australia - Gonzalo_03 (v2) (version 2) | ecosystem: Host-associated > Mammals > Digestive system >... | reverse complement strand
CGCGAGCTTGATGTTGCCGTCGCCGCGCGAGTAGACGGTGTCGCGGTAGTAGAAGCAGCGGTCCTCGGCGAGGTGGATGCGCTCGTCGGGGAGGTGGCTCTTGTACTTCCGCAGCTCGTCGGCGACCAGCTGCGCGGTCTCGACGTGGAACATCCGCCGGTAGTGCGGCAGCGCCACGTGCACGTCGGCGCCCAGCTCGTGCAGCGCCTGCACCAGCGACGCCGAGACGTCGGCCATGCCGCCGGCCTTGGCGGACATCTTGCCGGCGAGGTTGCCCATTCCCTCCGGAAGATAGGTAATCTCCGGCGTGACGATCAGGATTCTCGGGTTCTTGGCCATGTTTACTCCACCGCGGCGACTACGTCGCCCTTGACTACCTGGGCGCCGTGCTTGGCGAGGAACGTAATCCTGCCGGACGCAGACGCCTTGATCGGGTTGAAAAGCTTCATCGCCTCGACGACGCACACCGCGTCGCCGGCCTTGACCTGCGCGCCGTCCGCCGCCAGCGGCGGCTTGCCGGGGGCGTCGCTGCGGTAGAAGGTGCCGTTAAGCGGCGCGAGGACCGGAGTGCCCTTCGCCGCCGCCGCTGGCTTCGCGGCGGGAGCGGCGGCAGCCGCGGCGGGCGCCGCGGCAGGAGCGGCGTTCGCGGCCTCCTCCTGGTCGGCGGGAATCGGCCCGCCCTCCTTCCGCCACTTGAAGTAGCCGAGCGCGACCTCGGGGAAGAGCGCGTAGGAGAGGATGTCCTCCTCGGCGCGGATCGTGTTCGGCGGCAGTTCCGCCGCGGCCTTTTCGAGCCCCGGCTCAAGCAGGTCGGCGGGACGGCACGAGATCGGCTTCAGTCCGCCGCAGAGTCGCTTCTTGAGCTTCGGCGCGATCGGCGCCGGCGTCGCGCCGTAGTAGCCCGCGGCGTAGCGCTTGGTCTCGTCGGTCACCATCGAGTAGCGCTCGCCCGAAAGCACGTTGAGCACGCTCTGCACGCCCACGATCTGCGAAGTCGGCGTGACCAGCGGCGGATAGCCGAGGTCGGCACGCGCACGCGGCAGTTCCGCGAGCACTTCGTCCAGGCGGTCGAGCGCGCCCTGCTGCGCGAGCTGCGAGCGGAGGTTGGAGATCATGCCGCCCGGAATGGCGTGGACGAGCACGCCCGCATCCACCGGCTCGACGCCGCGGGACGACGCCGGCTGGCGCTTCGCCTTCAGTTCGCGGAAGTACGCGTTGATCTTCGAAAGCGCCGCGCGGTCGAGCCCGCAGTCGAAGCCCTCGGACTCGAAGATGGAAAGCATCGACTCCGTCGGCGGCTGGGAGGAGAACGACGAGAGGGTGGAGATCGAGCAGTCGAAGCAGCCAGCCCCGGCCTCCGCCGCAGCGAGATACATCGCCGCCGCCATGCCGCTCGTCATGTGCGAATGCACCTCGATCGGCATCTTCGGCATCGCCTTGCGGAGCGCCTGCACCAGCGCACGCGCCGCGCCGGGGGTGAGGATGCCGGCCATGTCCTTGATCGCCAGCGAGTCGATCCCCATCGCCTCCTGCGCCTTGGCGAGCTCGACGTACTTCTCCACCGTGTGCACCGGCGAGGTGGTGTAGCAGAGCGTGCCCTGCGCGTGGCCGCCGTACTTCTTCACGCTGGCGACCGCGGTCTCGAGGTTGCGCGGGTCGTTGAGCGCGTCGAAGACGCGGAAGATGTCCATGCCGTTCTCGCACGCGAGCGCGACGAACCGCTCCACGACGTCGTCGGGATAGTGGCGGTAGCCGAGCAGGTTCTGGCCGCGGAGCAGCATCTGGAGCGGAGTCTTCCTGCACACCTTCTTGATGCGGCGGAGTCGCTCCCACGGGTTCTCCCTGAGGAAGCGCATGCACACGTCGAACGTGGCGCCGCCCCAGCACTCGAGCGCGTAGTAGCCGGCGTTGTCAATGGCCTCGGCGATGCCCAAGATGTCGTCGGTGCGCATCCTCGTCGCCCACAGCGACTGGTGCGCGTCCCTGAGCGTCGTGTCGGTGATGCGCAGGACTTTCTTCTTCTCTTGCTTCATGTTGTGCGTATTATAGCATATTTGCCGGCCGGCGCGAGGCTGCGGCCGTCAGCCCAGCACCAGGCCGCGGCGGACGAGGTCGGCGGCGTCGAGCGCGTAGGCGGGGTCGATCTCGAGCGGCATCGACGCCGGCGACTTGACCCCGGCGTCGGCGAGCATCCGCGCCCACTTCGCGCGCAGGTCGGCGCGGCAGGTCGCCGGCGAATCGTTGCCCTCTGCGTTCTTCACCGGCGAGAACTCGTCCTTCTGGTCGAAGGCGAGGAACGCCGCGCGGCGCGCGTTGGGGAGGATGTCGAAGATGAACTTCTCGAACTTGTAGCCGTTGGGCTCGGCGGGCTTCACCACCTTGCCGCCGACCACGCACGGGATCTTCTTGAACGCCAGGTGGAGCGGCATCGCCTTCGCCGCCTCGCGCGCCAGGAACGCGCGGTCGAAGACGTGGATCGCCGGCGAGCCGTAGAGGTAGTAGAGCTTGCCGCCCTTCTTGCGCAGGCACTGCTCCTTCGTCATCTCGGTGTACTCGACCATGCGGTAGCGTCCGCCGACGAGCATCGGCATGCCCACCTTCTCGAACGGGTCGCGCTTGGCGCAGAGCTTGAGCGAGTACTCGCTCCGCTCGAGCACGTGGTAGCCGACGAACGCCGGGTCGGCGATCTCGACGAGCGGGTTGTCGACCTGGAAGAAGAACACCGACTTGATGCCGCGGCGCTTCATGTCGTCGAGCGCGCCGGAGCGCTTCAGCGCGGCGAGGAGCCCGCCGTGGCCGTCCGGGCTCATGAAGACGTGGCCGGGCGCGTCGAGGATGATCTTGCCGTCCTTGGTCATCCCCGGCCACATGCCCTGGGTGAAGAAGAAGACGTCCTTCGGATCGAGCCCGAAGTAGCCGTTCGCGCGGAAGCATTCCACCGTCGCCGCGTTGTTCGCCTCGCTCGTCATCACGTAGAACGGAATCGGCTTGCCGTAGCGGCGCGAGCGCGCGAGGATCTTGCGCGCGTGGAAGTGGAAGAGCGGCGCGCCGGTGACGGGGCCGATCGAGTAGCAGCCCTTGGGGCCGTCGTAGCCGAGGCGCGAGCCCTGGCCACCGGCGACGAGCAGCGCCGCGACGCGCCCGGCCCGGAGCTCGCGCTCGCCCGCCGCGACCGCGCGCGCAAGCGCCGCGCCCTTCAGCTCGGCCACCTTCGGGGCGAGTCCGCGCGAGGTGTCGACCGCCGCCGAGACGCCGCCCTTGAGCGACGCCGCGCAGGCCTTGACGCTCTTCGGGTCGATCGCCGCGACCTGGGCGAGCAGCGCGGAGCGCTCCGCCTTCGAAAGCCCCTTCCAGTATTCGAGCACGTGCTCCTGGCCGCATGCCGCGAGCCGCTTCTTCGCCTCAGCGAGGTTCATCTCGGTTCCTCCTTCTTTCGTTTTCGTTCAGTACATCTTCTCGTATTCGCCGCGGCCGACGCGCTTGAGCGAGTGGAAGCCGGCGCGCTTGGCGCGGTAGTTGAGGTCGGTCTGGGAATGGCCAAGCCCCGGCGCCTGGATCACCCTGAAAACCGGCACGCCGCAGTCCGGGCAGCTCTCCAGCTTCGCGTCGTGGATCGACTGCGAGACCTCGAAGCCGCCGCGGCAGCGTCCGCACGCGCGCTTATCGTCCCTTGCCTCGTAGACGTAGATCGGCATCGCGCGCGCCCGGCTACCGCCGGTCCTTGAGCGGGACGTAGGTGCGGGGACGGAAGATCGGCTTGTAGGCCGGGCGGATGATCGGCCCGGCGTTCACCAGCTCCTCCATCCGGTGCGCACACCACGAGACGCAGCGGGCGACCGCGAAGAGCGGCGTGTAGAGGTCCTTCGGGATGCCGAGCATGTCGTAGACGAAGCCGGAGTAGAGGTCGACGTTGGCGCACACGTCCTCCGCGCGCGGATGGCGCTTGCGCACGATCGCCGGTCCCAGCTCCTCGATCGATTCGAAGAGCATCATCTCGTCGGTCCGCCGCTTCTCCTTCGCCAGCGCCTCGGCCTTCGCCTTGAGCATCTGCGCGCGCGGGTCGGATACCGTGTAGACCGCGTGGCCGAGGCCGTAGATGAGGCCCGAGCCGTCCCCGGCCTTGCGGTCGGCGATGCGCTCGAGGTACTTCGCCACCGCGTCGCCGTTGCGCCAGTCCTTCACGTTGGCCTTGATCTCGTCCATCTGCCGCATGACCCTGAGGTTGGCGCCGCCGTGGCGCGAGCCCTTCAAAGAGAGAATCGACGCCGCGACCGACGAGTAGAGGTCGGAGTGGGCGGAGGTGACGACGTGGGTGGTGAAGGACGAGTTGTTGCCGCCGCCGTGCTCGGCGTGCAGGATGAGCGCCAGGTCCAGTGTCTCCGCCTCGAGCCTGGTGTAGCGCCCGTCCTCGCGCGTGAGCATGAGGATGTTCTCGGCCGTGGACTTGTCCGGGGCCGGATTGCGGATCATCAGCGAGCCGCCGTCGTGGTAGTGGGCCTTCGCCTGGTAGGCATAGGCCGCGATGGTCGGCATCGCGCCGATGAGGTCCATCGACTGCGCGAGGCAGGTCTCGAGCGAGAGGTCGTCCGGCGAGGCGCTGGAGTCGTAGGCGTAGGCGAAGAGCACCGCGCGGGCGAGCGCGTTCATGAGGTCCTTCGGCGGATGCTTCATGATCGCGTTCTCCTTGAAGCCGTCGGAGAGCTTGCGGTGGGCGCCGATGCGGTTCTTCCAGTCGACGAGCTCGCGCGCCGTAGGCAGCTCGCCGAAGAGGAGCAGGTACGCGGTCTCCTCGTAGCCGAAGCGGTGCTCGCGGCGGTCGGCCTGCACGATGTCGCGCACATTGATGCCGCGGTAGTAGAGCTCGCCCGGCACCGCCCGGCGCTCGCCTTCGTCCATCACGTAGCCGTGGACGTTGCCGATGGTGGTGAGCCCAACCAGCACGCCGATGCCGTTGTCGTCGCGCAGACCCCGCTTGACCCCGTACTTGCGGTAGAGGGACGGGTCGATGTAGTCCACCGCCCGCACCTTCTCCGCCTGGGTCCTCAACCATTTCTTCTTGTCCGACATAACCTGTGAATTATACCAAAAATCTGCCCCAAGACGCAAATCCGCCGCCACAAGGCGACCCGCCGCCGCAAAACGGCCTTTAGCCTACTTGCCGGCCTGCACGGCGGTTGCGGCGACGGTGTTGACGATGTCGTCGACCGAGCAGCCGCGGGAAAGGTCGTTGCAGGGGCTCGCCAACCCCTGCAGCACGGCGAAGCAGGACGCCTTGCCGATGCGCTGGGTGATCTTGTAGCCGATGTTGCCGGCCTGAAGGTCGGGGAAGACGAAGACGTTGGCGCGACCGGCGACGGCGCTTCCCGGGGCTTTCTGCGCGCCGACCGAAGGCACGATGGCCGCGTCGAACTGGAGCTCGCCGTCGAGCGCGAGGTTCGGCGCCAGTGAATGCGCGATCTCCGTCGCCTCCCGCACCTTGTCGACAAGCGCGTGGCTGGCGCTCCCCTTGGTGGAGAAGGAAAGCAGCGCGACGCGCGGCTCGGCGATGCCGCAGAGCGTCCGCGCCGTTTCCGCGGAGGCGATCGCGATGTGCGCCAGCTCCTCCGCCGTCGGGCAGGGGTTGACCACGCAGTCGGCGTAGACGAGCAGCCCGTCGTCGCCCAGCGAGCGGTCGGGGCACTCCATGAGGAAGCTCGACGAGACGAGCTTCATGCCGGGCGCGGTCTTGATGATCTGCAGCGCGGGGCGGAGCATGTCGCCGGTCGAGTGGACGGCGCCGGAGACCAGCCCGTCGGCGTCGCCCTGCTTCACCATCATCATGCCGTAGTACATCGGATCCGCCGCGAGCCTGGCGGCCGCCTCCTCGGTGAGGCCCTTCGCCTTGCGAAGCTCGTAGAGCGCGGCAGCGTAGGCGGCGAGCCTCGCCTGGTTGGACGGCGCCTCTACCTGCTCCCTGGTAAGCAGGATCGGCTCGACGATTCCCTCGCCTGCGACAATCTTGGCCGCGGCGATGGTGCGCGGCTCGTCGCCTTCGGGCAGCACGATGCGCTTGACGTTGGCGCGCGCCTTCGCCTTGATTCTTTCCACGAGGTTCATGGGGCTTCTCCTTTCACTCGGCACGCAGCTGCTTAAGCGTGTGGCCCAGGAGGTCTATGATTTCCTTGGACTCGAAGCGGTCGATGTAGGTGTCGGACAGCATCTTCGAGAGCTTGCCGATGAGAAGCCCGAACTCGTTGCCGGTCTGGTGCTCCTCAAGCCAGCGCTTCACCACGGCGGCCTCAATCGTGTCGACCTTCGAATCCTGCAGGATCCCCTTGGTGAGCATCCAGAACTCGTCGTGCATTTCCTTTTTCGTCATCATCGGCTTGTCTCCTTTCCTGAGGTTTGGATCTTGTGCGCAGGCCGCCGTCTACAGCCTCGCGCGGTTGACGAAATACACCGCCCCGACCATGCAAATGAAGGCCCAGAGGTAGTCCCAGCGCCACTTCTCGCCCATGAAGATAAGCATGAACGGCACGAACACGCATACGGTCACCACTTCCTGGACGATCTTGAGCTGCGCCACGTTGAGCCCGCTCGCCGCACCCAGCCGGTTGGCCGGAATGAGGATGATGTACTCGACCAGGGCGATGGACCAGCTGACGAGGATTATCGCGTACATCGGCCAGCTTGCCTCGCCAGGCTTCTGCAGCTTGAGATGCCAGTACCACGCAAAGGTCATGAAGAGGTTGCTGCAGACCAGCATCCCCACGGCAGTCGCCACGCCAATCCTTGAAGTCATCTTGCCGTCCTCCTACAGCCCGATGTCACCGAAGCCCTGCCAGACGTCGCGGCCGGAATAGACGAGCGGCTTCAGCTCGCCGCGCAGCGCGCGGAGCGCGGGGAGCGCCATCGCCTCCTGCTCCATTTCGCCGGGGTAGACCTCGACCGGGGCGATGAAGCCGCAGCGCCTCCTGACGCCGTCGACGACGTCCTGGAAGCGCACCAGCCCGCCGGTGAGCAGGATCGCGTCCACCTTGCCGCAGAGCACCGCCGACATCTCGCCGACCATCTTGCAGACCTGGTAGATCATCGTGTTCCAGACGAGCGTCGCCTTGCGGTCGCCCTGCTCGACCAGCGCGTGGATGGTGTCGGAGTTGGAGGTGCCGAAGAGGTCCACGAAGCCGCCGGCGCGAGAGCAGCGCAGCCGCACGTCCGCGACGGAGTGCGCCTCGATGTAGTCCAGCAGCTGCAGCACCGGCACCGACCCGATGCGCGTCGGCGTGAACGCGCCCTCGCCGTCCGCGCCCATGTTTCCGTCCACCATCCTGCCGCGCTCGTGCGCGGAAACGGTGATGCCGCCGTCGATGTGCGCGACAACGAAGTTGCAGTCCTCGTACCTGCGCCCCAGCTTCGCGGCGTGGAACTCGGCGACGGCCTTCTGGTTGAGGACGTGCGAGTGCGAGACGCGGTAGACGCCGCGGATGCCGGTGAGGCGGGCGTAGTCGCAGTACTCGTCCACGTTCGTCGGGTTGATGGTGAAGGCCGGCTTCGCGAACTCCTCGGCGAACCTCCACGCCAGCATCACCCCGAGCTTGGCCGGGTGCTCCGAGCCGCCGACGCCGGCGACGGTGTCGTCGAAGAGCCGCCGGTCGACCGCGGTGAGACCGCCGGGCTGGGTGTGGGCGCTGCCGCCGCGGCCGACGAAGGCGTCGATCGAGGCGGGGTCGACCCCCTCGTCGCGGAGCATGTCGAGGATGACGCCGCGGCGGAAGTCGAGCTGGTCGTTGACGTGCGGGAACTTGAGGAGCTCCGGCGCGTCGTGGAAGAGGCTGTGCTCGAAGCGCGAGGTCTCGTCCTCGAAGAGGCTGACCTTGGTCGAGGTGGACCCGGGGTTGATGACGAGGATGCGGTACATAAGCTACCAGCCCATACGGGTGGGAATGCCGGCGGCTGACATCTCCGCCTTGATCTGGGCGATGGTGTAGTCGCCGAAGTGGATCATGCCGGCGACTATCGCGGCGTCGGCCTTCGCCTCGCGGAACACCTCGACGAGATGCGCCGGCTTCCCGGCGCCGCCGGAGGCGACCACCGGCACGTCGACCGCCTCGGCGATGAGCCGCGTCAGGGTGAGCTCGAAGCCCTCGCGGGTGCCGTCCGCGTTGACGGAGTTGACCACGATCTCGCCAGCGCCGAGCCCGGCCGCACGCTTCGCCCACTCCACCGCGTCCATGCCGGTGAACTCGCGGAAGCCACGGGTGGTGATCTCGTAGCCGGAGGGGACGCGGTCGCTCTTCACCGGGTCCATGCCGAGCACGATGCACTGCGCGCCGAACGCGCGCGCGCCGTCCGCGATGATCTGCGGGTTGGCGACGGCGAGCGAGTTGACCGACACCTTCTCGGCGCCGGCGAGGATCACGCGCTCCATGTCCGCGAGCGAGGCGATGCCGCCGCCGACCGCGAACGGGATCCGCACCGACTTGGCGACGGCCTCGACCATGCCGATGTCGATCGGACGGTGCTCCGCCGACGCGGTGATGTCGTAGAAGACCAGTTCGTCCGCGCCGCCGTCGGAATAGGCGACGGCCATCTCCACCGGGTCGCCGAGGTCGACGTTGTTCTTGAACTTGACGCCCTTGGTGACGCGGCCGGCGCGCACGTCAAGGCAGGGAATTACTCGTTTGGTCAGCATGGCTCGGGGTTCGTAATTAGATTGACAGCCAGTCGGAGAGGAGCTTCAGCCCGACGCGGCCGGACTTCTCGGGGTGGAACTGGCAGGCCCAGAGTTTGCCGCGGCGTACCATTGCGGAGAACTCGACGCCGGCGTATTCGGCGACGAGCGCGGTGTCAGCGGTCTTCTCGGCGTAGTAGCTGTGGACGAAGTAGTAGAATTCGTTGCCCGGGGCGACGCTGTTCCAGCCGATCTGCGGGACCTTGACGCCAGGGACCTTGGGGAAACGGCGCACGCGGCCGGGAAGGATACCGAGGGTGTCGACGCCGCCGTCCTCCTCGGAGTGCTCGAAGAGGATCTGCATGCCAAGGCAGATGCCGAGGAAGGGACGGCCCGAGGCGGCGGCGGACTTGACCGCGTCCTCCAGGCCGAGCGAACGCAGGCTCTCCATGGCGCTCAAGGCGGCGCCGACGCCGGGAAAGACGACGCGCGTGGCGGCCGCGACCACGGCCGGGTCGCGCGTTACCACGGTCTCGACGCCAAGCGCGGCAAACGCGTTCTTCACGCTCGTCAGGTTGCCGGCGCCGTAGTCGACGATGGCGATGGTGTCTGGGCTATTTGGTTCCATAGATGCGTATTATACCAAATTCGCCCCAACGCTCAGGTATCATAACGCTACGCCGGCTACTCTATCGTCACCGGCACGTTGCCATTGCCCTTGACCGTCGCCGTACCGTAGCCGACGCCGTCCAGGACGATGCCGCTCACGCTGACCGTAGTCGCCTTCAGCTTGCCCTTCACCTCGGCGTAGACCTTGAACGAGCCCTTGAACGAGCCGTCCTTGGCCTTGTAGGTCAGCTTCAGCCCCGACGGGTTCTCGCCGAGCTTCGACTCGTCGATCTCCTGCGTGCCGCGCTGGTACACTACCTTCCCCGCCTTCGCGCCGCCGGCGACCACCCACTTCGAGCCGCTCTGCTCCACCGAGACGCCGTCCGGCAGGTAGGGGAGCGCGTCGATGCCGGTGACCGCGGCAAATTCGTCCGCGTCGATGCGGAACTCCGCGCCGGCCTTGAGCGCTCCGCCGCGGCCGGCCACCACGTCGTCGCCGAGGCCGGAGACGACGACTTCGCCGCCGTCGAGCGGAAGCCACAGGGCGAAGGAGACGTTTGCCTTCGGCAGGGCGACCGGCACACACGCCCACTCCTCGCCGACGAGGAACACGGCGTTCCCGGTCGCCTTCTTGCCGTTCGCGAGCGTGCCGGACACCTTCACCTTGCCCTTCTTGGCGATCGTGACCGTGAAGCTGCCGGCGTCGGCGATGACGCTGACGCCGCCGAGCCACCTGCCGAGCACCGCGTTCGCCGCGGCGAGCTCCGCCTTGTCCTTCGAGGCGAAGAAGTTGCGCGCGCCGTCGATCGCGTAGGCGCCGTAGCTGCCGCCGAGGCCGTCAGCGCCGAGCACAACGACGCACTCCTCCGCGCCCTTCCCGACCAGCTCCACTTCCGTCGGGCCGTCCGCGGCAATCTGGACGCTGCCCTTCCCCGCGGCCTTCAGCGTCACCTTCTTGGCGCCGAGCTGCACCGTCGCCTTGACAGTCGCAAGCCCAGTCTTCTTGTTGGGCTTGCCGACCTTCACCTGGATCGTGCCCTTCATACCTCCATCCTCATCCACAAGGCACCCGTTGTACTCGCTCGCCGCTGTCGCAGGCGCCGCGCCGTCAATCTCGCCTCCATTAAGCTCGTAGACTTCCTCCGGCTCAGGCTGCGGCTCGGGGTCGGGATCTGGATCGGGCGCGGGATCGGGATCTGGCATCGGGTCAGGATCAGGATCAGGAATTGGATCGGGGTCAGGATCCGGCGTAGGATCGGGGTCAGGATCAGGCGTCGGGTCCGGATCAGGATCTGGCGTAGGATCGGGGTCCGGCGTAGGGTCTGGATTCGGCGTAGGATCAGGGTCCGGGGTCGGATCGGGATCCGGGTTGGGATCGGGCATAGGATCAGGATCGGGCATCGGATCGGGATCCGGGTCTGGCGTCGGGTCGGGGTCTGGTTCAGGATCCGGATCTGGGTCTGGGGTCGGGTCAGGGTCAGGATCTGGCACATCAGTCTTTTTCCACTGCGCCACGTATGTCACGTCTACGTCGTCTACGCGTTCAGGCACCTCCGGGAACCAGCCGACGAACTCGTAGCCTTCCCTTTGCGGTTCCGGCGGATCAAGCTCCTCGCCGTAGACAAGCTGCCGGCTCCAGCCGCCGGTGCCGCCGTTCGCGTCAAACGTAACAGTGTAAACCTGCTGCGTCACAACTGGGTCCACCTCGGGATCGGGATCTGGATCGGGCGCGGGATCAGGATCGGGCGCGGGATCAGGATCGGGCGTAGGATCGGGGTCCGGGGTCGGATCGGGGTCTGGCGTTGGGTCTGGATCCGGCGTAGGATCAGGGTCTGGGGTCGGATCGGGATCCGGGTCTGGCGTCGGGTCGGGGTCTGGTTCAGGATCCGGATCTGGGTCTGGGGCCGGGTCAGGGTCAGGATCTGGCACATCAGTCTTTTTCCACTGCGCCACGTATGTCACGTCTACGTCGTCTACGCGTTCAGGCACCTCCGGGAACCAGCCGACGAACTCGTAGCCTTCCCTTTGC
>Ga0310786_10011071_pt1 | contig 11288 bp, 9 predicted proteins | sample AusTroGonzalo_MG_FD_203881 | JGI IMG/M metagenome (GOLD analysis project Ga0310786, IMG submission 203881) | Bovine rumen microbial communities from tropical cattle in Woodstock, Queensland, Australia - Gonzalo_03 (v2) (version 2) | ecosystem: Host-associated > Mammals > Digestive system >... | reverse complement strand
GAAGCCTGCAGCTTACGCCTGCTTTTGATGCCGGTACCACTTCCTATACGGCTGAGACCGTGAATGATGAGGATGCTGTATCGGCTACTGCGGCAAGCGGAACGGCGGTCACAATTCTTGTGAACGGAGTGGCTCATACCAGCGGCAATGATGCGACCTGGGCGAGCGGAACCAATACCGTGACGGTGATCGCGAGCAAGACCGGATGCACCAGTACGGCATATACCGTAACGGTGACAAAGAACGGACAGGGTTGATCTTAACGGGCAGGGCTCCGGCTCTGCCCATTCTTGTGATTGGAGGAAAATGAAATGGCACTTACAAAGACAGTGAATATTGATGGCAAGGATGTGACCTTCAGGGCTTCCGCTGCCATTCCAAGAATATATAGAAATAAGTTTCACAGGGATATCTATAAGGATCTTCATGATCTGCAGAAGGGCATTGATGAGAATGATCCCGAAAATTCTGCGCTGGATTCCTTTTCGCTGGAACTGTTCGAGGATATAAGTTACATCATGGCAAAGCACGCGGATCCGCAGGGGGTTCCGGATACGCCGGATGAATGGCTGGATCAGTTCGGTACATTCTCCATCTATCAGGTGCTTCCTGAGATTATCGAGCTCTGGGGTCTGAATGTGCAGACGCAGGTGGAGAGTAAAAAAAACTTCGAGCGACTGACCGGGAAATGACAACGCCGCTCTTGCTGTTAAGGGCGGTGCAGCTTGGTGTGCATATCAGTGAGATGGATCTGCTGACCATCGGAGAGATCAATGATATGTATACGGAGATGCAGAGGGATGAGCAGCAAGGTGAATTTTGTTATGTCGGAACGCAGGAGGACATGGATAAATTTTGATTGATATTTACAGGCGAGAATGATATAATACAATTCAAATCGAAATGAAGGGCACACATAACGTGTGAGGGTGTAGGAATGATTATTAGATAATTTGATTTGGTAAATGCAAACGGAAGAATAAGACCTGCAAGGGTCTGTTTGTATATGCCGAATTAGATTATCGTATCATTCTAAAGCCGCTATTGATTCTTGTTCATGGTGTGTGCGTTCGGCATATAGTCGTGTTTAGTTTGTACGCTTAATCTGTCTTCGGCATGGAGACAGATTTTTTAATGCGGGCAGTAAGGAAGACTATATGTTTCAGATAAAAGGACTGAACATTTCACATAAGCGTGATCTCAGAAATATGTTAGAGGATTTCTCACTTGTCTTAAATCCGGGTGATAAAGCTGTTATCATTGGAGAAGAAGGTAATGGAAAGAGCACATTGCTCCGATGGATGTATGACCCAGATGCGGTAGGGGATTACATCGAGGCACATGGCGAGCGGATTGTTTCGAGTGAGAGGCTTGGGTATTTGCCGCAGGAGCTTTCCAAAGAGGATAAAAAGAAAACAGTTTATGAATTCTTTTCCGAATCGGAGATGTTTTATCTCAAGACACCAGGAGAGCTTGCCCAGTTATCGGCTGAGATGCAGATTGATAAGGATTGCTATTACAGCGATCAGTTGATGGAATCGCTGTCGGGTGGCGAGAAAATTAAAATTCAGATGTTGAAACTCTTAATACAGGAGCCGACTGTCCTGCTGTTGGATGAACCGTCAAATGACATTGATATTGAGACGCTTGAATGGCTGGAGAAATTTATATCTGATGCAAAGGAAGCGATCCTGTTTGTATCACATGACGAGCTGCTGATTGAACACACCGCGAATATGGTGATTCATATAGAACAGCTGAAAAGAAAGCGTGTATGCCGTCACACGGTCATCAGAATGCCCTATACCCAGTATGTAGCATATCGGAATTCAAATATGCGAAACCAGGCGGCTCTTGCTGTGAGCCAAAGGAAAGAGCAGAAAATCAAGGAGAAAAAGCTAAGGAGGATTCAGCAAAAGGTTGAGCATGACCAGGCATCCGTTACCAGACAGGATCCGCATAGCGGACGGCTTTTGAAGAAAAAGATGCATGTAGTAAAAGCAATGGAACACCGCTTTGAACGGGAAAAGCAGAATATGGCAGAAATGCCGGAAAGCGAGTCGGCAATGTTTCTCAAAATGGGAAGCGAAAAATCCGCCGTGCCTTCTGGAAAAACGATCATAGATTTTTCCCTTCCATTCCTTATGTGTCCGGATGGATCTCGTGCTTTGTCTACTAATATTCACCTTTTCCTTCGTGGTGATGAAAAGATATGCATCACAGGAAAAAATGGGTGTGGGAAAACAACGTTAATAAGGGAAATAGCTAAGGAACTGTTACCGAGGGACGATATCAGGGCAGAGTATATGCCTCAAAATTATCTGGATTTGCTGGATGAAAACCAAAGCCCTGTGGATTTTCTTGCTCCTGGCGGGAAAAAGGAGGATACCACCAGGGTTCGCACTTATCTTGGATCTATGAAATATACTGCGGAAGAAATGGATCATTGCATCGCAGATTTGTCTGGAGGTCAAAAGGCCAAAATACTGTTGCTCAAAATGAGCCTGTCGGATGCAAATGTATTGATCCTTGACGAACCGACGAGAAACTTTTCGCCTCTGTCTGGACCCGTGATCAGGAATTTGCTACATACTTTTCCGGGAGCTATCATAAGTGTTTCCCATGACAGAAAATATATTGAAGAAGTTTGTGACAAAACCTATGTTTTGACGGAGTATGGGTTGACTCCGGGAATAAGATGAAACCTAGACCTAAATTTAAGCAAGAAAGCATCGGCTGATCAATCACATCCGCCGGTGCTTTCTTTTTACCCGAAAAAAGGAAGGAGGGGATCGGATGGCTGGCAGAATCCAGGGTATTACCGTTGAGATTGGCGGCGATACCACCAAATTACAGACTGCCTTAAAGGGCGTAAATACAGAAATCAGGAATACGCAGAGCCAGCTGAGAGATGTCGATAAGCTCCTGAAACTGGATCCGGGAAATACGGAACTGCTTGCTCAGAAACATAGGCTCTTGGGGGATGCCGTCAAGGAAACGAAGGAAAAGCTGGAGACCTTGAAGACGGCTGCGGAGCAGGCAGACCAAGCGCTGAAGGATGGAACGATCACGCAGGAACAGTATGATGGTCTGCAGCGTGAGATCGCGGAGACGGAGGCAAAGCTGAACTCTTTGGAGGAACAGGCGAAGGCTTCCGGTACGGCTCTTCAGGAGATCGCCGCAAAAGGTGAAAAGCTGAAGACGGTCGGTGACAATGTTACCAATGTCGGAAAGAAGTTCATGCCGGTAACTCTGGGCGTTGTGGGATTAGGTACGGCGGCGGTAAAAACTGCCGCTGATTTTGATTCCGCCATGAGCAAGGTGGCGGCGGTATCCGGTGCGACAGGTTCTGATCTGGAAGCACTCAGGGATAAAGCACGTGAGATGGGTGAGAAGACAAAGTTCTCCGCATCCGAAGCGGCGGAAGCCATGAACTATATGGCGATGGCTGGCTGGAAGACAGAGGATATGCTTTCCGGTATCGAAGGTGTCATGAACCTGGCTGCTGCTTCCGGTGAGGATTTGGCTACCACTTCGGATATCGTAACGGATGCGCTGACAGCGTTTGGACTTACTGCGAAGGACTCCGGGCATTTTGCTGATATCCTTGCAGCGGCATCGAGTAATGCGAATACGAACGTCTCAATGATGGGTGAGACCTTCAAGTATTGCGCTCCGATTGCCGGTGCTTTGGGATTCTCTGCGGAGGATACGGCGGAAGCGATCGGCCTGATGGCGAATGCCGGTATCAAGGGTTCTCAGGCTGGTACTTCCCTCAGGACGATCATGAACAACCTGTCCGGAGAGGTGAAGATCTGCGGATCCTCTATCGGAGAGGTCACGGTTGCCACGACCAATGCGGATGGCTCTATGAGGGATCTGTCGGATATCCTTGCAGACTGCCGGACGGCATTTTCTGGATTGTCTGAATCTGAGAAGGCGGCAGCGGCTGAAAGTCTTGTCGGCAAGAATGCGATGTCCGGATTTCTGGCTCTGATGAACGCCGGGGAAGCGGATATCACCAAGCTTTCCAGTGCGATTGATAACTGTGATGGTTCTGCAGCAAGTATGGCCGAGACCATGAATGACAACCTTGCCGGTCAGCTGCAGATCCTGAAGTCTCAGCTGGAAGAATTGGCGATTTCCTTTGGTGAGCTGTTGATGCCTGCGATTCGGACGATTGTTGGTTGGATCCAGAAGTTTGTGGACTGGCTCAATTCGATGGATGAAGGTACCAGGAAGGTGATTGTGACGATTGCCCTGGTGGCGGCTGCAATCGGACCGATACTGATCATAGTCGGTAAAGTCATCTCTGCGGTCGGTACCATTATGACTCTGGTTCCGAAGCTGGCAGGTGTGATCAATGCAGCGAAGGGAGTATTTGCTGCATTCAATGCGGTATGCGCGGCGAATCCGTATGTGCTGATTATCGCAGCGATTGTTGCCTTGGTGGCAGCGTTCATTTATCTCTGGAACAATTGTGAAGAGTTCCGGCAGTTCTGGATCGACCTGTGGGAGAGCATCAAAGAGATCGCTATTGCCGTGTGGGAGGCGCTGAAGGCATTCTTCCAGGCGGCGTGGGAAGCTATAAAGACCACTGCTGTTACGGTCTGGAATGCGATCAAGGATTTCTTTACCGGGCTTTGGGAAGGTATCAAGAATATCTTCACGACTGTGGTAAATGCGCTCAGCACCTTCCTGACAAATGCCTGGAACGCAATCAAAAATACCGTGACTACAGTGTTCAATGCGATAAAAACCTTCTTCACCACGATCTGGAACGAAATCAAGTCGGTTATCACGACAGTGGTGACGGCTATTTCCACTTTCCTGAGTACGGCGTGGAATGGTATCAAGACCGCTATCACAACGGTGCTGAATGCGATCAAGTCCGTGGTAACAACGGTCTGGAATGGCATTAAGACCACAATCACAAATATCGTGAACGGTATCAAGAATGCGGTCACAACAGCATGGAACAATATCAAGTCTGCGGTATCGAATGCGGCCAATGCCATAAAGAATGCCGTTTCCAATGCGTTCAATGCGATGCTGAACGGCATCAAGAATGTCTGCGGAAATATCTATGGCGCGGTGAAGAGTGGATTTGACAAGGCAATCAATTTCGTGAAGAACCTGGCATCGGAAGCCTTCCAGTGGGGAGCTGATTTTATCGGAGGTATTGTGAACGGTATCAAATCCATGATCGGCAAGGTCGGGGATGCGGTTTCATCGGTTGCGGATAAGATCCGCAGCTTCCTGCATTTCTCCGTGCCGGATGAAGGTCCTTTGACGGATTACGAGAAGTGGATGCCTGATTTTATCGGAGGCTTGGCGAAGGGTATTGAGAAGAGCCGGGGCATGATCGAGAACGCTATGAACGGTGTTACGGCTGATATGACCGTCACTCCGAGAGTGATGGCTGCTCAGGGTGGTTATGCCGGAGCCGGTGTTTCAGGAAGTGATCTGATCTCCGGTATCAATACGGCGCTGAAAACGGCTCTTGCCGGTGGAGGCACTGCCGGGGATATTGTGATCCCGGTTTATATCGGCGGTGACATGATTGATGAGATCGTGGTTACGGCTCAGCAGAGAATGAATCTAAGAAGTGGAGGCAGGTAAGATGGCTCATTTACAGTATCTTGTTTTTAACAATGAGAATATCCCGATGCCTGCCTCTTATTCTGTGAGTTTATCGGATGTGGAGGCAGACAGCGGAGGCGTGACGGAAGCAGGAACCACACAGAGGGATGTTGTCCGTGAAGGCGTGGTTCAGATCGGAGTGACCTTCCGGGTGTCGAAAAAGTGGCTGAATAAGTTTTCAGCATATAAGAAGCTGGCGAGTATCACGGTGGGCTATCTGGATATGGAGACCATGAACATCGTGAATACGCAGATGTATATTGACGGGTATCAGGTGAAGCTTGTCAGTGATACAAGCTATGGGAGCTTGTGGGAGGTTTCCTTCACGCTGAAAGAGTTTTAAGGAGGGCGGGTATGTATCCAGTGAGCAATGCCTTCCTTGAAGCGGTGAAGGCGAATACAAGAAAATATTACTGGACCGGCAGGATCACAACGACTGCCGGAACAGTTTATGATTTTGATCAGGATGATATGGTCAAGGGCAGCGGGTATATCACTTCCCAGTGCTGCGGTTCCACGGAAATCGAGCTGGGAACGGTGTATGCTGCGGAGATGGGAATATCACTTTTCTCCGAGATCAACAGGTACACGCTGGAAGATGCGAAGGTGGAGCTTTTCTATCATTTGCAGGTGGCTGGCGGTTCCTATGAAACGATCCCGATGGGAATCTTTGAAGTATCGGAGGCGAACCGGAAAGCAAAGTGCCTGGAAATAAAAGCCTATGACTATATGGTACGGTTCGAGAAGGCATTCACTTCTCTGGAATCCATCGGTAACGCTTATGATTTCATGGTGCTCTGCAGCACGGCCTGTGAGGTAACACTGGCTCAGGACAGGGCAACCATTGAGGCAATGCCGAACGGAACGGAGAACCTGTCCATCTATTCTGATAATGATATTGAGACTTACCGCGATGTGCTGTTCTATGTGGGACAAGTGCTTGGCGGTTTTTTCGTGATCAACAGAGCAGGGGAGCTGGAACTTCGGAAATATGGTAATACGCCGGTGCTGACGGTGGAGAGGAAGCACCGCTTTACTTCCAGCTTTTCGGACTTTATCACGAGATATACAGCGGTCAGTTCAACGAACCTTCGGACTCAGATTGCGGAGTATTACGCGCTGGATCCGGATGACGGGCTGACCATGAACCTGGGCGTGAATCCACTTTTGCAGTTTGGTTTGGAAGAGACCAGGCGGCAGCTTTGTACAAATATCCTGAATGATCTGGCCGTCGTGAATTATGTTCCGTTTGATTCGGATACTATTGGTAATCCGGCATTGGATGTGGGAGATATTCTTTCATTTACCGGTGGACAGGCAGATTCTACGAAGTATGCTTGCATTACTTCCAATAGCATCAAGATCGGCGGCAGGCAGACGATCAAGTGCGTGGGTAAGAATCCGAAGCTGTCACAGGCGAAGAGCAAGAATGATAAGAATATCTCCGGGCTGCTGGCTCAGATCGAGGCAGGAAAGATCGGGATCCATACCTTCACTAACGCTTCGGCATTTACGGTCAGGGATGTTGATACGAAGATTATTTCCATAGAGTTTGCTACGACTGAAGCGAACCATGCGCAGTTCTTCGGACAGGTGATCGTGGATGTAACGGCTCAGCCAGTCACGAGGTCTGTTACGGCATCCGGGGATGTGGTGATTCCGTCTGTTCCGGTTGATGATCTGCCGGTGGATCCGGATGAGCCTGAGGAAGAGCCGGTGGTGATCGGCAATACGGAAGAGCAGACGATAACAGTATCCCTTCCCATGAGTTGGCAGGAGGATGGCCATGCGGATGTGATCTTTTCCTTTGAGTTCAATAATCAGATGATTCCGGTGCATTATCCGCAGGAGAACTGGCATTCAGGAAGGCACACAATTCTTCTCTATTATCCGATCGAGAATGTAGTGCCGAACTACACGAATATCTTCAATGTCTATATGCGCTGCGAAGGCGGCACGGGTGCGGTAGATACCGGAATGTGTATTGCTTCCATTTCTGGTCAGAGCATGGGCGCTTCTGCGGCATGGGATGGAAGGATTGATATTGAAGAGTATGTGGATTTGTTTAGGATCGGCAATGGTTCTCAGACTGACAAGCTGCAGGTGAAGACATTTACCGAGAGTGATGTCTGGGAGATCAAGGAGACCGTGAAGCGGTTCTATTCCGATGTGAAATCAGGAAGGACGGCTGTCGGCGGATTCGCTATGCCGGTAGATGTGCCGGGAAGCAATAGTTAGGAGGCTTTTATGAAGAGATATACAGGAAATCTGGTTCTGGAATTGGAAGATGTGAATACGGGTGTTGTGGAAACGGTATCGGAGACCAATATGGTCACCAATGCCGTCAATGACATTCTGGGTGTGAATCCGATGGGTGTCATGTATAAGGCAGGAGGTCAGTACGATGATTCCCTGACATGGAATGATGAGCTGCTTCCGATCTGCCCGAACATGATCGGAGGCATCCTTCTCTTTCCGAGTTCCATTACTGAGCAGGCGGATAATCTATATCTGCCGTCAACGAATTTGCCGGTGGCATATGCCAGTAATGATGTCAATGCCACGGCGAATACGAAGAGGGGAAGCATGAACCTTACGGAGAGTATGAAGCTGTCGAACGGATATAAATTCGTTTGGGAGTTCACGCCTTCGCAGGGAAACGGCACGATCGCGGCGGTCGGTCTGACTTCCAAGCATGGAGGGGCGAATGCGTATGGTTCTGATGTTGCAGTGGACTCAACGCTTTTGCAGATCAAGAAGGTCAGTCTGGATGATGAGGATGGCTTTATCAATGATCTGTACCGGACGGTTACGGTGGATTTTGCGAATGCGAAGCTGTATTCGCTTTGCTATGCAAGCAATACTGTGACAATCAAACGTTACAGGATTCCGGTATTCGATATCGGTTTGAATGAGAAGCTGGATGATTCTACGCTGACTTTAGAGGATACGACGGTTCTCCAGTGCAGCACCTTCCATTTCTACGGAAGCTATACGCCGTATGGAATCTTTATGGATGGTGGTGATGGGTACTGGTATGGTTTTGCCAATCAGGGCAATTCTTCCGGCAGCGCAACGGTTCTCTGGATCAAGATCAGGAAAAGTGATTATACATTTACGGAAGGTCAGTGGACGCTTTCCAATGCAACGCTGATGACGATGGGAAGCTTCAAGGAAGGCTCCAGTTATCCTTCCGGGAACAGAAGCGCGGTTGTGAGAAACGGATATCTGTATGTACCGTCTTATGATAAGACCGGCGTTTACAAGATCAATATTTCCAACAGTACCGATGTGACGCTGATCAGCCTTGGATTCACATCAACCATGAAGTGTCTGGGTGAGACAGGAAGCTGTGATTGCTGCATGTCTGTCATCAACGATATTATTGTGGCTTATGATTTTGAGATTGATGTGAATGATAACGTGATCGCTACGTTTGCCGGGGAACGATGCGGCAATGTTTCCACACCGTTTTTCCGGTATAAGGAATATGTCTTTGCCTGGGGCGGCGCTTATTTGAACCAGTACAGGTATACATGGATCCTGACTCCGTATCTGGCTACGATCTGCAATCTGAGTCAAGCGGTGGTGAAGAATGCGGATAAGACGATGAAGATCACTTATACGCTGACGGAGCAGACAGTGACGTAAGGGTTGGAAAAATGAATAGTTGTTGTTAAGGCGGTTATCCCGATATGGGAGCCGCCTATTTTTATGCGAAGGAGGGCTTGTGAAATGAAGGAGTTTTGGAATGTGATTCAGGCGATTTTTGCGGCAGTAGGCGGCTGGCTTGGTTATTTCCTGGGCGGAAATGACGGCCTGCTTTATGCGCTTCTGGCGTTTGTGGTGCTGGATTACATCACAGGGGTCATGTGTGCGGTGGCGGACAAAAAGCTGTCGAGTGCCGTGGGCTTCAAGGGAATCTGCAGGAAGGTTCTGATCTTTGCGCTGGTAGGTATCGGGTATTTGTTGGATACGCACATTTTCAGAGAAGCCGGTGTCTTAAGAACCGCGATCATTTTCTTCTACATCTCCAACGAAGGCCTGAGCCTTGTGGAGAATGCAGCGTATCTGGGGCTTCCGATTCCGGGGAAGCTTCATAAGGTGCTGGAGCAGCTGCATGACCGGAGCGAGAAGGAAAAGGATAAGAAGGAAGGTGAGGAATAATGGCTTACACGAACAGTTCTATGGTAGTTTATAAGAAACTCTCACCGAACCATTCCGGGCAGAGGACGCACAGCATTGACCGGATCACGCCTCACTGTGTGGTCGGCCAGTGTACGGCAGAGGGACTTGGAGAGTGGTTTGAGAAGCAGTCCACACAGGCATCCAGCAACTACGGCATCGACCGGGATGGCAGGGTGGCTCTGTATGTGGAAGAGAAGAACCGTTCCTGGTGTACTTCCAGTAATGCTAATGACCAGAGGGCAATCACAATAGAGTGCGCTTCCGATACCGCAGAGCCTTATGCTTTCAGGGATGTGGTATATCAGACTCTGATCAAGCTCTGCATTGATATCTGTAAGCGCAACGGAAAGAACAAGCTGATCTGGTTCGGGGATAAGGACAAAACGCTGAACTATTCTCCAAAGAGCGGGGAGATGATCCTGACGGTTCACAGGTGGTTTGCGAATAAAAGCTGTCCGGGGAACTGGATGTATGCGCGGATGGGTGATCTGGCTGAGAAGGTGACGAAGGCACTGCGGGGATCGGATTCGGGTTCTGGTGGTGGTTCTGATTCCGGAGGCAAGGAAACCATCAAGTGGTACCGCGTCCGGAAGAACTGGGCGGACAGCAAGACGCAGAAGGGCGCTTATAAGATTCTGGATAATGCGAAGAAGTGCGCGGATCAGAATCCGGGGTATAAGGTGTTTGATGCTGACGGTAATGTGGTTTATGAACCGAAGGCAGACGAGCCTGTTGAGAAGGTACCGTTTCTGGTTAAGGTCAGTATCTCTGATCTGAATATCAGGAAGGGGCCGGGAACGGATTATGACAGGGTTCAGTTCTGTCCGCCGGGTATTTATACCATTGTCGAGGTCAAGAGCGGAAAAGGCTCTGCGGCTGGATGGGGAAGGCTGAAGAGCGGAATTGGATGGATAAGTTTGGATTTCGTGAAAAGAGTTTAAGAATTACGGTCAGTGGAGATTCGTTCTCTGCTGGCCGTTTTTTTTGGTGTAAGAGATAAGTAACTCTTTTTGAAAAATGATCTTCCTAAGCAATTGATGAATGATGGTCGGTATGGATCAGTTATACGTTTTTTACAAATCAGTTGACAAGTCAATCCAAAACAATTATACTTGACATGTCAACTGAAACGGAGGAATGAAAATGGACAAGGCAGGAACATATGTATCTGTATTGATGCGTCAGCTGAATCTGTTCTTTGGTCATGAACTAGCTGAGGTTGAGATCACGGCATCGGAGCTGATGTATCTTTCACAGCTGTATGATAGGGACGGACTTACCCAGGAGGAGATGGCAGCTGTGATAACAGTAGATAAGGCTGCAACGACAAGAACAATCCAGGGAATGGAGAAGAAAGGGCTTGTCCGCAGGGAAGCGCACGAAGAAAATTACCGGGCAAAAAGGGTGTATCTGACTGATAAGGCGAAGAACGCAGAGCCGCGGATCCGTGAGCTTCA
>Ga0310786_10011069_pt1 | contig 11288 bp, 8 predicted proteins | sample AusTroGonzalo_MG_FD_203881 | JGI IMG/M metagenome (GOLD analysis project Ga0310786, IMG submission 203881) | Bovine rumen microbial communities from tropical cattle in Woodstock, Queensland, Australia - Gonzalo_03 (v2) (version 2) | ecosystem: Host-associated > Mammals > Digestive system >... | reverse complement strand
TGAGGACGTATTTCAAGATGCGTACCGTTAATAAGATCGTGATGTATGGCCATTCCAACGGTGTGATGTATCCGATGGAGAAACTGGACGAGAAGAAGATGTTCCTGCCCAATTTCAATTGGTTTGAGAGAATCAGACCCCTTGATCCGGAGGATGTGTTCTACTGGCGCGGAAAGAGGGCCGATGAGCAGCTTAAGAAGAATAGCTCAAACAAAGAAGTGCCACTGCCTACTTTGCAGGGTGATAAAAAACGAAGGAGGAGGTAAATATGGGAATGTTCAATGTTAGGGAACCGCGCCGTTTTGAGCATAAGTATATTTATGTCGACGAGCGTAAGGAGAAGCTGGCCAAGATCGAGGAGAAGGCCAAGCGTGAACTCGGTATGCTGCCGCAGGAGGAGTACAACCCCGAGAATATCCGTGGCAAGTTCCTGGAGAGCACCACTCATCTGAAACGTAAGGTTGAGAACGGTGGTCCCAGAATGAGCATGCCCGTAGCTATCGTCCTTGCCGTACTTCTGACGGTACTTCTTTTCAATATTCTGACAGGTAATATCTGATTGTCATATGGAGTGTAAGGTTAGGGTTCTTTCACAGCAGGTGGCCAGTCAGATTGCCGCGGGTGAGGTGGTAAACCGTCCTGCATCGGTAGTCAAGGAGTTGGTCGAGAATGCTGTCGATGCAGGTGCTGACAGCGTCAAGGTGATACTGACGGATGCCGGCAGAACCTCCATTCAGGTCATTGACAACGGTTGCGGCATGAATCCTGAGGATGCCCGTACGGCATTTGAACGTCATGCCACATCAAAGATAAAGGAATCAGACGACCTCTATTCACTAACCACATTCGGATTCCGCGGAGAAGCTCTGCCCTCAATAGCCGCCGTGGCTGAGGTGCAGCTGCGTACCCGTACCGCCGACAGCGATACCGGTACAGAGATAACCATAAAGGCTTCGGAGATAGAGAGCCAGGAGGCTTGCGTATGCCCCGTAGGCAGTTCGTTCACCGTCCGTAACCTGTTCTATAACGTTCCCGCACGCCGCAAGTTCCTTAAGAGCAACCAGACTGAGTACGGACATATAATGACCGAGATAGAGCGTGTGGCACTGGCTCATCCTGAGGTGGCTTTTGAGCTGACCAACCAGGGCGAACAGGTGCTTTCGGTTCCCGCATCGGCCGTAAAACAGCGTATCATCAATCTGTTTGGCCGTAAGATGAACGAGGCTCTGCTGCCGGTCGAGGTTGAGACATCGGTGGTAAAGGTAAGCGGATTCTGCTCCAACCTGGATAACGTGAAGGGCAAGGGCGCCAAGCAGTTCTTCTTTGTGAACGGCCGATTCATGCGCCATCCCTATTTCCATAAGGCTGTGCTGAGCGCATATGAGGGTCTTGTGCCCGAGAGTGACCAGCCGTCATATTTCCTGTTTCTGGATGTTCCGCCCCAGACCATTGACGTGAATATCCATCCCACCAAGACCGAGATAAAGTTCCAGGACGAACAGGTAATATGGAAGATACTCATGGCTGCGGTCAAGGAGTCTGTAGGCCGTTTCGAGGAGATGCCCACCATCGATTTCAACACGACCGATATGCCCGACATTCCCATCTATGACGCATCCCGTCCCGTAACGCCTCCCAAGGTCAGCTATAATCCTGATTTCAATCCCTTCTCGGCCAGCCGCAGTGAAACCGGCCAGACACGTGCCAACAGGGAGAACTGGAGCAAGCTGTACGGTGAAGCCATTGAACGTAAGGTAAATGAGGGTGAGATTCCGTTCACACCAATGAGTGATATGATGGCCAAGCCCGAAGAGGAGACCGTTAAGCCGTATCAGTTCGCTGACCGCTTTATCCTTGTACCCTCCGAGCAGGGACTTATGATCATAGACCAGCACCGTGCGCATATAAGAGTCCTTTATGAAAGGTTTATGGCCAACGCCAAGAGTCATACGGCCGCATCGCAGGGATTGCTGTTCCCCGAGATGTTCCAGCTATCGGCCAGTGACGCAGTCGTTTTTGAGGAGCTCAAGCCCCGTTTTGCCGCACTTGGTTTTGACCTTTCCGACATGGGACGCGGAGCCATTGCCGTTCAGGGCGTTCCGTCAGGTATGGAGGGACAGGATTACGAGCGTCTCATAACCGATATGATTGCCGATATCCGTATCAACCCCACTCATGAGGAGGACCGACAGACTGAGAGTCTTGCTCTTGCCATGGCGCGTAAGGCTGCAATTCCTGTAGGACGCATCCTTTCCGAGAAAGAGATGCAGGAACTGGCTCGTTCCCTGAAGGCATGCAGCATACCTTCACGCACACCTGATGCCAAGACCGTCTACATTGTCAGGTCCGTTCAGGAAATATCAAAACTTTTGGATTGACCCGTTAAATGACGTGGTGGGAGTGTTTCTTCCACAGACCGTATACCTCGCTTACGTTGCCTGCGGTAATGAAGCCGTGAATGTTGTTCTTCTTCATGAAGTCCATCAGGCTTGAGAACTCGTCCTGAGTAAGAAGAGCCTGTATCTCAGTCTGCTCCTTTCCGCTGTAACCGCCGATAACTTTGTACAGACTGCATCCGCGGTCCAGGTCATGAATGATGTATTGGCGTATCGTTTCGTAGTCATCTGATATGATGCATACCCTTTTGCGCTTGTTGATGCTGGCGGTGAAATAATCCACCACAATTCCGTTTATCCAGGTTCCTATCAGACCTACCACAACCATGCGGAAGGGGTTGATGGCAAAGGCCGAGCAGCATATGATGGCGCCGGCAACCGATATGGAGGCACCTATGTCAAAATGGAGGTACTTGTTCACTATCTTTGCCAGGATATCCAAGCCGCCGGTCGATGCGTTTATGTGGAACAGGATAGCCTGTGAAGCACTCAGCAGAAGCACAAAACAACATAGGTCAAGCCATACGTCACCCATGACCGATGTACTGCCGTCCACAAGCATATTTTCAACCGGAAGCACTTTCTCCCAAAGATCCATAAGTGGACCCAGAATGAGCGCAGTATAGACGGTCTTTATACCGAATTCCTTGTCAATCAGAAGATATGCCAGGATAAGCAGGATGGCATTGATGATGACTATTACCGTCGATACCTTGACAGGTGTTCCAATCAGGTCAAATATACCGCTGATTACGATTGAAAGACCTGAGATGCTGCCTACGATAAGTTTTCCGGGAACCAGGAAATAGTTCACCGCCAGAGCGGCGATGGCCATACCGAATGTCATTACGAACAATTCCTGCCAGAACTTGAGAGTCTTTACCGCATTCCATGCAGTAGCGGCTGCATCCTTGATCTTACTCATATAGTCCTTTATTTGAAATGGTGATTAATACACCCTGAATCCTATGATCTGGCGTACTTCACGCAGAGTCTTGGATGCGCTCTCGCGTGCCTTCTCGGCGCCGGCAAGTGCAATCTTGTCCAGAAGCGCAGTGTTGCTTGAGAACTCCTTGATGCGTTCGCGGATGGGATCGGTAGCGGCTACTATGTCCTCGGCAAGCTGCTTTTTGAGATCACCGTAACGCAGCGTGCAGTCGTTCCACTTCTCGTTGAAATAGTTGTAGGTATCCTTTGATGAAACCACCTCAAGCAGTGTGAACAGGTTCTGAATGACCTCGGGCTTCTCACTGTTCATTGCCTGTGGGCCTGCATCGGTAACAGCCTTCATAACCTTCTTGCGGATTACAGAGGGCTCGTCGCACAGATAGATGCAGTTGCCTTCGCTCTTACCCATCTTACCTGATCCGTCCAGGCCGGGAATCTTTATGCCGCCCTCCTTGGCCAGTGAGAAAGATGCGGGCTCGGGGAAGAACTCCACACCGTACATTTGGTTGAAACGGCGGGCAAATTTGCGGGCCATCTCCATGTTCTGCTCCTGATCCTTACCTACGGGAACCTTGTTGGCCTTGTGGATAATGATGTCCGATGCCATCAGGGTGGGATAGGTCAGCAGACCTGCGTTTACGTTGTCGGGCTGCTTGCGTGCTTTCTCCTTGAATGAGGTTACACGCTCCAACTCGCCAAGATAGGCGTTCATATTGAGATAAAGGTACAGTTCAACGACCTCGGGTACATCACTCTGAACGTAGATGGTGGCTTTTTCGGGGTCCAGACCGCAGGCCAGATACTCTGCCAGAATGGTGCGGACGCTGTTCTGAATGTTCTCAGGGGTGGGGTGTGTGGTCAGGGAATGCCAGTCGGCTATGAAGAAAAAGCATCTGTACAAATCCTGAAGCTTTACAAAGCTTGTCACTGCACCGTAGTAGTTGCCAAGGTGAAGGTTTCCTGTGGGGCGTATTCCGCTGAGAACTGTTTCCATTTTTCTTTTAAATATGTGTTTTTGCACCGCGAAGATACCATAAAAGAGCCATACGGGGAAAAATATTTGAAAAAAAGGTCCGAAAGTTTTTGTCTGTTAGCAAAAGTCCTTATCTTTGCACCGCTTTTACGGAAAGCACGGGCGTTTAGCTCAGCTGGTTCAGAGCATCTGCCTTACAAGCAGAGGGTCGGCGGTTCGAATCCGTCAACGCCCACAAGGGAGTCTCCAAAACGAGGCTCCTTTTTTTTGTGGGCGTTGACGGATGTTCCTTTTTTACCAGTCTATTACTTGGGAGAGGTCGAATGAGATGAGGGATTCGTCTTCGGAGTCGCGGTCTATACCGTAGAGGGTTTTGGTTTTCGGATCATACAGCAAGCCGCCGGCAACAGTACTCAGCCTTACGGATTTGATGAAATTGCCGTCCCAGTCAAAGAACAGGAGTTCCGGTTTTACTTCAGACTGGTCCATAGGGATGCCGTAATAGATTGCCATAAAGAAAGAGTCGGTCAGAACGGCATTGGTGAATTTTAAATAGGCCGGAACATCGAAGGATACTCCGTCTTCGTGATAGATCATGGTCTCCAGCTCCTGATCAAAGGTTCTTGATCCTTCCTGATGAATGAAGAAGCGCCTGTTGTTGTCCAGGTCAAGGAATGCGATGTAATCACTATACATGAATAACTCAATGATGAGATTGCGTTTGGGATGACGGAAGTGGAACCGATAGAACTTTGACTGGCGTGTGGGTCCCACAAGTTCTTCCATGTCAGTAAGGATGCCCGGCTTTTCTACAAAAGTTGTGTCATGTCTGATCCTGTATTGTATGGGAATCTTGAACTTCTCATAAAAATCGCCTTGGGTAGTCTCCAGAGTATGGTAGATGTTATCATCAAGATACAAATAAGTAAAACTTGACATGTATCTGACATAGGCCCCCATTCCTTCGTCATATTTTCTGATTCCCTCTTCAAACTCGAATTCCCTGACATCTGTAATGACAGTTCTGTGGCTGGCAAGTGATTCCGTTATATCCAACAGCTTGATCATGTTGGCATTTCGGTCGGACAGAGGCAGCAGTATATGACCGTCGGCACCTTTGAATATCTGGTTACTGTTCATGGCGGGACTGCCCAGAAATTCGTTTCTAGCCCTTCCTTTGTGGACGAACATGTCAAGAAGTTGCCAACTGTCGGAATAGACAAAGACATATCCTCTGGGGTCTTCGGTCAACACGATGTTCAGTGAGTCGCAGTGTACCATACCGCGTACGGACAGGGGCATCTCAATACCCACGGGAACACCTTCAATCGTAATCTCGGACTTGTTCAGGTAATCCGTTTCATGTACTTCCATTTCAGGTTTTGGCTTACATGAAACAATCAGCGAAAGTGCAACTGCTGATGTTAAGGAGAGTGTCAGGGCCTTCATTTCTGTTATTGGATTGATCTGATTTTGTAGAACAGGAGTACGGGATTGGATTCCAGCGTGGTCTTGTCGGCTGTATCACGTAGTTTTTTCAGATAGGGGTCTGATGGATTCTTGGGCATATCTTCACACATCTGAATCAGATTCATCGGCTCACTCACACCTATGAGCCAATCCTTAAATGAGGCTTTTATGCTTTTTACGGGTAATGTCTTGAAATCATCATCCAGTGAATACTGATACCGTTTCTGCTTGCCGGAGTTCTTGTCAATTATGTAATAGTTCCTTTGCTCCAGTTCGTTGAAGAAGATGAGTGAATCGGTCTCAAACATTCCGCTGAATCCCACGAACTTGCCTTCACTGTACATGTTATACCCTTTGAAGAAGTTATAGTCAGTTATACTTTCAATTTCCGATTTCGTGGGAACGTTGTCCACCCCGGGTATTTCTAACCGTACGGTTCCCTTGTCGCCATTCAGGACATAGATGTAGGGATCAAAAGGAAGAATATAGTACAAGTGACCGTCAAACACATTGCACAAGTGCTCTCCGCAATATTCAGCGGTGTTATCTGTTGAGAATGGCACGGATTTGAAGTCGGTTATGCTACCGTCGTTAAGGTCAATGACGGCAAACAGGAGACCGCTGTCATTGTATATCCTGTTGTGCGCAAACAGCCTGCCGTCAGGAAGCAGGCGTACATCATAGAGAAAATTCAGTTTCTTACTCAATGCGTCAAGTTCCTGTTTTTTAATAAAGGCCCCGTCATAGCCATAATAAAGAAACTTTCCTGAAGTGGCGTCTATTATACAGATCTGCTTTGTTTCTTTGTTGACGTAGAATGCAGACAGATTGATATACTCGTTTCCGGCGCGGCCCTGCATTCCATATGCGGTATTAAAGGAACCGTCCATTCTGTAGGAGTACAGGCGTTCATTGGAGCAGATGAAGATAAGGGAATCCTCTACGGCTATTTTGTTGACAGGTCCCAACGGAACGTCCTTGGAGAGTTCCACAATCCTGAAATCCTCAAAAGTTATTCCGTCGGCATTGGAGTGGAGTTCCTTGTAACCGTACTCACCGGATTTGGAACTGTTGCCACATCCTGAAACAAAAAAGGTAATAAAACAACATAAGGCGATAGCCTTAAAAGGGTAATTCAATTTCATCTTATCGGAAGGAATAAGGTTATATCCGCAAAGATACCGATAATGATTGAATTACCTATTCAAACAGGGAGGAGAGATCGTAGGAGAGGAGGACTTCGTTTTCGGGTTCGTCGATGGGTACTCCGTACAGGATTTTGTTTTTCTGGTCGAATGCGGCGCAGTCTATGTAGGTTTCCAACATTACTGATTTCTTGAAGTTGCCGTCCCAGTCAAACAGCATGAGTTCCGGTCTGGGCCAGTCCTGGTTTTCATCGGCCATGCTGTAATCGCCGCCAAAGTAGAATACCAGGAAGTATGAATCGGTTGCCACAGCATCGCCGAAACAGCCTCTTTCCTCAATGTAATAGATAACTTCTCCCTGGTCATTGAAACGCGGAACCTGTGGGGGATCCTGGTTCCATGTAAGACTGCCCGTCTGGTGGATTGCAAAGCTGCTGTTGTTGTCCAGGTCATAGAACATGATGTAGTCCATTGCCATGAAGGGTTCGATTATCAGATTGCGGGAGGGATGTTTGAAGAACTCCCTTTGAAACTTGTCTTCGGGTTGAGGGCCGGCAAGTTTTTCCATATCCTTAAGTATCTGAGGAACCTCAACGTATGCGGTATCATGTCTGATCTTGTATTCGGCTGTGGATTCTCCAAACTCAAAAGAAAAGCCTTCGGTCAGTTCCAGAGTCTTGTAGATATCGTTGTCCAAGAACATGTATTTGTTCCTTGACCTCAATTTGGCAATGTTGTCGCCAATCATTATGTCAATGTCAGTATACGGAACGTAATCCCTTATTTCTGATATGACAACCTTGTGCGACAAAAGTGATGCGGTTATATCCACAACTTTTATGCAGGTGGCGTCCTGGAGGGGAAGCAGCAGATGATTGTCTTTTCCCAATAGTACCTGGTTCTTGATGAGGCTGGGCCGATCCACGAACTCGTATTGGGCGCGTCCCTGATGACAGAATGTACCCAGCAGTTTCCAGTCGTCGGAATATACGAACATATAACCTCTGGGGTCCTGTGTCATCAGTATGTTCAGAGAGTCACAGTGAATGACACCATATGTGAGCATCGGCATATCCATATCCACGGGGACACTCTTAAGGAGTTCCTGTGACTTGTTCAGGTAATCAACTTCGCGAACTTGGATTTCGGGCTTTTTACTGCAGGACAGAAGGAGTGAGAGAGTCACTGCCAACGACAAGGATAAAGTACTGATTCTCATCTTTCATTTATTAATTCCATATACAAAGAGACGGAGAATTGTTGGTTTTGTTATCTCTTTTGCAAAGTTTTTGTTTTTAATGTGCTATCTTAGCGGTCCGTTGGATAATTATAACTAATCTATAAATAACAGTATGTTTAAGGGACAACCAAAAGGCCTGTTTGCTCTGGCACTGGCCAACACAGGCGAAAGATTCGGTTACTACACCATGCTTGCCATCTTTACTCTCTACATGAGGGCCAAGTTTGGTTGGGATGAGAATGCAGCCGGACAAGTTTATGCGATTTTCCTTGCAGGAGTCTATTTCATGCCGCTTTTGGGTGGTATCATTGCTGACAGGATCGGTTACGGAAAGTGCGTTACCATAGGTGCTTTCGTAATGATTTTCGGTTATCTGGCACTGGCCGTACCTATGGCAACCCAGGTCATCGACAAGTGGACCCTGTTTGCCGGTCTAGCCTTGATTGCTGTGGGAACCGGCCTGTTCAAGGGTAACCTGCAGGTGCTGGTGGGTAATCTTTACGATGATCCCAAGTATTCCGATAAGCGTGATGCCGCGTTCAGCCTCTTTTACATGGCCATCAACATAGGCGCCATGTTCGCACCCGCTATGGCAAAGGCTCTTTACAACCCGCATATCGAGAGCGCAGGTTATCATTTCGTACCTATTGACAACGCTACTGTTGAGTTCGGCTCACAGTCAGGCGCTTATCTTCAGTCACTGGCCGAAGGTTACCGTCTGTGCTTCTTCGTAGCTTGCGCATCACTGGTACTCTCACTTATGATCTATTTCTTCTGCCGCCCCTGGTTCAAGCATGCCGATGTCAACACCAAGCAGGCCAAGGCCAGCGATGTCCAGGTAGTGGAACTCACTCCCAAGCAGACCAAGGACCGTATCGTGGCTCTGCTGCTTGTGTTCGCAGTAGTTATATTCTTCTGGATGGCATTCCATCAGAACGGATCGGCCCTGACATTCTTTGCCGATAAGTATACCAAGCTGAACGGCATTACCGGTATCAACCGCATGTGGTTCAACATCTGGTCACTGGCACTGATTGCAGTATCCATCTATACTCTGTTCGCAATATTCCAGAGTGACACAAAGAAGGCCCGTACCATCGCAGCCATTGCAACGCTGGTTCTCTGGGCAGGCGCCATCGCTTTCTATCTGCAGATGCCGTCATCTTTCAATGCCGCTACTTCCGATTTCCAGCAGTTCAACCCCTTCTTCGTGGTAGCTCTTACTCCGGTATCAGTAGCCGTGTTCGGTGCTCTTGGAAAGAAAGGCAAGGAGCCTTCAGCTCCCGTAAAGATCGGTTTGGGTATGCTTCTGGCAGGTGTGGGCTTTGCTGTTATCACAGCAGCCTCTACTGACCTGATTTCGCCTAAGGATCTTGGTGATTCGGCACAGAGCGTACTCAGCCCCAATTGGCTTATCGGAACTTACTTCACACTGACTGTTGCCGAGTTGCTTCTGAGCCCCATGGGTATCAGTTTTGTAAGTAAGGTCGCTCCTCCCAGATACAAGGGTCTGATGATGGGTGGATGGTTTGCCGCTACCGCTATAGGTAACTATCTGAGCCGTATCCCGTCGGCATTGTGGAACAAGATTCCTCTTATGGCCAACTGGGCAATTCTGATAGCTCTTTGCGTGGTTGCAGGTCTTATCATGTTCATCCTCCGCAAGAAACTTGAGGCTGCCACACAGGGCTAATCAAGGTATCATAAACAATCAGCCCCCCCTGCATTGATTGCGGGTGGGGCTGACTGTTTTTTAGTTCAGGTCAGAATGTCCAACCAATCTTGAAGGTAGATACGCTGAGTTTGGCTTTGGGTTCGCCTGCGGGTGTATCGAACAGGTCGCTGAAACTGCTGAACAGATAGTCTTCAATGAAGAAATGACCTAACTTCATACCGAACATGACGTGCATACCCCACTGAAGGTCTGTGGTCTTGTAGTTGAGGCTCTCGATTGATGAGTTCAATACATAACGTGCATTGGCACCCATACCCAGATATACTCTAAATGTCGGGTCGTTGTTTTGCATGATCAGTGTGACAGGAACCTCAACGGCTGACTGATTGTATTTGAGTGATGAACCGAACAGGTTTGTCTGGTCCGGGAAGAAACTGTTTGATGTCTCGTAGAATGCTCCTAACCGGAGAGCCCAGATATTCTTTGTATTGTATTGAGCCGTAAGACCTGCTGACCAACCGTACCTTCCTGTTGATGAAAGGTTTGCATCAGGGAAATGTATATTTGATGCGGTAAAGCCTGCGCTTACACCCAACTCAAAGGGCTTGTTACGTCCGGTATGTATGGCGGCTATCTTTCCTGAACCTCCAAAGTCCGGGTCCGATGCCATCTGCTCTGTTACCCTTGCGATGAAGCAGGTGATGCCCTCCAGTCCGTCATAGTCAATCAGGTCGGCGTCATCGGCCGGCTTATGATACGGTGACTTGAGTCCTGTGAACATATGCAGTGTGGGAACGTTGAAATTCTTGGCGAAACTGCGTGTATCGGTGGCAGTCAGGACTGCGGTCTCAAAATCCTCAATCTTGAGTTTGAGCTGGCCGGCATTGTCATTCAACAGTTTCTTGCCGTCCTTGATTGTACCTGCACCCAGAATCTCAAGCTTGCCGTTCTTGGCATACCAGCCGACCATGTCAATGCTCATCATGCACTTGACTCTTGATATTGTGCTGTCGGCAGCCATACGGTTGGCCAGATCCTCGGAGCCCCAGAGTCCCTTTTCCTCACCGTCAAAGGCCGCAATGATTACACTGCGCTTAAGTTTGCTCTGATTCTCCTTTAGGATACGTGCTATCTCAATCAGTGCGGTCGATCCCGATGCATTGTCATCGGCCCCATTGCATATCTCTCCGTTCTTGTAACCTATGTGGTCAAAATGTGCACCAAGAACTATATACTCGTCCTTGAGTGCCGGATCATTTCCGGGAATAACGCCTACGAGGTTGGCCATATTAAGACCGCTGCGGCTGAACGGTATCTCATAGCCATTCGTATAGAAGGGTTCAATGCCTATCTCATTCCACTGTTCCAGAATATAGGCGCGTGCCTTAGCTCCGTCCTCGGATCCGGCCTCACGTCCGTGAAGGGAGTCCGATGCCAGATA
>Ga0310786_10011067_pt1 | contig 11289 bp, 10 predicted proteins | sample AusTroGonzalo_MG_FD_203881 | JGI IMG/M metagenome (GOLD analysis project Ga0310786, IMG submission 203881) | Bovine rumen microbial communities from tropical cattle in Woodstock, Queensland, Australia - Gonzalo_03 (v2) (version 2) | ecosystem: Host-associated > Mammals > Digestive system >... | reverse complement strand
GTTCTGCCAACACTTTCGTTATCGCGGCAGTCAACGTCGTCTTGCCATGGTCTACATGCCCTATCGTTCCGATATTGCAATGCGGCTTCGATCTCTCAAATTTCTCTTTTGCCATTATCTTGTCCTTTAATCAAAATTTATTTAGAAACTTTTGCTTTGATTTCTTCGGCCACCTGAGCTGGAACTTCCGCATAATGGCTGAAAATCATGGTATAATTGGCACGTCCCTGCGATTTGGAACGCAATGAATTAACATACCCGAACATATTTGCCAACGGAACCGTAGCTGTAACCACACGCGCCGTACCTCTCTGATCCATCGAAGCAACCTGACCGCGGCGGCTTTGCAAATCTCCGATGATATCGCCCATATAGTCTTCGGGGGTAACAACTTCAACTTTCATAATAGGTTCCAAAATCTTCGGTTTAGCCTTGGCGATACCTTCACGGAAAGCAGCGCGCGCGGCAATTTCAAAAGCCATAGTCGAAGAGTCGACATCATGATAAGCACCGTCATACAAAGTAGCTTTGAAGTCTGTGCATGGATATCCAGCAAGCACGCCTGATTCCTTGGCACCAATCAAACCTTTTTCAACGCCTGGGATGTATTCCTTCGGAACGTTACCGCCGACCACGGTATTTTCAAACTGATATCCGCTACCGGGAGGCAAAGGCTCGAATTTTATCTTAACGCGAGCAAACTGACCGGCTCCACCGGACTGTTTCTTGTGCGTATAGTCGCAGTCATAAGCCTGAGATATGGTTTCGCGGTAAGCGACCTGCGGAGCGCCGACATTGGCATCGACCTTAAACTCTCTCTTTAAACGGTCGACAATAATCTCCAAATGAAGTTCGCCCATACCTTTAATAATGGTCTGTCCCGTTTCGGTATCGGAAGCGACTTTGAATGAAGGATCCTCCATAGCCAAACGGTTAAGAGCGATACCCATTTTCTCGACATCGGCTTTGGTTTTCGGCTCGACGGCGACTTCGATAACCGGATCGGGGAATTCCATTCTCTCCAAGATTATCGGTTTTGCCTCATCACAAAGAGTATCGCCGGTAGTCGTGTCTTTCAACCCTACCAAAGCGACGATATCCCCCGTTCTGGCTTCTTTTATCTCTTCGCGGTGATTGGCGTGCATCAACAGCATACGACCGATTCTCTCCTTTTTGTTCTTTACGGAGTTTAAAACATATGAACCGGCGGTCATAACACCCGAATACAATCTGACGAAAGTAAGAGAACCTACAAAAGGATCGTTCATAATCTTGAATGCCAAACCGGCCATTCCCTCATCATCGGAAATCTTACGGGTAATTTCGTTTTCCAATTTAGAATCATGACCCACCGTATCAGGTAAATCCAAAGGCGAAGGTAAAAAGTCGACAACGGCATCCAACAACGGCTGTACACCCTTATTTTTGAAAGCCGATCCCGTCAGCACAGGCACAAAGTCCATTTTGATCGTACCTTTACGTATGCACCTTTTTAAAGTCGCCAAATCCGGCTCTTCACCATTCAAATATTTTTCCATGACAGCGTCATCCTGCTCAACGGCCAATTCAATCAACTCGGCGCGCAGTTTGGCAGCTTTTTCTTTGTACTCTGCGGGAATTTCGACAACATCAAAATTGGCCCCCAAAGTTTCATCATGCCAAATATAAGCCTTATTTTCCAAAACGTGGATTACGCCCTTCAAATCGGATTCCGTACCGTAAGGGAAATCGATAACCATCGGAACTGCCCCGAGACGGTCTTTTATCATCTCGACGCAACGGTCGAAATTGGCACCCATACGATCCATTTTATTGGCAAAGCAGATTCTCGGGACATGATATTTATCGGCCTGTCTCCACACCGTTTCCGATTGCGGCTCAACACCGGCAACACCGTCAAACACGGCGACTGCGCCATCCAACACGCGCAGACACCTCTCAACTTCCACGGTAAAGTCAACGTGCCCGGGGGTGTCGATGATGTTAATACGGTGATTCTTCCAAAAAGCGGTCGTCGCGGCCGAAGTGATCGTGATGCCTCTTTCCTGTTCCTGTTCCATAAAATCCATGGTTGCGGCACCGTCATGCACTTCGCCAATCTTATGCGATTTTCCCGTATAATACAGGATACGTTCGGTTGTAGTTGTCTTTCCGGCGTCAATATGAGCCATAATACCAATGTTTCTATAGTCCTCTAACGGTGTAGTCCGAGCCATAATTTTATTCCTTAAAAAATTTGTTATTCAAAAAGCAAAAAACGACCTGTTTTTAATACGGAAAGCTGTTCCCGCCATAAACAGAGAACAGCATTTCCCGTAAAACAAAGTCAAAATCCGATTATTACCACTTGTAATGTGAAAATGCCTTGTTGGCTTCTGCCATTCTGTGAGTGTCTTCTCTCTTTCTGACAGCATCTCCGCGATTGGCAAGAGCATCCAAAAACTCACCGCTTAAGCGTTCTTCCATAGTATGCTCTTTTCTTTTTCTGGCAGCTTCGATAATCCAACGAATCGCTAAGGTCTGTCTTCTTTCGGGACGAACCTCAACCGGAACCTGATAAGTTGCACCGCCAACGCGCCGCGAACGAACCTCGACCGAAGGCTTCACATTTTCCAAAGCATCGGTGAACACCTTTACGGCATCACCACCAGCTTTCCCGGCAATAGTGTCAAGAGCGGCGTACACAATTCTCTCGGCAACGCCTTTTTTGCCTTCTTCCATTATACTGTTAATAAATTTTGTGATAACCACGCTACCGAATTTCGCATCGGGTAACACTTCGCGCTTATCTGCCGCACGACGACGAGCCATCTTCTATTCTCCTTCCGTAAAATTCTATTTAGGACGTTTTGCGCCATACAATGAACGACGTTGACGACGTTTGCTGACGCCTTGAGTATCGAGAGTACCTCTGATGATGTGGTATCTGACACCAGGCAAGTCTTTCACACGTCCACCTCTAATCATAACAACCGAGTGTTCCTGCAAATTATGTCCTTCGCCCGGAATATAGCTGATAACTTCAAATCCGTTGGTTAATCTTACGCGGGCAACTTTACGAAGAGCCGAGTTAGGTTTTTTAGGAGTCACGGTGTAAACTCTAGTGCAGACTCCCCTCTTTTGAGGACATGCTTTCAAAGCGGGAACCTTGTTCCGCTTTGCTTGCGACTTACGCGGTTTGCGTATTAACTGATTAATTGTAGGCATATTTTTTCCTTGTTTTTCCTTCTATATTTAAATTGTTAAAATGCGAATCACTCCGTTTACGGAGAGACCACACTCCTTTGAAGTCGGTATCTTATACTCTTTTTTTTATAATTGTCAACAAATAAATCCAGTCTTGACACCTCATTTAAACTTTTTTCCGAAAGACTGCCAATTTTTGATAAAAGCGACAACTTCGAAAAAACGAAAAGCGGGTCTTTTGCAAAAACCCGCTTTTTATATAATTTTTTATCTTTTATTTGCCGACACCCGTAGTATTCAATTTTAAATTGGCAAGATCACTTAACGTATAACGGTGTTTTCCATTCGGTGTCTTTACCAGTTTTTTGGCATCCTCGCGTTCGACAACGACATCGTTTATCTTGCCGTCTATGTTAAGAGTGCTGATGGCCGTTTCGACCCGCTGTTTTTCCTCTTCGTTCTGAGGCTTAAAGACCCGTCTCATTTCTTTGGCAGACTGTTCGATGATTTCAGCCTCGGTCATCTTTTTGTCCGGATTATATATGCACCCCGGAACCCATACCAGATTGATTACTGCCTGCGCACCTTCCTTATTGCTTATCTGGTCGGTCTGCTTATCGATGTGGCGGTGGATCTTCTGATGATAATCGTCAAACTGCGAGCAGCTGATAATAATCATGTTTTCCGGCGCGTTATAGTCGATTCCCATTTGAGCAGTATGGAAACGGTTGAATTTATGATGAACGTTAAATCCTTTTGGAACACGACCAAATTCCTCCATATCCTTTATCTGGGTTTCATCTAACCCGATAGCGCGCAATTCGTCTGCATGCTCCATGGCCGTTTTCATGACGAAAGAACGCCGGCGTCCACCGTTTCTGGCAGCAATGATCTGGTCGTTGGTAACGCCAATCGCCATCAACTCGTCTTTAAAATTATCCAAAACAATCTTGGTCATTTTATCACGATAATAACCGTTTTTCGCTTTAAAGGTATTCTTTTTGAAATCCGTAGGTTTCAAACCGTATTTGCGATTTTCCGGCTGATGGAGGACGGACAACAATTTCTCGGGATAATTTTTGAAAACGAAATCGGACAAGAAATCACGGTCGCCGTTATAGTCGATAAGGATTTTGTGTTTTTCCATCTGATCGGTCTGGAAGCCGATTTTATAATCAAAATAAGCGCAATTGGGGAGATGGCTTGAACTAAGATGAAGATCTGGATTGATCGGCGCCGAAACCGTTTTTTCAATAGGACTTTGTTCTTCTTCGACTAAATCCCGAACCCCCATGTAACGGGTTTCCAAATCATCGGCATAAATCCAAGCTCTGTTATCTTTCGTTTCCGCCGTATCTTTTTCCATGAATAGCATCCTTTCCTATTTGAACAATACAAAACCTTTTCGGTTGCTTATACGGAGATTATAACACCTATTATGATCAATAACAAGAATTTTAGACAAAATATTTTCGTTTTTTGATTATTTTGTATAAAATTATTCACGACTAGCTCCGCGCGTCATCGGTCGGACACCCACCGGAGTTGAAAGTCTGGCGTTTTTCAGTTCCGGATACTTATCGGGATGTTCACAACGGTCGGCATAATTGGCGCTTACAACTTTCATCTCCTCTTCAGCCCGTTTCAACACGGCCGCGGGCGAAAAATCGATTGTATTCTTTTTGCCGTCAGTAATCCTTTCATATTCTTTCTGTTGTTCGGAAGTGAGATAAACCGACCCCACCGGCCAAGGAATGGTCATTTTGATGGTCTTACCTTTTGCCTTTAAATACTTACCGAAACTTATCTCGTCATGAACCTTCAAGGATCTGTCCTTTTTGGCATCAGTCACCGCCTCGCGGAGTTGGCTATCCATATATTCATGGATATAATCGTCGCCGTGCTCGCCAATTTCTTTGACCAAAATAAGATTATTGAAATCATTATATTTAACCCCCATCGCTTCGGCAAAATAACGTGGAAACTTGTGATGAACTGAATAACCGGTAGCGATAACGGCTTTTTCCTTCATATTTTTGATCTCTTTGTCGGTAAAACCTTTGGCTCGCAATTCGTCGGCATGTTCGGTGGCGATATATTTCAAAAAGGTGTTGCGAGTACCAGTTGAAAACTTTTGTTTTTCCTTTTTCTCGACACGCAACTGGATATCAAAATCAACCAGGACATGATTGTTTATCTTGGGGAGAATTTTAGCGCGCTGTTCTTCGGCAGCGTTATTCTGTTCGCCCGGACGAGAGGGATACACGGCAGAAACTTCCGTTTCAGTAGCCGGTTTATACTGATGCTTTGCCTTGCCGGCTGACGATTCGGTTTTTCCCTTGTTCTTTTTTTGTTTTTTGGCTGGATATTTGCCGTTGTATGAATTGGCGTTTATATCATCAAACTCATCAATTAATTCGTTCATGTCAACCTCGCGTATGCTCGATTTCACCTTTAATAATTTTATGCTAGCAAAAAAATACTGTTTTGACAAATTATTTTGACAAAATTTTCTTTATATTACCGAATGTTTTGGTCTTGTGAAAACGGATGCGAAACTATATGATATTATTATGGAAACAGTGTTAATGGATTATATTGCCGTTCCTTCGGTTGCCGGTTTTGTGTTGGCATTGATTATGTTTATTGCACTGATTTATACCTCCGCGCGAAACCGTAGTTTGTTATCCGATTTGCATTATACCCGCAAGCTGTCAGAATATGTAGCTGACGGTTATTTTGCATTTGTCGGCAAACGTACCGAATGCTCTAAACAATTGGCAATTCTGCTTATGCTGGAAAAGGGTGTGGATTCTTCTTTTTCTGATATCCTCGGGGCATTCCCTGACGCCGACGCCTCGGGAATAATGGAATGTTTAAAAAATGACAATTCGGTCTTAAAAGTAAAAACCAAAAACGGTCTCGACATAAATGTGACTTGCCGTATTTTTTATGATAGCGACGATAATGAAATGGCAAAAGTTCTGTACTTTCGCAATGTCACCGACGAACAAACAATATTTGACGAAATTTCGACATTTGGTAAAAAGGTTTTTTATGAAAACCAAATTATAAAACAAGCAATTGACGTCCTGCCGATTTCCTTTTTCATCAGAGATGAAAAATTAAAAATCATTTACGGGAACGATGTCTATGTAAAAGACAACATGAATCATAACGGTCAAAAAAACTCGGATACCTTTTCCGAACCTTTACGCGGAGATGGAGTGAAAGAGGCAAGAAATCTGGCCGCTTCGGTTCGAAGGACCGGCACTAAGATGGGACGTCTGTGCCGTGGTGACGCTGACATTGAAAAATATATCACTGAAATACCTTTTACAATCGATGGAAATACATACAGTACAGGTTATTACGACGAAGGCGATTGCGCCGCTCCGCAGAAAAATCATCTTTCCGAAAAAGATTTTATGAAACTTTTTGATGCCGAAAACACTGCTGTCGCATATTTTTCCGATAATCTTTCCTTAACCGCTTCCAACGCTATTTTCTCTTCTTTATGGGGATTGGATCCTGAATATGTTAAAGGGAAACCGTCATATATTTCTTTTCTTGATTCTCTTTATTTAAACAAACGTCTGCCTCCGGATTGCAATTTGGAAGAACTTAAACAATCTGACATGAGGATAATTAACGCAAACAAGATGCGGATAATGCCACAAATAATACTTCCGTCAGGAACCGTAATAAAGAGGACTTTCCTTGGCAATATCGGCGGAGGTTTCGTAATTATGTGGCGTCCCACCGACGAAGATGCCCCCATCCATAAATACCAACCTGATAAAACAATAAGCTTTGACATTGTCAACAACCTTAACGAAGGTATAGCTCTGTTCGGAGCCAACAAAACCCTGCGTATGTATAACCGCGCTTTTGCGGCGATGTGGAATTTGAAACGCGATTTTTTAGATTCCTGTCCTTTGATTACCGAAGTCTTTGAACAGAAAAAAAAGTTTCTTAACCGCTTGGGAGAAAATTGGGATCAATTACGGGAATCTATTCTAAAAAACGTTTTAGAGTGTAAAACCGTTATCGTTGACGATTTGAATGAAAAATCTTATGAAATTGCCAGCTGTCTAATGGCGGATGGAAGCCTAATGCTCCGCTACACCGATATTTCTGAACGCAACCTTGAAAAACGAAGAAAAAACGAGCTGATAGAGAATTTTGATATCAAGCATAAAATGTTGAGAGAATTTGCGTTTGAAACAAATCGCGTTATCGCTAAGAACATAGTTTTACTGAAAGATATAACCGGCAATAAGAAACGACTTTCCGCAGTCACCGACAAGATGTTTTATTTAAAAAATCAAATCGTGGATACGATTGACGTTATCGACGCCGACATCAATATGCATTCGATAACTCCTAAGGATGTGGAAGTAAAACCAATGCTTAGCAGCGTTTTACTCATGATTGAAGAGCGCATAGCCGAAAAACAAATTAGTCTGACTACCAAATGCCCCGATGATATCGATTGGATCGCAGTCGACGAAAAATTGATAAAACATATGATGCTATTTATATTGGACAGTACGGTACTTAACTTGGCGACGCATTCGACGTTGGCAGTAAATGTTTCAAAAGTCAAAAAAAAGGAAATCGGCGAAAACATGTCCTTTGCCGTCGGTAAAGACGATGATTTTTATTTAGTTATCGAAATCGACACCGATGGGAGGTTTCTTGCGCAAAGTTTGGATTTGCAAAATATTCGCAATGACGGCGATGTTTTCGGGACAAAAAACAGCCTGATACGTAAAATAATACGCATTTTTGACGGATTTTTCATTCACGATGGCAATAAGCCGACATTAAAAATATGTTTACCATATCACAATTGATATTGTTTCCGTTTTCATCCGGTCAATATGGAATTTTTAAGGGTTAGAGGCGGAAATTCGTGCGAAGATATAAGAGTTTTTTGCGGTAATTCCTTTACCATCCAACCGCGCTTTTTAGCCTCTTTAACCAATGCTTTCGGAGACATCGCATTGTATCCGTCTAAATGCGTCTCATAAGACCCCCCTTCGGACCAGAAAAGAATCTCTTCGACCAATTTGGTGTCGGTATATCGGCTTAGCACATATTGCTGGTATATGTCGATAACCGTCATTACCCCGTCGCTCCCTAACACTTCGGTTAAATGCAAAGCGCGCATTTGCTCTTTCAGTTCGCTTAACGCGCCTACTTTGTCTATCAGGTAGGCGCACATCGATATAGCTTCGTTTTTATTGAATTTCATGACTGACTACTAACGGGAAGCGGATTGGACAAAAGCCAGGCGGGCGGCGGAGTGGCGTGTTTTGTCCTTTGCCCGCAATTGCTTTTCGATCTTTTCCAGCGTTTTCATTGCCGGCTGCCAACCGAAATTCATCCCCCGCTCTTTATGTATTTTTTCGATGCGTTCCGATATTTCCCTGTTGCGAGTGCCCGTGCGAGCCGCATGCAAATAGGCGTTGATATCGTCGGGATTGTATTGCGACGTGATGCCGATCAAGGCGCGGTATGCCTCGTTGATCTCCCACCGGTTGTAATTTAACCTTTTCAGTTCGGGATTCATCTCGGTCAGTTGGGCGATTTCGCGGTTGACGCGTTCCAAAGCGGCAGGAATTTCTTTTTCCAGAATGGCGCCGGCCTGTTTGCGGTACGGATCATCTGATTTTAAAAAACTGTCAGCGATAAAATATTTCTGATAGTCTTTGCGGTAACCGTATTCGGCAAACGGAGCCGCTTTTCCGTCAATGAATTTGTAACGGCCGGCTATGCCGACAAGTCCGTATTCCTCCTCCATATTGACGGCATGTGCCGTGTATTTGGGAACGCCGTCGACAAGATATTTGCCGCTGCGGTCATAAGTATTAAACATATAATGGACGGCTTCCTCAACCGATTCGAATCTGTCTGCCATGGATTTTGATTCTCCTTTAAAAACTTTTCAGAAACTGTCTCCCCTTATTTCCAAGGCTATCAGATAATTTAGACAAACACAAACCTTTTTTGTCAAATACAGCCGAATTATCCGCCCATATCCTGCTTGTCCGCGGGGCGCGGAAATGTTATCATTGGCACCTGGCGGCAATCTGACAGGAAACGAAGATGGATAAAAATTGTCTGAAACATAAAAACGCGTTATTGGTCTTTGACATTGACGGCGTACTGTCGTCCTATAATTACGGAAAACTGACTGCGCATCATGAACTGGACGGCGAACTGTCCGAAGCCGAATTCCGCAAGATAGATTTGTACGCGACCGCCAAAGGGATACCGGCGATACGGGATTTTATCCGTGGTCTTGATATCGACAATGTTTACTGTCTGTCGATGGAACCGCACGGGCACGAAGCTTCGAAAACAAAATTCGTGCATGATTATTACGGTATTAAAAAGACCATTGCCGTTATGTCGCGGACGCCCGGCAAAAAGTCGGAATTTTGAACGAGCTATATGCCGAGCACCCCGACAAAGCGTTTTTCTGCTATATTGATGACAACGCTACGATTTTACGCGACGTGCAAAACAACACGAAATTCAACACGGCGCACGTGACCATTTTTTTCGAGGATGATACGGTGAAAAAGGCGGATGACGCCATTTTAAAAATCGGCTATCAAGGCGACGTCGGCAGCAACAGCGAATTTGCCGCGCGGCAAAAATTCCCGGCTACCGGCATGCGTTTTTGCCCGCTGATATCGTCGGCGGGGGTGGCCGCCGCACTGATGAACAAAGAAATTGATTACGGAGTAATGGCGATCTGCAATTCCGTCGGCGGAACGGTCACCGAGACCGCCACTATTTTGGAAAAATACGATCTGTGCCTAAAATCGACGATCATCCTGCCCATCCACCATTGTCTGTATACCGCGCGCGCGTTAAAACCTACGGATATATCCGTTGTCGTCTCGCATATTCAGGCGTTGAAACAAACAGCTGGATGGCGGACGAAACACCTGCCGCGAATAGCGGTCAAAGAAGTGCCCGATCAGGCGCGGGCAGCGGCGGAGATCGCCGTATACGGTCCTGACGCGGCCGTGATATGCCGCAAAGACGCCGGCGAAACAAACGGATTATATCTTATTGCGGAAAATATAGAAGACGCCGCAGACAATCAAACTGTTTTCGGTATATTCACCCGCAACTGACGATAGTTAATGACGCAGCCGCAGGGCACATGCCTCCTAAAAACAGCTAGAGCATATTACCTTTCTCCGAGCTGAAAACCCACATACTATTTGAACTTAGTCTGAATCTATCTATGTGAAGGGATAATTCCGAAAAAACGAAACATGGCAAAAAATCTCTCTACTATTAGAGAGAGTATTCCTTTTTAATATTATTCCGTTACCGCGCCTATTTCACGCGCGGCGTTCCATCTCGCCAGCTTTTCTTCCATTTCCGCAGCGGGAATCGGTTTCGAGAACAGATATCCCTGGATGATCTCGCATCCTTGTTTGCGCAAAATGTTGAAATGCCGCTTATTGTCGACGCCTTCGGCCAAAATGGTAAGGTTCAGCGCCTTGCCCATGGCAATAGTCGCGTTGACGATGGCGTAGCCGTCGTCTTTGTCGATATCCAGAACAAAAGAACGGTCGATTTTTATCTTTTTTATCGGGAACGATTTTAACATGCTTAACGACGAATAACCCGTGCCGAAATCGTCAATGGAACAGGTGACTCCCATTTCCAACAACTGTAAGATGGTTTTCCGGGTTTTGTCGGGATTATCCATCATCGAACTTTCGGTGAGTTCGACTTCCAAACACTCGCCTGGCAAATGCACCTCGTCTATCATCCGTTTTATCAGCTTTAACATATTGTCGGGATAATGTTTTCCCGAAATATTCACGGCTATCGGCACTCGCGCGATACCGGCGTCTATCCATTTTTTGTTTATGCGGCAGGCTTCCTCGATGACAAGTTCCGTCATCGGTTCGATAAGGCCGAATTCCTCGGCAATCGGGATAAAACGGTAAGGAGGAATGACTCCATCTTTTTCGTCGATCCACCGCGCCAAAACCTCCATTCCGCATATCTCTCCGGTTTTCACATCAACCTGAGCTTGGAAATACGGAACTATCTGCCGGTTCT
>Ga0310786_10011065_pt1 | contig 11289 bp, 13 predicted proteins | sample AusTroGonzalo_MG_FD_203881 | JGI IMG/M metagenome (GOLD analysis project Ga0310786, IMG submission 203881) | Bovine rumen microbial communities from tropical cattle in Woodstock, Queensland, Australia - Gonzalo_03 (v2) (version 2) | ecosystem: Host-associated > Mammals > Digestive system >... | reverse complement strand
GAAAACTTTTACGTTGTAATAAAATGCAAGACCGTCTCAATTATTGATAGGTCTTGTTTTTTATGTCTAAATTTTACAAATGTTAATAAAAAGGCAATTTTAAATATTCACCAAATTTATGAAAAGAGGAAAAATTTATGAAATATATTGAACGACGACATCAAAACTTAACAACTGAAAGCACCTGTCTTTTAAAAGCTAACGCCCCTAAGCAAAGACTGATGAACCTAATTTGGGGCTTGTAATAGTTTTGATATAAAGGAAAATAAAAATGATTAACCCCATAACTATAAGTAAAATATACTCTACCCTCGGCAGTAACTCGTCAATTGTTCCTTTAGCCATAAAAGATATTGCCAACAGTCTTGGTATAACGGCAGGAGCATACGTTGTAGGGAAAAAAGAAGAAAGCACTGACAGATTTATAGACGAATTCGGAACCCAAGCTATTTGGTTATTCGGTATTCCAGTTTTTAAAAAAATAATTGATTGGACTGTCTTTAAGCCGTTAAAACTTGATAATAAAATTGATGTCAGAATTTTAAAAGATAAAGAAGTTTTTGAAAAAGCAAAAGAATTTGCCGCAACTCCTGAGATTAAAAACTCTCTTTTGAAAGCTGAAAAAAATGCAAAATTTATTAAAGGTCTTTCGATAGGCAAATTTGCTGTATCTACGGCTTTGACGATTTATTCGTATTCGGCATTAACAAAATACAGACACAAGAAAACTGAAGAAAAGGTAAGAAAAAATATACTGGCGGAACAAGCTAAAAAACAAGCTCAAAACCAGGAAAACTTGAATTTTAAAGGTGGATTGAGCAGTTTTATGTTTAATCCTGTTAAAAATCTTATGATTGTTGATGCGGCTATTTCAGGCGAAAGATTTTATCACGCCAGAAGCCCGCAAGATTTTCTCGGATATGTTGTAAAAGAAGGAACATTCTGGATATTCATGTATTTTGCAAGCCAAAGAATCCAAAAAGTTCTTGAAAACAAAGCTATGAAAAATGGTAAAACAATTTCAATGGATTCAAGAGTCATAGAAAGTGCTGATTTGAAAAATGCATTGGCTGACGGAACATTGCAGAAATCTTTGGATAATTTCTTTGCCAATAAAACAAATGCGGAAATATATGAATTTATAAATACATCAGCTAATAATGATGTTGTAAAATTTGCCAAACAATCTGATATTGTAAAAACTCTTGGTACAACGGACGGTTTGTGGAATAAATTGTTCAGAAAAATTGGTTTAAAAGGAGAACTTCTGAACGCTGATAAAATCGATACAAGAGCATATGTTGATATGGATGAATTAAAAAGTTTTGCTCAAAACCTTCAAAATCTTCAAAAGCAGTACAATATGTCAGGCGAAAACATTGATACATTCTGTAAAAAACTTGTTTCGTTAAAGAGAAATGCCGTACTTAAAGGTATTGGAGCTTGTATTTTTGCACTTGGTGTTATAACTCCGGCAATTATGGTTATTATTAGATTTTTGAGAAACGACAAAGGTTTTCAGGTAAGAGAAAAAATCGAACAAGAATTGGCTGAAAATAAAGAAAACTAAAAAGAGGGCTATTCAAAGCCCTCTTTTATTATCTGTAATTTGTAAATTGTAACGGGTAATCGTATTTTTCTTCTTTTTCTCTCAAATTACGAATTACCGCTTGCAAATCGTCTTTGTCTTTGCCTGAAACTCTTACGCTGTCTCCTTGAATTGATGCTTGAACCTTGATTTTCATATCTTTAATATCAGAAACAATCTTTTTAGCAAGCTCTTGTGTTAATCCTTTTTTTAATTTATAAACCTGACGAACATTTCCGCCGAGAGCATTTTCAATACCTTGTGGGTCTAAAATACGTATGCTTATTCCTCGTTTGGAAACTTTTGACTGCAAAATATCATAAATATTTCTAAGTTTCATCTCGTCAGTTGTTGTAATAGTGATTTCTTTATCGGCATCAAGCGTAACTTCAGAACCGGAGTCTTTCAAATCAAATCTTGATGCAATATCACGTTTAACTTGATCGACAGCGTTTACAAGCTCCTGTTTGTCGAATTCCGAAACAACATCAAAACTGCAATCTTTTGCCATAATTAACCCCCTTTGTTTTCAACCAAAAGGATTATAGCATAAAAATCAGATTATTTTAAGTAAACTATGGTTTTATAATACCCTTAGTTTTTAAGAAAGGCACTACTTTGTTTTTACAGAAAGTACCGATAGCAACTACGCCGAGTGCTATACCTAAATATTTAAGAAATTTATTAATAGCTTTTTTGTTTTCCTGGCGCTGATTTTTTCGCGGGACATACATATCTTGTGAAGGTCCGCAGTTATTCATTCTCAATCCCCACAGATTAGGCGGGAAATAAGCACCATACATTCCGTACATTGGATACATACCGCCGTACATTCCCATTCCGTACATTCCCATTCCGGAACCTAAATCACCGCACATATACGGATTTCCCATAGGGGCTGCCATTATATCTCTGTAATATGGAGAAGTATACATTTCGCTTGGAAGCGGACACATAACACGTACCTCAAATTTTTATAACCTTTACCTGCTTATATAAAGTTTTTTTTTCTTGAAAAATTGCATGTTTTTGTAAGTTTTGTTAAGTTTTTTTAAGCATTAAATTGTTCTTTAGTAGCAAAAAAATATATTTTGGTATTTTAATAGTTTTATCATGAGAATTTCGAGTTTGGATATTACAGGAAGAAATTATTATTTCGGGAATAATTCAGTTAATAATTCTGAAAATGTGCAGTCTAAGAAAGAATTTATTGATAAATTAACAGGTGCAATCAGAAATCCGCGGGATATTAATGATTGTATTGCAGTGCCGAGAGGAATTTTTAAGGCTTATATATTAATAATGGGCGGTGCGGCTTTGATGGGTATTGCCGGTCTTATGCCTAAAAAATGGACTGTTGCTTCTAAATCTTTAGGGATAATGGGTAATATTTTATATGCTTTGAGTGCAATATATTTTGCAAAAGGTTTTGCTTTTAAAGGTCTTTCTCCGACAGTTGATAAAGAAACTCTGAAACCTGTTGAGGAATAAAAAGCACTTATTTATTGACGATTGCTGAAAAATGAGTATAATTAACTTATGAGAAGAATTGCTATTTTACTTATTTTTGCGTTGTTTTTTATCCCTGTTAAATCATTGGGGGTTGATTTTAATGCCGAAAGTGAACTGAGAGATTATGACGGTATTCAGCTTAACGCAGGGACTTTTGTTCCGGTTATTAATACGGCTGAGGTTTCTACACTCAATTGTGATGAAGGTTATGCGGCAAAATTCATTGCAACAAGTGATTTATACCTTTATGATACGACAGTTATACCGCGAGAAACTGAGTTCTACGGGTATGTTGATGAAATACATGAGCCTGTTATCGGTACAAATGCTTCAATGAAAATAAAAATTAATAAAATGGTTTATCCGGATGGATTTGAAGCACCGATAAGAGCTTATATTTACACAACAAATAACAACGTAATAGGCGGTGAGCTTACTCCACCTGCCGAATGGGTTAAGATACCGCATTATCAGAAAGCATTTTTCTCTATGCGCTCAAAAGCACCTACTTTACAGATAAGACCGGGGAACAAAAGGCAGATGGGAACTCACATAAGAGTAAAAACAGGTGAAAGGTGTTTTGTGGTTTTAACCGAACCTCTTATGATTACCCATACGGTCAATGAGTAAATTGCCCTGTAATATAAGATTGACAATTATTTTTTATTGAATTATTATGTCATTATCCGAGGAGATAAATATTATGAGAAGATGTGTGTATTTTTTGGCGTTGGCTATAGCTGCAACTATGGGTTGTGCTTATGCGGAAAGCAATTATAGCTATTCTCAGACATATCAACAGCCTCAGCCTGCGTATACTCAGCAGCAGATGAACTATTCTCAGCCGGCAGGTAATCAGGAACCTGTTATGTTAAATACTGAAGTTCAACCTGTATATCCTCAGGCAAATACATTGAAAGGAAGTGTTGTAACTGTTCCGGCAGGACAGTGTGTTCATGCGCTTCTAACAACTCCGATAAGTTCTGCAACAATGTTTAGAGGTCAAAATATAAGCGTTGCGCTTGGTTCGAATTTTTACTACAACGGAATGCTTATTGCCCCGGCCGGCAGCACTGTAACAGGCATGGTAATTGATGCATCTAAAGCAAAACATGGCAGTATGAACGGTCGTGTTTCAGTCAGATTTACAAATATTGTAACTCCGACAGGTTTGCAGATACCGATTTCTGCAGTTATAAAGACAACTGATAATTCAGGCGTTTTGGTCGGCGGAACGGGAATGGATGTTACAAAAGAATACAGTAAAGATTTGGCTATAGGTGCAGGTGCTGGTGCAGTAACCGGTGTAGTAATGAGTGCTATGGGCGGCGGAAATATCGGTAAAACCGCAGCTTTAGGTACGGCAGTAGGTGCAGGCGGCGGACTTGTAAAATCTCTTTGGGATAAGGGAAATGATGTTGAAATTCCTGCGAATTCACAGATTGAGTTATTTTTAACTCAACCTATAACCGTTGTACCGGTAAGTCAGTAATGTAATAAAAATAAGGGAAAATATGTCACTGTTAGATTTGACAGACAATTCAATAGAAGAAGAAAATACCACGGGTAATGAGAGATTCTTTATACCAAAGGTATTTTATGATGATAAAGATGAAATCAGTCTGAATAAAGCGTTTTTGATTTCATTTTTAATCCATCCGCTTTCGGTAGGTGTTATTTCGCTGATGATGTTTGTTTTAACTTTATTGGGTATTGTGAATCCATTGGCACACAGACCTGATTTAAAAACAAAAGATATCGAATTTGTGCTTGTTGAGCATGAAGCACCGCCGATAAATAAGAAAACACCGTATCGTGCGGACAGAAATTCGAGAGCGGGCGGAAAACACGATCCGACTAAAAAGGTGTCAATGCCATCAAAACCGGCAGGCAAACTTTCTGCCAAACCGACACCTGCAAAAGGAAAACAAGGTCCTAAGACGGCAGCCAATAAATCGGCTAAGCAACAGCCATCGACTCAGGTTGCTCAGGCTCAGCCGGCACAACAACCTGCGGCACAAAGCAAACAACAGCCGCCAAGTGCCAAACCGTCATTAAGACCACCTTTAACACCAAAAGTTACGGATAAACCGACATCTAATTTCACCGTTCCTGTTCCGACAGGCGGGACTCAGGCGGGTAAATATTCAACAGGACCTGTTGAAGGTTCGGGTAAAGGTTCAGCTCAGGCTGTTACTGCTGCAAAGAATAGCGGTCCAGCGCCTCAGCTTGCGCCTACCGGCGGCGGAGGTTCTGCTAACGGTACGAAACTTGCATCAGGCGGTGGAGGCGGTTACGGTGGTTCTATGGGTAATCCGGGACCGGGAAACCCTAACGGCGCGCCTGGTATTGATGCAATCAGAGAACCTGATTTCGGCCCGTATATGAGGGAATTACAAAGAAGAATTAAAATGAACTGGGATCCGCCAAAAGGCGACCAGAGTAAGCGTGTTGTTCTTTTGTTTAAAATTGCGAAAGACGGCAGATTATTATCGTGTTCGGTTCACAAATCGTCAGGTTTGCCGAATGCGGACAAAGCGGCAATACAGGCGGTACAGTTGACGGCACCATTCAAACCGCTTCCGCCTGAATTTAAAGGCTCAAATATCGATATTCAGTTTACTTTCGATTACAATGTTTTCGGGGCAACAGGATATCACTAAAAAGCAATAATGTAGTAGTATTTATAAAAGATGAGGATAAAAAATTATGAATTTACTTCTTGAATCAATTAAAATGGACTGGGCTGTATTAACACCGATATTTTTATGTTCGGTAGCGGTTGTAGCCGTTGTAATACAGAAATTTATGTTTTTTAAATCAAATAAGAGAAATATTGTTCCTTATTTGAAGAGCTTGCAGAAAGAACTTGCAAGAAACAATGTTGAAACAGTTGAAAATATGGCTGTTCAGTGTGGCGGTGTAATAGGTGAAGTTACCGAAGAAGCGGTAAGAATTTTCTCAAAACAAAAAGAAGGTTTTTCTCGTTCATTTGACCTTGTAACGGCACTTGCTACAAGAAAATTAGAAAAGAATTTGACAGTTCTTGGTACAATCGGTGGTGTTGCACCGTTCTTAGGTTTGTTTGGTACCGTTGTTCGTATTCTTATTACTTTCCAGGATTTGGCAAGTCAGGGTAACCAGTCAGCAGCTGTTGCATCCGGTATCGCTTCAGCATTGATTGCTACCGCTTTCGGTCTTGGTGTTGCTATCGTTGCGGTTATTTTCTATAACTACTTCCAGGCAACAGTTCGTCATTATGAAGCAAATTTCCAGCTTATTAAAATGTTGTTCTTAAGCTTCATTGATACAAAAGACGAAGTAAATGTACAAACAACAAGTAATATTGCTTTATAAGGCAATAAAAGGTTAAAACAATGGCAATAAAATCAGGTAAAAACGCTTTATTTACAGAAATAAATATTACTCCGCTTACGGATATATTCCTGGTACTGTTAATCATAATGATGGTTGTAGCACCAACGTTTCAGGATAATGATTCTTCTATCGTTATGCCTGAAATCAACAGCGGATTGGCAATTGAACAGAAAAATGCAACAATTTCTGTTAATAAAGATGGTGTTTTGTATTTAAACGGAACAGTTTTGAGAAAAGAGAATCTTGTTCAGGCTCTTATTGATTTAAAACCTGAACTTGAGGAACCGGAAGTCGTTGTCAAGGCCGATGCTTCGGTTAAGAGTTCGGAAATTATGAATATAATGAATGCCGCTCAGGAAGCCGAGTTTAAAAAACTGATTGTTGCAGGTGAACCGTTGTCCAAAAAAGAACAAAAACAACTTCAAGAACAAAATTCTATTGATGAGGAAACGGAGGTGAGAGGCTAATGGCTGAGGACAGAGGCGAATTTAACGAAATTAATATCACTCCGCTTACGGATATATTTCTGGTACTGTTAATCATAATGATGGTTATTGCTCCTATGCTTGACCAGCAGGGGCTTAATCTGACCGTACCTGAAAACGTTGAAGAAAAACTGCACAATAAAGATATAAAAATTCTGACGGTAATGATTTCTTCAAATGATGAATTTTTTATTGATAACCAAAGGGTTGCATCAAATGATTTGCAGGCGGTTATTGCGTCCAAATCAAAGGAATATCCTGATGGCGTTTTAATTCAATCCGATGACAATGCGACTCACGGTGCTATCGTAAGAGTTATGGATAGTGCCCGTAACGCAGGTGTTACAGGAATTTCGTTAGAAGAAATTTAGGCTTACGGTTAAATTTACAGTGTATTGAACATTCTGTCGCCGGCATCGCCCATGCCCGGGACTATGTAGCCTTTTTCGTTTAAGTGGTCGTCAAGTGTTGCGGTGATAATTTCAAGATCAGGGAAGTTTTTGTGCAGGTTTTCTATTCCCTCAGGTGCTGAAATTATTGAAATAGCTTTGATATTTTTTATCGGAACACCTTTTTCAACGTATAGTTTTACCGATTGTAACAATGAATTTCCGGTTGCAAGCATAGGATCGGTTATAAAAACAAATGTTTTATCAGGGTTTTTGAGAGATTTAGGTAATTTATTGTAATACCATACCGGTTTCAGAGTTGTTTCATCTCTGTACATTCCGATGTGTCTGATGACCGCCTGCGGTAAAATATCAACTGCTTCATCAGTAAAAATAAGTCCGGCACGTAATATAGGTGAAATTATTATTTCGATATTTTCATCAACAACTTTTGTTGTAAAAGTCGTAAGAGGTGTAGTAACATTTTTATCCATAAGTGGTAATGTTTTTGATGCTTCATACAAAAGGCATCTTGTAATTTTTCTTGCCGCAATTCTTATGTCGTAAGAACTCGTTGAAACATCGCGCATTTTGTATAAACTTGTTAATACAACCGGATTTTGAACTATATTTAAGTTTTTCATATTATTCACCACTTCTTTCTTTTATTTTATTAATATTTTTGTTAAGTTTGTCTGCTTCATTGAACAGTTTTACATAAGGCTCAATAGGTTGTTCTTCAACCATGTCTGACATTCTGTTTGAAAAATAGTTAAATCTTCCGCCTAAAAGTGCGATTTTACTGAACATATTATCTAATAGTGTTACCGAATCATTGAGTCGGAATGTGTCTTTGATGTATATAATTTTTTCCGTTTTAAGACTGGTTTCATTTGGCGGGTACAATTCAAGAGATTTAGAACCGCCAAGTCCGTAAAATTCCACATTTGCGATTACGCCTTTGGGCAATTCCATATCTTTATCTTTAACTACAAATTTAACATAAACGTTATTATTCAAAGGTTTTGCATAACTCACATAACCAATGTGTGCTCCCATATATTTAACAGGTGAACCAACTATAAGACCATCCATATCAGATAAAAAAATCTGATACTGTTTTATGCTTTTCACATGTTTATAATTGTGAATCCTTATTCCGATAAGAATCAAACACAAAACTATAAACCATAAAGCGGCTTCTAAGAGCAAAATTTTAGTTATATCCAAACGCTTTGTCATATAGCGAATTATAGCATAAAACGAAAATTTTATAAATTTGTTACAATTCGGCCTTCTCACCTGATAAAATAAACTTTTTATGCTAAAATATCATTGAATACTTGACTATATGAATAGCGGAGTAATCTATGAGCATATTTAATATATTTACACTTCTTGGAGGTTTGGCATTTTTTCTTTACGGAATGAGCGTTATGTCAGGCGGTTTAGAGAAGATTGCCGGCGGAAAGATGGAAGCACTTTTAAGAAAAATGACTTCTAATCCTGTGAAAAGCCTTGCATTAGGTATGCTAATAACTATATTTGTTCAATCATCCTCTGCTGTTACGGTTATGCTTGTCGGACTTGTTAATTCGGGAATAATGGATTTATCTCAGGCGATTGGCGTAATTATGGGCTCTAATGTTGGAACTACGGTTACAGCCTGGATTTTGAGTTTATCGGGTATTCAAAGTGATAATTTCTTTGTACAACTTTTAAAACCGGAATCATTCTCGCCTTTGTTAGCACTGGCGGGGATTATTATGATAATGGGCAGTAAAAAGAGCAAAAATAAAAATGTTGGTTCTGTATTTGTAGGTTTTGCGGTTTTGATGTACGGTATGATTTTGATGAAAGAAGCAATGAGTCCGTTGGCTGATATGCCTGAATTTACAAATATTTTAACGGCATTTTCAAATCCGTTTTTGGGAATTTTGGTTGGTACTATCGTCACGGCGGTTATTCAAAGCTCGGCCGCATCAGTTGGTATTTTGCAGGCTTTGTCTTTGACGGGTGGAATTTCATACGGAATGGCTTTTCCTATAATTATGGGGCAAAATATCGGTACCTGCGTTTCTGCCGTAATTTCTGCAATTGGCGTTAATAACAATGCAAAACGAGTTGCAGTCGTGCATATTGCATTTAACATTTTGGGTACGGCAATATTTCTTGCAATATATATGGGTATCAATCTGTTTTTCACAATTCCGTTTTTTCAAAAAAGTATAAATCCTTTTGGAATAGCAGTTTTACATTCTATTTTTAATGTTGGTACTACTTTAATTCTTTATCCGTTTGCAAAACATCTTGAAAAAATTGCAATGATATGCATTAAAGACAGTAAAACAGAAAAAGAACACGAGGTTATTATTGATGACAGACTTTTATTGTCTCCGTCATTTGCGATTGCGGAATGTACTCGTCTTACCCGTAAAATGGCGAAAGTCGTTGAGTATAATTTTATAAATTCCACAAAATTACTGAAAAGTTTTCACCAGAGAGAGGCTGAACATATAGCCGAAAACGAGTTAAAAATTGATATGTATGAAGATAAGTTGGATTCATTCCTGCTAAAACTTTCTGGAAAACAACTTTCTGATGAAGACAGTAACAGAATTACTCAGCTTTTATTAACAATAGGTGATTATGAGAGAATAGGCGACCACGCATCTTATATTTTAAAAGTAGCGCAGACTATGAATGAGAAAAACCTTAAATTTTCAACAGAAGCAATTGAAGAATTAAAAGTATTAGTTCATGCGGTATCAGAGATTTTCAAGATGACTCTGGACGTTTTTGTAAACGACAATACTCAGTTGGCAAGAGAGGTTGAGCCGTTGGAAATGGTAATTAAAAACATTACCCGTAAAGTAAAAAGTCGTCACGTCGCCCGTTTGAAAGATGGTTTGTGCAGTGTTGAAGCAAGTTTTCTGTTTTCTGATTTGCTTAACGATTTGAGAAGAATTGCAGCACACTGTTCAAATATTGCAACTTGCGCAGTTCAGATAAAAGACTCTTCAATGGAAAAACACGAGTATAGTCACAGAACAAAATCGGCAGAAAATACCGATTTTACCAATAAATACGAAAGTTACAAATCCATTTATTCAGTTTCAAAATCTTAGGTTATGTACGAAAAATTTTTGAAAAATTTAAAAATATGGTTCGAGTGTGCGAGAGGGTATTCTATAATACTTACTGTTCTTGCTTTGGCAGTTGCGTTCGCGTGCGGGGTAAAGTCGGGCGGGAATATTTGGCTTGGACTTTTGTGTGCTTTGGGTGTTGAGCTTGGACATATTGCAACGAACCTTATTGATGATTTTTTTGACTATAAAATTATAAGTTCGGATAAAAATTTCACAAACATGGTTCAAAAAGGTAAATGCCGTCTTATCTTTGACGGTACGGTTTCTTTAAAAGCCCTGAAAATAGCAATAATAATAGTTTGTGCGCTTGCTTTTTTAATCGGTGTTTATCTGTTTTCAGCGGACAGACCGAACGTTATTTGGCTTATGTTAATAGGCGCTGTTGCGGTTTTATTCTATCAGAAATTTTCGCTTGTGGGGTTGAGTGAGCTTGTTGTCGGAATTGTGTACGGGCCTTTGTTGTTCGAGGGCATGTATTACGTTATGACAGGAAGTTTTTCGCTTGAAGTTTTCTTTATTTCATTGGTAAATGTTATGTTTAGCGAGCAATTTTTGTTCACTCATACATTACTTGATTTTGACGGTGATATGATTTCTCATAAAAAAACGCTTGTTTGCCGAATTGGCGATAAAAAGAAATGTTTGAGAGTATTGGGCGGATTTTTTACCGCAGGATATTTGGTTCTTACGGGGCTTGCGATTTATTGGGGTAATCCGATTTATTTACTCGGATTTTTGACGTTACCGCATGTTATATGGCTGTTTAGGGAACTGAAAGTTTTTAACAA
>Ga0310786_10011064_pt1 | contig 11290 bp, 10 predicted proteins | sample AusTroGonzalo_MG_FD_203881 | JGI IMG/M metagenome (GOLD analysis project Ga0310786, IMG submission 203881) | Bovine rumen microbial communities from tropical cattle in Woodstock, Queensland, Australia - Gonzalo_03 (v2) (version 2) | ecosystem: Host-associated > Mammals > Digestive system >... | reverse complement strand
AACGTTGCAGAAATCCTATTGTGTGACGAAGTCTTCTCCTCCCTCTCCACATTCTTTCTCCTCTTCATGTTTAAGTCTGTATTTATTGCCGGAGATCTTTTTTTCTTCTTCCGCTCCGGCCACTACGATCACTATTTCGCCTTTGGGCTCATGTTCCCGGAACCACTCCGCCACCTCGGCGAGCGTGCCTCTCCGGTGCTCCTCGTGCAACTTTGATATCTCCCGGGCCACTGAGCACTTGCGCTCCGGCCCGAATGCCTCCATGAACTGCTCCAGGGTCTTCACCAGCCTGTAAGGCGACTCGTAGAAGACCATCGTGCGCCTCTCCGAGGCCAGCGACGCGAGCAGCGACTGCCTTCCTTTCTTCTGTGGCAGGAAGCCCTCGAAACAGAAGCGGTCGCACGGCAGCCCCGACGATACGATGGCGGGGATGCAGGCCGTAGCGCCCGGAAGTGTCTGGACTTCAATGCCTTCCTTCGCACAGGTGCGCGCCAGGAGGAATCCCGGGTCGGAAATGCCCGGCGTGCCTGCGTCGCTTATCAGCGCGACGTTCTGGCCCGCCAGTATGCGCTCCTTGACCATCCCGACGGTCTGGTGCTCGTTGAACTTGTGGTGCGACAGGAGCCTTCCGTGTATGTCGTAATGATGCAGCAATACCGAACTCGTCCGCGTGTCCTCGGCAAGGATGAGGTCTGCCTCCTTCAAGACCCTTACGGCCCTGAAGGTCATGTCCTCGAGATTGCCTACGGGGGTGGGGACTATGTACAGTATGCCCGCCATCACTTGAGTTTCCTGCGGACGGCCATCATCAGCCTGAACACCAGGTCGGAATTGAGGTTCCACTCGGGATGGTTGGCCCGGACGTACTCCTCGGCCTCGGCGAAGGACGACATGCCGTTGAAGGCGGCTATAGCGTCCTGGAAAGCCATCGGATCTTCCTTGAACAGGGTATTGATGAACAGCACGCGGTCGTTGAGGGAGATCGCGCTGATGACGTTCTTGACCGGCGTGCCGGGGATGGCGGACTTCCACGCGAGTTTCTGGCCCATCACGTCCATCACGACCTTCTTTGCCTTGCGCTCCTGGCGGTCGTTGATGCTGGCCTTGGAAACGAAGGGATCCTCGTCGCCGAGCAGGCTGCCGGCAGGCGCAGACTCCGGAGCCGCGGCCGGTTCGGGAGCGGCGACGCGCTCAGGCTCAATGGCCGGCTCCGGTGTCACGGACTCCGCGAAATCCGTCCCTTCCAACTCCTCATCGTCTATGGAAATGTCAATGGGACTCATGTCCTCCTCGGGCATTGGCTCTTCTTCCGGCAGGTCCTCATACTCCTCTTCGGCCTCGGGCTCCTCGGCAGGCTCCTCGACAATCTCTGCGACAGATTCTGCAACGACCTCCGCCACAGGTGCTTCCGCTATCTCAGGCGCGGGCTCCTCGACTGCTGCGGCGGGAGCCTCCGGCTCCTCCGGCAGCCGCTCCAGTTCGGCCAGCCTGTTCTCCACTTCCGCTACCCGGGCCTTGAGCCCTGCCAGCGTTTCCTGTATTTCGGACAAAATCTCGAGTCGGCTTTTTTCCATGAGTCTAAATTCTTATATTTGCGTTACTAATCACAAATGTACACAAATGTTTTCAGAAAATACAATAAAATCCGGCTGCGTCGAAGTCATTTGCGGGTCAATGTTTTCCGGTAAGACCGAGGAACTCATCCGCCGTCTCAAGAGGGCCCAGTTCGCCAACCAGAAGATAGCCATTTTCAAGCCCACGATAGACAACCGCTACTCCGACGTGGATGTGGTTTCGCACGACCTCCACAGCATCACCTCCACCCCCGTGGACTCTCCGGTGAAGATGCTCGCCGTGCCTGACGACGTGCAGGTCGTAGGCATAGACGAGGCTCAGTTCTTCGACGAGAGGATAGTGGACGTGGTCCAGGCCCTGGCGAACCGCGGCGTCCGCGTGATCATCGCGGGCCTGGACACCGACTTCCTCGGCAAGCCCTTCGGGCCGATGCCGGCCCTCATGGCCATCGCCGAGGACGTCCAGAAGGTCCACGCGATCTGCGTCCGCTGCGGCAACCTCGCGAATCACTCGCACCGCCTCTCCGCGAGCACCAAACTCGTGGAACTCGGTGAGAAGGACGTGTACGAGCCGCTGTGCCGGCAGTGCTACAACGCCGCGATTGCGGAGCAGAAAAGAGGTTTATAGCGCGGCGCGGAGTTTCGCCTTCGCTTCTTCGAGGGAGTCTATCACCCTGTCGCACCACGCGTCGAAGTCCGGATCCTCCCTCTGGAGGGACGGATGCGCGAGCACGTTTTCAATGGTCATACGGATGCCCTGTTCGAAACGGACCGTCGGGGTGAAGCCCGGCACGGCCCTCTTGAGTTTCGCATTGTCGAATATCACCGAGCAGGCCTTGTCCCCGACGAGGCTTCCGAGGAAATCGTAGTCGCTCACGGCGGCGAGATACTCCGACGAGACATAATAAGGTCTGAACTCCACGCCGAGCACTTCGGCGATGGTGGAGTAGATCTGGTTCCAGGTGAGGGTCTCGTCGTTGGTGATCTGGAAGGCGGTGCCTATGGCGTGGGGGTTGCCCATCAGCCCGGTGAATCCCTTGGCGAAGTCGGAGTTGTGCGTCATCGTCCAGAGCGACGTGCCGTCACCGTGGACGATGACCTGCTTGCCCTCCAGCATACGCTTGATGACCTGCCAGGAGCCGTTGCGCCCGTGCACCCCGAGGGGCACCGACCTCTCGTCATAAGTGTGGCTGGGCCGTATGATTGTTACGGGATAGCCCTCCTCACGGTATTTCTTCATCAGGAACTCCTCGCAGGCGATCTTGTCCCTGGAATACTGCCAGTAGGGGTTGGCGAGGGCCGTACCCTCGTTGATCCAGGGGCTGGGGACAGGTTTCTGATAGGCTGAAGCCGAACTGATGTACATGTACTGCCGTGTCCTGCCCTTGAACAGCCTGTAGTCGCGTTCGACCTGCGCAGGCACGAATCCGATGAAGTCGCACACGCAGTCCCATTCGGTGTCTTCCAACTTGCGGAGGACGTCCTCCTCGTCATTGATGTCGGCGTTAATAACTCCGACTTCCCTTGGAAGGATATCGGAGCGGTTCCCTCGGTTGAGGAGCCACAGTTCCCATTCCCCGTCCTTCGCTACCTTGCGCGTGATGGCGGTGCTGATGGTACCTGTACCGCCGATGAAGAGTGCTTTTTTCATAATCTGCAGTGGTTAGTTTATTTTCTGCAATATACGAAATATTTGTGTAAATTTGTACATACTCGTTGACACTATGAAATACACTGCACACATCACCGTCTTCGCGGCACTGCTCTTGTCCTGCCTTGTCTCCTACGCCCAGCCGCGGGTGCCGGAGTACATCGTTTTCGCCGGCGACACCGTCCGTCTGGACAGGGCCGACCTCAGGGAGAGGATGGACCGCGAACTGATAGCGTTCTGCTACTCGCACACCAATTCCACCCTGATGATCAAGCGGGCTAACCGCTATTTCCCTGAGATAGAGCCGCTTCTCAGGGCTTCCGGGGTGCCGGACGACCTGAAGTACCTGATGGTGATCGAGAGCAACGTCGACCCCAAGGCTGTCTCGAGTGCGGGAGCCGGAGGGCTGTGGCAGTTCATGAAGGAGACAGGCCGGGGTTTCGGCCTGCGCATAGACAACGAGGTGGACGAGCGCTTCCACACCGAGAAGGCCACTCTCGCGGCCTGCAAGTACCTCAAGCAGGCCTATGCCAAGTACCACGACTGGATGACGGTGGCGGCGAGTTACAACGCCGGCCAGGGAGGCATCTCCAAGCGCCTGACCGACCAGCATCAGGAGTCCGCAATGGACCTCTGGCTGGTCGAGGAGACTTCCAGGTATATGTTCCGCATACTTGCGGCCAAGATGTATTTCGAGAATCCCGCCGAGTTCGGCTTCACTTTCTCCCGCGAGGACCTCTATCCTTACATTCCTCCACGCGAGGAGGTAGAGGTCAGCGGTCCCATCGACGACCTGGTCACTTTCGCTGAGAAATACGGCGTGTCCTATTATGACCTCAAGCAGGCCAATCTCTGGCTCCGCGATACTAAACTTGTCAACAAGGACAGGCGTACGTATTTCATAGCCATCCCCGATGTCGAGGCCGCCAGATATGATCCTTCCAAGACCCGCGTCCACAATGTGGCCTGGGTCAGATTTTCACCCATGCTGCCATGACCGTTTCCTCCTGTCTTAAATCAATGCGCCTCAGGACCCTCCCCCTCTCCCTCTCCGGGATAGTGATGGGAGTTTTCCTCGCAGCGGCCGACTACCGCATCGACGCCCTTACTGTCATCTTCCTGGCACTGACGACCGTCTGTCTCCAGATCCTGTCCAACCTGTCCAACGAGTTGGGCGACACCCTGCACGGGACGGACACGGAAGGCAGGATGGGCATACATTATTCGCTTCAGGACGGGGACATGACCGTTCCGCAGATGAAGCGGCTGATAGGAGTCATGGTGGCGCTGTGCTGCATCTTCGGCCTGCTGATGATACGATTCTCCTTCGGGAAGTTGTTCGACTGGCATCCGATGACCTTCGTGGTACTGGGCGCCGCGGCGATCTGGGCGGCGATGCACTATACCCTGGGGAAGAATCCCTACGGATATCGCGGCCTCGGGGACGTTTTCGTGTTCCTGTTCTTCGGGGTTGCGACGGTGTGCGGAGGCTATTTCCTCTGCGCGCACGAGTTCCCTTCGTGGATCATCCTCCTTCCGGCCGCCGCCATCGGCTGCTTCAGCGTGGCGGTGCTGAACGTCAATAACATACGCGACATGAAGACGGATGCCGCCACGCGCGTGACCGTGGCCATCAGGCTGGGGGAGAAGCGTGCGAAGATATACCAGACCGTGCTTATCGTCGTCGGCTGGGGATGTATGCTGGCATATTGTTCCCTGCGTTTTTTCAGCATCTGGCACTATCTCTTCGTGCTGACTCTGCCGCTGTTCGTGCTTCATCTGAGGGGGGTATGGACGCGCGAAGGGCGCGCCCTCGACCCCATGCTTCCGCTGCTGGTGATGAGTTCGTTCCTGTTCTCGCTGCTCGCGGGGATAGGCTTCGTGGCCTTCCTTCTCTAGGGTTTTACGCCGACGTACATGCGGCAGATGCCGAAGGTGAAGGCCTTGTGCCTGACTTCGGCGTAGCCGCAGGACGCCATCGTGGCCATCCATTCTTTCTTTCCGGGGAAATTAAGTACCGATGCCGGGAGGTAGCGGTAGGCTGCCTTGTCGCCTGAGATCTTCCCTCCGATGATGGGAAGGATGCCGGTGAAATAGAGTTTGTAGAACCACCTGATCACTGGGTTGGAGGGGACGGAGAGTTCGAGTATGACGAGTTTCCCGCCTGGCTTGAGCACGCGGAGGATCTCCCGCAAGCCTTTCTCGCGGTGCTCGAAGTTGCGGATGCCGAAGGCTACGGCCGCGCGGTCGAAGCTGGCGTCAGCGAAGCCGAGGTCTTCGCAGTCGCACAGCCCGACGCTGACGCGGTCCTCCAGGCCTTCGGCCGCGAGTTTCTCCCGCATCACAGCGAGCATCCCTTCGGAAATGTCCAGGGCCGTGACGCGGCTGCCAGGCGACATAGCCTTCGCTATCGCGATGCTGAAGTCGCCGGTGCCGCAGGCTATGTCGAGGATTTCCTGTTCCTCCTCCTTGCGGACTATCTCTTTGATGGCGCGCCTGCGCCAGCCGCGGTCTATGCCCAGCGACATAATGTGGTTCAGACGGTCGTAGTCGGCTGCGATACCGTCGAACATCTCCTGTATCTTCTCCTTTTTCGGCATGATGCGCAAAGTTAGCACTTTTTGCTTATCTTTATGGAAAATATGACCTTTCCCATGGACAGAAGAAAAACGTTCGCCCTCCTGGCGGCGGCCTGCGTGCTGCTGCCTTCCTTGCTTGTCGTCTGTTGTACCGGCGTCAGCCGGAAAAACCTTCCCTGCGACATCTATAAGGCAGGGGGTACGCCCTGCGTGACCGCCCACAGCACCACGCGCCTGCTCTACTCCAAATACCGCGGACCGCTCTATCAGGTGAAGCGCGACTCCGACGGCGCGACCCTCGACATCCGTCCGGATGCCTCGGGATATGCCGACGCCGCCGCGCAGGACCGTTTCCTCGATGGCGGACTGGGCTGGATAACGGTCATTTACGACCAGTCCGGGATGGGCAACGACCTGGTCCAGGCTTCGCCCGGGACCTTCCTCGGCCCCGAGACGGGAGGCTTCAACACCCTCCCCATCGCCGACATGGCCCCGGCCCTGCTGAACGGCCACAAGGTCTATGGAGCGTATATAATGCCGGGAATGGGTTTCCGCTGCAACAATGCCCGAGGACTGGCCATAGACGACGAGCCGGAGGGCATCTATTATGTGATCGACGGCGGTCACTTTGACAGCGGATGCTGCTTCGACTACGGCAACTCCTCCACCAACGGCCGCGCCGTCGGTACTGGAACGATGGAGACCACATACTACGGCACTTCCACGGCCTGGGGACGCGGCAACGGCGAAGGGCCCTGGATAATGTCCGACATGGAGGCCGGACTATTCTCCGGATATGACGCCAAACTCAACGACGTCCCCTCCATCACGGACTGGGACTTCGTTTCCGTCTTTGTCAACGGAGGTGGCGGCAACAAGTGGGACCTCAGGGGTGGCGATGCTGCAACTGATTCGCTGATAGTGTTTTACAGCGGACCTCGCCCGCATACTCCGCAGAGCGACGCTTATTTTCCTATGCACAAGAAGGGCGGAATGCTCCTGGGCAATGGCGGAGACAACGGCAACGGCTCGGCCGGCACCTTCTTCGAGGGTGTGATGACCGTGGGATATCCCACTGACGAGACCATCGCGAAGGTACAGGCCGGCATCGCTGCGGCCGCTTACCGCAATTATCCGTTGAGCGTCACGCGCCTGACTTCTTTCGTTCCTGGAAGCAGTTCCGACGTAAGCGTCGTTTTCTCCAACACCACCGGGAAACCGGTCAAGGACCTTTCCGTCACCCTGGACCTTCCTGAGGGCTGGAAGGCCGAGTGCCGGGAAGAGGCGGAGGCCTCGCTCGGCCTTTACGGGAACACAAATTCCGTTTTCTACATCAGCGCCCCTGATGCCCGTTCCGCCGGGTTCATCCGTTTCAACGTCTCCTGGAAAGGCGGCTCCGCATCGCTCACCGAGCGTGTCCGTGCCGTGGAGCCTGTGAAGATCAATGAAGTAGGATTCCCTTCGGCCCTCGGCAGGACTTCTTTCATTGAACTGTACAACGGCGGCGAGAGTGAGGCGGACCTCTCGGGAGTCGATGTCGTGGTGCGGAGGAGCGGCTGGGCGCCGGTCACGTCGCTGACCTTCCCCGCAGGCACCGTTGTACGTCCCGGAGAGTTCGTCACCATCGAGCAGGGCGCTTCCGCGGTGACCGCTCCGGCATCGAGGGGTTCGTCAGAGGTGCATCTGCTGTATGACCTGGCAGTCCTTGACAATGTCGAGATAGGCGGATATCAGTACGGAATAGCCGAAAGGGGTACGCCCGCAGGGGAGTTAACGACCATTTTTATCCCGGTATCGACCGGGCCGTGGCTGGATTTCCCGGAGGGGTCCACCAATCTTCCCGTAACGTCTGCGGCCGGTTTCGTGGCCGGGGAGGCTATGGGCATAGGCCTGGGAGGCAAGTATGAAGTCGTGACCGTGACTGAAGTCGGTACGCCCGCGACCCAGAGCGTACTTTCGGAGGCAGCCGCGGCGGGAGATACCCGTCTGGTGATAGAGGTTACGCGCAATCTCCTTCCCGGTTCGCGCGTCACAGTCGATACCGGAGACCGCGTGGAAGTGGTGACTGTCAAGGAGTTGGTCAGGTCTTCCGACCCTCCGGCACCGCGCCGTTTCGGCCAACCGCAGCAGGTGCACGAGCCCGGAATCATAGAGATTGAAGAGCCCCTGAAGAAGGATCACGCCGTATCTGTGGACGTCTCTTGTCCCGGTACAGGCGTCTCGTTCACCCCTGCGACCCGCTTCGCGCACGTGAGCGGCGAGGCCGTACAGCCGCTGGGCGCGCCATATAAACTGTCCTCGCCCCTCAGGGCGGATGTCAAGGCCTGGGCGCCAGTGGGCCTGCCTTCCGGAATCAGCGCCTTGAGGGATCTCCTGCGCGCCATTGCCGGCCGTCCCGACAACGCCCTGCGTTTCAGCATCGGATACGCCCCTTCCACCAGTGCAGGCTCCATCGCGCTGGTCGATCCTGCCACGGGGGCCGTCCTGGACGCCATAGTGTACGGCTCGCAGCAGAGCAATTCCAGCGCCAACGGCACCATCGCCAGCCCCGAACTCGCCACCCTTGAGGGCGTCCAGGACGGCGGAGGCTGCATTGCCGTGCTGCCGCAGGTCAGGCCTTCGTTCAGGCCGGGAGCCAGTGAGACCCTGCCCCTTTACCGCAGCCTTGTCCGTATCCCTGACGGCAGGGATACGGACAACCTCTGCCGGGACTTCAGTCTCAGCAGCCTCCCGACTCCCGGCATGGCAAATACCGTCGAGGTGGAGTAGGAGGAAGTCAATTCCTTGAGATCAGGGAGCGGGATTCGAGCCAGGCGTCGAATGCCGGCCTGAAGGATTCGGAGACGTGGATGAAAGCGCCTCCTATGCTGATATCACCACCCGGCGTGACCGAGTCGATGCGGTCCAGCGCGACTATGTACGAGCGGTGGACCCGCATGAAACTGTCCGCCGGCAGCAGGTCTTCCAGCGCCTTCATCGTAATATGGGTCAGAAGCGGCTGTCCGTCAGAGAGATATATGCGGACGTAGTCCTTCATTCCCTCGAAATACAGGATGTCTTTCAGGAAGACCTTCTGCAGGCCCGCGTCGGTCTTGATGAAGATGGCGGTGTCTGCGGACGGGGCGTGCGGCTGTGGCTGGGCGGCTGCGGAAGCAGCCTCCATCCCGGCCAGCCGCCGCGCCTTCTCCGCCGCCTCCAGGAACTTCTGGTAACGGACGGGCTTGAGAAGGAAATCGACTGCCGACACCTCATAACTGTCGAATGCGTACTGCTTGAACGCGGTCGTGAAGATGATATGCGTCCCTTCGGGGACCATATGCGAGAGTTCGAGGCCGCTGAGGTCAGGCATCTGTATGTCCATGAAAACCAGGTCCGGCCGTCTGGCGCGTATCTCGGAAAGTGCCTGTACGGGATCGGTGAAGGAAGCCTCCAGCGTCAGGAACGGGGTCCGGGCGATGTAGTTCTCCATCATCCTGACGGCCAGCGGCTCGTCATCCACGACTATGCAGCGGAGGTTCATGACAGGATCCCTTTGAGCCTGACCGTAGCCTTGTAGGTCCGGCCGTCGTTGACGGTGTCGTATTCGAATGCATCCGGATAGAGCAGTTCGAGCCGGCGCTGGAGATTCTCCAGGCCTATGCCGGAGCCTATATGGTCGGTCCCGGTCTTCTCGAACACGGAATTTTCGCAGGTGAAGACGACGTCACTGCCGTCCTCGTGCATGTCAATCCTGACAAAGGAAGGGTAACGTGCATTTACCCCGTGCTTGAAAGCGTTCTCTATCAATGAGATGAACAGAAGCGGAGCCACCTTGGCATCGCCTGCACGGACTGACAGGTCCTTCTCCACCTTCGTCATTTCATTGCATCGCAGCGACATCAGACCGATGTAATTGTCCATGAAGTCGATCTCGCCGGCGAGCGGTACCAGGTCCTTGTCGCTGTCGTAAAGGGCATATCGCAGCAGGTCGCTCAACTGGCCTATGCTCTCCTGGGCCTTGTCGGGGTCGATCTGGGTAAGCGAGGAAATGTTGTTGAGCGTGTTGAACAGGAAATGCGGGTTCAACTGGCTCTTGAGCCAGGTAAGTTCGGCCTCGGCGCTCTTGCGCTTCTCCTCCTCTATCTTGACCCTGAGGTCATTGTTGCGCTTTATCTGCCTCACGCCGACGGCGAGCAGTATGAACACGCATTGAACGACTATGGCGACGAAGGTCACACCTGCGTACAGGGCCCACAAGTCGTTGACGGTGAAGGGCAGCGACTCAAAGATCTGCGCCTGCTCTTCTTCAGACAATGGCTTGGGGAACATCAGCCGGATATTGAGCAGTACGATAAGACCGGCGTTGATGATGTAGAACCATTTCTTCCGTCCGTCCACGAACAGGAACTTGGGGACGATCCACAGATAGTTCACCAGGTATAGGAACAGGACAGGAGCCATGGTCCTCATAGTCTGGAGGAGCACTTTGTAAGCGTTGGCGGAGTTGCCTGCTATAGACCAGCTGAGCGCAGCCGGCATCAATATGACGATGGCCCATACCAGGACCTGCGTCACGTTGAGTATGTTGATATGCCTGTCTTTTCCCATGTGCACAAAGGTAACGATTTCTTTTTACATTCCCGTAGGGAGCGAGGTGGAAGTGCCGGTTCCGCCGAGGGCGCCGCTTCCGCTGAGGGCTTCCGCAGTGCTCTGGGTATTGATCACGTCGTCATTGGTGATGGTCTTGCGGGTCTTCTTGACGCTGAAGCTGCCCTGCTTGCCGAATGTCCAGCTGATGCTGATGGAGGCCTGGCGGATAGGGACGGCGATGGACATGTCGCTGATGAAATCCTTGGTCTCCGAATGGGATTTGATGGCCAGACTGCCTGAGCCGAGCGGGGAGATGGCGGAGAGGCTGACGCTCAGACGGTCGTCGAGGAAGGTCCTGGTCAGGCCTATCGTGCCGAGGCTGATGCCGGTGCTCCAGCCCTGGAGGTCAGGCGTCCTGCTCATAAGGATGGCGTTGGCACTGAAACGGAGGTCCCAGGGCAGGGTCTGCTGGAACCCCAGCAATCCGTTGCCGCTCCAGCCGCTGTTCTGCTGGCCGAGGATGTCGCTCCTGAGGTCGGAGTAGTCCAGGCCTCCGTTCAGGATGATGCGCGTCTTCGCTCCCGCATTGACCATCACGAAGGCGTTCAGGCCTGCGGTGGAGGATTTCACGATGTTGCCGTAAGTCGTGTGGAGGACATTGTCTTCGTAGAAACTGTAGGGAGAAATGCCGTTGCCCGTATGACCGTAGCGTGCTGTAAGGTTCAGCATCAGTTTGGTGGAGAAGTAGTTATAGACGAGGTTGACGTTGTGCGCCTTCTCCACCTCGAGGTCGGGATTGCCGTAGTTGAGGGCGGTCGGGTCGGAGTCGTCGCGGTAGGGATTGAGGTAGGTGATGCCGGGCCGGCTGATGCGCATGTTGTAGGTCAGGCCTATGTTGGAGGTCATTCCGAGATTCA
>Ga0310786_10011063_pt1 | contig 11290 bp, 15 predicted proteins | sample AusTroGonzalo_MG_FD_203881 | JGI IMG/M metagenome (GOLD analysis project Ga0310786, IMG submission 203881) | Bovine rumen microbial communities from tropical cattle in Woodstock, Queensland, Australia - Gonzalo_03 (v2) (version 2) | ecosystem: Host-associated > Mammals > Digestive system >... | reverse complement strand
AATCGTATAAGCATGGAACAAGCGATCTGAGTTCCTGGAATTTGCTGACCTGTTTGTTATTCCAAAAACATATGATCAACAAAGTAGTGTCATGAAATTTTTATTTGTTCTTCTGTTGATTTGTAATGTTTCTTCGGTTCATGCTGGAGATGGTGCTGTAATACCACTCATAACGATCTTTTCTATAGGCCTGATAAGCATTTTCATTATTATTTTGGGGTCGTTGGTAAAAATCGGATTTGTAAAACATTTCACAAGAGTTCGCCAGAAAGATGCCGTTATTGTTGCAATCATGATGAATGTTATTTCTCTTATTATCGGATTACCAATATCGTACATGACGTTAATTATGGTATTGGATTCAAGTTCCTATTTGACTGCTATACTTGGATGCTTGCTGTTATATGTTTTTATGGTATTTTTTAACACCTGGATAGAGGGAGAAATTATTCAGGTAAAGCTTGATCAACCCTTATCAAAAACTTATAAATGGTTATCTATTGCAAACGCTATCAGTGTTGGAATATCCGTGATTTTTGCATGTTGTTTGTTCATTTGTAAATTGGTTTATTGATAAACTCAACCTTTAAATAATAACACTTTGAGCCCTTCGCCAGTGCCTTTTGGTTGCGGCTGATACGGATTATTTAAACATAAAATACAAGGCTATTCCAACCAGCAGAATTACAGAAATCAATATTGAACAAAAGGTGCGGACAATTTCCTTTTCGTCTGGTTTTTTTACTTTTTTTTTAATTTCTTCCCAGTCTTCTTGAGTTAATTTATTGTAAGCTGCACGACGAAACAAATCTATATAATCCCACCCTGACTTCTTTTTCAAATGCTGCCCCCGTTTTCGTTAATGGTAGCACGAGAAACGTTAAAATATGATGAAAATCATTGCCGAAGGCTACGAAGTTGTTAGATCAACCTTCAAATAATAACACTTCTCTCCTTTCGCGAGAGCTTTTTGCTCATAGCGGGTGCTGAGGAACCAATTCGGCTTTTGCGACAGTGATTCAATGTCGCCGGGAGCGGGTATTTTCAGCTGCGCGAGATTTTCCAAAACGCTTTCCATATACTCTCTGTAGTCGGTTGCGACGACCAGCTCTTTGACTTGGTTTTTCCGAAGATTATCGATAAATTCCGCGGACAAAATTCTGCGCTTGTGATGTCTTTTCTTGTGCCACGGATCTGGGAACAGCACGTAGATTCGATCTATCGTATTTTTCTGAAGTTTTTCCAGCACAAGCCGAGCATCTCCTTTGTATATGCGGACGTTTTGCAGATTGTTGTCCCGGATTTCCTTCAGCGTGGCCGCGACTCCGTTTTCGAAAGGCTCACATCCTATAAAACCTATTTTCGGATTTTGCATTGCATTCTGGATCAAGTGCTCGCCGTGCCCGAATCCGATTTCGATGAAAATTTTTTCAAACGGAATATCAAACAGCGTTTTTGGATGAATTTCTTCCTCGGGAATTTCTATTCCGTAAGTTTCATACAGATGCACCAGGTTGTTTTTTTGAGTTTCGCTCAGCCCTCTCGCTCTTTTTCTTCCGAAGGACGGAAGGAATTTCATCTCTTGCATAACATCCTCATAAAAAATTTGTAAACACTATTGGAAAAACACCGACGACATCGTAAATTAATATCGGTTGAATTAAAAGGGTGTTTTATGAAAATCAGCGCAAATGAGCTTAGAATCGGGGCTTTAATCGAGCACAAGGGAAAATTGTGGACTGCCCGCAAGTTGCAGCACGTGAAGCCGGGAAAAGGTGGAGCTTTCGTTCAGGCAGAGCTGAAAGAAATCAAAAACGGGACGAAGTTGAACGAGAGGTTCCGTTCGGATGAGACTCTGGAAAAGGTTTCGTTGAACGAAGAAAAATATCAGTTGTTGTTCCGTGACGGAGATGTTTATACGTTTATGAACAGCAGCACGTTTGAACAGATTCAGGTAAACAAGGATGTCATTGGTGAGCCTGCGCGTTTCTTGCAGGACGATATGGTTGTTACGATTACTTCTTACGAAGGCGAGATAATCGGAGTTATGCTGCCTGATACTGTGGTCATGGAAATTGTTGAAGCGGAGGCGGTTGTTAAAGGACAGACTGCTTCGGCGTCTTATAAATCTGCGATTTTGGAGAACGGTGTGCGTATTTTAGTTCCTCCGCATATTGATACCGGTACCAAAGTTGTGGTAAATACAAACGACGGTACTTACGTAGAGAAAGCGAAGTAATGTCGAAGGCCCAGATGGCGGAATTGGTAGACGCGCTAGGTTCAGGTCCTAGTCCGCGCAAGCGGGTGGAAGTTCGAGTCTTCTTTTGGGCACCATTTTCAAAAAATTCAGGAAGAGTTCAGAGAGGTATCTATGAATCTTTACAAAAATGATCTGCCGGACAATGTGGTTTTCAAGGACAGTATTGCGATCGATACGGAAACTATGGGCTTGGTGACCAAGCGCGACCGATTGTGTTTGGTGCAGATGTGTTCCAAGGACGGCGAAGTCCACATGGTGCAGATCGAAAAAGGGCAACAGCATAAGGCTGTGAATCTCAAGAAGATGCTGGAAGATCCGAAAATTCAGAAGATATTTCATTTCGCAAGGTTTGATATCGAGATACTGAACTATACTTTCGGAATTCGCGTTAACAACATCTATTGTACCAAAATTGCGTCAAAGCTGGTTCGTACATACACGGATAAACATGGTCTGAAAAATCTGGTAAAAGAAATTTTGGGAATAGAGATTTCCAAGCAGGAGCAGTCTTCGGATTGGGGAAGGGATGAACTTTCCGATGAACAGCTGAAATATGCAGCAGGAGATGTTTTGTATCTGCACGCTCTGAAAGAAAAACTGGACTACATGTTGGCGAGAGAGAATCGTAAAGAATTGGCACGCAAATGTTTCGATGCGTTGCAGTTGGTTTCAGATTTGGATTTGCTCGGCGTGTGTCCGGAAGAGCTTTTCGTTCACTAAAAAGCATTTCGATTTTTAGATTTAGATAAGGGAATCTTTAAATGATCGATAAATTAAAACACAAGGTATTGCAGGGAAAAGGGATAACAAAAAACGAAGCCTTGAGGTTGGTCGAAGCTGATCTTGAGGAGTTGTGCACGGCTGCGAACGAAATCCGTCGAAAATTTTGCGGAGATGAATTCGAGATTTGCACCATCGTGAATGCAAAAAGCGGAAGGTGTTCCGAAAATTGCAAATTTTGCGCGCAGTCGGCTCATTATAAGGTTGATGTTGAAAAATATCCGTTAATGGGCAGCGATGAAATCTTATCAGCGGCAAAGCATGATGACGAGGCAGGAGTTCAAAGATTTTCTCCCGTGACTTCTGGGAGAAGATTGACGAAGTCTGAAGTGGAAATCCTGTGTGAAGCCATGAAAGAGATAAAGGCGAACACGAATTTGAAAATCTGCGCGTCTTGCGGGTTGCTGGATTCTGATGACCTGCAAAAATTAAAAGAGGCAGGGCTGTCTAGATATCACAACAATTTGGAAAGCTCCAAAAATTTCTTCAAGACAGTTTGCTCGACTCACACAACGGCGGATAAAATCAAAACAATTGAAGCGGCAAAAGAACAAGGGTTGGAAATTTGTTCAGGCGGAATTATGGGCCTTGGCGAATCGTGGGAAGATCGCATTGATATGGCTTTTATGGTACGTGATTTGGGATCAGTGTCGATTCCCGTAAACATGCTTAGTCCGATCGTTGGAACTCCTTATGAGCACAACAAAGTTTTGGACGTTGACGAAATGAGGCGGATTTGTGCGATCTACCGTTTCATAAATCCTCGTGCATTCATCAGACTGGCGGGAGGTCGCGGATTGCTGAAGGACAATGGGCGCGGCTGTTTGACGTCGGGAGCTAACGCGTTGATTTCAGGAGATATGCTGACCACGGCGGGCATTACCATTGAGCGCGATCTTCAGATGATCAAAGAGCTGGGATATCATGTCTCGAAATAAAGGAATTTTTGTCATAGGGACGGGAACGGATGTCGGGAAGACTTATGTTACTGCTCTCTTAATTAAGCATTTGCGGAGAGAAGGGATCAACGCGAATTATTACAAAGCCGCGGTAAGCGGAAACGTGCGTGTGGATGGAAAACTCGTTCCCGGAGATGCTTTGTTCGTGAAAAATTTCGCAGATTTGGATACAGATTTATCTGAAATGGTGTCATATGTTTACGAAGAGCCATTGTCTCCTCATTTGGCAGCCCGAAAGGAGAAAAATTTCTTGGATACGAGAAAAGTCAAATCCGATTTCGAAAAAGTCTCAAGTAAGTCGGATTTTATCGTAGCAGAAGGCAGCGGCGGGATATTGTGTCCTTTGATTTTCGAGAATGATTCTGAAATTTGGCTGGAATATGTCGTTCGGATATTGAAATTACCAGTAGTTGTTGTCGCTGATGCGGGATTGGGAACGATTAACGCGACAGGGCTGACCGTTTTTTATCTAGGGAATAATGATTTCGAAGTGAAAGGAATTATCTTAAATAATTTTGACGAAAACAATCTTATGCATGTCGACAATAGGCGCGTGATAGAAGAGATAACAAAGGTTCCTGTGATAGCTACGGTAAAAAAATCCTCAAAGATTTTGGAAGGATTTGATTCTCGAATTCTATATGAAAAAGAACGGTAATTTGGAGAAAAAATGAACGATCTGGTTGCAAAAGACCTGAAATATATTTGGCATCCTTGTTCTCAAATGAAGGACTACGAAACACTTCCCCCGATTGTTATTAAGTACGGAAAGGGAGTCTGGCTTTATGATATCCACGAAAAGAAATATATGGATGTCATCAGTTCGTGGTGGTGTAATTTGCTTGGACATTGCAATGAGGAAATAAGTAACGCAATCAAAGAGCAGTTGGATAATCTTGAGCACGTAATTTTTGCGAATTTCTCACACGAGCCCGCGATCAAATTGTGCGAAGAGTTATTGAAAATTCTGCCAAAAGGTTTAGTGAAATTTAATTTTTCTGATAATGGTTCGGCTTCTGTAGAGTGTGCCCTGAAAATGAGTTTGCAATACCAATATCAGATGGGAAATTCGAAAAAAATAAAGTTCATGTGTTTGTCGGAGGGATATCACGGAGAGACAATTGGTGCATTGTCGGTGGGTGGTCTGGATCTCTATTCCAAGATCTATAAACCAATGCTGATGGACGGTATAGTTCGAGTCGATGCTCCTGATTGTTACAGATGTCCTTACGGAAAATGTCGAGATTGTTGCAGCGCCGAGTGTTTCTGCAAGGTCAAACAAGCTTTCGAGGATTTCGCAGATGAAACTTGCGCGATGATTGTCGAGCCGCTGCTTCAGGGAAGTGCCGGAATGAGAATTTATCCGCCTGTTTATTTGAAGAAGCTGCGAGAGATTTGCGATCAATACAATGTAATTTTGATCGCCGACGAAATCGCCACAGGATTTGGCAGAACTGGAAAGATGTTTGCTTGCGATCATTCGGAGATCGGTCCTGACATAATGTGTTTATCAAAAGGGCTGACGGGTGGATATTTACCGATGTCGATTACAGTTACTTCTCAAAAAATTTTTGATGTTTTCTATGACGATTATAACAAGGGGAAGGCGTTCATGCACAGCCATACTTATAGCGGAAATCCTTTGGGATGTGCGGCAGCTTTGGCGGTGCAAAAAGTCCTCAGAGAGCGGAATATTTTGGAAAGTTCTCGCGAAACAGCCACTTACCTACACGAAAAATTGATCGAGGCGTTTGAAAATCACCCGAATGTCGGCGAAATTCGGCACATCGGTCTGATAAACGCAATTGAGCTGGTAAAAGATAAGGAAACGAAGAAACCTTTCGATTCGAAGTTGCGTCTTGGTTATCAAATCTATAAAAAGGCCCTGCAATTGGGATTGATTCTGCGTCCCCTCGGAGATGTGATCTATTTCAATCCGCCGTTGAATATTACGAAAGCTGAAATAGACACGGCAGTGGATCTATGTCGGCGATCAGTAGATATGGTGTTGTAATTTTATCTTAAATACAAAAACTGTGTGGCGTAAAAAGTCAGAGACTGGTTTATAGTTGAGGAGATACTGTCTGCATTTCCTTCTCTAACTGTTTCTGCTGCTGCATTAATTCTTCGTAGGAAAAAGATGGCTGATCTATCGGAGGGAGCGGGGGAGTATTGATTTCGCATCCGCACAACATCAGAAATAAATATTTGAAAATTCTGTTCATTTTTTCGACTTTATTTTGGTTAATAATCTTGTTCTTAATGTTTCGATATTTGCAGGTACGGGCTTTGCAATATAGCATTTTTTGCTGAATTTCAAGGATGGATAGATGTTCTCGTCAGCAACTATCTCTCTGTTGACATACTTATTTGCTTCCGTGATGCAGTTTGCTCGGTAGGTGCGATTAGTGACGGCAGCAATCACTTTCGGATGGAACAGAAATTTGAAAAAAGCATAAACATTGTTTATATGTTTAGCACCTGCAGGAATTGCTACTACGTCTACCCAGAGAGAAGTTCCTTGTTTCGGGTAGAAAAACTTTATGCTATTTCTTCCCGTATCCTTCCGAACTTTTGTAATATCTCCGGATGTTCCCAGCGCAAGAGTCGCATTTTGTGAAGACAAGTCTTCAAATCCGAATTCCGTGAACTTGTATATGTAAGGGCGAATTTTTTTCAGATGATCTGCTGCTCTTTGGATATCCTCCTCATTTGTGGATTCCGGATTCAACCCGAGATAGCATAAAATCATTGGGAACAACTCTCCAGCGGAGTCGTAAACACTGAATCTTACTTTCCTCAATTTTTCAGCATTTTTCGGATCAAGGAATAGTCCCAAGTCATGTTTATCGGCTCCAGGAAATACTTTTTCTATGATTTCAACATCCATACCCATTCCGGAGATTCCATATTGGTAAGGAATGCCATAAAGATTTCCTTTGTCGTAAATATTTAATTTTTCAAGGACTATAGGATTAAATTTTGATAAATCAATTCGTGTATGATCAATTGGCTTATAAACTTTTGCCGTTAACTGTCGGGCGAAATTCGGCCAAGCCGTCGGGAAAACGATATCGTGCTGGCTGCTGCCCGCTAACAATTTCGCTTCAAGGATTTCGTTCGAATCGAAAATATCTACGTGAACTTTTATTCCCGTTAAATGCTCGAACATTTCGACGAATTCATACGGCAAATAATCTATTCCTATGATAATATTCAGCTTCTTTTCGCGGTCAAACGGACCAAAGTTCTCTTTAGCCAATTCTTGATATATGGCAGATCCATAACAATTACGCTCTTCCAAATCGGAAGAGCGAAATATATACAAAAAGCTTAAACTAACAATAAGCAGAAAATATTTTTTCATTCTTTTTCTTTTGTGGACCTTAAGGCTTTCGAATATTCATGAATTCCGTAAGGAATCGTCAAGATATAAACGGCAACCAAAACAGAAAGAGACAACCAAATTCTGGTGGTCAAGCATATGATCAAAAACGCGATTACGGTTAATGCCACCCAGGAGTTTGTGTTGTTTATTTCCACTATCTTCGAAGAAAAAGTTTTGATAGTGCTAACCATCAGGCAACCTGAGAACATCAGAAAAAGCGCAATGCAAAAAGGTCTGACGACAGCAAAACTCTCAGTTTCGAAAAACAAAATCAACGGAAACAGCGCGATAATGGCCCCTGCTGGAGCAGGAATTCCCGTGAAATACTTGCGATTTAAATCCGAGACGTCTTCAGCGCATCTGTGGACGACATTAAATCTCGCTAATCTTAGGGCACAACAGACAGTGTAGAACATGCAAATACCCCATCCGATTTTTCCGATTTGTTGCATCGATGCGAGATATAAAATTACTGAAGGAGCTACTCCAAAACAGACTAAATCTGATAGTGAATCCAGCTCAAGTCCAAAGCTCGAAGATTGATCCAAGAATCGAGCGATCTTTCCATCGAACATGTCCAGTAGGGCGGAAACCAAAATACACAAAACAGCGTATTCCCACTCGTTGCACTGAGCAAATCGAATTGACGACAATCCGAAACACATCGCGGTAATCGTGACCGCATTCGGCAAGAATCTCGCCAGGGTCGAAGTTTTAAGTACATCCGTCTTCGATGATTTCGAATACTCTGACTTTTCGGAGTCAGCATTTTCCAAAACACTCTTCGAATCGATTTCTTTTCTTGAGTGCTCCACTTTATTCGAAGTCTTGGGAATCTTTACTTCATCCAGATCTTTTTTACTTGTTCCTTTGCTTTTTTTCATTTTTCTTCTCCTCTATGTTGTAGTTAGCCAAAATTGTTTCACCCGCGACAGTAATTTGTCCTTCTTCGACCAGAACAGAAACATCCAACGGCAAATAGACGTCTACTCTGCTGCCGAATCGAATAATCCCGACACGCTGACCTCTTTCCAACTTATCGCCCTCTTTAATATCACATCTAATTCGACGCGCTATAAGTCCGGCGATCTGTACAAACACCAGCTTCATTCCGTCATCATTTCGTACGAAAGTAGCTTGTCTTTCGTTGTACTCGTTAGCCTTGTCCAAAGTTACATTAAAAAATCTTCCCGGGGTGTAAATTATTTTCTCTACCGTACCCGCTATAGGAGTTCTGTTTACGTGCACGTTCAGCACGCTCATAAAAATACTGATCTTCCTTCTTTGTCCGGTTAAACCTAACTCGGCAGGAGGTTCTACATCCGCGATTTTCAAAATAATACCATCGGCCGGACTGACTACCACATGACTTTTGCTCGGAGGAATCCTCTCAGGATCTCTGAAAAATAACAGACACGCAAACCCTATAGCAACACCTATCCACCATACAGGCTCACTGACATGTCCGATCACAAACGCAACAAGCCAAATCACAAAAGCGGCACGCCAACCATCTCTGTCGAAATAAGGCAACTTTATTTTCATCAGTACTCCTAACTATCAACTTCGCGATTATATTTCATTTCCCATATGATTTCAATTTGGGAGCGAAATTTGTATGAGTTTTTAACTTTTTCTTAATAATTTGATAAGAAAATGCTCAGGTGGGCGTAGTTATTGTGGGAAGAGGTACATAATGAAGTGGTTTGCCAAAAAGGTATTTGACGGGGGGGGGTAAGCACCTAAAAAATCAAACAGAATTAATATGTTATCCTTTCAATATTTTTCAAAAATTAAAATATTTTATCAAAAAATTAGCTCAGTTTCTTAATCCTCGTGATGAAGAAGAATTATCTCGCGGGGCGATCCTTATTGAATTTGCGATCTGCATGCCGGTGATGATTATTTTACTGTTTTATATTCATGACTTAATAAAAATTAAGAGATATTATTCGCAAACTGAGTTTGTTGCACAGCAAATGGCGAATATGATTCAGAATATTTCGCAAAAACGTAAAGATAAGATGGTGACACTACGAGACATAGGACGCATTAATTTTTTAGCGTGGCTATCCGTTTATCCCGAAGATACAAGATTCTATCAGGGAAGTAGTAATATTTATCATTTCGGACATACCGGGCAAATTATGATTTATTATGTGCAAGCAAATGATGATGGCACAGCATCTTGTCGGTGGAGACTATATATGAGAAACGATACGGTTGGCATGTTTCCAGGCCTTTACTATACAGACAACAAAGGCTCTCCCGTAAGATACAAGACTAATGTGGCTCCGAGTGAAATTTATCCCTCATTAAAAATCGAGCAGAGGCACGACAAAATAATCATAGTCGCAAGTTTATATCGAAAATCCTCGTACACCAAGCCTGACGGAAAGCCTTTATCTAATAAGCAAGCTTTTGATTTGTATTTGCTAGATCCTAAGCATTTGGATGAATCCTCAACCGCTTGGTATTTTTTTCATTCTGTTGTCATATTTTCTCCAAAACCTGGATTATTTGATCCGAATAATCCTCCTGTATATGGTACTTAATTTTTAGAAGTTTGTTTTTTGTACAGGATTCTCTGTTATATAACACGTTTTTTGTCTATTGGGATTTTCTAGCTGAGAAGTAAGTTGCTCAGCAGAACGATTTTGACGAGATCGTATTTTCAAAGATATTTTGTCCCAGAATTCTTGAACGAAGTGACAATCGCTGCAGCATATTTGTCGTCAGTTATTGCTATTCCCAAATATGAAGGGAAATTTTTAAAATTGCATCTGTAAAATCCGTTTTCGCAACTGAAATTTACCGTGTCATAGCAGTGAAACTCCTCAACAATTCCCGTTCGTAAAGCTTTGCCGAGAGATTCTTTTAATGTCCAGAGAGCAGTCAGATCGCAAACGTTTTCCGGGGAGCATTCCGCACTCATTCGTTTTAAAGCAGAGATTCTTTTCGGATTTATTTGTTCGACATCCACTCCGATCGAGTGTTCGCTGACAGAGGCAATTGCAATTCCGTGGGAATGAGAGACAGAAACAAAGAGATCAGAATTTTCTATAAAAGGCGCGCCCGTTTCGTTATTCAGTATGGAGATCGATGGGAACTTCTCAAAACAACCCACTTTACCTGAAGTTAATTTGAGAAAAGCCTTTTTGCAGGCGATTCTTCCCGCGATAAATTCGTGTTGACGTTTACGAGAAATGAATTTTGAATAAATTTCCGCTTCCTTTGAAGAAAGTATTTCAACTTTCGGATTATGCCTTTCATCAAAAGAAACAAACGCCGAAATAACTCCGACGCTTTCTGAAATAGACACAAAATGTTCTAGCAAATCCATGCTCGATACAGGATTAAATCATTGCCAATCCGCCGTTGACGTGAAGCACGTGTCCCGTGACGTAGGACGCTTCTTCACTGGCGAGGAATCCGACTGCTGACGCAACTTCCTGCGGACTTCCTATCCTTCCGACCGGAATTTTCTTCTGCAAAGCTTCTTTCATAGCGTCGGGGATTTTATCTGACATCGGCGATTCAATGAATCCCGGAGCAACACAGTTAACGGTGATATTTCTTGAAGCTAACTCCAAAGCTGCCGATTTGGTTAATCCAAACAGACCTGATTTTGCTGCAGCATAATTTGTCTGTCCGGCATTTCCGACCGCGCCGACAACTGACGAAATATTGATAATTCGTCCCCATCTGTTACGCATCATTTTTTTCGTTGCTGCACGCATCAGTCGGAACGGAGCTTCCAGGTTCACTGTCATTACGTCTTCCCATGCCTCATCCGTCACTCTCATCATTAGATTATCGCGAGTAATTCCTGCATTGTTTACAAGGATATCGATTTTACCAAAAGCATTTTCCACATTGGTGATCAAATCTTGAATGGCTTCG
>Ga0310786_10011061_pt1 | contig 11290 bp, 6 predicted proteins | sample AusTroGonzalo_MG_FD_203881 | JGI IMG/M metagenome (GOLD analysis project Ga0310786, IMG submission 203881) | Bovine rumen microbial communities from tropical cattle in Woodstock, Queensland, Australia - Gonzalo_03 (v2) (version 2) | ecosystem: Host-associated > Mammals > Digestive system >... | reverse complement strand
GGTAACGGCACCGGTCAGGTTCACTTTCTTCTGTGCACCGTAACCGACGACCACCGTCTCGGCGAGAAGCTCGGCATCGTCTTCCAAAACAACTTTGACATTGTCTTTGGCAGCCACCTCAACGGTAACATAGCCGATGCAGGAAACTTCCAGCGTGGCACCGGGACGGACGTTCAGGGTGAAGACACCCTTGGCATCGGTCATGGTACCCGTGCTGGTTCCTTTGAGGATGACACTGGCGCCCGGAACGGGAACGCCCTGAGCATCAACAACAGTTCCGGTGATACGGACCTGCTGCTGATCTGCTACCACCTCATACGAGGAAGCAGCGGCAAATGCGTTGCCACTTCCGAGCAGAAGGAAGGCAGCCGCAAATGCAGCAAGTAAATTTGTCATTTTCATAGAAAAACAACGATTAGTTAATAAATAGGTAGTGTGTGTTAACTAGTAGTTCTAGGTTATAGGTTTTAGACTTAACGCGGAACAAAGATACTGCCTTTAATCAAATTGGGCAAGAAAAAACTTAATATTTTTTAATAATCCCCGCCCTTCTTAATCTTTTTTAGAAAGTTAAAAGGGCGGGGATTACTATTTAATTATATGAGCCTGAGCCTATTTCAACGCTTCGGCCAGGGCTTCCCAATGTTCGGGGGTCATGCTGCCGGGGGTGAAGAGGCAGATGCCGGCGGCTCCGGCTTCGCGGGCGCCCTTGACGGCTGTTCCCATTTCGGCCGGGATGAGACCGCTCTGCTCGGGGTCTTCCAGCTCCACCTTACGCTTCCACTCGCGGCAGATGAACAGGCCGCTGATGACGGGCTTGTCCGGGACGGAGGCCACTTCTTCGGCCGTTACCTCCCCTACCCACTCGGCGGGCTGGAGGTAGAAGTCGTTGTAGTTCATGGGGAAGACCATATCAATGTCCCACTTGTTCCACTCCTGACGCACCATCCAGTAGGCGTGCGACTTGGGGCCGGGGAAGACGTCTGCACTCACTTTCTTGCCGGTGGCGTGAACAGCTTCGCAGATGTCGTTGACCAGGGCGGTTACGTTGTCGCAGCGGAACTGGGCCCATTCGGCCACCTTGGAGGGATCCTCCACGGCCTTGATATCAATGCCGGTGAGTTCCTTGAAGGCGGCTACGCAGTCGTCGCAGTAGCAATAGTCGGCCGGGGCGTATTCCTCGTCCATCACCAGGCCGTACTTGTCCCACAGGCCGCGGGAGAGAATCACGTCCGGGTAGCGGATGTAGTCCAGCTGCACGTAATCCACGTCCGGGATCTGGGCAATGGCCACCATCTGGTCTACCAGCAGCTTGTGAACCTCCGGTTTGCGGGGATCCAGGGCCTTATAATAAGACACGTAGGCGGGATACTCGTCTGCGCTCTGGCCCAGACGGTTGACGGCGTACCACTCATGAGGCTTGTCTGCGCGCAGCATGCAGGGAATCCAGGCATGGTATTCCAGGCCTTCGGCATGGGCACGGGCCGAAGCTTCGGCCACAACGGCGGGGTTGCTGTTTTCCAGGCATACGCCCACCACACCCTGGGACTTCCAGAAGCGCATCTGCTCCTGCAGCTCGTCCATATTGGTTTTCTCGTTGATGCCCTGCCACACATAGATGGGGAAGGCAGCTTTTTGCTGCGTGCAGGCGCACAGAAGCGACACGGCAGCCAGAAGAGTCAAAGTGAATTTACGCATTGGTCAAAAGTTTCAATTACACAAATTTACAAATAATCGGAAGAAAAACCCTATCTTTGTGTATAAACATTGAGACTATGACCCGTAAATCCCTCCTTCTTATTTTTACCCTGAGCCTGCTTGCGCTGGCAGCATCGGCCCAGGAAGAAAACAGTTTTGTACATGAGCAGAGCGACGGCTACGAGTGGCCCACAGACCCCGCCGTGCTGGAAAAGCTGGACGCCTGGCAGGACCTTAAGTTTGGCGTTCTCATGCACTGGGGCCTCTACAGCGTCCCGGGCATCGTGGAATCCTGGAGCATCTGCAACGAAGACTGGATTACCCGTCCGGAAGGTTCCACCTACGAAGGCTACAAACAGTGGTACTGGGGCCTTTCCAAGGAGTTCAACCCCGTGGATTTCAACCCCGAGCAGTGGGCCAAGGTGTTCAAGGATGCCGGCATGAAGTACATGATCTTCACCACCAAACACCACGACGGCTTCTGCCTGTTTGACTCCGAGTACACAGACTTCTCCATTGCCAAGGCCGGTCCCTTCGCGGGCAATCCCAAGGCCGATGCAGCCCGTTACGTCTTTGACGCTTTCCGGGGCGAGGATTTCTGGATTGGAGCCTATTTCTCCAAGCCCGACTGGCACTGCGAGTGGTTCTGGAATCCCTATTACGCCACCCCGCGCCGCGGCATCAACTACAAGATTGAGCAGCACCCCGACTGGTGGCAGAATTATGTAGACTTTACCCAGAATCAGCTGCGGGAGCTCACCGGAGGCCGATACGGCAAGTTGGACATCCTCTGGCTGGACGGCGGCTGGATCACCGGAGACCAGGTGGGTCTGAACGAAGTGCTGGCCGACGCCCGTCGCGTGAGCCCCGGCCTCATCAGCGTAGACCGCACCATCCAGGGTCCCAACGAGAATTACCAGACCCCCGAGCGCAGCATCCCCGACAGGCAGATCGCCCATCCCTGGGAGTCCTGCATCACCCTTTCCAACGACTGGGGCTGGGTACCCAACGCACCTTACAAATCGGCCCGTAGAGTCATTGGCATCCTCTCGGAGATTGTGGCCAAGGGCGGCTGCTTTGTGCTGGGTGTAGGCCCTACCCCCACCGGCATCATCGAAGGCCCCGCCGTTGCTATCCTGGAGGTCATTGGAGATTGGATGGGCCGATGCGGAGAAGCCATCTACAACACCCGTATCACCTCCAACTACAACTGCGGCAAGACCTGGTTCAACGCTTCCAAGGACGGCAAGACCCTCTATGCCATTTACGCCCTGGAAGACGGTGAGGACCTCCCGGCACAGATTACCTGGACCGGCAACCTCCCCAAGGGCGGCAAGGTCACCATCCTCAACAACGGTAAAAAAGTAAAGGCCACCGTCAAGGGTGACCAGGTTACCGTAAAGCTTCCCGCCAAGGGCCTCAAGGCAGAGCCCATTGCGCTGAAGTTTAGTCTGTAGTAAGTTCAGACATTAACTCTTCGGGGGTGAAGAACCGGATTTGACGGTCTTCACCCTCGTATCTTTTACGGAATTTTTGATCGTTGGTTACAATAGCATCACACGCAGTATCCTTTGCCCTGGCATACAATGCATCATCTTCAAAATCTCCAGAGGATTGCCTGCAGGCATACTCTATATCAAAAGAAGCAATATAGTCTTCGTTGATATAGTTGTAAAAGGACAAAACGGACTCTCTGAATGCATGTAAAGCACCTTCACCATATTTTCTAAGAGCGTAAGAAGCATCCACTATGCTCTGAGTCACAATCAATCCCTCCAATTGGCCGGATTGAATACAATCAAATACGAACCGGGAGGCCGGACTGGAAGGACGGGTTCCCAACAAAACGTCCATTAGGACATTGGTATCAATCAACACTTTAGGCTTCATACTTCATCTCATCAATAACCAAGAATAGCCGCCAAACGAGGATCCTCCTCCAACTCCTCCCTGGAGGGCTCCTTCCAATTCTTCACACATTGCAAATTCAGGATTTCCTGAGAAACCTTGTAATCCTTGGGCAGCTTGGGCCACTCAATCTCCGTTTCTTTATCAAGGATATCTACCACATAAGCATTGACAGATGTACCTCTCCTTTTTGCCTCTCTTTTGATCCTTGCAAGAAGATCTTCCGGAATCCGGAAGGCTGTCTGGATACTGGGGCTTTTTCTTTCTGTTACGGCACTCATTTGTATAACATTTTCCGCAAATATATAACACTATTTTTGTATTTGCAAGAAGAGACAAAAAAAGGGCGGCCCGGTGAGGGTCGCCCTTAATGGTTGATAGAGAAGTGTGATTACTTCAGTTCCTTTGCCCAGAACAGAACGGTGCTGTTGTCATCCTTGAAGGATGCCGTGGCCGCCTGGTAGTTGTCCTTATTGTTGTTCCTCTCTGCGTTAGGATAGAGCAAACGCTGGACAATGCTACGGTTCTGCTGTGACTGGGTATCAGCACGGTAAGTAAGTGCAGGATAACCGGTACGGCGAATATCGTTCCAGGACTCATGGGCATTCATCATGCTGAGATGCAGCCATTTCTGGGTCATGATAGCCTCAAGGGGCTTGGAATAGGCACCCCAGACGGCATCGGCATAACTATCGATATCCGCTTCGGAGGGAATATCAGCAGCTTTTGCCTGGTAGTTCTTGCCGGTGCTTCCGATATTGGAGACACTGGTGATATTGCGGTTGTACCATTCGTAAATGGAGGCTTTGACACCCTTCTTGAAGGCAGCCTTGGCATCTCCGGTGGCATAACCCTGCTGATAAGCCTCTGCAAGGAGGAACCAGGTCTCAGCCGGAGTAAGGATGGGGTTGTTCATCGTACTGTTGGCCGTAAAGGTAACAGAGTCGATGGAAGCGTAAGGACGCTCGTCCCAACCCTTCTCAAGATTTCTGGTCTGGGTGGCTTTGTCCTCGGCGATGGAAAGACCGACGAATTTACCGGCAGCATTGGGATGATAGAAGATCTTCAGACGAGGGTCATCCTTACCCGTAATGCGCATGGCATCGATAACGGTCTGGGAAGCCCAACCACTTCTGCGGTCGCTACCACTGAAACCGTCTCTGTACCACTCCCAGAAATTGCCACCTTGTCCGGTCTGAATACCCACAGCGCCAAAGACACCGTTGGTGGTACCATTAGACTCGAAGGTGTCGGCAAGCTTTCTGCCGGCGCACTCCTTGATGGCGGCCTGAGCCTTGGAGGTGAGGCTGCCCTTTGCAGCTACCTGCGTGGCGATACGCAAGCGAAGCGAATTGGCATAGCGGGCCCAGAGGTCGATGTTACCATTGTTGATGAAATCCTGCTTTTCGAGCTTTGCCCTAACCTCGGCGGTTATAGGCATAGAGGTGATTTCGTTATACAGTACACCAAGGCGGTCGATCATCATACCAAAGATGGCTTCGTCACTATCGTATGCAGGACGGGCCGTGGCGAGGTCGCCGGTGATGGCCAGATAACCAGCCTGTTCGTAAGGTGCCGGACCGAAAGCGGTAACTACCTGATCCAACTGGTCAAGGATGAATACTTCGGCCAGGTCAAGGAAAATCTTGTTATCTGCATTGTTATCCTGGCTGGCAACGTCTTGCATCTTGCGGAACTGCACGAGGGTCTCGTAGAAGTTGTTCCAACGGTCGTTGCACCAGCTGTCCTGCAGATAGTAAACGCCACCGGACTCGTTGGTAAAACCTTTCTGCTGGGTGAACTGGGCGATAACGCCCTCCCAGGTATAGAGACGCCAGTAAGTCATGTAGCCAAAACCCTTGTAGGTTACGCTACCCACGTGGAACACACCGGACATAAGTTTGTCACAGGTGACAGTGGTAGTCTTGGACGGATCGTAGAATTTATCGTCAAAATCCTTCTTGGAGCAGGAAACGACGAACATCGATACGAAGACTACACCCAAAAGAAGTGCATATATCTTTTTCATTGTCATTTTCATATTAAATTGTCAGACACGGATTAGAAGTTAGCACGCAGAGAGAAGCCGAACGTACGGGTAGCGTTGGTGGAACCCTCGAGGAAAGCCTGGTTGGTCCAACCGGTAGAGTCGGAAGCCTCAGCATCCCAGATGGGAAGGTTCTTGTAGATGTAGAACGGGTTACGTGCAAAGACGGAAACCTTCAGGCTCTGGCACCAACCCTTGGTGAGTTTCTCGGGAAGGGCATAGGTGAGGGAGAGTTCGCGGCACTTCAGATAAGTGTTCTTGAAGACAGCATGCGAATAGTAGGTAGGATCACCGGTTCCCCAGTTGTAGGTCCAGTTGTACCAGATGTCGGAGGAAATGATCTGGTCGTTGGGGGTGCCGTCTTCCTTGACACCTTCCACAATCATACCGTTGTGCCAGATCTTCTCACCGCCGGGACCGGATACGTCGCTGTGACGGGCAGGAACGCAATAGCCCTTACTGTCGAAGTAGTAAGCCAGACCGCCGTGGGCCTCGTCACGATACTTCATGGAGTCCTCAAGACCACCGCGGCCCATCAGATACTCGTAAGGAGTGTTCACAACGTCACCACCAATCTGGAAGTTGAACAGGGCGTCCAGGGTGAAGCGTTTGTAGCTCAGGGAGAAGGAGAAACCGCCAATGAGGTCGGGCAAAGCGTTACCCACCTTCACGGGACCGTCGGTGAGTTTGGCAAAGCCATCACCGGTGGGATCACCCAGGGTGGAGTAAACGATCACCTGACCCTTATCGTTGGTGAGAGGAGCATAGGCGTAAATGTCGCCCATCTTCTGACCTACGAAGGAGTACAGGTAAGCTGCACCACCATCCAGGTTGCGATGCTCGAGGACATCCAGGCCGTCGGCCAGTTTAACAACCTTGTTGGTGTTCCAGGCAGCGTTGGCACTCAGATTCAATTTCCAGTCACGGGTTTCGATGGGAGTACCATAGATATTGAATTCAATACCCTGGTTGCGGAGTTCACCCACGTTCATCCAAATGGAGGAACCACCGGCGCTCATGGGAGCGGTAGTCTGCAGAATCTGGTCCTTGATGCGCTTGTTGTAGTAGGACAGGTCGAAGCCCAGGCGGTTCTTGAAGAACTTGCCTTCCAGACCCACCTCAAACTCGTAAGTAGTCTCCGGCTTCAAGGATTCGTTGTTCAGTCCGGTATCCACACGGTTGTAAATATAGTCACCAGCAGCACCCTGCTCAATAGCCTGGGTGTATGCCAGGGCGGCAGTATATGCAGAGGGGGCATTACCCACGACACCGTAAGATGCGCGAATCTTTGCGAAATCAATCCAGTTAGGCGTGCTCTTGATGAGCTCGGACAGGACGATGGCGCCGTTCACGGAAGGATACCAATAAGAGTTGTTTCCGTTCTTCAGGGAAGAAACTTTCTCATTACGGATGGTACCTTCGATGTAGGCCCAGTTGTCGTAAGAGAACGAAACAATTCCGAAGAGGGCTTGCTTGAGGAACTCCCGCTTGGTCATGTTGCCATTAGGGGAGTTGTTACTGGCAGCCAGATGGAACCAGTTCTCAACGGAAAGACCGCCGCTGGTAGAAACACTGGAGTTGAGGGTCTGCTCCTTACGTGCAGAGTAACCAATGCTGGCGTCAATGCCCAGTTTGTCGGTGAGATTGCGGTTGAAGTTGAGCATTGCATCACCATAAACCGTGGTGTACGTATTGTTGCTCAAGCTGTAGAAATTGTCGCCGTCATTGCCGAAGGCGCTGGAGTAGCGGGTCTTACGAGAATCTTCAATCTTCTGACCGGTATAGTCAATAGCCAAATTTCCCTTCAGGGTGAGGCCCTTGATGATTTCCCAGCTAGGGGTCACGCTACCGATGAGGCGCTGGTTGTTTTCCAGCTGCGTGCGGCCGAGAATCTGCCACAGATACTCGTCAACCAAGGAACCGAAAGGAAGGTTGTAAGCCCAACCTTCATCGGGATTCTCATGTTGGGTGGAAGTATAGGTACGGTTCATATACCCGGCCTGGGTAACGGCGTGTTCACGAACATACTTCACATCGTCAAAGGCACCGAACATACCGGAGAAGTTGTTGGTGACACGGGAAACACGGTAAGGACGGTTCCTCACACTCTGGTTCATGTAGTTGACGGAGTAGCCAATCTTCAGGACGCCATTGGCGGTGAGGTTCTGGCTTCCGGAGAGCGCGAAGTTGTGCTTGCCGATATGGGAGTTGTACTGGTTGGGCAGGTTGTCGAAGAAGGTGTATGCAAAACGCATATTACCCTTCTCGGTACCGGCGGTAACCGCCAGGTTGTACTGCTGGGTGAGACCGGTACGGAACAAATCGTTCCACGGGTTGGCGTTAATGGCGTTGTACTTGCGGTAAGTACCGTCGAAGTAGTACACTTCACGACCATCGTACTTGGGGCCGAAGTATGTATTTACATTGTGAACACCAAGAACCTTGTTGCCGTTTCTGTCGGTCTGATAGTAGAAACCATCCTCGGTGGTGCCGTTGGTGGCCCAGAGGTTGCTTCTCTGACCGGGACCGAAGGTGGTCTGATACTTGGGCATGTAAGCCACGAAGTCACCCTGGACGGAAGCACCGAATTCTACATGCACGCCGCTGTTGCGCTTACCCTGCTTCATGGTAATGAGCACAACACCGTTAGCACCTTCGGAACCATACAGGGAAGTAGCGGAAGCGCCCTTCAGGATGGTCAGGTTCTCGATATCTTCCACGTTGATATCGGCCAAACCGTTACTCTGGATGCGCTGGGTGTTCCAGTAGTCGCCGTTGTTGGCGTCTCCGTTACGGATGGGAACACCGTCAACCACTACGAGCGGCTGGTTGGAACCGGTGATGGTGGAGATACCACGAACCTGGATAGAGATAGCGCCGGTGGCGCCGCCGGGAGCCGTGTTGATACGCACACCGGAGGCCTTACCGTAGAGGGCGGAACCCAGGGAAGGGGCCACGGTGGCGTTCAGGCTTTCGGCCGATACGGAAGAAACTGCATAACCCACTTTCCTCTCGTCCTTGCGGATACCGAGGGCGGTTACCACAGTACCTTCCAGTAATTCGGCGTCTTCTTCCAGAACGAAGTTAACGACACCGCCATTCCAAGTGATGGTCTGGCCGGCATAACCGATGCAGGACACCTCCAGCTTGTCGCCCTGATAGACGCCCGGGAGGGTGAAGGAACCATCCAGATCGGTGACAGCACCGTTGTGGGTTCCGGCTACCTGCACAGCTGCTCCGATGATGGCTTCACCGGTAGCATCTTTCACAGTACCTTTGACTGTACTCTGAGCAAAGGCGGTAAAGCCCATTGCTACAAAAGCCAGCGTCATGGCTACTCTTAAAAAGAGATTTTTCATGTGCGTTTGGTTTTAAGTTAATAATAATATTGGTTAGGATTTAGTGTGCCAGATACACGGATTTTGATAAAAATTAGGCGTAAGTTTTTAAAATTATTTAGTTAGTGGCTTATGTATATCGGCAAATATAGAAAAATTAAATAAAACACACAAATATTTATTAAGAAATTATCTGTTCGCTACCAAAAAAGAATAATTATTTCCTCTTTTTGCTATTTGAAATATTCTAAAATTGTCCGGATTTCTCCAAAAATGCTAACAAATCGCACTATTTGAGCCCTTTTAAAATATATTTTAAATAATTTTTGGCGCTTTGATATAAAGCTAGTATATTTGTCCGCATTTTTAATGATTACTATGCAAGTTTTGCTCCCCGAGAACTAAACCTAACCAATTACCTATCTTATTTTTAACCCAAAAACCAAAACACATGAAGAATCTCTTTTTAAGAGTGACCATGACCCTTGCTTTGCTTGCCGTTGGCTTCTCAGCCTTTGCACAGAGCACGGTTACTGGTACTGTGAAAGATGCTACCGGTGAGCCTGTCATCGGTGCAGCCGTTCAGGTGCAAGGGACCCAGAATGGTGCCATCGTCGATGTAGACGGCACCTTTACCCTCCCCGGTGTCAACCGTGGTGCGGTTCTGGTATTCTCCTGCATCGGTTACGCTAACCAGGAAATCACCTGGAACAGCGGTCCCGTCAATGTGATTCTCCAGGAAGACACCGAAATGCTGGAAGGCACGGTGGTCACCGCCCTGGGTATCAAGCGCGCCGCCAAGGCCCTCGGTTACGCCATGACCGAGATCAAGGCCGAGGAACTCAACGGTAACCTCATCAACCCCGTCTCTGCCCTGCAGGGTAAGGTGGCCGGTGTGGAAATCAACGGTTCCGACGGTGGTATGTTCGGTCGTAACAAGATCCTCATCCGTGGTGCTTCCACCCTGGGTAAGAACAACCAGCCCATCTTTGTGGTGGACGGCATTATCCTGGACAACGATGTGGTTGACCCTTCCGCCGACTGGGATTCCGACAACCTGGACTATGGTAACCAGCTCAAGAACCTGAACCCGGACGACTTTGAGTCTGTGTCCGTGCTGAAAGGTGCTGCCGCTACCGCCCTGTACGGTTCCCGCGGTCTGAACGGTGCCATCATCATCACCACCAAGAACGGTCGCGGCAGCCGCGGCCTGGGCCTCTCTTTCACCCAGACCATCGGCTTTGACAAGGTAACCTCCGGCCCCCGTTTCCAGAACGTCTTCTCCGAGGGTTATTTCAACGGCTACGGCCAGTATTTTGGCGCCGAGTCCCGCTACGACATCCATCGCCAGAACGTCTGGGCCGAAAGTGATCCCGAAGCCATCTCCCTGCTGCAGATCTATCGTGACATTTCCGGTTTCGGTTACTCCTTCGGTTCCCGCTTCGACGCTATTGACAAGATGGAGTGGGTAGACGGCAAGATCTACGACTTCAAACCCAAGGAGAACAACTTTGTAGATGCCTTTGACACCGGCTTCAACACCAACACGAATATCACCCTCTCCGGCGGCAACGAGAAGAGCTCCATCTATGCTTCCCTCTCCGAGAAGTACAGCACCGGCACCCTTCCCAACAACAGCTTCAACCGCTTCAACGCCCTCCTCAAGGCTACGCACAAGCTTAACAACGCCATCGAGGTGGAAGGTTCCGTAACCTTTACCAACTCCACCGCCCGCAACGCCCAGCCCAACATTGGCCAGTACTTCATCGGTGAAGGTGAATTTGACCGCACCTACGATGCCAAGTACTTCCGCGACAAGTACAAAGGCGAGCACGGTGGCCTGGCCCAGGCCGCCTATGGCGACGAATGGGGCAACATCCCCGGCCGCAGCGTATGGTGGAGCATCTGGGAGAACAACACCACCCAGAAGGAAACCGTAGTACGTCCCAACCTGAAGGTCACCGTCCAGTTCACCCCTTGGCTCAAGTGGGTCACCGACGGCTCCTTCAACTACTACTATACCCGTCAGGAGACCAAGCGCCCGGATCCCGGTTATGCCAACTCCGGCAACAGCGGCTACTACGCTCTCTCCAACAGCACCCAGGAGCAGACCAACCTGAACACCAACTTCATCTTTGACTACAAGATCAACGAAGACTGGCAGATTGGCGGTTTCCTCCGCGGTGAATACTACAACAACTACAGAGAGGCTACGGCTGCCTGGACCGACGGCGGTCTGGTGGTTCCCAACCGTTACTTCCTGGACAACTCCAAGAACCCCATCAAGGGTAGCGGCTCC
>Ga0310786_10011060_pt1 | contig 11290 bp, 20 predicted proteins | sample AusTroGonzalo_MG_FD_203881 | JGI IMG/M metagenome (GOLD analysis project Ga0310786, IMG submission 203881) | Bovine rumen microbial communities from tropical cattle in Woodstock, Queensland, Australia - Gonzalo_03 (v2) (version 2) | ecosystem: Host-associated > Mammals > Digestive system >... | reverse complement strand
AGGCCGAACGCCTTCTCAGGGTTCTTGATTTCAGCGCCATTCTGCTTCAAGATCTCAAGAGCTTCACCAAGCAAATGCTGCTTGAGTCCGTTCTTTCTCATAGCACGGAATGCTTCGCAAAGATTACCACGGGCAGGAGTAGGAGAGGAGTAATGCTCAGCGACAAGTGCCTTTACGATGTAATCATTGTAAGACGGAAGAATATTATCATTAAACAGAGCATTGACAGCGTCATCTTCGCCATCGAGATGAAGTGTGTTATCAGTGCCATAAATGCTCAATCCATCACCATTAGAAAATACGCCGGTCTCTTCAGTTGCGACAAAGTCAAATTCTGAAATAAGACCACTCATGCAATCATCAAGGGAATTGCCATCTTTAAAAATGATAGTCATCTTCATATTAAAACCTCTTTCTATTGTTATTTATACTTCATTCCCGAAAGAGTGATAGAAAGTTTTTTCAGCTCATTGTCTTCAGCGGCTTTCAGCTTCTCTTTACTTTCTAGCATTTGATTGATGAGATCAACGACATTCTTGATTTCCTTCTTGAACTCTTCTTCAGTAAGAGTCTTCTCGAAGTTTACTCGGTAAATATGTCCCAAGAAGTTCAACACCAAAGAGTCAAGCATGTACTCTAATTCAATGCCTGTCGGCACCATATCTTTCGTAGCGATACGGCAAGACTTAACAGCAGCAGGACTGCCGTGGCCTGGAAGATTCACAATGGAATATTCTTTATGAATGTTTTCTTTGATGACCCCTAAGATGACAGCACGATTCTTATCAGCCTCATGCTTCAAATCAAAAACATCAGAAGAGCCTTCAATGAAAAGAATTCTAAACGGACTTGCTGCAATGTACTTTATAAGATCTGCCTCAAGTTCATTCCGTCCGAAATTATTGTAAAGATCATTGGCAGTAAGTCGTCTTGAATCAGTTCCATCTGAAACGATCAGTCCGTTTCCGTTAAGACTTTGACCGTTAGCGACAAGTTGAGATTTGTTATCCAAGACCCATCCTTCCATTCCATTGTCTGTCATTACTCGTCTCCTTCATACATAGCACAAGACAAGTTGTCAATGCTGCATTCAGTAAGTCCAATTTCATTTATTCTTTCAACATCTGCTCTCATCTTGTCTAGATCTTCCTGGCTGACATTAAAGTACTCGCTTGTACTTGTGTTAGAAGTGACAGGAGGCATAGTCTTACAATGTAACGAAAGGTTGTAAGAAATGCAAGTCTTTTCAGGCTGCTGCGGGACAGAAGTAATTTCATCACCACAGCTAATCAAAAGACAAAGCGCAAGAGTCATAAACAGTGTTTTCATTTTTCAAAATCTCCTCTTTCTAATTTCATGGTTGCCCAGTCACCTACTATATATCCCAGCAAGGCACCGCCGAAAATAAGTCCGAAGATCGTTCCTAATGCACTGTAAGGTAAAGTCCAGTAAACGGCATTTCCTGTAATTATCAGTGCATTACAAGCAATCGTTAAGATAATCTTTCTTGTTTCAGGTTTCATTCTATTTCCTCCTTAACGCGAATGATCCATTCGCCTACACAGGTGTTAAGATCTCCGTCTTCATCTTCAACGAGTTTGCCGCTGCATTGAATTAAGACATGCTTTGTTGGAATTGTCATGATTTCTTCATCAGACTCAAAACTGACATTAAGCGTTTCTTCATACTCTTCATTTGAAAATTCCTGAAACTTTCCATTTAATGTCGCTGTCTCGACATATTCTGTCTTGGTAGTTCTAATCGTGTCATGAATGAAACGATCTTCATAACGAATGACGGTGTTCGTGTCATGAACGACTAGCGGCATTCTCTTTTCAAATTCTTGCTTTGTAAGATAATGATCCGCCAGATTGTCTACCTGATTCTTGGTCAGTGTAAGAGAGATGAAAAGAACGACGACCAGCGCTAATGTGATTTTCTCTATCATAATTACTCCTTGCAGTTTTCTTTAATGCAGAAATCAACAATACTTTCTGCTGTATTTTCTCGTGTACATTTCTTAATGCATTCCGCGAAGTCCATTTGTGTGTCATCAATTACATGTGTAGGCTCTTCTTTAATAACGACAACTGTATCAACTGTTTTAGGTGCAGGCGTTCGCCTTGGCGCCGGCTTAGGAGCTTCTTGCTGTCTCTTTTTTGCAGCGAGCTGTCTTTTCTGTGCCTTAAGTACTTGTGTAAGATTCCATGCCCTCGCTTCATTATACATGCAGTAGTTAGGATCAGTTGTGCACATAGAAATCAGAAATTCAGCATCACACTTTTCCGGTCTTGCCTGACAGAACTCTTTATAGATTCCTGGAGACTGTATGCGGCATTGGTCGCCTTTAGATTCACAAGCCATAATGAATATCTTCGGGACAGCTACGGCTGCTAAGATGCCCATTTGGGCAATCACGAAAATAAGTTCATTTAAAGTAAATCCTTTCTTCATGTTTATTTCCTTTTGTAAAGTAAAAGTAAGAGACCAAGAATAGAAGCAATGATAAATGTTACAAAAACACACTGTTCCATCTTATGTTGGACATAAAGATCTTCTTCAGTCCAGATCGGTTTCTGCACCATCTCACAGTGCTGTTCATCATGCGATGATGTAAGAGCTTTTGTTCGGTTTATTGGATGGTAATTTGACTGTGGGTTTACTGGAGAAAGTCGCCACTCAAGTGAAGCCGGGTCCATGTTTACTCCTTACTGCACTTTTCCTTAATGCAGAACTCAATGAAAGATGATGTTGTATTTTCCGAAACGCATTGCTTGATGCATGTTTCAAAATCCGTTTCTTCAGGAACTGGTTCTTCAGTCTCTTCAACTTCCTGAATGTGTTCAATCGTCTTTACCTGAGGCTTGTTTTCCACAAGAACGATCGGTTCGGACTTGTCAAGAAAGCGATAAGGAAGTTCCTTATAGACCAACGGTGCTGGAATATTCGGATGTGCGATCTTATTAGTATGCGATGACTTACAGCCACACGGTACGAAAGCAAACGCTGAAGAAACAGCGAAGAGAAGTAAGATTGAGAGAGTTTTCATTTTCAGCTCCAGTTGATATAAAGAAAGGCGGGCAAAACTGCCCGCCTTAGGAGGTTAAGCAAATTGATTTACTTATTGGAAAGTCTGTCGGTCAAGTTCATGAGCATGTTCAGACCAACAGCGTCCATAGCGTTAGCTCCACCATTCTTTCCTTCGCCGTTGCCAGTCATCATGATTTCTGGAACAAGCGGATGCGAGGACTTAGCAAGTGCTTCAGCAACGCCGACCTTAGTCTTGTAATCCCATTCGGCTCTTTCCTGCGGAGTCAAACCTGCAGATACCAATGCGCGGTTAGCAGCAGCCTTTGCTTCAGATTCTGCCTTGATCTTCTTAGCAACTTCATTTGCCTTCTTTGCTTCGTATTGTGCAACTTCAAATTCCTTCTGAGCCTTTAGCACTGCAACTTCCTTGTCCTTTTCAGCGATGGTAGTTGCCTTGATCTTCTCAACCAACTGTTGTGCCTGTTCACGAGCGACATCAGCCTTTCCTTTTTCACGAGCGGTAATTGCTTCCTGCTTAGCAGCTTCTGCTTCAGTAGCCTTAGACACTCTTTCCATTTCTCGGCTCTTCACAACGTCCAACTGTTTCTGAGCAGTCGGGTCAAGCTGAACCTTCTGAATGACGCACTGGGAGATATTGATACCTGCCTTGGTCAAAGCGGACGGCTTAAGAATGATACGGCGGCCGAGAGAGTCAAGTTTGAGCTTGGTAATTGTGTATTCTTGATATTCTGCCTTCTTAATCACCTTACCTGCGGAATCAACTTCATCGGTACCAGTCGGTTCCTTAATGACGTTGGTCTGTGTAAGATATTCACCTTCTACCACCTGGTCATTGAACATTCGGTTCATTTCAGCGAACTTAGTGACCTTAGCCTCTTCTGCGGTGTAAAGTGGCGCAGTCTTTCGGACAGCTGATAGGACTTCATTTCGGACGAGGTTGTGCTTAATGTTCTTTGAAGAACCGTAAACTCGATGCAAGGCAATCAACTTTTCGCAATCAGTCGGAATTTCGTACAAGACGTATCCCGCCATCTTTGCGCCTGCATTTCGAGAAAGCGTTACATCAACATCATCTTCGTCAGTGTCATCGCCTTCCCAGCCTTCGCCCTTGACCTTTTCAGTTGAGGAGTTGAAGTAGAAAGACTTAGCACGGTCATACGGATAAACGGAAGCGAACGCCTTGAAATAGAAGCCCGGCTCAGAAACGCAAGACATCGTTCCGAGCGGTGACTGAGTGACAAGAATCTGCGTGGATTCGTTGTACCCAACCAATGATTTCCAGCCAACGACGAGAGCGACGACGATAGCTACGAGAATTACCAGAGAGATTTGACCTTTAGTCATTTAACTTCCTTTGTTTGAGGTTTGTGTTTTTTAGTTGAATTATATTGACGTAGAAAAATTAAAAAAATTTAACTGGACCGTCAATAGATTTTTCCAGTTTTTTGAAAAAATTTTCCGTTACTTAAGCAAGGACAAAGCGCCTAGCGCTGCATTGATTACAGACGTATTTTTGACAGGCAATGCAAGAAGCTTGAGAGTTTCTGACTTAATCAAAGTAACGACATCGTCAAACTGTTTCAGCTTTGCGCCGCTTTTCTTAGCATTGACGATGATGTTCACATAAAAGTTAAGATCAGCAAGCTTAGGAGAGCCTGGGCCTTTCATTCCGCCAGCGAACTTGTCAAGCAAGAAGCAAACTTCAGGATGTCTCTTCTTGTAAGAATGCGCAAAAAGACGATGCGCGATGTAATGTTCCTTAGGAGTAAGCAAGACCTTGTTTTCAGCAGTGTCGGTTCCGCCCATAGATCTCAAATGAATGTGATGAACTGTGTACTTAGGGGAGTTAGGCTTGCGAGACTCATCTTTCTGACGAATCTTACAGAAGTTCTTGTACATTTTTCCGTACTGCATTGTTATTTCCTCGGGAGTTGTTTTGCCTTTTCTTTCTTAAGAGCTGCCAGCGCAGAATCCTTTGCGTTCAATGCAGAAGTTCCTCGCAACATGCAAGCAGTGTATTTTGCGTCGCAAGTAAGCCAGAGATCTTCGTAGTTCTTCATGCGCTCGAAGACAAGATTATGTACTTTCTCAACATCTTCTTTGTATTTTTCAACCGCAAGTTCAACCGCCTGCTTTTTCTCTTTTTCTGCGTCATTTAAGATGCAGATAGCGCCCACCGCAAATCCGATGACGAATGCGATGAAAATGATAAGATTTTGCTGGTTCATAAGTTGGCTCCTTTGGAAGGATTTAAGTTAAAGATTGTCTTGGATGATTTTGTCTGAAACTTCTTCAAGTTTCGTTTCTGCTTCCGCAGCAAGAAGCGTTTCATGAGTGACCACCTTATCAGATTCTCGACGGTCAATGTCCACGACGGCTCGGCGAAGTGCCTCAAGCGGAAAATTCGCTATCATTTCTCCAAGTGGGGTGGGCGATCTTGTTTGATTCGTTTCCATTTGATTTCCATTGTTTTGTTTACGTAGTAAATATAACAAAAAACGGGGTTGGTGGCAACCCCGTCAAGTAGAAAAACTTTAAAATGTTTCCTAGTTATGTGAGACAATCCATTCTTTGTCCGCATACGCCAAAAAATCCATTGGAGATATGCGATTTGAGAATCCATCGGAAAGTTTTACATATCCTTTATCATCAGAAACGTCAATTCCGGCAATTTTAAGACTTGAAAGTGATGATAACTTATAGTCTACATTGTTGATTGAAATGTAAACATCCTCAAAGAGGGTATTTTCGTCAATGTATCTTGTCCGGAGCGAAACTCCAGTGAGATATCCGATTTTCTTATGAACAGTAACCTGTCCAGTGATCTTATCTGTTTCTGAATATTCAAATTTTACGCTTTTCATTTCTATTCTCCTAATATCCTGCGGTATTCCTTATACCTATTATCAACGGACTTAATATATTTATCCGTTTCAGAAGGAATAGCAAGATTTGCTTTGAATTTCGCTGCAGCACCAGGACCACCGTTGTAGGCAGCAGAGGCTACAGAAAAGTCATTATAGCGAGTCGTCAAGCGATGAATGAAAGCACAACCGACTTTTATGTTCTTTCGCATATCATATACATCATTTTCTTTGTAGTCAAGACCATATTTCTTTGAAATAGAAACGAAAGTCTTTGGCATAATCTGCATGACGCCTTGAGCGCCTGCAGAAGAAGTGACTTTATGACTAAAGCGGCTTTCAGAATGAACTACCGCAAGAACATAGCTATAAGGAAGCGAAAATTCAGAGCATTCATCATAAAGCAAAGAAGCCATCTCAAAAGCTTCTGCTTCCGAGTAAGACTTCCTTACATTTCTGATTATTTCAACTGCCTTAATGATCTTGACTGATCTTTCAGGCAAAGTATCAGCAGAACGGTAGACAGTGTCATGCTGAATTTCAACAAGAGTTGAGCATCTCTCAGGAAGTTTGATGTATCCTTCAAGATCAGAACCCTGAAGAGGTTCCGGATTTACATGAAGAGCAAATCCGAGAACCGCGATGATTGAAAGAATAATGAGAGCACGGATTATGTAGGTTCCAACAGGCATTACTCTTCAGTCTCCTTTGTTTCTGGCTTCAAGGAACGGTAGATTGCCATTCTTGCTTTCTGTGGGAACAGACGGTACTTTGCAGCTGGGCTGTCAAAGTTTGCGTTTGTGTAAGCAGTGATGCAAGCCATGATTGCAGTTTCAGAAAGGTTAGTTCCCTTTGCTTTCTTAACTGCTGCCTGATACATATCCTTTCTTTCTGTATTGGTGTTCATGATTTCAATAGCTGTGTTAGCAGTTTCTACTATCAATGACAAGAATCCAGCAAGGAGACTTTCTGCATAGTGCTTTACATCTGGCAATTCTTCAGGAATTGTGTCTAATAAAGTGTTGAAATCAGACATGCTTTCATTCAACTCTTCAATATTGCCGTCCCACTTTGCGTAGACAGCGCATTCAAAGGTCTTCCAGATGTTCTTTTCAGTCAAGTTGTGGAATACTTTCTGGAGTTCCAAGAATTCCTTTCCTTTCAACTTAACTTTAAAGCCGTTCTGGAATGTTACTACCACGCCTTCCTTGTCCTTAGGCAAATTTGTTGCATAAGGAATGACATCTTCAAAGTTTTTGAACTCAAGCACTTCTGCATGACGGATTCCCATCTTTTCTGCACACAACTTGATGTCGGCAAGAAGAAGTTCATCACCAGTAAGGTTGGAAATCACAGAAAGAAGCACCAATTCTTCCTTTTCGTAAGAAATTGGGTGAACATCTTCCTTGCAGAGGATTTCTACGCAGTAAGTGAATGACTGAAGCATGATTCTTGTGTCTACATGCTCATCAAACCACTTCTGAGCCCATTTTGCTTGGTCAGAGTCAAAAGATCCGCCGGTCTTTACACGCCAACGGTGAGCGTACTTATCCCAGAAGATAATTCCCAAAGAACCGTCAAGTTTGTCCATCACACGGAAAGGCAAAGAGAAGTCAGGAACGAATCCATGTTCCACTGACTTAGTGTAGATGTCAGTGTGCTTACCTTCGCCGTCCACAAGTTCCTGATAGTTGAAGAACTTGAAGAAAGGACGAGCCACAATGTCGCCAGTAGCCTTGTCAAAGACAATTCCGCGAGCGTTAAGAGTCACATCGTCCCAATCTCTTGAGATTACAGTTGGTTCGTTGTACTTAAACCCAATGAAATTCTCATCTTCGCAAGAGAACACACGGTTCTGCTCCAATGCTTTCATAAAGTCTTGTAATTTTGGTAAGTATTGCATTTTAGTTCCTTTATTTCATACTTCTCTGATATGGTTTTCGGTTAAGGAGTTCCATCGGATACTTTCCGTCGCCGAGTTCCCAAGAATTTCCTTCATGAGTCAATTCAGGATCATCGATGAAAAGTGTTTCGTCATCAGCAATGTCTTCAGGGAGTTTATTCTCCAAAACAGTCACTTGCTGTTTCTTTGTACGACGCATGATACGATTGTATCTTCTTTTCCACTTTCCAGATGTCTTGTCTCCGGTGCAGCAAACAGTTTCCATGTAGTTTTCACCGTAAACAGGTTTTCTTCTTGAACGACTCATAATGTTTCCTTAATTCTTCTGTTCCTTTATTGCCTTTTCAAGCAGAGACTTTACGAAATTTGCAAGAGGGACGCCGTTCTCTTTTGCCTTAGAAGCAAGCGACTCAAGGATTTCGTCTTCAAGTTCAACATTGATAAGTTCCTCAGTTACGGAGCAAAGATCATCGGCGTTAGCCAAGTCATATCTTGCTTCCCAACAGACGTTATTCTGTGTACCGAGAGAGCACTGAGAAGTCTTCTCAAACGAATGCGTATGTCCATGCACAAGAACAAGTTCTGGAGTAGGAGTTACGCCGCGGACAGGAAGTTCAATGAAGTCACGGTGCTGACAGATGTAATGTCTGCCATGATATTCAAATTCCACACGGTCAAGCCAAGTGAGTTCCGGAGCGACTTTCATCAGCTTTTCATCGTGGTTTCCCGCAACGTAAGCGATAATGTTTCCATTAAGAGCTTTTCGTGCCGCAAGGAATCTGTCACGAAGTTCATTAAACGGAGTTCCCATGAACCAGTCACCAAGCATGATAACTTGGTCATTCTTGCCCACAGTCGCATTCCATCGAGTGACGATGTCGTGATTCATCTCCTCAATAGTCGCATACTTGCGAGGAGCGTCAAAGTGGTCAGGATACGAAGTACACAATTTCTTGTGATTGAAATGCGTATCTGACACAATCCAGAGTTTCTTCTGGTCATCTACGTTAATTTTCATTTTTGATAACCTTCTTTATGATTGCATAAGCCTTTAGACTTACAAGTCCTTCATAAGCAAATTCAGAAAGTTCAACTATGCTCTTCAATGCAAGAGCCTCAAAGGCAAATGCGAAGATCGCACCAATCGTCGGCGCAGCAATGAACTGAACTATGATGTGGAGAATAAATCCGAAGATCACAAGCATAGAAAAGTAAGTAATTGCATCAAGATTTCGGAAAAACTTGGCTGCTTGCTCGTCCGTTACTGTCCGGGCGGTTTCTATTTCCTGAACTCGCTTTTTAATGTCCATTTGCTTATGCCAATTCTTTCTTTAAGTTTTCAATTTCAGCGTCCGAGGTAGACGCAAAGACCTTTATTTCGCCTTCAACATCTGTGAAGCGCAGTTTCATCTTTTCCAGAGTCTCTTCAGGAACATTATGAACATTCTGGAAGGAATTTTCCATACGGAAGACAATGACTTTTGCGTTTTTCGCTTCAGCCATCGCAAAGTAGTTCTTGAGTTCAGACTCACGGGTGAATGTATTAGAGACAACTGTCACTTTTCGTTGGTCAAGACTTTTTGCGGTCTTCTCTTCACAGATTCTGTGTGCAACGAACACCAATTCCGGCTTCCAGACATACTTGCCGCTTCTCATGAAGAAAGAATCGGACTCGTAGTGTGCGGAATCTGGAATTGCTTGGACAATTTTCTCCGCGAAAGTGGACTTCCCAGAACCTGGGATCCCACGGACAATGATTAGAATGTGTTGCTTTTCCATAACAGTTAAAATTTAACAAATTATTTCTTCTTTGTAAATGGGTAACAAGTCAAATTCTGATTATTCTTTCCATTAGTCGGAAGAACGGTTTTCCAAGGGTTCTTATTTAGTGCAGTCTTAGTCTGCTGTATCAAATTTCTGTAACTTGCTGTACTTGCCGGATTCTGAATAGGCACGACACTAATAACTGGTGCAGAAAAAAGACTTGGGTAGGCTCGTCTGACAAGCGGAAGTGCGATTGACTCGAATGTAGAAAGATCATCTTTAGGAAATCCCGGGGTAATTCCGTAAAGTTTCTCAATCAGCTGAGTCAGAAGCATGTAAAGACGCGGCATATATTGAAGATTTTCCGTCTTGCTAAACCACGACTTATTCCAAGGGTACTTCGGATCTTTACGAATGTCATCATCATAAGAACCATTGTGTCCAGGTTCATTTTTAGAGGCCGCAGAGCCTCTTTTAATCTTCTTTTCCCATTCGGCAATAGATTTTATATGATAATGCAACAAGAAGATTCTGCACCCGTTATCATCTTTATCTGGTAATTTCTGCAATCCGTAAGTTGTCTTGGAGACGCCTGACCCGACTACATCAGACATTCTGATTCCATTTATCCACGGAACATGACCGATCTCTGGTCCTTCCTTGCAGAAGTCATATTCAAATCCGGGCTGCCAACGAATGAAAGCCTTTCCCTGAGAAGACAACTGCTTTACAGCGTAGATTGACGAAAATGGAAGTAAGCAGGAACGATTATCTCTAGGCACTGAAGAAACCATCAAGATTTCTGGCATTAATGCACAGTCAAGACAATGGAACTGATGACGCATGATGTTCTCAGTGTCTTCAGGAGAAATGTCTTCAATCTTATTTGTCTCAACAGGCTTGGTTACAAGTAGATACTCGTCATCATCAAGGAATGTGACAAGTTCATCTTGCTCGAACTTAATGTCTGTCTTCTGGTTTAGAATGTCAGAGAAAAGATGCCACTGGTCAGGCCAACCTTTGATTAAGTGGTACTCGACTTGCTCATGTTCATCGCATACTTGCTTGATGTCTACTTCTGACTCGTTGTCAAGTATGACTATTCTATTAAAATGCAAAAGGTGATATGACAACCAAATGTCAAAATCACCCAAGCTATATGTCTTTGTCAAACAGATTAATGTATTCATACTTTAAGCTTTGAAGGCAAAAAGACCTACAATGAACGGAGGCGCTGAATTGATGAACTCGGAAAGAGTAAGAGTCTCAATCTGGATCTTTACTTGCTGTTGAAGAATTTCGCCGTTCTTTTCTTCCTTATCCATCGCCTTGCTAAGTGCCTTCCGCCAATTCTCCTCACGAGTGGCCTTTACTGCTGCTGCCTTCGCCGGTTCGTCAGGAAACGGATCGTTCATAGCCTGAGCAACCTTGACGAACTCAGGATCGTTGTTACGGTCATAAATTTCAGACTTTACTTTTCCATAAGCGCCAGCAAGTGCTTGGAAGTTGTTGAAAATGAATTGTGAATAGCGAGGATTTTCACCCGGCTTTGTCATCAATGAATTAAAGTACTCGAATGCGGCTTTGATTTGGAACTTTGTGAATATTCTTTCTTCCATTTTTACTCCTTTAGAATGTTTACTTATTTATTCGTTCAAAATATAACAAAAAAGTCCAGCAATTTCTGCTGGACCTTAAAATATTTCTT
>Ga0310786_10011059_pt1 | contig 11290 bp, 6 predicted proteins | sample AusTroGonzalo_MG_FD_203881 | JGI IMG/M metagenome (GOLD analysis project Ga0310786, IMG submission 203881) | Bovine rumen microbial communities from tropical cattle in Woodstock, Queensland, Australia - Gonzalo_03 (v2) (version 2) | ecosystem: Host-associated > Mammals > Digestive system >... | reverse complement strand
TTTCCTTCACGTCTCTCTCCCATGCGTCCTATTTACTCTTGCGCCAATCGGCATCCGTCTCCGTGCTGGAGGCCGTCGCCTTCGTGAGCTGATAAAATACCTCACTTAAATACCTGGGTGATACCTGCCCAAGGGGAATCTGTTTTTGCTCCTTGTTCTTGTCATAAACATAGCCAACGCAGCACTTATCGAAATCCTGCAGTGCAAAAATCCCTGCGTCATAAACCGTCACTTCGTCATTCTCATCCCCCGCGTACGCACCGGAGAAACGAAGCTCCACGCCATATCCCGCCTCCGCGTCCTTGCGGTAGAAGCTGTAATATATCCCGGCATCCTGGGGCGTTCCCTTGCTCCAGCCTAGTCCCGTCAGCTTTCCGGACAAGGAGAGACCGTTCAAAATCTTTCCGCCAAAGCGATCCAGACTCTTCTTGCCCTTCTCCTCTTCCGTCACCACAAACACGGGTCTTTGGAGCTGCTCCACCGACTGGGTGATCTCATAGTCAGAGAGCTGTTCCTTCCACGCGTCAATGGTCTCCTTGTCAAGCTCGATGGGGTGAACCAGTCCGATCCTTCCATCCTCGGGAAGTTCGTACTCCTCCTCATCCACCGTGTTAAAGGTGCCATCCTCCAAGTAGCGGAAGGTCGTCTCCAGCTTTCCATTCCGGTAATCACCCCAGATCAGGCTGATGGCAAACTGATGCATCAGGGGGTTCTTTACAAAAAGCTTTTTCCAATTCTCCGCCGTCCATTTTCTGTCAAGGGACATGGCAAGCTCCAAGCGAAGCGCCTGCGTCTTTACGGTGGTCTTCATCTGCTTTTTCAGCTCTTTAAACTCCTCCAGGGCCGCCGTCGCCTTTGCCTCGTCATCATTCTTTCCCACCGCCGGCAGGGATTTTAGCTTCTTTCCGGTTTCGTCCTTCACCTCAACGTCAAGGCTCGGCGAGATCCTTACGGTAAAGCTTCTCGTACCATAGTCGAAGCGTCTCTCCATCTTTTCATCAAATCCGAGATCCGGTACGATGCGATCTGCCAGTTCCTCAACTGTCAGGCCAAGCTGCGTAGCGGCGTACGTCTCCGCGTCCTGCGCCGCCTTGCGCACCTGCTTAAACTTATACTTTCTCGCCATGCCGTCCACGAGAAGAAGGGCCGTGGGACTGTCATTTAATGCCATGGCCTTTACCGCATCCGCGGCGATCGCGCCCCTGGAATTCTCCGCCCACTCATTGATCTGATGCTGAAGCTTGGGAACCATTTTGGAGCCTCCGTGGATGGAAGTGCAATAGAGCACCCATCTCTTTTTCGCCTCGGCCCCCTGCTCCATGAATCTCTCAAATACAACCTCCATATAGTTTGCAAGCTCGGCGGGATTCAGAGCCTTCGTCAGCATCAAAACGTCCTTGTTTACTCCGGGAACGGGCATGCTGGAATAGGACAGCAGGATCGCCTGCAGGTATTCCTCAGAAGCCGCCTGGGGCTGTTCCGCAGCTTCGCTCTGCGTCGTTCCCTCCGCATTGCCTTCGCCAGACTCCTTTGCAAGGAAATGCACCTCAGGCATGGGCTGCTCATAGATCCAGGCAAGGCCGCGCTTTTTTCCGCCCTTGTGGATCTCCTTGACGTAAGCCTCCGGCGTAAGGATCACGGACTCTGCGCCTGCCTGCGTGCCCTCCGCTGCCGCACCCGCCGCGTTGCCACGCAGGATCACGTAGATGAGGTCAGCGACCTTCTTACTCTTTTCCTTCTCCGCCAGAGCCTCCAGTTCCTCCTTATGCTCTGAGATCTTTTTATACTTTGCAAGCACCATGGCCGCCGTCTCTCTCTCGGCAGACTTTTTCGAAGTTCTCAGGATCTGCAGGAAGTCCTCCATCCAATCCGGCTGGTCGGCAAAAATCTTCATCAGTTCTTCTCTTACCTGCTTGGAGCTTTCTCCCACGTACTGTAACAGTTCCGCCTTGTTTGTGCGGGGATCCTTTCCAAATACGCCAATTCCCAGGAGCCTACCGCAGGCAGGCGCGTTTTGGAATGCCGCGATGGTCTCCTCGCGTTTCTCCGAAAGCTCCTTGGCAAAATACTTCTCCAGCTCCTTGCTCTTTTCTTCCCTCTTGCCCTGCCAAAAGTCCAACAGCATGGAGGCAACCTTTAATCTCTGCAGGACGGGAAGTCCGCCTTCCGCCATGTTGTCCAGCATGCCTGTCATGCGCTTTGTAGAGAAAGTCCTATTATCCATGCAAAACGGGTAAATGGTATACGCCATCAGCCGAATGCCAAGAATTGCCATGCAGCGGTAATAGAAGGAATCAACGCCATACACGGAGACGTAATTGATCACGGTGCCACTGACGTTCTGATACGTATTTCCCGTGCAAAGCTTTGCTTCCCAGGGGAGCACTGCTTCCATTCCCTTTTCTCCGAAAAGGAAGGCGTTTACGTCTGCCACAAGCACGGGATCCCCCTGGGGCACGATGGACGCAGCGACCTTCTTCTGGATCTCCGTTTTCTCCGTGCTGATCAAGGGATTTAATTTCCCCTGGATGAATGCGCTGTTGCCACTGTTTTTCGCCGCATTGATCAGGGCCTGGTAATTCTCCGTTTTCGCCTGCCTGATCGCCTGTACGTACGCATCCGGATTTTCCTTGATCATATAGGCCAGGAGCCTTCCTGAGACGGTTTTGTCCATCTGAAGATTCGAATTTTGATGCGCCCATCTCGAAACAAGCCAGGTAATATACGTCACGTCATTCACCTGGAAGTCCGCACGCCAGCGCTTAACCTCCTGCTCCATGCCATTCTTAAACTCCGTGTAGTACATGTACTCGAGACCCTTAGCCTGCAGATCACCGCTTAGGCAGATCCGAAGGAACTGGTAGAGTACGGGGGAAAGTCTGTAATTGACGGCGGCGTAGCTGATATAGTATCCACCCTCCCTGGGCAAAAGGGAGCCTACGGCATGGGCCGTGAAGCTAAGGATCTCCGCAGGAATGGGCTTTCTCAGATCCTTCTCATGAAGGAAATCTACCATCGCCTGCTTTACGTTTCCAGGGATCGCGGCATAGAAAATTTTGTCAAGGATCTCCGGGAACATTTCCTCAAGGCGCTTTAGTTCCGCCACATATTTTCTGGTATAAACGTTCGTTTCAAAGCCAGCATTCTCAGCGGGTGCAGTCTCGGGGTGAGCCGTGGTCCCGCTATTGGAAGACAGTCCAAAAAGTCCACTCAGAAAGCCAAGTACTCCTTTCTCCGCAGGCTTACTCACCGGAGCGGTTTGCTTCGGGCTTAAGATGGGTTTTCCATCCCAGAGTTTATTCTGGGGACCCTCATAGAACATGGCAGTCAGGATGCAAAAATCCGGTCCTCCGGCAATCTTGTCCGTGTCCTCCATGGCAGCACGCAGAACGTCCCGGTCATTCGTGATCTGTAGGATTCCCTTAAACGTGCCATATCCATAGGTTTTATTGCGATAGGTTCTCGTCGCCTCGAGGGCAACCCTCTGCCTTACCGGAAGATACTTACTAACGCCAAATGCACGATTGTATGCCGGGAGCACGTTCACGCCAAAAATCTGATACAGGATCTCCATATAACGGCCTGCCATCTCAAGCTCCTTGTGATGCATGAGCCTGTCGACGGCCTTTATGATCCGCTCGTCCCTTGGCATTGCAAATGCAATTTTTGTCTGGATCCCAAGCTCACTGCTCTTACTCTCGCCATTTAAATACTTTGTCGCCAGCTCCATCTGCTGCTCGGAAAGTCCTAGGTCCTCCAAGCTTCCGATCACGGCGTCCTTACGGTCTTCCTCTGGATTTCTCATCTTATTTCCTCCCCCTTAGTCTTCCTGCTCCCACTCTTTTTGCCGGATCCTGACGCCCGCTTCCTCAAGGCCGCAAAGTCGGATTCCTTCTTCCACGTAGGTCTCGATCTGACAAAATAACCTGACGATCTGAGCCTCATTTTCCTCTCCCATCACGTGTCTTCGCTGTTCCAGCTGCTCCGCGAGAAGGGTCATTTCGTCGGCAAGCCATTCCATGCCATATTGACGCACGTACTTCGCTTCCCTTCCACATCTTTCCAAAAGACTCTCAGGCACCCCCGTGAGCCCGCTTTGAAAAAGGTCCGCAAGAAGTTCCCTGCACTGCGTCAGTTCCTCTCTGATCCTTTGCTCCTTCATGCGTCCCCCTCTCCTCCAAGCCTGTCGCTCCCAATGGTCTCGATGGGATAGAAAAGGCATTCGCCGTCGTCTACGTATAAACTTCCAAAAAAGACGGGGAGTTCTTCTCCCTGCTTTCTCAGCTTCTTCTCCATCCTCTCTAAGCTTCGGATCGCCGTCTCCTCCTGTTTCGAGAACCGCAGCTCTCCCCTCAGTCTTCTGCCCTGCTGATCCTCCACCCAAAGGACGGATCTCTGGGTGATCTCGTCATATTCCACGGAGAGAAGCTCCTTGGGCCTGATGAGGAAAAGCTTTTCCGCCTCAGGGAGCTCTCCCTTTGCCTTTTGGAGCCTTTCCAAATAGGCTCTCCAAAGCTTTTCGAAATCATCATGGATGAGCTCACCGATGGCATCCGGAAGCATGCCTCCCACGCTGAGCAGCTCCGCCTGGGCCTGGCTCGTGGAGGAAAGTCTCTTCTCGTCATTTGCTTTTCCGTCCTTAAGCTTAACGTTTGCCCTGCTCAGCTGCGGCAGCGTGCAGGGAAGGTTCCAGGGAACCGCTTCTCCTCCCATTCCTCGCCTTGGCGTCTTTTCGATTGTGGTGGGCCTTACCGCCGTGTAGGTATAAAAGGAGTTGGAACCCTCCTCGTAGAAATACAGCGTCTTGCCTGCATAACCCGTATCGCTTTGGAACTCCCGCATGGCTATCCCGTGAAGCATCAGATCAGGCACGGCGCGATATTCCGAGCGAAACGTCCCCGCCACGGAGAAAAGCCCGCTTCCCTCCGAAACGGCACGCTCCAATTTTTCCAAATGCAAATGGCAATCCACGATCCTTCGCATGAGCTCCGAGGCCGTGATGCTTGCCTTTCTACCCTGATATCCCTTCACGCGTTCCGCCAGGACGCGAAGCTTTTCCTCCAGATTCGGAAGGGTCGCGCCGCGTGCGCGAAGTGCCAATCGCTCCAAGCCAAAGGGCGTTTCCGGCGAGAGCCTCGCGCTCCCGGCTAAGAGCATCTCCTCCAACTGGCTCCTTACGTCCCTAAGCACCTCCGGGACGCTCTGGGCATCGAAATCATCCTCCCTGTCACCGGCATCCTCCAGCAGCTTTTCCGGCGTGATCACGCCGTTTCGGATCTGCCATGCCAGGATGGCCGTCGCCTTGTGAACGCAGAGCTTGTCATTATGACAGACGCTGCAGGTCGATAATTCCAAGGGATGGATCAGCTTCACCGTGGCCTGCGTCTTTACGTCCCGCACGGTGATCATGTTCCCCCCCGAGATCTCAAAGTCCGTCTCCCACTGCGTCAGGGTCAAAAGCCTCTCCCAATCCCTGTCGGAGACAGCTTTCCGTAGACGCTCCGTCGGAATCTGCATGAGTTGATCCGCCTGCTGCCCGTCATCCTGCACTTTCTCAGCGGGCGCCGTTTCTTCCTGCGAAGGCTCCCCTGCAGGCTGGTCTTGCGCCATGCGCTGCGCCGCGAGGATCGTCATGATCACGTGTTTGCAGATGCTGGTGGAGGGACAACTGCAGGTACTGCTTGTCAGCGGCAACTTTAACCGCACGGAGACCTCATCGTACTGACCTAAGATCTCCTCCCCCTCCTGCGTGACCTTAAGCTCCACGGACTCTAAGTCCTTATAAGACCTCTTTACGATTCCCTTGTTGGAAAGGCCGATCAAATATTCTTCATCAACGTTTTTCAGGAATTGCATGATCTCACTCATGGATGATCCCTCCCACCCACGCGGCCAGTTCTCCCGGCGTCATGGCTGCCACGTTCGCTCCAAGGGCCGCCATCTTCGCCGCAGCGCTTCGGTTATAATTGGGGTTGGCCTCTTTGTCCAGGGCGGTCAAGATCATGAGCTTTACGCCCGCTTCCACAAGTCCCCTGGCACAGGCAAACATTTCCTGGGGGTGCCCGCCCTCATAGAGATCCGTCACCAAGACAAAGATCGTTCTCTCCGGAATCTTCACCAGACTCTCGCAGTAGCGCATGGCCTTTCCAATGTCGGTGCCGCCGCCCAGCTGCACGTTCATCAGCGTCTCCACCGCATCCTCCACGTACTCTGAGAGATCCACCACGTTTGTGTCAAAGATCACCAGCTTTGTCTCCAGCATGGGAAGGGACGCGAATATCCCTGCCATGACGGAGCTGTGGATCACGGAATCCAGCATGGATCCGCTCTCGTCTACGGCGATCACCACGTTCCAGGTAAGGTTCTGCTTTACCCTGGAATAAAAATATACCTTTTCAAGGACAAGTCTTTCCTTCTCCTTGTCATAGTGCTTTAAGTTCCTAAGGATCGTCTTTTTCACGTCCAGGTTTCTGGCAGTTGGAATGGCGCTCTCCTGATTCTTGTCGATCCTGCCAGTAAGGCTCTGGCGGATCTCCTGTTCAAACTTCTTTCGAAGCTCCTCCACGACCTTTCTGACGATCTGCTTGGCCGCCTGCAATACCTTCGGGCTCATGAGACCCTTGAGTTGTAGGATCAGCTTCAAAAGCTCCTGGTTGGGCTCTAGCTTCTCCAGCACGGATTCATCCGTCAAAAGCTCCGTAAGGCCATAGCGATCCAGCGCCTCCTTCTCCAGGATCTCGATGGTCTCCTTCGGAAAAAGCCTGTTGACCTCGTTGATCCACTTGGAGACCGTAAGCTGGGATCCGTTGTCCCCGCCCATGAGTTCCTTGGGATCGCGAACGCCCTCATCCTCCCCGTATTCACGGGAATAGAGATAGTCCAGCACGTTGTCCACGTCTATATAAGTTTGGCTGCCCCGTCCGAAAGGAATCTGTCCGTCGGCATATCTTCCCAGCATCAGTCGCCACTTATTCAGTTGTTCCTGGTTTCGCTCGTCATTCACTGGGCCATACCCTCTCCGTTTTTCTGAAATTCATAGGCAAAGCCTTCCAAGATCTTCGCCTCCATCGCCTTTCCGTAGGCGTATTCCTCCGCCGTGACCTCTTTTAAGTCAACAAATTCGCTCCCACGCAGGCCGTACTTTTTTGCGACCTTTTCAGCCAGCCTGTCCATCTCCGCCGGCGTAAAAAAGCTAAAGGCCAAGCGCAGCTGCGGCAACACTTTTAGAAAGCTCTCGTAATCCGTCTCCCGCAGGAAGTCATCCAGCATGTCGATCATGCCATCCCACGCAAAGATCACGTCCCGGGCCACGTAAAAGAGTCCCCGGACGAAGTCCGCCGCACTTCCTGCCTTGTCTCCCGAAGCGAGCAGATATCCTCTGGCGATCCTCGCGATCTCCTCCGCGTCCCGCTCCCCGTAGGCATATAACAGACCATCCACGCCCCCTGCCAGCAAGGCATTCAGATCCGGTGCACCGGACATCTTTTCCAGGATCTCGATAAAGTATTTCCGCTCTTCCTCCTGCCCAGTCCGCAAAAGGGCACGATATAATTCCTTCAAGGCCTGAAGCACCTTTCCAGCGTCATCCTCCTTGACATTCGTCAGATGACCTAAAAGGGCCAATAGCTTTTGGATCACCAGATCCCGCAGGGGCGAGAAGTCCGTCTCATACCCATACAAATCCTTCCTCTCCATGAGCATGATCAGATTGGAAAAGGTTCTTGTCAGCGAGAAGAAATCCTCGGAAGCCTGTATGATCCCCTGAAGCTTTTCCAAGCTTTTCGTCTGCCCGAAGCCCAGATCCATCTCAAACATCCGAATGATCAGGTCAGAGGCTGCGCCCGCGTCGGTTTCCTCCTGAAAGCCCTTGTCCGCCAAGGCCCTGCAGGCCTCCTCGATGGTGCCGCCATACGTGGCAGCCTCGATCAGGACGCTTGTCACCTGGGGCTTGTAATGATATTCCCAGATCTCGCGGATCAGATTCCTGTCCTTTCGAAGCCGCAGGTTTGCCCCCTTCTTTCGCAGGGCAAAGCCCGTGTTCAAAAAATCCATCCGGTATAAAAACGCACTGATCTCCCGATGTCGTTTCTTTGCAAAGGGAGACAGCGTCAATTCCTTTTTCGTCGAAGCGTGCACGTCCAAGCGATAGGTATGACAGAGCCTCTCAAAATCACCGCACAGGGGCGGAAGCTTTGCATTCTCCGAAAGCTTACCGATCCGGTTCCCCGTGAGTCTCTCCCGCAGCACGCGCATGGGCCTGTCCGTCGCAAGCTGATATTCGCCTTTTACGTAATTGGACAATACGGCGTCGATCAGCTCGTGAGCCCCGGGAAATGGCTTGCCGCGAAGAAGCGCCAGATTGGTACACATGGTCATGGCGCAGATCTCGTCAAACGTGGAGGGATACCCTTCCTTTTGACGCACCTTCTTGCCAACCTCAACCAAAAACTGCAGGATCACCTGACGGTAAATCTCCGCAGGTTCCGCACCCTCCTGCTGCAGGCCTTCCCAGATCCTCTGATAGAACGCGGGATGAGGCATGCCGCTGCAATATCCGTTCAAAAGATCCGCTGCCTCCATGGAGTAGGACATGAGGTACGTGCCCTTGTCCTTTTCATCGATGGAATGCAGCTTTTGAATTTGCTGGCTCACAGTGAGTCCTTCCGGCACCTGCGTTCCAAAGAGGTCGCCGCCCTTTTCGAGCCACGCGCTTGGCCCCACAAGTCCCGCCACGTGAAAGCCTCCCGTCACCACAAGGATCCTTTGGCATTCCTTTTTAGCCTTCTCGATCTGCTCCCGCATGTAGGCTTCCCTGGCAAGGCAGCCGTCCTCCCGCATGGTCACGGGATCCGTATTAGCACGGGAGAGGACGCAATAATAGAGCACGTCCTTCAGGAATTCCCCCGTTTCCTTGCAAAGGCCCTCCATCTCAAAATGGTGCTCCCAAAATTCCTCAAAGTTTCGAAGACCGCTGCGCTCCACAACGCCTTTTAGGAAGGCATTCTCCGAGAGGTACCGGTCGTCATTGTAGCTATTTTTTTCCTCCTGCCTGCGCAGGCCTTCCCCCTCCTTCTCCGCGATCAGGATCTCCTCGTAGGGAAGGTCGATGAACCGAAGGACTGCGCCCATCGCCTTGCCCTCACGAAGGGCCACGAGCTCAGGCGACGTGTCCAAAAACGGATAGTAGCATCTGTAGTCCTCCGCCTTTTCATCGATCAGGCTCTTTTTGTCGCGATAGGAATAGTAGATGCAAAAGGGTGCCTCGGTGCCGGGATCCGTCATGTCGTCAATCAGGTCTCCCGCGCTCTCCGGGCCCTCGATCAGGATGCAATCCGGCTTGTATGCGGCGATGACCTTCTTTAGGTGAAAGGAGCAGGCAGGGCTGTGATGTCTGACTGGATAATAAAAGCATGCACCATCCAAACGGCATGCCACGTCCGTCAGCCTAGATATTTCTTCGCCTCGTAATACGCGCTCCATATGCCGCCCTCTTTCGCACTTTTATCCCGGATGACCGTCTGAAAATAACTGCGCACCTTCGGCAGGTCATCCCCGTTCTCCTTTGCCACGGCGCCCACGAGGTTTTGCACCATCGCGTCCATGCTGATCCTGGAATCCCCGTAATAATAGGCGCTCATCATGGTCTGATAATATACGGACACGGCCTCCGCGGTGCTCATGACCGCCGACGGCCTGTCAATCTGATGTCCCATGGAGGAAACGCCCTCCCGAAGCTCATGATAGGTGGAGGCCAGTACCTCTGCCGCAGATTCGTCAACGCTCATCTCAATCTGATTCTCCCTGGTGAGCTTTTCCACCTCCTGGAGAATGATCTGCTTTTCCAGGGCCACCTCCCGCACGGGGAGAACCGTCTCGAAATTAAAACGTCTCTTGAGGGCGGAGCTCATCTCGTTGACGCCCTTATCCCTGGTGTTCGCAGTGCCAATGACGTTAAAGCCCTGCTTTGCAAACAACAGGCCCCCGTCCCCAAGCTCCGGTACGTTCAAAACCTTATCACTGAGCACGCTGATCAGGCTGTCCTGAATCTGCGCGGGGGTTCTCGTGATCTCCTCAAAACGGGTGAGGATTCCCTTCTCCATGCCCACGTACAAAGGCGAGGGCACCAATGCTTCCTTCACGGGGCCCCGGTCCAGCAGCATGGCGTAATTCCAGGAATACTTGATCATGTCCTCCGTCGTTCCCGCCGTTCCCTGAATGGTGTTGGTGCTGCAGCCTGAGATGGCGGCGGAGAGGAGCTCCGAGAGCATGGACTTCGCCGTGCCGGGCTCACCCACCAGCATGAGTCCGCGGTTGCCCGCAAGGGTCACGATGCATCTCTCGATCAGCGCGTCGTTGCCATAATATTTCTTCTTGATCGTGATCTCGCCGTCGCCGTAGGGGATGGGCTTTTTGCTTCCCAAAATAAAGGTTTTCACGGCCTGCGGGGAGAGTTTCCAGCCGATGGGCTTTCTCGCCGTATCTCCCTGGGCCAGCGCCTCCAGCTCCTCCCGATATTGTACCTCCATGGGTGGTCTCATCATCTTGACTTCGCTCATGCTCTCATCCTCACTTACGTTTTCTTTTTCCGCTTCCCGGCGGTCACTTTCTTCCAAACACTTTTCATGAAAAAATGGATATTTAAAATATAACCTTCCGCGAACGTTCATGCAAGCAATTTTCTTTTCTCTTTTTCTACTTGACAATTTCAGGTCATCGGATTATAGTCTTAAGAGTGACAGACGACTGTCAAAAAAATAGAATGCTAGGGGAGCACGTCGCTGAGATTGAAAGGAAAACCTTTCTAACCCTCATTACTTGACCCGGATAATGCCGGCGGAAGGAAGCAGAGTCAAACGAGAACAATGCAGTTGTTTTTACGGTTGCATGAGTTGTTTGGCGTGACGTGATTCCTCCCAGCATGCTGAGGAGGTTTTTTTATTTCCCATCACCGTAACGTAATGGTACGGTTTCTTTTAGGAAAATGAAAAGCCGACACAACAATACAAACACGAGGAGGATCGTACTATGAAAAACACTAAAATTCTTGTTGAGGGAGCGCTCATGCTGGCCCTCGCCACCGTTCTCAGTTTCATGCGTATCATCAAGCTGCCTTGGGGCGGTTCCGTCACCCTGCTTTCCATGTTGCCCATCACCCTGTTTTCCATTCGAAGAGGCGTAAAGATCGGCATGATCGTATCCATACTGTTCTCACTGGTTCAATTCTTCCAGGGTATTTTAGACGGTATCTTTGGCTGGGGTTTATCTCCTGAAATGCTCATTGCCTGCATCC
>Ga0310786_10011058_pt1 | contig 11292 bp, 6 predicted proteins | sample AusTroGonzalo_MG_FD_203881 | JGI IMG/M metagenome (GOLD analysis project Ga0310786, IMG submission 203881) | Bovine rumen microbial communities from tropical cattle in Woodstock, Queensland, Australia - Gonzalo_03 (v2) (version 2) | ecosystem: Host-associated > Mammals > Digestive system >... | reverse complement strand
GGTGCCTTTAGTGTGGTTGTAGTCCTGAGTGTGGATGGACGACGATACCTCATTTGGTGTGAAGCCTACTTCTTCCATGATGTCTATCTCGCCGCAACGGGGCCAGCCGTTGTTGGGCATGCGGTTGGCGGCGGGCATCATCCAGAAGGCGGGCCAGGTGCCTTTGCCCTGGGGCAGTTTGATGCGGGCTTCAAAATAGCCGCACTGCCAGCCGGTGCGGGCGTTGCCGTTCAGGCGGCCCGAGTAGACCTTATCATTCTCCTTGAAGCAGTTTATGCGCAGGGTGCCGTCCTTGACTTCGGTCACGGGGGTGCCGGCGGGGGTTACGTGATTCACATAGTTCTGGAGTTCGTGGTTGACCATTCCCTGGCGCATTACCACGTGGGTCCACTTGGCGGCGTCGGGCTGGTCGCCTTCGTCGAATTCGTCCTGCCAAACCAGGTTGTAGCCTTTGGGGACGTAGCTTTTTACGCGTTTGCACTGGGCCGATGCCAGCGGCAGGCATGCTATTGCTGCCAGTAAAAGGATCCTTCTCATATTGTTTGGATTTTGTTGGTGTATACGTACCAGATGTTGCCCTGGACATTGCTGTAGCCCATCTTTCGGAGCAGGTCCATGTACTCCTGGACCTGGTGCAGGTAGTCCTCCTTTTCGCGTCCGAACTTGAAGTCCACCACTATGGCGCGGCCATCGGGCGTTATCATTACGCGGTCGGGGCGGCGGTTCTGGAGCATGCCTCCGTCGCGGTATATGATGGCGGTCTCGTTAAAGAGGGTGTAGTTGCCGCTGAACCACTCCCGGGCTCCGGGCGTGGCCGATATGTGGGCGCGTATGTCCTGTTTGAGCTTGTCTGCCTTTTGGGCCGATTCCAACAGTCCGTCGCGCAGCATCTGGTCTACCTGCGAGTCGATATCGGCCTCTGTACGGATGGTGGCAAAGAGGCTGTGCATGAGCTTTCCGGTCTGGATATACTCTTCCTGACGATCTCCTTCATCATCGGTGGAGTGCACAAAGCGGGTGGATTCGCCCGACTGGCGGAACCGTGCGTTGATGGGGTAGGTCTGCATGCGCAGGCTGCTCTCGGCGGGCTGGACGTTGAAGGGGTTTTGTTCATCGGCCCGGCTGCTCTCGGTGTGGGGGCAAATCTGGCCGGCCTCAAAGGTTATAAGGTTGCCGTCGTTGCTGCTTTCAAAGGCCGATGAGCCCAGACTGGCGGACAGTATGTCGTAGATGGAGCCTCTGTTGTGCGGGCGGCTGCTCATTATTATCAGGTTGCAGACGGCGCGGGTCAGGGCTACGTAGAGCAGGTTCAGGTTGTCGACTGTCTGCAGGCCGGCTTCGTTTTTGTAATGCTCCTCAAAGACCGAATCGGCCAGATCGCTGTTGAATCCTACGGGGATGAAGGGCATCTGGTCGTAGGGTGCGGTCTGGGGTTTGATCCAGAGGCGTTTTTCCTTATATCCGCCACTTTCTATGATGGGCCAGTTGCAGAACGGGACAATGACGGTGTGGAACTCCAGTCCTTTGGATTTATGTATGGTGAGCAGGCGGATGCCGTTGATGTCGGGGGCGGGGATAGCGGTGGCGCCCAGCTGCTCGTCCCAGTCGGTGATGAACTGGCCCATATCGGCGGGGTTGCGGCTCATCCACTGGCAGACGGTGTCCTGGAAGGCCATCAGGTACTGGTCCTGGCCTTGTATGCTGCTCAGGTCCAGTATGGTTATGAGCTTCTCGGTGAGCTCGTAAAGGGGCAGGTGGCGCAGCTGGTCGGCATTTTGGGTTAGTGCCTGGGGCAGTGCTTTTTCGTATCCGTCGGCGCTTATGCGGTCAAAGGTGGTATCGGCCCCTTTTACGGCGCTGGCGTACTCCCAGGCAAGTTGGGCCAGGGCAATGAGGTCGTTGCTCTCCTGGAGCCAGCGCAGGGCGTTTACCAGTATGCGGACTGCTACCGATGAGTCCAGTTGGAAGGCCTCGCCCGATATCAGGTTGTACTCGGGGCGGTTGTGGGCGAACCACGATGCGATATCGGCTATCTGGTTTTTCTTGCGGCAGAGTATGGCGATGTCGGTGGGCAGGACTCCGGCGGCGGTGAGCTGGTCCAGCTGGTCGGCTATCATGGGGCCGATGGTCGCGGCCTGGTCTTTTGCTTTTACCTCATCTGTGATTATCTGGGCGTTGACGTAGCCTGTGCCGTCCTGATTGATGCATATTTGACGGACTTTCTGGTAGGCCAGGGACAGGTTGGGGTACTCAAGGCCGGTCTGCTCGGTGTAGAACCGGGACATGAGTTCAACTGCCTGCGGGAACAGTTTGTTGTTGAAATCTATTACCTGCTGGCGGCTTCGGCGGTTCTCTTCCATTGTCTCAATCTTGGGGCTGAACCGTGCGAATTCGGTCTGAATGCCGGTGTTGAGTATGTTCCAGTCGCTGTTTCGCCAGCGGTAGATGGACTGTTTCACGTCGCCTACCACCAGACAATCGTTGTTGGTGGACAGACATTCGTTCATGAGTATGGCCAGGTTGCGCCATTGCAGGTCCGATGTGTCCTGGAACTCATCGATCATGAGGTGGCGGGTGAAGCTGCCGGTTTTCTCATATACGAACGATGTGTCGCCGTCCTCCATCTGGTGCAGCAGCTGCGGGGTGTCGGCCAGCAGGAATCGGCCCTGCTCGCGGCTCTGGGCGTCAATTTCGCGGCGTATGCTGAGCAGCAGGCTTAGCTCGTGGAGGTACTTGAGGGCGGCCTCGAAGGAGTTGCTTGTGCGGGTGTAATCCTCATGTATTTCCTTCACCCTTTCAAACCGATGACACAGCTGATCGGCGGCCAGATTTACCAGCTCGGGCCTCTTTTTGCGGACCGGAGCGGTGAAGAAGATATCTGGCTGATCAATACATTTGGTAAATGAAGATGTAAGATTCTTTTCAAGTATGGCGCCGTTGATTATCTTCCTTGTTTCGTTGCGAGGTTTGTCCGAGAGTTCATCGACGGAGAATGCGGCAGCGGATAGGATGGAGTTGATTTCCTGTCCTATTGTGAGAACCTCTTGCTCAAGCGGAGGGAGTTTGGCGTCACGCGCTTTTATCAGGTTTTCCTTGTAGCTTGTTACGGCGTCGGGGTCATCGGCCAAAATGTTGCGCAGCTCCTGGCCGTATTCCATGAATATCTCGCTGAAGAGCTCGTGCGAGAACTTCTTGATGGTCTGGTCGATTGACCAGTTTCGGTCGTTCTCTATGTTGCTCTCCACGAATTTCATGATGTTGCGCTTGTCGGGCGTGTCGGGCTGGACATCGGCCAAAAAGGCGTCGACGGCCTCGTCTATGGCGGCGTCTATGTCAAGTTCAAGGGTCAGGTTGCCGCCGATGCCGAGCTCGCGGGCCAGGCCTCTTAAGACGGTCTGGAAGAAGCTGTCGATGGTCTCCACACGGAAGCTGCTGTAGTCCTGCAGTATCATGTCCAGGGCCAGCAGGGCGTTGTGGCGGATGGTCTGCTCGTTCAGGTTGACGGCACTTTTTACCTCATCGTAATAAGGCTTGGAGCTTTTGAGGCTGTGGCCGATTCCGTACAGCTGCGACAGGATACGCTGTTTCATCTCGGCTGTGGCTTTGTTGGTAAAAGTTACTGCCAGGATGGAACTGTAGTCCTCGGGGTGGTTCACTAGCATGGTGATATACTGCACCGCCAGCCGGAATGTCTTGCCCGATCCGGCCGATGCTTTGTACACAGTCAGCAGTGAATTGTTACCCATAGGAGTTTAAACTATCCAAATATAGTGATAACTCTTGATAATAGTGCTAACTTTGCGGTCCATTTAACTAACACGTGATATTATGGGATACATTACTGAGGACAAGCGTAAGGTTACCACACAGCGTCTCAGAGAGATGAAACAGCGTGGCGAGAAGATTGCAATGCTTACCGCATATGACTACACTATGGCCAAGATGGTCGATGGTGCCGGCATTGACGTTATTCTGGTGGGCGATTCGGCATCGAACGTGATGGCCGGAAACCAGACCACTCTGCCTATCACTCTGGATCAGATGATTTATCACGCAAAATCTGTGGTCCGCGGCGTGCAGCGCGCCCTTGTGGTGGTTGATATGCCGTTCGGAACCTATCAGATCAACGACTCGGAGGCCGTGACTAACGCCATCAAGATAATGAAGGTGTCTCATGCCGATGCCCTGAAACTTGAGGGAGGCGAGGAGATCCTGCCGTCGGTCCGTCACATCATCAACGCAGGTATTCCCGTTATGGGTCACCTGGGTCTTACTCCGCAGTCAATCAATAAGTTCGGAACATACGCCGTACGCGCCAAGGAGGAGGCCGAGGCCGAGAAACTCATTTCCGATGCCCGCAAGCTGGAGGAGGTGGGCTGCTTCTCGATCGTGCTTGAGAAGATCCCTGCCAAGCTCGCTGAGCGCGTATCGAAGGAGGTTTCAATTCCTATCATCGGTATCGGTGCCGGTGGCGGCTGCGACGGTCAGGTGCTTGTCTGCGCCGACATGCTGGGCATGAACAACGAGTTCAGCCCCCGTTTCCTGCGTCGCTACGCCAACCTGTATGAGGTAATAACCGATGCAGTGGGCCGCTACGTCGAGGATGTCAAGAACTGCGACTTCCCCAACGAGAAAGAACAATACTAATTTTTCTTGGGCTTCCTATAGAACTTCTTTTTCCCTTTGTGAAAAGAATTCCTTTTAGGAGAGCTCGTAACATATTCGGGAGCTTCGCCGAGCTCGGCGGGGAGGGGTACTTTGTAGACTTCTTTTCCCAGGAATCGCTCTATTTGGCGGAACTTGGGTTGGTCGTCAAGGCTGACGAATGTGATGGCGCAGCCTTCGGCGCCGGCGCGGGCGGTTCGGCCGATGCGGTGGACGTAGTCTTCGGGGTCGTGGGGGGCGTCGAAGTTTATTACAAGGTCTATGTCGTCGATGTCAATTCCGCGCGATACTATATCGGTTGCAACCAGGACGTTGATGTGGCCGTTGCGGAAACGGTGCATGATGTCGTCACGCTCGGACTGGGCAAGGTCGGAGTGCATTTCGCCTACGTTCAGGCCTAACCTCCTCAACGATTTGGTAATCTCCTTTACTTTCAGTTTGGACGATGCAAACGCGATGACACGTTTGGGTGCGTTGTTGCTGAACAGGCTCTGTATGATGGGCAGTTTCTGGGCCTCGTAGCAGATATAGGCGGCCTGCAGTATCTTGTCGGCGGGTTTGGAGACGGCCAGCTTGACCTCGACGGGGTTGTGCAGTATGGTGCGGGCCATACGCTGGATCTCATCGGGCATGGTGGCGCTAAACAGCATGTTCTGGCGCTTTGCGGGCAGCTGTTTTACAATCTGCATGATGTCGTCATAAAAGCCCATGTCGAGCATGCGGTCGGCCTCATCAAGGATAAAGAACGATACCTTGCTCAAATCTATATTGCCCAGGCTGATATGGCTTATCAATCGTCCCGGTGTGGCTACGACGATATCGGCCCCCATTGCGAAGCCGCGTTTTTCCTGCTCAAAGCGGATGCCGTCATTGCCGCCGTAGACTGCGGTGCCGGATATGTTGGTAAAGTAGGAGAACCCTTCCACTTGCTGGTCAATCTGTTGCGCCAGCTCGCGGGTGGGCACCATAATGAGGCAATTCACCGCGTTTTCGGGGTATCGGCCGCTTGAAAGTTTGTCAAGGACGGGCAGCAGATAGGCGGCGGTCTTGCCGGTTCCGGTCTGCGCTATTCCTATAAGGTCGTGGCCTTCAAGCAGTACGGGAATGGCTTTCTCCTGGATGGGAGTGCACTCCCTGAAGTTCATTGAATCTATCGCGTCCAGCAAGTCGGGCTGGAAATCAAACTCGTCAAATCTCACGGTGAAACGGTTATTTTGGTGCTTTTATGTATAGGAAAATCGCTATGGGAACGTATATGACGTTGGGCAACCACTCGGCCCAGAAGGCTGACATTGAGCCGGTTATGGCGAATGTCTGCGTCACCTCCTGGAACAGGATGTAGCCAAAACTCAGACCCAGGCCGATGCTCAGCGACAGTCCCATGCCGCCCTTGCGCTTGCGGCTGGAGAGCGAGGCGCCTATGATGGTGAGTATGAATGATGCGAACGACATCGCGTAACGCTTGTGGTACTCCACATCAAAGTCCTGCACGTTGCCCATTCCGCGCTGTTTCTGCTTGCTGATATACTCACGGAGTTCGGCCGATGACATTGTCTCCTGCTGTCCTTTCTTGACCAGGAAATCGCCTGGCTCAAAGTGGATTACGGTATCCATCTCGTTGCCTACATTTATGGTCTCGACGGTGCCGGACAGGTCACGTATCATGTAGTTCTTGATCTTCCAGTGGTACTTTTCGCTGTTCAGGGTGTCGTAGGCGGCGGTGCGGGCCGTCAGGTGCGATACCAGCTTCTTGCCCTCAAACTTGTCAAGGGCAAAGCGGTAACCGGTCATATTATAGGTCTGGAAGCTCTCGATATAGGCAATCACGCCGTCTTCGACCTCAAGCTGGATGTTGTACGAGCCGTCGGAGTTGTCGCGCGACGTGTGGCTCATGTTGTACCGCTGCTCAAAATTGAGTCGCGTCACGTTGCCCTTGGGTATGACGTTCGATCCCAGATACAATGTGAACAGCGATATGACTGCGGCCGATATCAGATACGGCACCATCATGCGCTTAAAGCTCATTCCGGTCGAGAACATGGCGATGATTTCGGAGTTTTCGGCCAGTTTGGAGGTGAAGAATATTACCGCAATGAACACGAACAGCGGGCTGAACATGTTGGCAAAGTAGGGGATGGAATTGAGGTAATACTCAAAGATTATCTCGTGCGTGGTGGCTTTGCTCAGCTTGTCTATATGCTCGTTGTAGTCAAACACTACGGCGATGACCACTATGAGCAGAATGGAGAAGAAGTATGTTCCCAGGAACTTCCGGATGATATACCAGTCAAGGCGGGAGAGCAGTCTATGTCTGAACAGGTTCCTTTTCATATCACAGGCGCTGCATTACTCGTTTGACCATAATATCCTTCCAGGTGTGGTAGTCATCGGCCAGGATATGCTTGCGGGCCTCACCGACCAGCCACAGGTAGAACGCCAGGTTGTGGATGGATGCAATCATGAGCGCCAGGTACTCCTGGGCCTTGAACAGATGGTGCAGGTAGGCCTTTGTGTAGAGGGTGTCCACACGTGATGCACCATCGGCCTCAATGGGTTCGAACACGTCCTCCCATTTCTTGTTGCGTATGTTTATGATGCCGTCCTTGGTGAACAGCATGGCGTTGCGGCCGTTGCGGGTGGGCATTACGCAGTCAAACATATCGACTCCTAACGCGATGGCTTCCAGTATGTTGGCGGGTGTGCCTACGCCCATCAGGTAGCGGGGTTTGTCCTGCGGCAGGATGCCGTGAACCAGGTCTATCATCTCATACATCACCTCGGTGGGCTCACCTACGGCAAGTCCGCCAATGGCGTTGCCTTCGGCCCCCTTGGATGCTATGTATTCGGCCGATTTGGCTCTGAGATCCTTGTATACGCAACCCTGGACTATGGGGAACAGGGCCTGATGGTAGCCGTACTTGGGCTCGGTTTCGTTAAAGCGGTTCACGCATCGGTCCAGCCAGCGGTGCGTGCGCTCCATTGACTGCTTGGCGTACTTGTACTCGGCGGTTCCGGGGCAGCACTCATCGAATGCCATAATGATATCGGCGCCGATGGTGCGCTCTATGTCCATAACGCGCTCGGGGGTGAACAGGTGGCGTGATCCGTCTATGTGTGACTGGAAGGTTACGCCCTCCTCGGTCATCTTGCGCAGACCTGTAAGGGAGAATACCTGGAAGCCGCCGCTGTCGGTCAGCATGGGGCGGTCAAATCCGTTGAATTTGTGCAATCCACCGGCTTTTTCCAACACATCCAGACCCGGACGCAGGTACAGATGGTATGTGTTGCCCAGTATGATCTGGGCTTTGATATCGTCTTTGAGCTCGTTCACATGGACGGCCTTGACCGAGCCTACAGTACCCACAGGCATGAAAATGGGGGTCTGGATAACTCCGTGATCGGTGGTTATCTGTCCGGCGCGGGCGTGACTGGTGACGTCAGTGTGCTGAAGTTCAAATGTCAGTTTGTTGTCAGACAAGGGCTTTACTTTTGGGGTTCTTTTATTGGGACTATTTCCTGGGCGTTCTTTACCTTCTCGTCAAGCAACGCAATCTTCCAGACCTCGCTTATCTCATTAACGTAGTGGAATTCAACGCCTTTCAGGTACTCGGCCGGTATCTCCTCGATGTCGCGCTTGTTCTCGGCGCACAGGATGATATCGGTTATTCCGGCACGTTTGGCGGCCAGAATCTTTTCGCGGATACCGCCAACGGGCAGCACCTTGCCGCGCAGCGTAATCTCGCCGGTCATAGCCAGATTGGCTCTTACCTTACGCTGAGTGAAGGCCGATGCAATTGACGTTGCCATTGTGATACCTGCCGACGGGCCGTCCTTTGGGATGGCACCCTCGGGTACGTGGATATGTACGTTCCATGAGTTGAATACGGCGGGGTCAAGTTTCAGGAGGCCTGCATGTGAGCGTATATACTCCATTGCAAGCATTGCGGACTCCTTCATTACGTCACCCAGATTACCGGTAAGGGTAAGTTTACCTTCTTTTCCGCGGCTCAGGCTGGTCTCAACGAACAGTATCTCACCGCCTACGGCAGTCCAGGCAAGTCCGGTTACCACACCGGCGTAGTCGTTGCCCTGATACTTGTCGCGCGAGTAGGGCTTGGTACCCAGCAGTTCCTTGAGATCGGCCGGTTTCACCGTAAGTTTTGCCTGCTCGGCGTTATCGGCATAACGGCAGGCGGTCTTGCGGCATATCTTGCCGATCTTCTTTTCCAGCTCACGGACGCCCGATTCGCGGGTGTAGTTCTCGATTATGGATTCGATTGCGGGCTTGGTGATGGCCAGAGAGCCTTTCTTGAGTCCGTTGGCATCCATCTCCTTGGGTATGAGATGACGCTTGGCAATCTCAATCTTCTCTTCTGTAATATAACCGCTTACCTCGATTATCTCCATACGGTCCAGCAGAGGAGCGGGTATGGTGTTCAGGTTGTTGGCGGTTGCTATGAACATGACCTTTGACAGGTCGTAGTCAATATCCAGGTAGTTGTCGTGGAAGGCGTTGTTCTGCTCGGGATCAAGCACCTCAAGCAGGGCCGATGAGGGATCACCCTGGTTGGTCATCTGGCTGACCTTATCGATCTCGTCCAGTATGAATACGGGGTTGGATGAACCAGCTTTGGCCAGACCCTTGATGATACGGCCGGGCATTGCGCCGATGTAGGTCTTGCGGTGTCCGCGGATTTCGGCCTCATCATGAAGTCCGCCCAGCGATATGCGTACGTATTTGCGTTTGAGTGCGTTGGCGATTGAGAGTCCCAGCGATGTCTTGCCGACTCCGGGAGGGCCGTACAGGCACAGGATGGGTGACTTGAAATCGCCGCGCAGTTTCATTACCGCAAGGTGCTCCAGGATACGCTCCTTGACCTTTTCAAGTCCGTAGTGGTCCTTGTCAAGGGCTTTGCGGGCATTGGCCATATCAAGGTTGTCCTTGGTATACTCGCCCCAGGGCAGGCTCAATATGGTTTGCAGGTAGGAGAGCTGTACGTTATAGTCAGGTGACTGTGAGTTGGTGCGCTCCAGCTTGAGCAGTTCCTTGTCGAATATCTTGCGGACATCATCGGTCCATTTCTTCTGACCGGCCTTGAGGCGCATCTCCTCAATGTCCTGGTCCTGAACGCTTCCGCCCAGCTCGTCCTGTATGTTCTTGAGCTCCTGCTGCAGGAAGTACTCTTTCTGCTGCTTGTCAATATCCTCGTGTGTGCGGCGCTGGATGCTCATCTTGAGCTCGGCCAGCTGGATCTCGCGGTTAAGAAGTGACAACAGGCTCAACGCACGGCTTGAGCAGGTTCCTTCACGTAGCAGACGGGCCTTCTCCTTGATTTCAAACGGCAGGTTTGCACAGATGAAATTGATCAGGAAAAGTCCGTTTGAGATATTCTTGAGCGCGAATGCGGCATCGGGCTGTATGTTCTCGGACAGCTTTACGTACTTGATGGCGGCATCCTTGCAAGAGTCTACAATTGCCTTGAACTCCTTGCTGCGGGTAGGGGGCAGCACCTCGGGGAAGAGTTCGGCGGTTCCTATAATGTAGGGGTCAAAGTCCAGTATGTGTGTGAGTTTGATTCTCTGCATTCCCTGCAGGACGACAGTGGTGGTCTGGTCGGGCATATCGAATACGCGGATGACCTTGGCCAGCACGCCGACTGAATAGAGGTCGTTTATGTCCGGTTCTTCGGTTTCAGGGTCCTTCTGGCAGAAGACGGCAATCTGTTTGCCTTCGGCCGATGCTTTCTGGATCAGTTTGAGTGACGATTTACGGCCTACGGTCACGGGCATCACGACAGTGGGGAACAGCACCATATTCCTGAGCGGAAGTATGGGTACCACCTCGTCCAGCTTTGAGTCAAAAAGACCGCTTTCGTTGCCGTCAAAATCGGCTATCATTGAGAAAGCCGGATTTGATTCGTCAAATGAATCTTCTTGTTTTTTCTTGGTCCACATAAATAATTCTGCAAATAATCTGCAAATTTAGATAATTGCGCGCAATAAACGGTAATTTTGCGGGTGTAAATTGACTGCAGGCATGTCCAACCCGTATTTTGACTTCAAACGTTTCCGCATAGAACAGGACCGATGCTCCATGAAAGTGGGGACCGATGGGGTCCTGCTGGGCGCGTGGTTCCCGATGGAAACGGGTCTTTCTGTGCTTGATGTGGGTACGGGAACCGGACTTGTGGCCATCATGGCGGCACAGCGGGGCGCCGGGAGCGTAACTGCGGTCGAAATTGACCCTGAGGCCTCTCAGCAGGCATCTGAGAACGCCTCAAATTCTCCTTGGAGCGACCGGATTAAGGTGCAAAACGCTGATTTTGCCCATTTCACCGCCGGTTTCAGGTTTGACCGAATTGTCTGCAATCCTCCGTATTTCCGTGACTCGCTGCGCTGTCCCGATGCGGGCCGGAACACAGCCCGTCACAACGACTCCCTGAGCTACGAGGCTCTGGTCCGATGCTCGGCTACCCTGTTGGCACCCGACGGACTGCTGTGCGTGGTGCTTCCCTTTGATGCGGTTGGTGAGTTTACAAAATGCGCGCAGTCTGCCGGATTGAATCTGTGTCTTGAGACCGATGTGATTACCGCTCCGGGCAAGCAGCCCAAGCGCTCGCTTTTGGC
>Ga0310786_10011057_pt1 | contig 11292 bp, 13 predicted proteins | sample AusTroGonzalo_MG_FD_203881 | JGI IMG/M metagenome (GOLD analysis project Ga0310786, IMG submission 203881) | Bovine rumen microbial communities from tropical cattle in Woodstock, Queensland, Australia - Gonzalo_03 (v2) (version 2) | ecosystem: Host-associated > Mammals > Digestive system >... | reverse complement strand
GCTTGGCTTCAACGCCAAACAGCCACTTGGCTTCGATGACCTCGAAGCCTTTGTTCATCATCGAGGCCGAGTCGATGGTGATCTTCGCCCCCATGTCCCACGTCGGATGGCGCAGGGCGTCGGCCTTTGTCACATGGGCTATCTCCTCCATTGTCTTCGTACGGAAAGGTCCGCCCGAGGCCGTGAGGAGTATCTTGTCAATGGGATTCTCGTCTTCGCCCACAAGGCTCTGGAAGATAGCCGAGTGCTCGCTGTCCACGGGCAGAATGGCGGCGTGGTTCTCCAAGGCCAGCCGACAGATCAGTTCACCTGCAACGACCAGCGTCTCCTTGTTGGCCAGACAGATGGTCTTATGAGCCTTGATGGCATGGATGGTAGGGGTGAGTCCGGCAAAGCCCACCATGGCGGTGAGCACCATGTCGATGGGGTCAGCCTCTACAATCTCGTCGAGGGCCTTGGCACCGGCATAGACCTTGATGTCGGGACGGTCAGCCATGAGCGCCTTCAACTCGTCGTAACGGCTTTCATTGGCTACGACGATGGCAGCGGGATTGAACTTGTGGGCCTGTTCGGCCAGCAGTTCCACCTTATTGTTAGCTGTCAGACAGTAGACCTCATACAGGTCGCTGTGCTCCTCGATGACTTCGAGGGCTTGGGTGCCGATGCTTCCGGTGGAACCGAGAATGGCGATTTGTCTTTTCTTGTTCATATATTAAAGGTCGAGCAAGCCTTCGGGCAAGTCGATGGTTATTTGACGTTTGTCTTGATTGATCTCCGTGATGAGCTCGTCGTTGGCAGGGATGAGCTTGCCGTCTTCCAGTTCGAAGAGGATGTTGGCGGTAGTGTCGTCGATAGAGGCGATGCGGCCGATGCTCTTTCCGCTGGCTGCCTCGATCAGGTCGAAGCCTACGAGGATAGAAAGCGAGAGAGGGGCATCTTCGTCGGTCAGCGAGAGGGGAAAATAGACGTCGGTGTTGGTCAATTCACGGGCTCTCTCCTGGGTATCGACATCGCAGAACTTCACCAGCGCGGTCGAGTCGGAGCGGAAACGGTATTCCTCCATGAAGAACGGTACGAGGATGCCGTCGAGGTCGAGTATAAGGTAGTCAGCATCCACGCGGTCGAACACATCGTCGTCGAACATGAAAGTAATCTCTCCATGTACGCCGTGTGCCTTGCCAAGCTTGCCAATCTTATAGACTTCCTCCTTTTTGATCATGCGACTCTTTCAATTTTAGCGCCTAAGGCGTTCAGACGGCCTTCGATGTCCTCGTAACCACGGTCTATCTGCTCAATGTTGTCGATGCGGCTCTTGCCAGTGGCACTCATGGCGGCAATCAGCAAGGCGATGCCCGCACGGATATCGGGACTGGACATACGACCGCCGCGCAACTGGATCTTTCGGTCGTGACCTACCACCACGGCACGGTGCGGGTCGCAGAGGATGATCTGTGCACCCATGTCGATGAGCTTGTCGACAAAGAACAGGCGGCTCTCGAACATCTTCTGGTGGAAGAGCACGGAACCACGGGCCTGGGTGGCTACGGTAATCAGCACCGAGAGCAAGTCGGGGGTGAGACCTGGCCAAGGGGCGTCGGCCAGCGTCATGATTGTTCCGTCGATAAACGACTGTATCTCATAGTGGCGCTGACGGGGGATGACAAGGTCGTCGCCCTCCACCTTGATTCTGATACCCATGCGGCGGAAGGCGTTGGGGATAATGCCAAGGTCCTTGAGCGACACGTCCTTGATGCGGATGCCGTCGCCTACCATGGCTGCCATGCCGATGAACGAGCCTACCTCGATCATGTCTGGCAGGATGCGGTGCTCCGTGCCGTGTAGCTCCTGTACGCCCTCGATGGTGAGCAGGTTCGAGGCGATGCCCGAGATGCGGGCACCCATGTTGCAAAGCATCTTACAGAGCTGCTGCAGATAGGGTTCGCAGGCTGCGTTGTAGATGGTAGTGATGCCATTCGCCATCACGGCTGCCATCACAATGTTGGCAGTACCCGTGACCGAGGCTTCGTCGAGCAACATGTATGTGCCCTTCAGCCGTTGGGTGGCAATCTCATAGACGTTGCGCTCGCTGATATGATGGAACTCGGCTCCTAACTTCTCAAAGCCCAAGAAGTGGGTGTCCAGGCGGCGGCGTCCAATCTTGTCGCCGCCGGGCTTTGCCACGATGGCCTTGCCGAAGCGGGTCAGCAGCGGACCAATCATCATGACCGAACCGCGCAGCTCAGCACATTTGTTGACAAACTCGTCGCTCTCCAAGTAGTCCAGACGCAGATTGTCGGCCTGGAAAGAGTAGTCGTTCTTAGCCAGTTTGTTAACCTTCACTCCGATGTCGCGGAGCAACTGGATGAGGTTGTTGACATCACGGATGTCAGGGATGTTTCGGATAACAACCTGTTCGCTGGTGAGCAGCGTGGCGCAGATCACCTGCAAGGCCTCGTTCTTGGCACCTTGTGGGATGATCGTTCCGCTCAGCGTGTGTCCGCCTTCGATGAGGAATGCAGCCATCTTTCGGGTCTTTTAGGATTATTTCTTTTTCTTGTTACTGCGCTTAGGTTCGACGGGCATGGGGGTGCGGTCAAACTTAAACGTTCTCATATCAATCTGTACGATACCGTCGGTCAGACGGGCAATGTCGTCAATCACCTTCTCGTCGTCGATAGAGCCATGTCCCCACTGAATGAGGTCGCGCTTCATCTGGTTGGCAGTGAGCCGTACCAGCTCGTCACGCTCGTCGCCAGCAGGCATCGTCTTCAGTTTCTCGGTCAGCTCTTCCACCAGCTTGCCGTAGTGACGCAGTTGGATGCGGTTCTGGGGTAGGGGAAGGGGCTGCGGCTTCAGATGGATCTTCTCAGCCTCCGATACGTCGTAGGGCCAGTCGATGTCCAACTGCTTGTTGCTCATCAGGTAGAGATGATCCCAGAGCGTCTGCTCGTAGTCGGCATTCTCGCGGATGCGGGGCACCCTCGACTCCATCTGATGGATGATCGTGCATGCACAACGCATGCGCTCCTCCTTGGTGGGCAGACTGATGGCGAGGTCGATCATCTTCTGAATCTCCCTGCCATATTCGGGCATGAGCAGCGTCTTGCGCTGCGTGTTATAGTCCAATCCTTGTATATTCACCTTTGTAAAATTTACGATTTAACAATTTACAATTTACTATGTAGGAGATCCTTCGAGACTTTAGCCACGTAGTCTTTCAGATAGAAAGGCTCGAAGTAGGCTACGTCCTCGGTCTGTCCGTTCAGCAGACGACGCTCTGCCAGCGGCTGCATCCAGCGAGCCTGCGGCTCGATACCATCGATGTAATGGGCGTTTTTGTGGTTAATGACCTCCATACACTTCTTGGCACCATTGCCGAAGAAATAGACGGGATGCTCGTCGAGCCACCGACGATAGGTCTCGTCGTCGACGATGTCGGCACGCACCTCGCGGACAGGCTTGAGGGCGCGGTCGTAGAGACCTGCATAGACCTCCATGCGACGGGCGTCAAGCATGGGGCAGAGCAGGGCATCCTCCTCAACCACGAGCTCTCTCAGCAAGACGGGTACGCAGAGCAGTTCCAGCGTGGGGACGGCAATCAGCTGTAGGTCGCGACCGAAGCATACGCCCTTAGCCATCGACACGCCGATGCGCAGACCTGTATAGGAACCGGGGCCGCAGCTCACAGCTACGGCATCAAAGGGAATGGCATGGCTGTCGGTAAAGGAAAGCGCCTCGTCGACCATCGAACCAAGCTTTTCTGCTGCTTTTCCAGAGTCTTCGTTGCTTTCTTCCTGGTGGAAAATCACCTGCGAGTCTTCGCTCACGGCTACCGAGCAAACCGAAGTGCTGGTCTCAATATGTAAGATGCAGGACACGGTAATATCTGATTTACTATTTACGATTCAACAATTTACGATTTAAAGTGCAAAAGTAATCATTTTTCCGCAGGTAGCCGATGATTTCAGAGAAATTAACCATCTTTCTCTTCTTTACACAGGTCGGCGAAGGGAAAGATGGGGCTAATTTCCTACGTAGAGCTTGCTGCCGTCGTAGGAAATGCCGTAACGCATCAGGGCGTCGCCATCGTCGCCACTGACGATGGCGCCCGTCTCTAAATCGTATTCACGCTTACAGCGGTTGCAGACCACATGCTGCACGTTCTTCGCCCATGTCATGGCTTGGTAGCCGGCACAGTTCGGACAGATGCGGTCGTAAGCCTTCGGCCCATTGAAATTGCTACAGCCAATGATGATGCCAATCTCGTTCATCGCTCCAACCAGATAGGCTGCCCGGCTTTCGCGCTCGGTGGTAATCAGATTGTCTTCGGCAGGCATGCGGCTGTCGTTGCTCTGCACATAGACATGGCGTTTCTGATCTACTACCCGTGTATAGACATAGACATACATCCCCGGGCTTTTATAGGCTGAGAAAATGAGACTGGTAGGATGCTCCTGCTCAAAGAAGAAGAAACGACGACCGGGATAGCGGCGGCTAATCCAGTCGTCGACCTTGGTACATGCCCATAGCGTAGTGATGAGCAGAACCAGCATGAGTATCAGCTTGCTTTTCATGACTTCACTTGAGCAGTTTCCTTTCAGCTTCCTCGGCACGTTCGAAGGCAAACCCTTTGAGCACGCTGTCCATCAGTTCGCAGATGCGGTCGTTACAGAGGTTGCCGATGCTTCCCTCGTGGGTATGATGAATCTCTTTGTTGGGCGTGAACTGTCCTGCCTCGATATCCAGGCCTACCTTCTTGTAGGCATCGCGGAAGGGCATGCCATTGGCAGCAAGGCGGTTCACCTCCTCTACCGAGAACATCGGGTCGTAGCGCGGATCGTCGAGGATATGGTCGTTCACCTCTATCTTGTTGATGATATAGGCCGTCATGCGCAGACAGTCGCGCAGTTCGTCAAAGGCAGGCAGGAAGACCTCCTTGATAATCTGCAGGTCGCGGAAGTAGCCGCAAGGCAGGTTGTTCATCATCAGCGTAATCTGCTGGGGCAGCGACTGCAGCTTGTTGCTCTTCGAACGGATCAGCTCAAAGACGTCGGGGTTCTTCTTGTGGGGCATGATGCTCGAGCCCGTCGTACATTCCTTCGGCAGCTTCACGAAACCGAAGTTCTGCGAGTTGAACATGCAGGCGTCGAAGGCCAGCTTTGCCATCGTGCCGGCGATGGTGGCAATGGCGAATCCCACGTTGCGCTCCATCTTTCCGCGTCCCATCTGGGCATAGACCACGTTGTAGTCCATCGAGTCGAAGCCCAGCAGGTCGGTGGTCATCTGGCGGTTCAGGGGGAACGAGGAACCATAGCCTGCGGCACTGCCTAAGGGATTACGGTTGGTCATCTTATAGGCGGCCTGCAGGAACAGCATGTCGTCGGCCAGGCTCTCAGCGTAGGCGCCGAACCACAGACCGAAGCTCGACGGCATGGCTACCTGTAGGTGGGTATAGCCCGGCATCAGCACGTCCTTATACTGGTTGCTCTTCGCAATGAGCTGGTCGAAGAGGTCCTTCACCTCGTCGGCTACCATGCGCAGCTGATGACGGGTGAAGAGCTTCAGGTCGACGAGCACCTGATCGTTGCGCGACCGTCCAGAGTGTATCTTCTTGCCCATGTCGCCCAGCTTACGGGTGAGCATCAGCTCTACCTGTGAGTGTACGTCCTCGATGCCTTCTTCAATGACAAACTCGCCCTTCTGTGTCAGGGCATAGATGTTCTTCAGCTCTGCCAGCAGCACGGGCAGCTCGTCCTTGCCGAGGAGTCCGATGCTTTCCAGCATGGTGATGTGAGCCATCGAGCCCAGCACGTCGTAAGGTGCCAGATAAAGGTCCATCTCGCGGTCACGACCCACGGTGAAGCGTTCTATCTCGGCATTGATCTCGTAGTTTTTCTCCCAAAGTTTCATGTCTTATTCTTCACTCTTCATTCTTCACTAAATATACGGCACCATGGCCAGCGCGTCGGCAATCTTCTCTACACCATCCTGCAGTGGACCGGCAACCATGCCCTTGAGCATGAAAGGAATGTCGGCCTGCACCGTGACCTTCATCTTCGAAGAGGTCTCGGTGACGGGAAGCACCTGAATCCAGAGGTTGAAGGGGATGGGCGATGCCACGCTCTCGAACTTCACGCACTTCGGCTCCTCGCGCTCACAAATGCGGAGGGTGATCTTACCCACAGGGGCAACCGACACCGACACCGAGTCGTGGTCGAAGGAAAACTCCTGCAATTTGTCTTGAGGTACGCGGTCGCGCACCTTCTCCAGGTTGTTCAGGTCGCTCAGATTCTTATAGACGGCCTCCTGAGCGTAGGGCACTTGCTTGATCGAGCTTTCAAATTTTGTCATTGCTTCCAGATTGAGGGGTTCTTACGCCATTCGGCCAGTACGATTTTGTCTTCCTCCTTGATATAGCCCGTCTCGGCGGCCTGCTCCAGTACAGCATTGTAGTCGCTCAGGGTGACGAGGCGTACGCCTGCTTCTTTGAAAGCCTCCTCGGCTACGGGGAATCCGTAGGTGAACGAGGCAACCATGCCAATCACCTCTACGCCATATTCGCGCAGGGCAGCAACGGCCTTCAGTGAAGAGCCACCCGTAGAGATAAGGTCCTCTACCACAATGACTTTCGCGCCTTTCTTCAGTTCACCTTCCACTTGGTTACCCATGCCGTGATCCTTTGGCTTCGGACGGACATAGGCGTAGGGCAGTCCTAACTCGTCGGCTACCAGTGCGCCTTGGGCAATAGCACCTGTAGCCACGCCTGCTACGGCCTCGGCTTCAGGAAATTCCTGCTGGATAAGGTGGCAGAGCTCCAGTTTCACAAACGAGCGCACATCGGCAAAGCCGAGGGTCTTGCGATTGTCTGTATAGATGGGTGACTTCCAGCCCGATGCCCATGTGAAGGGATCGTTAGGCTGCAGCTTGATGGCTTTGATGTCCATCAGCTTCTGAGCGAAAAGTTTCTTGATGGTATTCATATCTTTGCTTTTGAATTGATGGTGCAAAGGTACGAAAATTTCGATTAAGTGAGAACAGAATAAATATATTTATTTGTCGAATGTGAGAAATTTATCCAATAAGCGAGTGAAAACGCCCCAAATTATACTATATTTTTGTTTTTCCGAGGGTGAGCACACTGATTTTCACGTCGGGCGCCTGCTGTAGTTGTTGGGCACAGGCGATAATCGAAAAGCCTGTCGTCACGATGTCGTCAACTAATAGCAGGTGTTTGCCCGCGATGGCAGCACCGTCAGTGAGTCGGAAGGCTTTCTGCACGTTCTCGCGGCGCTCGAAATGCTGCACGTGTGTCTGACTCTCATGAAACGCGGTTCGTTCCACCACCTTATTATATATAGGAAGCCCGGTCTGTTCGCTGATGCCCCTCGCCAGCATCTCCGACTGGTTGTAGCCGCGCTGTCGTTGTCGTTTGCGGGTGATGGGTAGCGGCACGATGGCATCGATATCAGCAAAGAAGTCGGTCGTTTGCAACTGGCGGGCGAAGAGTCGTCCCATCTGTTCGCCCACTTCCGGGTGTCCGTGATATTTCAGGTCGTAGATGATCTTCGCATGTTCCGACTGGGGGACATAATGAAACATGGCTACTGCCTTCTCTATCTGAAACTGTCCCCAGAATAACCTTGCCATCGGGTTGTCGTAAGGGTGGGCAGGGAAGTCGGTCGCGGGCAACTCAAACATACAACGTGGACAGAGCACCGACTCTTCCGGTGACAGCCGTCGGCCGCAGACCACGCAGAGGCGGGGAGAAACGAGGTCGAGCAGTTTAGTCCAAAAACTCGTCTTCATCTTCGACGTCGATGCATTGTTTGATAAGGTCCATGGTGAAACCACGCCCCAAGGCAAACTTGATGAGTTTCATGGTCAGCTCATATTCGCTTTTCGCCTTGATGCCTTTTCGTTTCTGCTTGAGCATGGGGCGCAGGATGCTGAGGTATTCCTCGTTGTCCACCTCGTCGAGGATGCTTTGTCCGATGCTGTTGTCTATCCGCTTCAACCAAAGGGCCTGCTCCACCTTGCGCCGTCCCCATTTGTTGTAGCGTATCTTGTCGTAGACGAAGGCCCTGGCAAAACGCGCATCATCCACATATTTCTCGCGGATGAGCCGTTCCATCACCTGCGCCTGCTCCTCTTCGCTGACGCCCCACTGCCGCATCTTGTCGAGCATCTCCTGTTGGCAGTGCTCGCTGCGGGCACAGAGGTCTGTAAGCTTCTGATAGGCCTGCTGACCAGTCATTTCTTTTTTCATAACCATGATTTCGTGAATCTTTGCTTGCCAAACTGATCGTTTTTGATTTCCGTATGCGTAAACCCTTCTTCGTGGAGCATCTGTTGCATCTCGTTGGCATACAGCGGGTTGATCTCGAAGAACAGCATGCCGCCCGGCTTCAGGGCTTGGCGTGCATAACGGGCGATGGCGACATAGAAGAGTAGTGGCGTATGGTCGCTCACAAACAGTGCCTGCGCTGGCTCGTATGCGAGTACGTTACGTTCCATCTGGGCCTTTTCCTGCTCGCAGATATAGGGCGGGTTGCTCACGATGAGATTCCATCGCCCCTGATCCTTGGGGGGATTCAGTGCGTCCGTTTTCTCGAAGATCACGGGGAGGTCAAGCCGACGGGCATTCCCTTCCGCTACGCGCAGGGCGCCTTCCGAGAGATCCCAAGCCGTCACCTGCGCGCAGGGCAACTCTGCTGCCAGCGTACAGGCGATGCAGCCACTTCCTGTGCCGATGTCGAGTAGCGCCTGCATCTGTCCTTGCTCGTTCGATGCAATGACCCATTGGCACAGTTCATAGGTCTCAGGACGGGGAATCAATACGTCTGGGGTCACCTGAAAGGTACGTCCGCCGAAATCCGTCTCGCCTAATACGTACTGAACGGGTTCGTAGGCGAGCAACCGTTGCTGGATGAGTGCCAGTTCCTGTTGCTGATGGGCTGAAAGCTGTTCCGTTCTCCCACAGAGGATGTCGGCCATCGACAGCCCGAAACGTACGCTCAGTACCATGCGCGCCACGGCCTTTGCTTCGCCTTCATCATAGATTTGCGCCAGTGGGCGCCACAGTTGTTCGTAGGTCATTGCATCTGCAAAGGTAATACTTTTTCCTCGTTTTTCTTGCCCTGTCTCCAAAAAAATATTATTTTTGTAGCCAAAATCCAGAAACGATGACGGAAGATGAGAAATATATGAGTCGTTGCCTGCAACTGGCACGCAACGGACGACAGAATGCACGACCCAATCCGATGGTGGGTGCGGTGATAGTAGCTAACGGAAGAATCATTGGCGAGGGCTACCATGTGCGGTGCGGACAAGGTCATGCCGAGGTGAACGCTTTCGCCTCGGTGCGGGCTGCCGACGAGCCGCTATTGGGCGAGGCTACGGTCTATGTCTCGTTAGAGCCTTGCTCGCACTACGGGAAGACCCCGCCCTGTGCTGACCTGATTATAAAGAAAGGGGTGCGCCGCGTGGTCGTGGGCTGCGTCGATGAGTTCGCGGAGGTGCGCGGTCGTGGCATTGAGAAACTGCGCGCCGCAGGTATCGACGTGACGGTGGGCGTGCTTGAAGAGGCCTGCAAGGAGCTGAACCGCCGTTTCTTCACCTTCCATCGCGAACAGCGTCCGTACATCATCCTGAAATGGGCGCAGACGGCTAACGGCTTTCTCGATAATCAGGGAAAGGCACTGGCTATTTCATCCCCCTTCACTCAGATGCTTTCTCATAAGTTGCGGGCAGAGGAAGATGCGATCCTCGTCGGCCGTGTGACGGACGAGCGTGAGCATCCTCGGTTGACGGTGCGTGAATGGGACGGTCCCAACCCGAAGCGGTTGGTGGTCGATCGTCAGCATCCGCTCCGTTTAGAGAGCCTGCATGCCCAGCATATCCAGTCGCTGATTGTCGAGGGTGGTGCGAAGACGCTGCAGTCGTTCCTGATACAGAACCTTTGGGATGAGATACGTGTGGAGACGGCACTAGACCTAACTGTCTCTAGTGGTACCCGTGCTCCGCAGTTGCCTTCCAATGTTCGGGTGGTCAGCAGTCTTCGCGATGGCAATCGTCAGATCACCGTTTTCTCACGCATCGCGTAAACAGTACTCCCCAAACACGGGCTCGAGAGGGCTCAATCGCACCAGGTTTCACAAAGTACAAGCTAAACTGTGTCACCGTTCCTGAATGTCTTTTCGTTGCAGGTAAATCTCTTGCAATGAAAAGACCTTGAACGGCATGATAGCAATAACGGTTAGCAGACAAATCCCAATCCATTGCATGGGGGAATGGCTATCGCTCGATGGCGAAGCGCTTGGTGACGATGCCGTCGTAGGTTTGGACGGTGAGTTGTAGGCTGTCGGTGGTCAGGTTGTAGAGGGGGATGCTGAGATAGGTACGTGCGGAGTAGTATTCCGGAATACCGCCTTGGTCATGGTAGAAACGCGCACAGAGGGTGCGGGTGCCGTTGGTATTCGTCTGGATAGAGTCACAGACGATGCCTAATCGGTGGAGGGCCTTGGCATCCGTACTTTGCCCTGTCTTCAGGTAGAGTCCTACGTTCAGAAAGCGCTTGTTGTTCCCAATCCACATGCTTTCCAGTTTGATGGGGTCTGTCTTCATGCCTTTCTTCACGCTGTCAACGGGGACGATGTTCATCGTGTTGATCATGGTTGACGAGATCACCTCTGCCTGCTTGTTCTCTTTCTTGTTGTAATAGAACAAGGCACGGTAGAGCGTGTCGCATTTCTTGACCCACGACTGTTTGCGCGGGATGGTCAGCGTCAGTTGATCACCGTCATCAGTAATAATATGGTCGATCAGTGAGTCGTTGCGGACATGAGCCTCCACAAGGTCGGCTCGCATGAGCGAGTAAGTCCCTTCTCCTTTCTCATAGGCATCCCGCGTACAGGAGAGAATAAGAGAAAAGAGAAGGACGGAGAGCGCGATGGCTCTCCCCATGCCCTTGCCGATACTACTTGCTCGCTTCATCTTCCTTTGCCTTTAACTGGTTTCTGAGCGGATTGGCATACATCGTGAGCATCATCGTGCGCAGGAAAGCCTCGTCCTTGTTGGGAATGTCAATCTTCGCCAACTGCCCTGCAAGGTATTGCTCGAAGCGCTCCTTGTCGGCCTTCGTGTAATGACTGCTATAGATCTCTTGCCCTGTGAGCAGGTCGTCAGCCACATAGTTGGCAGGATAGAGATAGTAGCCAAGGTGTATCTCCCGATCCATACGCTGGGCAACAGCGGTGAAGAACTCCTTTCGCGGCAGGTCCTTCAGCTCGTTGA
>Ga0310786_10011056_pt1 | contig 11292 bp, 11 predicted proteins | sample AusTroGonzalo_MG_FD_203881 | JGI IMG/M metagenome (GOLD analysis project Ga0310786, IMG submission 203881) | Bovine rumen microbial communities from tropical cattle in Woodstock, Queensland, Australia - Gonzalo_03 (v2) (version 2) | ecosystem: Host-associated > Mammals > Digestive system >... | reverse complement strand
CCTACAGAGAAGTAACACCCAAACCGGATATAGCTCGTAACGGCATTGTCCATGTGCGTGTGTGGTATGGCGCCGGATTAGGTAACCGCCTCAAATGCATTGTGTCAAATTTAAGATATTACAAACCTAAGCATTTAAATCTCTACTGGCAAGATACCGATTGGGTAAGTGCCCGTTTCTTTGATTTGTTCAAAATTGAAGGTCCTCTAACGGTAACTGAATATAACAACATAGAAGTCATTCGTTTGGCCTCATATCCCGAACCGCTAGGACCATATAACAGCGGCACCAGTTTAATTGTGGCCGAAAATGAGTTTCCGGATAAAAAATTTCGCCCCATAGATGGTGAATACAACAATATCCCTTCTGAGATTATTCAAAAATATCGTTCGTGGTTTAATATGTTTAAGCCCTCAGATAAAGTTCAAGCCCGTATCAATGAAGTTAAATTGCCCCCGAATGCTGTTGCCGTTCAAGTGCGCAATGCCCCAGATTGGCAAAACTATTTTAGCGGCAATGAACCCTCAGAGGTATTTTTTGAACTGATGGATAAATACCCCAAAGAAACCGTTTTTTATCTCTCTGCCATGTCAAAAGAAGCAGCCGAACCGTTTTACCAACGCTATGGTAACCGGGTTATTGAGTTACCCAACAAAGATTATCATTCCATGATAGATGCCACCGCCGATATGTTCATATTAGGCTCCACCAATGAGGCTATCTATTCTGTCGGAAGCACCTTTTCAGAGGTTGGGTGGTGGTTAGGCGGAGCCAAAGCCAAGGTTAGCGTTGCCGGATCTAAAGACCATTGGCAATATCTGGTAGAACCTAGCAAACAAAGGGTTTTGAAAGACTTTCCGAAATAGTCAAACTTTAAGAAAAGCTTTGGCATTATCTGCCAATTTGAGAGCAAGCTTTTCTTTGTCTTCACCGCTAATGTAAGAGAGCTTAGAAAGATCATCTTCAATAGCTTCAAAATAGGCTTCTTCTTTAATACGATACGGGGCATCTGTTTCAAAAAGCACTCTGTCTTTTGGCATCATCTGCCACATTTCTTTTGCTTTTTCCTGGCGCAAAAATAAAGACCCTAAGCCGATATATCCGCCAGTTTTGTTAATAAATTGCAACAACTCTCTGTTTTTAACAAAACCGTGATGCACATATTTCACATTTTTGAGCGTTTTTTCATGCTCTTTTAAGGGCATAAAAGCTTTTGCCGCATGCACAATCACCGGACGATGCAACTCTTGAGCAATCAAAAGTTGTGCTTCAAATACTTCATGCTGTCTCTCAGAGACCTTTTCGCGTAATTCATCAACCCCGATTTCGCCGACAAGCGCATTCGGAAATTCTTGCAAATAGCGCTTAAGTTCATCTTCTAAAAATTCCTCTTTAGAATACCAAGGGTGCACGCCAAATGCTCCCACACATTTATCAGGATATTGTCGTATCAGGTGTGCCACTTCTACAAAGTCTTTCCTTTGGGTTGAAATCAGCACCAATTTTTGAACACGACTATCCCTCAAAACAGATAGTGCACAATCCCCATTAAAATCTTGCAAATGAACGTGTGTATCAATAAACTGCACCATAGAAACCCCAACACATAAGGAAAAGATATGCCTATATATACCACGCCGATTTTCAATATCAACCTAAAAAAGCTTATAGAAAATTATAAAATCTTAAAAAAGTTATCTCAACCGGCCATCCCTGCCGGTGTGGTTAAAGATGATGCCTACGGTTTAGGAGCCCTTGAAGTTACCAACGCATTATACAAAGCCGGTTGCCGCCACTTTTTTGTTGCTCACGGTTCGGAAGGTGCCCTAATCAGACCTGTGGCTCCCAAAGCTCAAATTTTTGTTTTGCAAGGCATCGGCGTTGATTCTTTACCCTATTTCAAAGAGGCTCAACTTACCCCTGTTATTTGCTCTCCTGATATGTTATCGTTTTGGCACAAAAATAAAATACCAAACATTCGCCCGGCCATACAGGTAGAAACCGGTCTAAATCGTTTGGGCTTCACAACAAAAGATTTAGAAAAATTATCTCCAAGCCAATTAAAAGAATTTTCATACGTTTTATCACACTTATCTTGCGCCGATGAACAAGCACACTTTATGAATGCCCGTCAATTAAACAATTTCCGCCGCATCAAACAAAAATTTTTCAAAAACACGCCGGCAACCCTATCCGCTTCAGACGGTGTTTTTTTAGGCACGGATTTTCATTTTGATTTAACACGCTTAGGTGCGGCATTATATGGCATTAACACAGCACCTTATCGTGAAAATGAAATGCACAATATCTTGGAGTTGAAAGCCCCCGTTCTTCAAATAAAAGATTTAGCCAAAGGAGAATTTGTGGGCTATTCAGCTACTTTTCGGGCGCCTCAAGATATGAAAATAGCTATTGTTTCGGTGGGCTATGGTGATGGCTTACCGCGCTCCCTTTCAAACCGTGGCAAAGTGATTTTTTATGAAAATAATGAGCCGCGTTTCTGCCCGATTTTGGGACGCGTTTCAATGGATAATATCATCTGTGATGTAAGCGCACTCAAAAAACTTCATACCGGTGATTTTGGCTATCTAATTAATGATGATTATACAATAGATGATATCGCTCGTGATGCCGGCACCATTGCTTATGAACTCATCTCCAACATCGGCAAAAACCAAAGATTTATTAAAAGCTATACCGAATAACTTTTTAATTCATTAGCCGCCTTATACACCTGTGAGGAATAGTGTGATCCCTTAATCAAAACGGCATCTCCGTCTTTAAGAAGGTCGTTTTGTAAAAACGCCGATACCCCGTTAATATCCGCAAAATAATATTGTTCTGTATGCGCATCAAGTTCTTTCAAAATATCTTTGGTTTCTTCGCACACGCCAACCACAACATCAATATGGTTTTCTCTTAAAGATACCCCCACGCGTTCATGCGCTTCTTTGGTATAATCCCCAAGTTCGGCCATTTTGCCAAGAACGGCAATTTTTCTTCCCTTAACTTCAAGTGCACCCAAGCTGTTTACGGCCATCACCGTGGCATCAGGTCCGCCTGAATAACTGTTATCAATAAGAAGAATTTTTTTCCCGTTAAGATTAATCTGATATTTTTTACCTCTGCCCTCCGGTGCGCCAAAAGCGTTAATGGCCTCCACGGCCGGTTTTAATGGAAGTCCCAAAGCCTCAATCACCGAAAGCACTGCCCAGGCATTATATTGATAATGTTCCCCTGATTCTTTAAGTTCCAATTTAACATCTGCATGATGTTTTTTTCCAAAAGTCCTAACATTTGAAGTTGCCTTTTGAGCTGCTTTTTGCAAAATACCCGCATGAAGAGCATCTTCATTATATATGGCCACACCCTCCTCTTTAAGCCCCAAAAAAATCTCACTTTTAGCCTTGGCAATATTTTCTGTTGTTTTTAAAAACTCCAAATGCATCGGATACACATTGGTAATAAGGGCAACATCAGGCTCCACTAGATGCACCAGATAGTCAATTTCACCCAAAGCTGACATTCCCATCTCTATAATAGCATATGAACTATTCATATCAATATCCAATAAAGACCTGGGCACCCCGATAAAATTATTAAAATTAGCACTTGTGGCATAGGTTGGGGCATATTGAGATAAAGCTGCTTTCAGTTCTTCTTTGGTAGTCGTTTTACCGGAACTTCCCGTCAGCCCGATAACCGTTCCTTTGTATTGGCGACGATTATATTGCGCCAACTTACCAAAAGCTTTTAAGGTATCTTCTACTTTAAGAACGCGGTCTTTATCAGCTCCTTCAATTTCTTTTTCGCTCACCACAAAAGCACCCTTTTTAAGCACATCCAAAATAAAATCATGCCCGTCAAATTTTTCACCTTTAAGTGCAATAAAAAGCGTTTGTTCATTAACCCTGCGGCTATCGGTTGAAACCTCACAAATTTCCACATCGGCCACTTTTTCTTTAACACCCAAAATCTCGGCAATTTCACTTAAACGAAGCGCAATCATTTCTCTTGTCCTTAAAAATTTCACCTTAAAATAGTCTAGCCCCAAAAGGTTAATTTGCCGTTAGGATATAGCACTTTTCTTAAAAGAAAATAACACTTGATTTTTTGAAGCTATTGCATTAGATTTAATCGCATATTAACAGGAGAAAACAGATGAAATGCCCTTTCTGCGGCAAAACAAATACGCAGGTAAAAGATTCGCGCGACACCGTTGATGAAAAAGCCATCAGACGCCGTCGTGAATGTCCGGATTGCGGTGGCCGCTTTACCACTTATGAGCGTGTTGAATTGCAAGAATTGATTGTGATAAAAAAAAGCGGTGAAAGAGTTCCTTTTGACAGGGATAAACTGATGCGTTCAATCACCTTAGCCGTCAGCAAATGCGGTATTTCAAGTTTTGAAATAGATAAACTGGTAGATGAAATTCGTCGTGAGCTGGAAAATTCCGGCATGATAGAAATTCCATCCCGAGACATCGGTGAAAAAGTAATGGATAAATTGATTGGCATAAACAAGGTCGCATACATTCGTTTTGCTTCGGTTTATAAAGATTTCAAAGATGTTAAAGATTTTGAAGAATTTGTCAGCAAAATCAAATCGTAACAGTTAAAGCAAAGGCAAAATATAATGGCAAAATTTGTTTCAGAAAAAATCAGAAAAAAATCAGGCGCCCGTTTGGCTGCCGTACAGGCAACCTATATGGCTGCTTTTTCAGATGTCGGAATTGATGAAGTTATAGAAGATTTTAAGTCAGGCGAAATCGGACATTATGCCATTGAAGAAGATGCCCTAACCGGCGAACACACAATTGAACTTGAAGAGATGGATAAGCCCTATTTTGAAACGCTTGTTCGCGGTGTGCAAAGCAAAAAAGAACACTTAGAAAAATCTCTGCGCTCATACTTAAAAGAAGGTTCTTCATTTGATCATATGAACGCCACCATGCAGGCATTGCTGTTGTGTGCCGTCTACGAGCTTGCCTATACCACAGACATAGATACCAAAGTTATCATTCAGGAATATGTTGATTTGGCATATGCTTTCTTTACCAAAAACGAACCTAAAATGATAAATGCGCTTTTAGACCAAATTGCAAAAACCATTAGGGCATAAACAGCATGACCATATTAAAACTCCACACATATCCCGACCCCATTTTATCTGAAAAATGTGAAACAGTAGAAAAAGTTACAGATGAAACACGCCGCATTTTAGATGATATGTTGGAAACCATGTATGAAGATAAGGGGTGCGGCTTGGCTGCTCCTCAAGTCGGTCTAAAAAAACGTATGCTCGTTATAGATGATAAAGTCGGTGAAAATGGTGAACCCGGCCCTCATCCTTTGTATTTCATTAATCCCGAGATTATAGAAAAATCTGCCGAAACCATCATTTTTAATGAAGGATGCCTATCTATTCCGGGCCTGCATGCCGAAGTAGAACGTCATGCCAAAATCAAGGTCAGATATCTTGATTATAACGGAGAGGAAAAAACACTTGAGGCAGAAGATTATCTGGCCGTTATCATTCAGCATGAGACAGATCATTTAGACGGTATCTTATATATAGATCACCTAAGCCGCCTCAAACGCAACATGATCATCAAAAAGCTTCAAAAACAGAACTGATAAAATAAAAAGGTGCCAACAAATTGACACCTTTTTTAATCTGTAAATTTTACAATCTTACTTAAAAGAGCATAAAATTACTTCAATTCAACCTTAGCACCAGCTGCTTCAAGCTTAGCTTTGATTTCTTCGGCTTCAGCCTTAGGAGCACCTTCTTTAACAGTTTTAGGAGCGCCATCAACTAAATCCTTAGCTTCTTTCAAGCCGAGAGCTGTAATGCCACGGATTTCTTTAATAACATTAATTTTGTTTGCACCGGCTTCAACGAGAACAACGTCAAATTCGGTTTTTTCTTCACCAGCGGCAGCAGCAGCACCACCGGCAGCAGGAGCAGCAACAGCAGCAGCTGCGGAAACGCCCCACTTTTCTTCTAACATTTTAGATAAATCAGCAGCTTCCATAACACTAAGAGCTGATAATTCTTCAACTAACTTGGCTAAATCGGCCATTTTTTTTCTCCAAATAAAATTTAAACTTGTTTCTTAAAATTCTTTTTTATTTTTTTGAACTGACACAATACCAATTCAAAAAGGTTAACCGTGATTCTCAAAAACAAAACACATAAGTTTTACTTTTAAGAACCGCCGCATTTGCCTTAAAGGAATTAAGCAGCAGCCTTTTCGCTGTAAGCTTTGGTAACACGTGCCAAAGCTGCGCCAGGAGCCTGCAAAAGACCGATAATTTTGGCACGCAATTCGTCCATAGAAGGAATAGTTGCCAAACGTTCAATCTCTGCCTTAGATAACAAACCTGTATTCAAAGCACCGCCGACCATTAAAAACTTTTCATTTTCCTTTGCATATTCAACACACAATTTGCATGCCGAAATCGGATCTTTAGAATAAGCCATAATAACCGGACCTTTAAACAAATCATTTAATGCTTCAAAAGCGGTCCCTTTAAGAGCCAGACGGGTGATGCGGTTTTTAGTAACTCTTAACTCAGCACCGAGCTCACGAGCTTTCTTTCTAAGTTCAGACATTTCTTCCACTGTTAAGCCTCTGTAATGAGCCAAAACAACAGCTTCCGAACCGGAAATTATACTTGTCATCTCGCTTAAGAGTTCTGATTTTTCTTCGCGATTCACTTATTTGTCTCCAAAATTTATTCCGGATAATCAAAAAAACTCATCATCCGAAACGAATTAAAACTTCTGTCAGCCTAATATTCCCAACCGCTACAAAACATAACAGCCAAAAATAAAAAAACCGGCAGCACCAAATCTGTCCGGAGGGAGAAAAAAACAGCATAAACTACACGTAGAATTGCTTTTATTCATTTACTCCGTCTGCGCAGGAAATTAAGGAAAAAACTAAAAGCGGTTACCCTCTTTTTTGTTTCAGACCACCTGCGGTCTTGGACAGCGCTGAAAACATTTGCAACCTGCAAACATCCTCAATTCGGATAATATCTAAAACATCTAATCTGAAAAGTCAAGCACTTTAAACAAAAAATAAATTAATTTAAAACAAAAAAAGCAGCTCCGAAGAACTGCTTTTTACAATGGATTTCTCCAAAATAAATAAATTGATATATTTAAACTGAAAAGAGCTCCTGCATAGGAGCTCTTACGCAACGGTTTTCTCCAAAAAAACGAGAAAATTTTGCGAAGTAACCGCAGGAGCCCACCGAGGTACACGAGCGTACGTAAGAGGTACGTGACGTACCGATGAGTGGCTTCCTCCTGCGAGTTAATTCACAATAATTTTACGTTTTTTATTCTAAGATCTTGGATACAACACCAGCACCAACTGTATGTCCGCCTTCACGAATAGCGAAACGAAGACCTTCATTCATAGCAATCGGGTGAATAAGTGTTGCTGTCATGGTGATGTTATCACCAGGCATTACCATTTCTGTTCCGGCCTTAAGTTCAATTGATCCGGTTACATCTGTTGTTCTGAAATAGAACTGAGGACGATAGTTGTTAAAGAACGGTGTATGACGTCCGCCTTCTTCCTTCGTCAAGATGTAGCATTCACATGTGAACTTTGTGTGCGGTGTAATAGAACCAGGTGCAGCCAATACTTGACCACGTTCTACTTCCTCACGCTTTGTTCCACGAAGAAGAACACCAATGTTATCACCGGCTTCACCTTCGTCTAACAACTTACGGAACATTTCAATTCCGGTACATGTTGTCTTTTGAGTCGGCTTAATACCAACGATTTCAATTTCATCACCAACATGCAATACGCCTCTTTCTACACGGCCCGTAACAACAGTACCACGACCCGAAATTGAGAACACGTCTTCAATCGGCATCAAGAACGGTAAATCTTTTGGACGATCCGGTTGAGGAATGTAGCTGTCTACTGCGTTCATCAATTCAATAATGGAATCATGTCCGATCTTCGGATCTCCGTTTTCCAATACCGCCAATGCAGATCCCTTAATAATCGGAATTTCATCACCAGGGAAGTCATATGAACTTAACAAGTCACGAATTTCCATTTCAACCAATTCCAACAACTCAGGATCATCTACTTGGTCTACTTTATTCATATAAACAACAATAGCCGGAACACCAACTTGACGGGCGAGCAAAATGTGCTCACGTGTTTGCGGCATCGGTCCATCAGCTGCAGAAACAACCAAAATTGCTCCATCCATTTGGGCAGCACCGGTAATCATGTTTTTAACATAGTCAGCGTGGCCCGGACAGTCAACGTGTGCATAGTGACGCTTTTCTGTTTCATACTCAACGTGTGAGGTATTAATCGTAATACCGCGAGCACGCTCTTCAGGAGCCTTATCAATATTTGCATAATCTACAAATTCGGCTTCGCCCTTTTCTGCCAAAACTTTTGTTATAGCAGCTGTTAATGTTGTTTTACCATGGTCAACGTGACCGATAGTACCAATGTTGCAGTGTGGCTTACTGCGTTCAAACTTCTCTTTTGCCATCTTTATCTTCTCCTAAATCATTAAACAAAAAGATTTTCATTGACGATTGCTGTTGCAATCAATTTGGAACAGCTGCTCCAAGAACAGCTGTCCCGGTTAAAAATTAGCTGTTCTTTGCTTTCACTGTTTCAGCAACATCTCTCGGCACTTCAGCATAATGATCAAAGATCATTGTAAACTGAGCACGACCTTGAGACAAAGAACGTAAGGTGTTAACATAGCCGAACATATTAGCTAACGGCACATGAGCATCAATCACGCGAGCATTTGCGCGTTGATCCATACCATTAACCAAACCGCGGCGAGAGTTTAAGTCACCAATGATATCACCCATATATTCTTCTGGGGTAACCACTTCAACCTTCATAATCGGCTCCAAAAGTTTTGGATCGGCTTGACGCATACCTTCACGGAAAGCGGCACGAGCAGCGATTTCAAAACACATAACATTAGAGTCAACTTCGTGATAAGCACCATCATAAAGGTTACACTTAACACCGGTTACCGGATAGCCGGCAATCACACCGGAATCCATAGCAGAACGCAAACCTTTTTCAACACCCGGAATATATTCCTTCGGTACGTTACCGCCAACAACCGTGCTGACAAACTCAAATCCGGTATAGCCTTCCATCGGTTCAAATTTAATTTTAACCTTAGCAAACTGACCGGCACCACCGGATTGCTTTTTGTGTGTATATTCAATATCACACGGCTTCGTAATTGTTTCACGATAAGCAACCTGAGGATTACCGACGTTAGCGTCCACCTTGAATTCGCGTTTCAAACGATCCACGATAATATCCAAGTGGAGTTCGCCCATACCTTTAATAATGGTTTGACCGGAATCCGGATCAGAAGAAACCTTAAACGAAGGATCTTCCATAGCCAAACGAGACAAGGCCAAGCCCATCTTTTCAACGTCAGCTTTTGTTTTCGGTTCAACGGCCAACTCAATAACCGGATCCGGAAATACCATGTTTTCCAAAACAATCGGATGAGCGGCATCGCAAAGTGTATCACCGGTTGTTGTATCTTTCAAACCGGCCAAAGCGATAATATCACCGGCATTAGCTTCTTTAATATCATCACGCTTATTAGAGTGCATCAACAACATACGACCGATTCTTTCTTTCTTATCTTTAACTGAGTTATAGATATAAGAACCGGCGGTCAATGTACCCGAATAAATACGTGTAAAAGTAAGCGAACCGACGAACGGGTCATTCATAATCTTGAATGCCAAAGCGCTAAAGGGTTCATTATCATCAGCCTTACGGGTAATAACCTCGTCAGTACCGGGCTTTGTACCGGATACATCAGGCAAATCCAACGGTGATGGTAAATAATCAATAACGGCATCCAAAAGCGGTTGAACACCCTTGTTCTTAAATGCTGTTCCACAAAATACCGGAACAAAAGACATAGTAAGCGTACCTTTACGAATACATTTCTTCAATGTATCAACCGAAATTTCCTTACCTTCAAAGAAGTCTTCCATAGCCTTATCATCCATTTCAACGGCCATTTCAACCAATTTTGCATGATATTCTTCGGCCTTTGCCTTCAAATCGGCAGGAATTTCTTGAATTTCAATCGGAGAATCAGCTGTATCGCCTGTATAAACAATTGCTTTCATATTAAGCAAATCAACCACGCCCTTAAAATCTGCCTCTACGCCGATAGGAAGTTGCAATGCCATAGGTCTTGCACCCAAGCGATCAACAATCATATCCAAGCAGCGATAGAAGTTAGCACCGGTTCTGTCCATTTTATTGCAGAAGCAAATTCTTGGAACATTATATTTATCAGCTTGTCTCCATACTGTTTCAGATTGCGGTTCAACACCGGCAACCGAATCAAATACGGTAATAGCACCATCCAAAACACGGAGTGAACGTTCAACTTCAACAGTAAAGTCCACGTGTCCCGGGGTATCAATTAAGTTAATACGATGACCTTTCCAGTAGCAGGTTGTTGCAGCCGAGGTAATAGTAATACCGCGCTCTTGTTCCTGTTCCATCCAGTCCATCGTAGCGGCACCGTCATGCACTTCACCGATTTTATGTGTCAAACCGGTATAGTACAAGATACGTTCCGAGGTGGTTGTTTTACCGGCATCAATATGAGCCATGATACCGATATTTCTGTACATTTCCAATTTATGTGTACGAGCCATTGTCTTATGTTTCCTGTAATGATATTAGAACTTGTAGTGTGAGAAAGCTTTATTAGCTTCTGCCATCTTATGGGTATCTTCGCGTTTCTTAACAGCGGCACCGCGGTTAGCATAAGCATCTAAAAGCTCGTTAGCAAGTTTATCTGTCATGGTTGTTTCAGAACGCTTTTTAGCAGCGGCTATAATCCAACGGATAGCCAAAGCTTGACGGCGGTCAGCTCTTACTTCGCAAGGAACTTGGTAAGTAGCACCACCCACGCGGCGTGAACGAACTTCCAAAACAGGTTTAACGTTTTCAATAGCTTCATGGAATATTGTCAAAGCGTCTTGCTTAGACTTTTGGGCAACAATATCAAATGCAGAATAAACAATTTTTTCTGCAACAGCCTTTTTGCCTTGTTCCATAACATTGTTAATAAATTTTGCGACCACCTGATCACCATATTTAGCATCAGGAAGCACAATTCTTTTAATAGCACTATGACGACGTGACATCTGGCATTCTCCTATTTAGGTCTCTTAGCGCCGTATAAAGAACGACGTTGACGACGTTTAGCAATTCCTTGAGTA
>Ga0310786_10011055_pt1 | contig 11293 bp, 7 predicted proteins | sample AusTroGonzalo_MG_FD_203881 | JGI IMG/M metagenome (GOLD analysis project Ga0310786, IMG submission 203881) | Bovine rumen microbial communities from tropical cattle in Woodstock, Queensland, Australia - Gonzalo_03 (v2) (version 2) | ecosystem: Host-associated > Mammals > Digestive system >... | reverse complement strand
GCTCGAGGACTGGATCAACACAATCCACAGGGAATCACTAAACGGAGAGACTGCGTATGCTTACGATTCACGTCTGGCCAAAGCGGCTTAAGGAGTTTTTGCTGACCCATCCCCTTTACAAGTCACCATCTGCGATTTGCCGCGCGGAATCAAAGCGACACATGAAAACGGCGAAGGAGGCCGAGGACGAATATGGCGAAGACGACAAGCGGAACGACATAGGCGCAGTAGAGCCGAAGCCACGGGGGAAAGCGCCTGCCCTCGCCTGCATTGGCCTCGGCGAGAAACCTCTCCCAACCCCAGCCGTAGCGATGGCAGCAGAAGAACGCGAACGCGAGGGCGCCGAGGGGAAGGAAGAGGTCGCTGACTATGAAGTCCTCGAGGTCGAGAACGCACGAGCCCTCGCCAAACGGCGTAAATGCCGACCAGACATTGAACCCGAGGACACACGGAAGCGAGAGGATCACGAGCGCAACGCCGCAGACGCAACAGGCGCGGCGACGGCTAAACCCCGTGTAGTCCATGACGCAGGCAACGACGTTCTCGAAGACGGCGAGGACCGTCGTAAGCGCGGCAAAACTCATAAAGAGGAAGAAAAGCGACCCCCAGAGCCGCCCGAGCGGCATCGAGTTGAAGACATTTGGTAGCGTCACGAAGACGAGCCCCGGGCCCTGCCCTGGCTCGATGCCGAACGCGAAGCATGCGGGGATTATTATGAGCCCCGCCGCGATCGCCACACCCGTGTCAAGGACGGCGACATTTACCGCCTCCCCGAGAAGCGCATGGCGACGGTCTATGTAGCTGCCGAAGATCGCCATCGACCCGATGCCGAGCGAAAGCGAGAAGAAAGACTGGTTCATCGCCTCGACTATAACGCGCACGACGCCTATCTCGCGAACGTCGGCAAAGTCGGGCACGAGGTAGAACGCGACGCCCTTCCCTGCGCCCGGGAGCATCAAGCTTCGTACCGCGAGAACAAAGATGAGGGCAAGGAGACAAACCATTAGAATCTTTGTCACGCGCTCAAGCCCACGCTGCAACCCTGCGGCGCATACGATGGCGGAAATGGCGATAACCACGACCGCCGCCGTATGCATCGTCAGAGGTTCGCCCAGCATCGAGCCGAATGCAGCGCCAACGCCAGTTGCGTCGAGACCAGCGAAACTGCCCGACGCCATTCGGCAGAAGTAAATAAGCATCCAGCCCGTAACGACAGTATAGAACATCATCAGGACGAGATTGGCGAAAAAGCCACCGATCCCATGGAGCCGCCACGCCTTTCTTTCGGGGACGAGGGATTCGTGCATCTTCGCGATCGATCGCCCCGCGGCGCGTCCGGCCGCAAACTCCATGACGAGGACAGGGATGCCGAGAAGCGCAAGGCAGGCAAGATAGGCAAGGACGAAAAGCCCGCCGCCCGACTTCCCAGCGACATACGGGAAGCGCCATACGTTTCCAAGTCCTATCGCGCATCCGGCGGAAAGGAATATAAAGCCGAGACGACTTGCGAGCTTTTCCCTCATTTCGCCTCCCGCTTGGCAGATTCCTTATCCTCGGAAGGCGCTCGCCCGAGTGCGCTGCGCGCGTTCTCCATCGCCCTGCGGTAGATCGGTTCGAGGACGGAGAGGCACTTTTGCTCGCCGCGCCAAAATGGAACGGGGCCGAGGCGTCGCAGGACAGGCGGGTCAGACCTCATATAGTTCCTCCTCCTCGACGCCGCGCAATTCCAAAAGCGTGAGCGGACGGCGAGCGATTTCCTCGCCGAGCACAAGCAGCACTGCCGCGACGTGCTTGCACGGATTTGCGTAGTCCGGACAGCTGCATGCAGTCGTCATGTCGTATTTCCCAGGCGCAAGCTTGCCACCTGGGAAGAGGTCGAAACCGGCGGCGCGGAAGATCGACTCTATTTCCATCGGCATGTCGTCGGCAAGGAGCCGCGCCGCAAGCATTGGCTCCTTCTTGATTGCCGCGACTATTGCCGCGTGCGCCTCGCCCTCGGGAACGCGAAAGTCGACAGTGACGCCGTAGGGATCTTCGCGCACGCCGACTACGGACGCTTCGACATGCGGGCCTGCGAGGCGCATTTCCGTCACCTGGCCGGAGACTGCGTAGTTCTTGCCGCGGCCGAGCCGCGCGCCGAGCCCCATGCGCTCGAGTGTCTCTATCCAGCGGCGGCCCCACCATGTGCGGCCTCCGCCCGCGCGCGGCTCCTGCGCGCGGATGCCCGCGGCAAACCGCGGAATCCTGATCGGATAGTTCTTTTTCGACACCCCGCAATTATACCAAAAATACCCACAGATAGATTACTCCGCGGCAAATCCGCACCCCTCTAGCGACCGTTTCGCGGCTCGGCCGACGGCCTCGGGGGATATGCGCAGACTGGCCTTTTACAACGCTCCCGCGGGATCTGTTCCCAACCATTCGGAACGCCGCCAAGATGGCATATCCACCGAGGCCGTAGGCCGAGCCGCACAAGCGGGCGCTAGCGTGGCGCTCTCCCAGTTAATGGATAATGAATGGCGCGGACGCGGAGGGGGTGTTTCGGCAGCATGCGTTTTGTTTTCAGCCGAAAGGCTGTCGCCGCGACGAGCCGATGGTCGCGGGTGAGGTAGGCGTAAGGTCGCAGGCGTAAGAGTGACTTGCGTACGCAACCAGTGATAGACGCCGAGGCACGGCAGGCTAAACTCGGCTATTTGTCTGATGTGCGAAAGCCGTCGCGAGCCTGGAGCCGGACGAGAGCCCCGCGGTAACCGCCGCTTGTCGGTGGTTCGTGCTGTGCACGAACCAACCCGAAGCGAAAGCGAGGGCGAGCCATCGGGCGGCGCGGCGATTTTAAACCTTAAGTCGAAACACCCCCTCCGCTTCCTCGCCACCGCCCAAAAATCAACTTAAGTATGGTATAATCTCCTGCGGCTAGATGAAAGACGCGCTCGAGCTGTTCTCTTCGCGCTTCTCTCCCCCCTCCCCAACGGAAGGCGGGGCGGTGGCCATTTCGTCTCTTACCGGCGCCGCCGACGCCTTTCTCGCACTTGCACTCACCAAAGGTTCGCACCTCGTCCTCGCGGCAACGCCAGGGCTCCCCGACGCCGACCGCCTTGCCGACGACCTGCACACACTCTCGGCCACGATTCCGTCTGCACGCAACATTCGCGTCCTCGAATTTCCCCCACCCCTCTCCGGAGATGTCGGCGCGCTCGGCACTCGGCTAAAAACACTCGCCGCCCTTCGCGCTTGGCCGCTCTCCCCATACCCTTGCGTCCTTGTCGTCTCATCACCTGCCCTCTCTTCCCCTGTTCCGACTGGTGCTCCACCAGTCATTTCGCTGGGGACAGACCCCGTAAAGTTTGGCGATATTTGCGAGAAACTTGCTGCTTTCGGCTACAATCGCGTTCCAATGGTCGAGCAAGTCGGCGATTTCTCGGTGCGCGGCGGCATTGTCGATGCATGGAGCCCAGGAGAGGAATTTCCGATAAGAGCCGAATTCTTCGGCGACGATCTTGAGAGCATCCGCACCTTCGACGCCGCCACGCAGATGTCGATAGAGCGCGTTGATAAAGCCGCGCTGCTACCCGCCGGCAGCAAGGACGATGAGCAAGACAAGCAATGCTCGCTTCTCGACCTTCTCCCCAACGGCTCAACTGTTCTCGCGCTCGAACACAACGACTACTCTCTCCCTGTTCCACGCACGGTCGCATCGGAGATGCGCCCCTACCAGTTCACTTTCGTCTACACGGGCGATCCCGCACCACGAGGCGTACCCACAGGAAAATTCCAGACAAGCCCCCTCCCCGGCTTTGCCGAACTCGGCGCGGACGAAGCGCACCATCCAGAATTGTTCGACGCTGCGCGCGGCCGACTCGAACGCCACCTCGCCGCCGCAAAGAAGCGCGGCGACCTCGTCCTCGCAATCGACGACCTCTCCGGCGGCTTCGAACTCGCACCAAGCACTAAGACAGCAGGCGAGAAAGCGCTCCTAATTGTCGCCAAGTCTGACCGAGTGTTCGCCAAGAGGAAGACGCATCTTCGAAATGCCGCGCTCGCACGAGGCGCACGGCTCAACGACTTCGACGAACTCGACCCCGGTGAATATGTAGTGCATGTCGACTATGGCGTCGGCAGGTTCATCGGCTCATCCGAAATCCTTGTAAACGGCAAGCGTTCCGAGGTGTTCACGATAGAATATGCCGACGGCGCAAAGCTTCATGTGCCAGCCGCTCACGCCCATCTTCTCTCGCGCTATGTCGGCGTAAAGGGCGAGACGGTTCGGCTACATCGGCTCGACGGCAAGCGTTGGGCGAAAGACAAGGCCGACGCGCAAAAGGCGGTCACCGACCTCGCCGCGGCACTTCTCGAGACGCAAGCGCGGCGCGAACTCGTGCCGGGGTTCGCCTACGATATAGAGTGTGACGGCATGGACGCGTTCGAGGCCGCGTTCCCCTACGAGGAGACTCCAGACCAGGCCGCGGCAATAGCCGCCGTCAAGAAGGATCTCGCGGCACAGAAGCCGATGGATCGCCTCATCTGCGGCGACGCGGGCTACGGCAAGACGGAAGTCGCAATGAGAGCCGCGTTCATCGCCGCGATGAATGGCAAGCAGACAGCAGTCCTTGCGCCTACTACCGTCCTCGCGGAACAGCACTTCGAAACCTTTACTTCGCGCTTCGACGGAACGCCCATACGAATCGAGTCCGTCTCGCGCTTCCAGTCTGACGCGACACACAAGGGCACTTTCCAGCGGCTTGCGACAGGCGCTTGCGACATCGTAATCGGAACACACGCGATACTCTCGTCGAAGATCGCGTTCCGCGACCTCGGCTTGATAATAATCGACGAGGAGCAGCGCTTCGGAGTTAGGCACAAGGAGTTCCTAAAGCGACTGCGCGCGACCGCCGATGTGCTGACGCTCTCTGCGACGCCAATTCCGAGGACGCTATACCTCTCGATGACAGGGGCTCGCGACCTCTCGCTTATAAGGACGCCCCCGCGCGAACGCGTCGCGGTCGAGACGAAGGTCGTGCGCGACTCAGCGGCGACAGTCCGCGCGGCGGTAGGCGCGGAACTCGCGCGTGGCGGACAGGTGTTCTTCCTGCACAACAGGGTGTCGACAATCGGCAAGGCAGAAAAGCGGCTGAACGAGACATGCCCCGAGGCGCGCGTAGTCGTCGCTCACGGACAGATGGACGCGCGGACACTCGCGCGGAAGATGCGCGACTTCGAGCGCGGCAAGTTCGATGTCCTGCTCTCGACGACGATAGTGGAATCTGGCATAGACATTCCACGGGCGAACACGATAATCGTTGACCATGCCGAGATGTTCGGGCTCGCAGATCTCTACCAGCTACGCGGCCGCGTCGGGCGTTCGTCGCGCGAGGGGCACGCGTACTTCCTTCTCCCAGCCGAAGGGCTCGTCGATTCCGACGCGAGGGAACGGCTTTCGGCGCTCCAGCGGCACGGCGCGCTCGGCTCGGGGTTTAATCTCGCCGTCCGCGACCTCGAGCTTCGCGGCGCGGGCAATCTCCTCGGCTCGCAGCAGTCGGGCCACATCGCAGCAGTCGGCTTTGGGCTATACTGCCAGCTATTGCAGCGCACGATTGCGATGATGAAGGGAGAGAAAGTGCAGGATATCGTCGAGGTAAAACTGCATCTCGACTTCATCGACTACTCGCCCGCGAGCGAGGACGATGCAAGCGCAGCTGCGCTTCCCTACTCGTATGTCGAAGAGGATGTCCAGCGAATGAGCTTTATGAAGCGCTTCGCCGAAGCGACAGACGAGAAAGTCGTCGTCGCGCTTGCGTCGGAACTGCGCGACAGATTTGGCCCCCTGCCGCCTGCGGCGAAGCGACTTGTCGCGCTTGCAAAGCTCCGCGTCGCATGTGCCGCGGCGAAGATCAGCAACATCGACGCAAAAGACCGCCGCGCGGTGTTCTACAAAGTCGGCTCGCGCGATGTCGCGTTTGTGCGCGACTTTAGGGGAAAGACGCCCGACCGCAAGATTGCCGAACTCGCCGCCTTCGTCGCAGGAAAGAAATAAGGCAAGCGCACTTCGCGCCGAAAATATCGCGGCCTAAATGCCGCGGGCACGCTTGATCTCTTCCCATGCGTTGTTGATTCGAGCCATCTGTTCGGTCGCGCGGGCGATCATCTCTTCGGGGAGACCCTGGGCACGCAGTAGATCGGGATGGTGCTTCTTCGCCTGTGCGCGATAGGCGCGGCGCAACTCGTCATTCGTCGCGCTCGAGTCGCAGCCGAGAATGTCGTATGGCGACGGCTCGTACGAATAGCTCTGACGCGAAGACCGACGCGAGCTCAGGCGACGGTGGCACTCCTCGGTAAAGAGGGACGGCCGTATGCGCAGCTGCGTAACGATCATCTCGAGGATGCGTCTCTCGCTTGCAGACACTTCGCCGTCTGCACAAGCGATATCCCAGAGAATGTCATACATCAGTTCGCGCATCACGACACCACGCGCGACGGAAGCGAACGACTCGGCGTAGTCGAAGATCGTGTGGTAGTCGGCCTTCGCAGCGCGGAACGCCCGTATGCAGATCTCGCGATTGCCGGGGGTGAGCTCGAGGCGCTCGAAGGCCTGCTCGGCTGCCGCGATCTCCGACTCGTCTATATGGCCGTCTGCCTTGGCGAGTTTCGCCAGCATCGCGCCGACGGCAGTAAGGAAGACGATCTCGCGCTCACGCGGAGAACCTGCGCGCGACGAGCCGTGTCCCCTCGCGTTGGCATACGGCCTTTTCCCCCTCGGGAGCTCGCTGTCGATGCTGTTTATGCTTGCGCTGAGAAAGTTGCCGATCTTGTTACCGATTACCGCGCCAAGAATCCCGGCGAGCGCACCGAATCGGGAGCCCACTAAAAAGCCAATTGTTCCTCCTACCCAGCCCATTAACCTTTCTCCGAAATCAGGCGGCGGATGTCGACTGGCAGCAAGTTGGCGGCATCGAGGCCTGAGAGCGGGCACCACTCGAACCCGATCCAGTCTTCTTGCGCCGCGACATCGCTGTTCTCGATCGAGAGTTCGTAGACGAGGTTTATCTCACAGTGCTTTTCGCCGTGCTGGAGGAACGAGTTCTCGACGACGCCGAGGAGCTTCCCCGCCGTCGAGTCGAGTCCCGTCTCCTCCTTGATCTCGCGGACAAGCGCCTCTGCGCCTGTCTCGCCAAACTCGATGTGTCCGCCGGGGAGATAAGTAGAGGCAGCGCCCTTTCCGCGGCAGAGAAGAACTTTCCCATCCTTCACGCAAACGCCGCGCGCAATCGTCTCGATTTCGCCGCGCGCACCGGCGAAGAGACGCTCCCAGATGGCGCAGACCGTGTCGCGTTTCGCAGGCGGGACGGCCGCCGCGACGCGCGCAAGTATCTCGCGCTCGCGCTCCTTGTCGGCGCGCGACACGCCCTCGCGGTTTTTCAACTCACGGATGCGGTCCGTGACGGCAAAGCGCCGCTTGAGCGCGGCAAGAATCGCGTCGTCCGCCGCGTCGACTTCATTCCTCAACTCGTCCAGATTACTCATTTTCCACATGCTCCGTTTCAACCGACTTCTTCCGCAACTCTTCAAACGCCTTGATCATCTCCGCACGCTCGGCCGCTCTTTGTTGATCCCGCTCTTCTTTTGCGCGAATCGCCGCCTTGGCGCCAAACAAGCCGGAGACCGAACAGGAAAAGACTCCCAGCAAGAGCAGCGCTACTACTATCGAACGCGTTGGACCGCGGCGAATGCTCTCGGGCAAATCGTACGGTTCGACCGTGCGAACCCAGAAAGTCGTCAAGGCAACTGGCATGAAAAGACTGCCAAAACTTACAAAGAGGTCACCGAAAAACAGCACGACCGTGCGCGCCAGCACGGTGCCGGACGGCGCGGGTAGACCCACCATCTCCCCTCGCGAATACCATGATGCTAACGAGCTGGGAATCGCAGAGATTCCCGACATGACAAGCCAAGCGGCAACAACCATGAGAAGGCAGTATGCAAACCGGCCGCGCACGAAGCGCGACGACTCGCCCATTGCCGTAAAGCCCATAATCGGATGAATGGCGCTTAGGACGATGGCGAAGCTCCAGCGCATGAGTATCCAGACGATGGCAACGACTAGCGGAGCCAATATGATGCACGCGATAATGGCGGAAAACGCCGACGCCGAGCCGCCGACCTGGGTAAGCGGCGCGTCGGATGCAAAATTCATTACAATGGCAAGCGCAATGATCGCCACTATGACAAGCGCGACTTCTGCAACCATGCGCAACCACCCAGTCGCCATCATGCGTCCCCAGGCCGCGGCGATTCCGCCGCCGGACGGACGGCGCTGGCCGGTACACTTTAGAAACGCGCGGTCTACGACAAGCACGACCGCGACGAGCCCGAGCGTCAGGCCGAGCACCGTAGCGACAAGGTTCTCGAACCTAATGTTGCCGAGATTCTCCGCGCCGCTCACCGCGACAGAATACCGATAGAGCGCCATCACAAGCTGGTAGGGAATAAGAATAGCCAACAGCAACGGACAGCATTCCTTGACGACCTGCCAGTAGATGTGGAGCGCCTCGATCAGCGTATCCCAGACATTTGCGGAATAGGGTTTCATTGAGCTTTGATTTTTTCTTGGTTATTGCTTCTTGCCTTGTGCCGGAACCGCGAGGGATGCGCCCTTCAAGTCTGTCCAAAGCGTGCCCTCGCCGGAGTGGATCACGCGGATGTTAACGGCGGGATTGAGCGCGTCGGCAAACACGAGGTCGGCCCAAAGCGACGGATCCTTGAACGCAGAGGCGCGGCGCTTGATGCCGAGCGCTTCCTCATTCTCGACGAGGAACTTCGCCTTGACCTCGGCTGAACCGCGCGTCTCGGTAATCTTCGCCTGTATCTTCGCGCACTCGAGGTCGATCTCGGCCGCCTTGAGCTTCGTCTCAGCGGTTATCTCGGCGACGTCCTTCCTCATTTCGGCGGCGACTGTCGCGACGAGCTTTGCCGTCTCCTGTTCGACCTCGCGCTTAAGCTGGTCGACCTTGGCGACTTCGGTGTTCAACTCGGCGCGGCGCTTCTCGGTGTCCTGCTGAGTCTTGTTGGTGAGGTCCTGCTCCTTCGCGACGGCAGCGGACTGGATCGGCGCGAGAATCTCCTCAGGGACTTCGACATGGCGGACGATAGCGTTTCTGACGAGAATGTGCTTCTCGCCGAGGACGCGCACGAGTTCGGCAGTCATCTCTTCCTGGAACTTCTGGCGGCCCTCGCCGTCGATGAACTCGCGGGCCTTGTAGTCCGAGCCCTTCATGCGCGAGATCGAGAGAATCTGCGGCATGATGATTTTCGAGACGACGGCGGGAAGGTCGCCGTAGAGCATGAATATCTTAGATATCTTCTCGGGCATCAGCTCGAACTCCACCGTCATGTCGAGCATAATCGCAAAGCCGTCGGACGACGGGAACTGCACGAACTGGTTCATGCCGAACGCGACCGAGTCGTTTGCGAGCTGCGACTGGCTGGCGCCAACACGCACGGGAACGGGCGCAACGGCCTCTTCGCGCACAGCGGCGCGGCTGCCTGCCATTGTCGCCATCTTCGCACTCGCCGCCTTCCGCGCGATCGGCGAACGGGAGAGCGAATTGATCGAGAGGTTGGAGAAGTTGCGTGCGCTGTCTTCGTCGACGATTCCGAGGTCGGCGTTCTGCGTCACGTATTCCGCGCGCTTCTGCACCTGCTTCTGGAGCGTCATGCGCTGGAGTTCGTCGAGGCCGTTCGCGCTCTGGCTCTGCGCCTTCGTGAGAACGACCGTTCCCGACTTGCCGACGATCGAAACCTGGTTCATGCCGATTTCTACGACATCAACCTGGTAGGCGCGAGGGTTCACATAGTAAAGCCCCGGCTGCAGGACCTTCTCCATGACGCCCTTCTCGCCTGGGCCGGCGAACGAACCTGCCGCGGCGGGCTTTCCGGTCTGGCTCGTCACGACGCCGACATAGCCGATCGGTATGTTTATCGCGCTCATCACCTTGACATCGTATCCCTCGGGGTTAAGGCGATACCTGCCAGGGCCAAGCACATCCTTCCACACGCCCTTCGAATCGCGGTCAGGCGCAAGGATCTCGCCGGGAGCGAGCTCGCGTCCGTTCTTCGAGGTAACGACACCGACAGAGCCAGCAGGAATCGTAATAGCGGCTACGATGCGCCAGTCGTGCGTGACGGGGTTGAGGAAATGGCGACCTTCCCCGAGAGGGATTCTCTGGACGCCCTTCTGCCCCGGCTCCGCGAGAATCGCGCCGGGAGGCAACTCGTCACCAGTCTTCGAAGTGACGATGGCCATCTCGCCAGGACCGACATAGACCCTGCAGAAGACCCACACGAACGCGAACGAGCCAAGCACGAACAAGGCGGCCGCTGCAATAAGCATAGATGCGAACTTTCCGAAGTTATTCATTTCGCACCTCCTTTCTCGTTGGCGAAAGTGCTTTTGGCTGGAATCCCCATCATCTCGCGCGGATCGTCGGCTGTCACGACGTCCGTCACGCGAGGAGCAGTCTTCTCGTAGAGCCGCGCCCTAAGGTAGTCGCGCTCGTCGGAATAGACCGCGACTTCGCGCTTCATGACCTCGGCCTCGGCGGTCGTGCGCGCCTCGACGACCTTGCGATCGGCTTCCGCCTTGGCGAGCTTCGCTGCGGCCTCGGCTTCCGCGGCCTTGAGTTCCGTCGCGGCGACCGTCAGCCGCGTCTCGGCGGCAATAGTGATTTCGGCCCTCGACTGCTCGGCGGCGATCTTCTTCTGGATGCGCTCGGTCTCAGCCGCGACGACCTTGGAGTTGCGCTCTGCGAGCGACTTCTGCTTGCCGAGTTCTGCGAGCGACTTCGCCTGGACAATCTGCTGGTCGATCTTCTTCGCCTCCTGAACGGCGAGTTCGCGCGCACGGATGATCGCGGCCACTTCCTGCGGCGCAAAGATGTCGCGGATGAGGACGGAGTTGAGCGAGATGCCCCACGGCGCGCAGACGCCCTTCAAGTACGCCTCGAGCGAATTCTGGAACGCCTGGCGAGACTCGCCGACGATGAACTCGGTCGCGACTTTCTTCGAGCCCTCGATGCGCGAGAAGCCGCGCGCGGAAGGAAGGATGATCTTCTGGAGAATGTCGTCCATGTCACCGACCTCGTGCGAGAGAAGCGCGACCTTGTCGAGCTGCAGGTTGAACTCGAGCGTTCCCTCGGCCTGCACCGTGAAGCCGTCCTGCGTGAGGAACGTTATCGCGTCGGCGCCGGAAAGCTCGAAGCGCTGGCTCTGCACGTTCACGATCGAGACGGAGTAGAGGAAC
>Ga0310786_10011054_pt1 | contig 11295 bp, 7 predicted proteins | sample AusTroGonzalo_MG_FD_203881 | JGI IMG/M metagenome (GOLD analysis project Ga0310786, IMG submission 203881) | Bovine rumen microbial communities from tropical cattle in Woodstock, Queensland, Australia - Gonzalo_03 (v2) (version 2) | ecosystem: Host-associated > Mammals > Digestive system >... | reverse complement strand
ATCTTTCTCGTCTGCGGCTGGCAGACCACCGCGGATCTGAAGATGGACCGGAAATTCGCCTGCGTCTTCACTTCGGGGGGCTTCATCACCCTCATTCTCGCTCCTTTCGCAGGCTGGGTCATCGCCAAGGTCTTCGCCCTCGATCCCGCCATCGCCGTCGGGCTCATGGTCATCGCCTCCATGCCGCCCACTCTTTCCAGCGGCGTGGTCATCACCGGGACCGCCGGGGGCAACACTCTTCTGGCCATGACCGTGACCATCGGCTACAGCTTCATCGGCGTCTTCATCCTGCCCGTGATCCTGCCCCTGCTCATGCCCGAAGGAGCCGAGATCCACGTCCGGCCTCTGAAAATGCTCACCGATCTGGCGCTGCTGGTGATCCTGCCCGCCGTCGCCGGGGTGGGGCTCCGGTTGCTCACCCGGAAGAAGCTCCCCCCGTGGTGCGGCCACATCCCCAGTCTGTGCGTGATCCTGCTGGTGTGGGGGTTCTCTTCCGGCGCCCGTTCCACCATGCTGAAGTTCCCCGTTGCCACGCTTCTCGCCGCGGGGACGGGCAGTCTCATCCTGCATCTGGCCCTCATGGCGGGCATGTGGTACGGCAGCGCTCTCTTCAAGGCGGGCATCCCCGAGCGCAAGGCCATGCTCTTCACCGGAGCCTCCAAGACCCTCACCATCGCTTTGGCCACGCTGTCGATCCTGGACGCTTCCGGCGAGGCGGTGGTGCCCTGCATGGTCTTCTACTTCCTCCAGATGCTCATCGATTCCTCGCTGGCGGGAAAAATGGCGACGGCAGGGGAAAAATGTGGAAAAATCTCCGGAACGGCGTAAAAAATCACTTGACAGAACGCCTTTTCGGGGTTATATTATGAGAAGCATTGTTGCGGGGGGAACTTTTTTTCTCCGGCTCCTTTCGCTCCTTAACCCGATCATCAGAGGGGGGAGGGGGCGGAGGAAAGAGCGTTTCTTTCGCGGCGATTGCAATATCCGCCGTGCCTGTCCGGCTCCGGTCCAGTGCGAGGATTGTTGAGTTTGTCGGGGACAGGGCGTTCACGGCGGCGTTTGTGAGGTGAAAATTTTTGACAGGTTAAGGACAATGAAAACTTATCTGGCCAAAGTCGGAGAGATCAAGCCCGAACATATCTTGTTCGACGCCTCCGAAACTCCGGTCGGCCGTCTGGCGGTGGCTGTCGCCAACGCTCTGCGCGGCAAAGACAAACCCACATATACCCCTCATATCGATACCGGTGCCTGCGTCATCGTGATCAACGCCTCCAAGGCGGTCTTCACCGGACGCAAGGCCACTGAAAAGGTCTATGTGGATTACAGCGGTCACCGCAGCGGTCGCAAGGAAACTTCCGCCAAGGTGGTGTTCGAACAGACCCCGATCCGCGTCATTCGTGACGCCGTCTGGGGCATGATGCCTCACGGCCGTCTGGGCCGGGCTCAGTTCAGCAAGTTGAAAGTCTACGCCGGTGCGGAACATCCCCACGCCGCGCAGAATCCCCGTAAAGTCACCGTGGAGAAGTAACAAATGGCTGTCTATCCCAAAACGAATGATGTCCTTGCCACCGGCCGGCGCAAATGCGCCGTGGCCCGCGTCCGGCTTTCCGCCGGCAGCGGCAAGATCACCGTCAACGGTAAAGATGTGAGCGAGTATTTCCCCTCGGAGTCTCTTCAGGGATACATCAAGCAGGTCTTCGTCGTCAGCGACACCGCCGATAAGTTCGACGTGGCCGCCCGCATCGACGGCGGCGGCATCGCCGGCCAGGCCGGCGCCCTGCGTCACGGCATCGCCCGTGCCATGGTTGCCTATAAAGAAGAACTCCGTCCGGCCCTCAAGGCCGCCGGGATGATGACCCGCGACGCCCGCGTCAAGGAACGCAAGAAGTCCGGTCAGCCCGGTGCCCGTCGCCGGTTCCAGTTCTCCAAACGCTGAAGCGTTTGTCCGAACTTCGGAAGAGAGCCCGCCCTTTCGGCGGGCTTTTTGTTTGGCGCCGTTTTCCGTCTGCAGACGCCGGATGGCAAAAAAGCGGGGGGGGCGTTCCGCACTTTTGTTTTCGGTTGTTGATTTTTCGACTTTCGGTGCTATATTAAGCATGATGAAAAAACAGTTAGCCTGTGAGCATGCTCCCGGCCGGGAGCGCTCCGGGTTTCCGGTTGTTGCTGAGCATGGAGGAGAGAACAGCATGTTGATCAAGTGCCCCGTCTGCGGGACGCAATATGAACTTGGTCCGGGAAAATATCAGTGCATGTGCGGAGTCAAGTTCAGCATCGACCTCAAGGAGAATGTTTCCGCCGGGGAGCCGTCCGCTTCTGACGGAGAAGAACCCGCGGTGCTCCGTGCTCCCGCCGTCCTTGCCGCCCCTGCCGCTCCTCCGCTTCCCGGAAGCGCCGGAAAGGTTTCCGGGAGGAAGCGGATCCGGCTTGACGGGCCTCTCCGCCCGGGGAAGGCGGGCTTGGGCGTCGGCGATCTGATCCTGGGCCGGTACAAGGTCCTCGCCGAACTGGGGCGGGGCGGTTCCGGCGTTGTTTGGCGGTGCTTCGACGAAACGGCGGGGATCGAGGTCGCCGTGAAGACCCTGCCGCCGGAACTTTCCCGCGACGCCGGGGAAATGGAGGAGATCCGGAAAACCTTCCGGATGGTGCAGGGATTTCTTCACCCCGACATCGCCGCCGTCGAAAATCTGGAAAAGGATCCCGTCACCGGCGATTATTTTCTCGTTTTGGAATATGTGGAGGGCGAAAATCTCCGGCAATGGCTCGAGCGCAAGCGCCGTGAAAATGACTTGACTTTCGAAAACGTCCTCCCGGTGGTCCGGCAGACCGCCGAGGCTCTGGACTACGCCCACGAACGGGAAATTTTCCACCGCGACCTCAAACCGGAGAACATCATGATCACCCCCGGGGGGCGGGTGAAGGTGCTCGATTTCGGCCTGTCGGCGCAGATCGGCGCGGCGTGCCGCGAAACGGAGCCGATGTTTCCGTACCTGGCCCCGGAACAGTGGCGCGGCCTTACGGCGGGAACGGCGACGGAACAGTACACGCTGGGGGTGCTGACCTACGAGATGCTGTCGGGGCGACCGCCTTTCGAGAACCCGGACCCCGAACTTCTCCGTCAGGCGGTGATGAACGAAGCGCCGGAGCCCCTCGACGGCGTGCCCTTCCACGTCTGGCAGGCGGTCCGGCGCGCCATGAGCAAGCTGCCCGCGGAACGGTTCTCGAGCTGTACCGCATTCGCCGATGCGCTTGAAGAGACGACCGATCCCGCTCTCCGCCGTGCCCGCCGTGCCCGGATGCTCCGCATCGCGGCCGGAGCGGTGGTCGCCGTCGTGCTGTTGTCGATCGGCAGTTACGGTTATCGGTGTTACGCCGAAAATCGGCGCATCATCGAGGAGAGGCGGATTGCCGAAGAAAAACGGATTGCTGAAGAAAGACGGATTGCCGAAGAAAAACGGATTGCCGAAGAAAAACGGATTGCCGAAGAAAAACGGATTGCAAGAGAAAAGGCTCGTAAAGAGTCTGTTTTTTCAGCAGACGGTACGATTTTGTTATCAGTGCCGAAATACGTTACCGATTACGAAATACCAAACGGCGTGACCAGCATCGGTTACTGTGCGTTTCGGGATTGCCGTTCCCTGCAAAGCGTGACGATTCCTTCGAGCGTGACCAAAATCGAGAACTCTGCGTTTTCCGGTTGCCGTTCCCTGCAAAGCGTGACGATTCCTTCGAGCGTGACTAGCATCGGTGAAGGTGCGTTTTCCCGTTGCAGTTCCCTGCAAAGCGTGGCGATCCCCTCAAGCGTGACCAAAATCGAGAACTCTGCGTTTTGGGGTTGCCGTTCCCTGCAAAGCGTGACGATTCCTTCGAGTGTGACCAGCATCGGCGATTATGCGTTTTCCAATTGCAGCGCCCTGCGAAGCGTGGCGATCCCATCAAGCGTGACCAACATCGGAGACCGTGCGTTTTCCGGTTGCAGTTCCCTGCAAAGTGTGACGATCCCATCAAGCGTGACCAGCATCGGAGACCGTGCGTTTTCCGGTTGCAGTTCCCTGCAAAGTGTGACGATCCCCTCAAGCGTGACCAGCATCGGGAGCAGTGCGTTTTTGGATTGCAGTTCCCTGAAAAGCGTGACGATCCCCTCAAGCGTGACCAGCATCGGAGACCGTGTGTTTTATGGTTGCCGTTCCTTGGAAAGCGTGACGATTCCGTCGAGCGTGACCAGTATCGGGTCTTGGGCGTTTTCGGGTTGCAGTTCCCTGAAAAGCGTGACGATCCCCTCAAGCGTGACCAGCATCGGGTGGGCGCGTTTTATGGCGCGGGCTGCGAGGCGCAGGTGAAACGGGATTACCCTCACTTGTACAAGTGATCCGGGCCTTGTCCGGGAGCGGTGGCGGCGGGCGATGCGCGGCGCCGGGGCCCGTTGTTCCGGATTTCCCGTTTTTTTGCTTTCCGGCGCTTGAATTTGATTTCTGTTTGTGCTATATTATCAATATAAGAGTACCAATGTTAATACCGAGGTGTTTCTCATGAGCGATGAAGTTGTTGGCGTGCAGAACAATGATGCTGCGGAATACAGTGCGAGCAAGATCACGGTCCTCGAAGGCTTGGAGGCGGTCCGCGTCCGTCCGGCCATGTACATCGGCGACACCGGTGAGCGGGGACTCCACCATCTGGTCTACGAGGTGGTGGACAACTCCATCGACGAGGCTCTGGCCGGATTCGCCCACAACGTCCAGGTGATCATCCGCCCCGACAACTCGATTTCCGTCGAGGATGACGGCCGGGGCATCCCCGTGGACATGCACGAGACCGAGCACAAGCCCGCCGTCGAGGTGGTGCTCACCGTGCTCCACGCAGGCGGCAAATTCGACCACAACTCCTACAAAGTCTCCGGCGGTCTCCATGGCGTGGGCGTTTCCTGCGTCAACGCCCTTTCGGACTGGATGCAGGTCCAGGTTTACCGGAACGGCAGGATCTACGAGATCGGCTTCAAGCGCGGCATCACCACCGAACCCCTCAAGGAGGTCGGGGAAACGACCAAGCGGGGCACCAAGGTGACCTTCAAGCCCGACGGCACCATCTTCCCCATGACCACCTACTCCCATGCCACGCTGATGAAACGGCTCCGGGAGCTGGCTTACCTCAACTCCGGCGTCAAGATCACCCTCACCGACGAGCGGGACGAGGAGCATGGCGGTTCGCCCCGGACTGACGTCTTCCACTACGAAGGGGGCATTCGCGAATTCGTCAAGTCGCTCACCGAGAACCGGACTCTGGTGACGCCCGAGGTGATCTATTTCCACCGGGAACGCAACGGCATCGACGTGGAGGTGGCTTTCCAGTACACCAACGACACCTTCGAAAAGATCTACACCTACGCCAACAACATCAACACCATCGAAGGCGGCATGCACCTGACCGGGTTCCAGACTTCGCTGACCCGCACCATCGGCAAGTACGCCAAGGCGGAAATGAAGAACGACCTTTCCCTCGACGGCTCCGACGTCCGCGAAGGGCTCTTCGCCGTGGTCAGCGTCAAGGTGCCCGATCCCCAGTTCGAGGGTCAGACCAAGACCAAGCTGGGCAACTCCGAAGTCCGGGGCGTGGTGGAGTCGGTCATGAACGACGAGTTCGGCCTCTTTCTGGAGCAGAACCCCAACGTGGCCAAGGAGATCACCAACAACGTGATCCTGGCCGCCCGGGCCCGCGAGGCCGCCCGCAAGGCCCGCGAGACCGTCCGCAAGAGCCCCCTCGAAAACCAGGGGCTCCCCGGGAAACTTTCGGACTGCAACAGCCGGGATCCCCAGCTCTGCGAGCTCTACATCGTCGAGGGCGACTCCGCCGGCGGCTCCGCCAAGAAGGGCCGGGACAGCAAATATCAGGCGATCCTGCCCATCCGCGGCAAGCTCATCAACGTGGAAAAGGTCCGGCTGGACCGGGTGCTGGACAACAAGGAGGTCCAGTCCCTCATCTACGCCGTGGGCTGCGGCATCGGCGACAACTTCGACGTGGCGAAGGCCCGCTACCACCGGGTGGTCATCATGACCGATGCCGATGTGGACGGCTCCCACATCAGAACGCTGCTCCTCACCTTCTTCTTCCGTCAGATGAAGCCCCTCATCGAGGCGGGCTACGTCTACATCGCCAAGCCCCCGCTCTTCAAGGTCACCCGGGGCAAGAAGGAACGCTACATCGACACCGAGGACCAGCTCAACCGCTATCTGACCCAGCTGGGACTCGAGGACATGGAGTTCTTCGAATCCGACGGCGCCCCCATGGAAAAGACCAAGGCCGAACAGCTCATCGAGCTTTACAACCAGGGGGCGAGGATCACCACCGGACTGCGCCGGGGCGGCGGCTTCGAGCCAGAAGAGTATTTTACCGCCATCACCCCCGAAGGGGTTTGCCCGCCCGCGCACCTGACCGTCCGTCAGGCGGACGGCGTCTCCCGCAGCTGCTTCGTCTACAGCGAGGAGGAATTGAACACCCTCGTCGCCGAGGCCGAACGGGAACTGAACGAAACGCTGCCGCCTCTGCCGCAGGAGCCTACCGAGGCGGACATCGAAATGCGCCGTCAGGAGATCAAACGGCGTATCGACATTACCCACATTTTCGAAGCCGCCGAGTGCACCAAGTTCACGCAGGATCTGGCCGCTTTCGGCCTTAAGCCCGCCAATTTGTACGGCGAGGGCGATGAAGTTCTCTTCAAGGCCGGTGAGGAAGCTGTCCGCTCGCTGGCGGGCTTCTTCACCGCCGTCCGCCGCAGCGGCCAGGCCAGCGGCGGCGTCCGGATCCAGCGCTACAAGGGTCTCGGTGAAATGAACTCCACCCAGCTCTGGGAAACCACCATGGATCCGGAGCGCCGGACCATGATCAAAGTGACCATGGAAGACGCGATCGAAGCCGACCGGATCTTCAATCTGCTCATGGGCGATGTCGTCGAACCGCGGCGCGAATACATCGAAAAGCACGCCGCCAACGTCAAGGATCTCGACATTTAACGAACGCAAAAAGAAGGAGAATTACTCATGGCTGACAAGGAAATGCCGGCAGTTCCGGCCATCGACAAGGACAAAGCGCTCCAGATCGCCATCAATCAGATCGAAAAGGAGTTCGGCAAGGGCTCCATCATGCGTCTGGGGGCCGAGGCCGCCGTGGCCGACGTGCCCGTTTTCAGCACCGGTTCCCTGGCTCTGGATATCGCCCTGGGCATCGGCGGCCTTCCCGCCGGCAGGATCGTCGAGATCTACGGGCCCGAATCCAGCGGCAAGACCACCTTGTGTCTTCACGTCATCGCCAACGCGCAGGCCAAGGGCGGCCGCTGCGCCATCATCGACGCCGAACACGCCATCGACCCCGCCTATGCCCGGAAGATCGGCGTGGACATCGACAATCTGCTGATCTCCCAGCCCGACTGCGGCGAGGATGCCCTCAACATCGTGGACATGCTGGTGCGGAGCAACGCCGTGGACGTGCTGGTGGTGGACTCCGTGGCGGCGCTGGTGCCCCGGGCCGAGATCGAAGGCCAGATGGGGGATTCCCATGTGGGGCTGCAGGCCCGGCTCATGTCCCAGGCCCTGCGGAAACTCACCGGCGCGGCCAGCAAGGGCCGCAGCTGCGTGATCTTCACCAACCAGATCCGCGAAAAGATCGGCGTCATGTACGGCAACCCCGAAACCACCCCCGGCGGCAACGCGCTGAAGTTTTATGCATCGATCCGCATGGACATCCGCAAGACCCAGCAGATCAAGGTGGGCGACGCGGTGGTGGGCAACCGGGCCAAGGTCAAGGTGGTCAAGAACAAGATGGCGCCGCCCTTCCGCGTGGCCGAATTCGACATTATGTACAACGAGGGCATCTCCCGCATCGGCTCCATTCTCGATGTGGCCACCGATATGGGGTTTCTCGAGAAACGGGGCTCCTGGTTCAGCTTCGAAGGCGAACAGCTGGGGCAGGGGCGGGACCAGACCAAGGCTCTGCTGGCGGCCAATCCGGAACTGTGTCAGAAACTTCAGGACCGGATCATGGAAAAGCTGAAATCCACCCCCGGCGCCGGAGCCAAGGTCGATGCTTCGGAATAATCTCTGAAAAGGAGTTTTCCCGTGTTCCGCGCATTCAGACGCTCCTTTCTGCTCTGCGCGGCTGCGTTCGCTTGCGGCGCAGTGGCGTCAGAGTCCGGGACTTTGCCGAACAGGGGGGATTTGTCCCTTTTTTCCGGCCTGACCGCCCTGAAAACGGATCCCGAAGCTCTGCTCGACGCCGCCCGCGCGGCCCTTGCCGCCGGGAACGTCCTGCAGGCGGAACGTTGTCTTGCGCTTTTCCGGCGGGATTTCCCCGAACGTTCCCCCGGACTGCTGCCCTTCTGGATCGATCTTGCCGCCAACAGGAGCGCCGAGGCGTGGTCTTTCCTGCGCTCCGTTGCGGAACACTCCCGGGGAGAGGAGCGCTACGAGGCGCTTTATCTGCTGGCCCGCAAAGCCTTCGATGAAAAAAACTTCTTCGTTTCCTCCTCCTTTTTCGGTCAGCTGGACAAGCCGGACGTTCCCGCTCCCTGGCGTCTTTATGGCCGGAGCGGCATGATCTGCTGCCTCATGAACGCGGGGGCTTTCGGCGAAGCGGAACAGCTGGTGACCCGCTCGGCGGCCGAATTTCCCGGGGAAGCGCGGCTTTGGGAGAAATACACCGTTTGGCTCTACGGCCGCTCCGGCCGGGCCGGGGATCTTCACGTCTACTGGGCGCGGGTCGGGAAAAATCAGCCTCCCCATCCCGATGCTCTGCTCTTCGAAGGGTTGAGCGCCGGAGCCGCCGCCGCCGGGAAAATGGCGTTGTTCGCTCAGGGGGAACGGCTCCGGGCCGACGCCTACAAGTTTGCCTCCGGCGACGGGGAGCGGCGGGAGTGCCTCAAGTCTCTGGCCGCGCTGCAGAAGGATCATTTCCCCCGGCATGCGCTCAAGACGGTGGATTTTTTTCTGAACTTTTTCAAGGATGATCCCGACCGGGCCGACATGCTGCTCGTGAAGGGCGAAGCGTACAACAAGATCGGCGAGTACCGCCGGGCGCTTCAAGTCCTTCATGAAATGCTGAACGATTCTTCGCTTGCTCCTTCCTTGCGGGCCCGGGCCGCCCTGTTGGGGGCCTTCGCGGCGGAAAAGCTCTCCGACCTGAGTCTGGCGAGGGAGCTGTACAATTCCGCCATCCGCCGTCTGGATCCCCGGACTCCCGAGGCCGGACAGGCGAAAATGCAGCTGCTGGAGTTCTTTTTGCGGACCGGCGAATTCGGCCCCGCCGCCGTGCTGGGAGAGGAACTTTCCGGGCTTTCCGGGGTGGATCAGGAACTGCTGAATCAGCACCGTCTGCAGGCGTTGACCCGTCTGAAGCGTTATGACGCCGCGGCGGCCGTTGCGGCCAAGCTGGCCGGGTCCGGGACGCCTGCCAGAGCCGCAGAGGGCGCCTGGCAGCTGGCCCGGTTGACGGAACTTCAGGAAAAAACGAAGGAGGCCCGGGAACTCTACCTCAAATTCGCGGGGAATTTCCCCCGTGACTCCCGGGCGCCCGATGCGCTGCTGGCCGCGGCGGGGATCGCCCTGCGCAGCCGGGATTTCGCTTCCGCCGCCGCCGAGTTCACCTCCTTCGCCAACAATTATCCCAAACGGAGCGACCTGAAGGATGCCCTGTGGGCGGCCATTTACGCTCTGCTCAAACAGGGGGCTCCGGCCCAGGAACTCCAGGCCGCGCGGCTTCTGGAACGGCTGGAAAAGGAGTTTCCCGGGAGCCGGGAGTACGAACTTGGGCTCATGGAGATCGCCCGCTACCGCTTCGATCGGGGGACATACGACCGGGCTCTCGAGCTGCTGGAGCGGTTCCTGAAGGCCCGTCCGGAAAGTCCCGCTGTCCCTCAGGCTCTTCTGCTGTCGCTGAAGATCCATGACAAGATCGGCAATCACGCCGGGACTCTTGCCTGCGCGGACCGGATCCTCGATAAGTTTCCCAGTTCCGATGCCGCGGTGGATGCCGCCTTTTTCGCCGGCGCCTCCTGTTTTCGGAACGGCGACTACAAACGGGCTCTCCAATTTTACGAACGGGCCGGTGAACTGGGGGGCGGCGGCGTCGTTTCGCTGGTGGCCGCCGGTGAGGCCGCCGACTGCCATCTGCAGCTGCGCAGCCCCGGGGATCTCGCCGCCGCCCGGAAGATCTACCGGAACTTGGCCGACAAGACCGAATATCCCGCCATGCGGACCCAGGCTCTCTTCAAGCTCGGTCTGGTCTGCGAATACCAAAAGAAGAACAGGGATGCCCTCGATGCCTACGAGGAACTTCTCACTTTGGCCTCCAGGTCTCCGGCTGTGCGTCAGAGCGCCGGTGCCGGCAACTGGTGCGCCCGGGCCGCCCGCAACGCGCTCCGGATCATCGTGAGCACGCGGGACATGCCTGACGGCGCTCAGCGCGCCCAGAAGATCTATGATCGCTATTCTCTGCTCCATGTGCCGGGGAGCGAGGAGGAACTCGATCATTACCGTTCCGAAATCAATCAACATTACAACCTGCTCGATTGAAGGCGGGTGACTTTGGGAGAAATCGACAATGAACTATCTTGAAATGGCTTACAAATCCGGTCCCGTGATGTGGATCATCGTCGGGGTCTTCGTGCTTGCCATGGTCCTCTTTCTGACGAAGGTCATGCAGTTTCACCGGGATGAGATCAATATCCCCGAACTGCTCAAAGGATTGCGGAACACATTGCAGCGTAACGCGTTCGTCGAGGCCTTGAGCCTCTGCGACAATACTCCCGGTCCCACGGCCAGACTGCTGGGCGCGGCCATCCTCGCCCACCAGAACGGGGACGACTTGCGGATGGCCATGGACGAGATCGCCATCGCCGAGATCCCCCGTCTGGAACGGTTCATCCGTTTCATCGGCTCCATCGGTTTCATCCTGCCCCTGCTGGGGTTCCTGGGGACCGCGGCCAGCATGGCCCAGGCCTTCGAGGCCGCAAAAAACTCCACCGGCATGACCACCGAGTGGGCCAAAGCCATGGAGCCCGCCCTCATCACCACCCTGGCGGGACTTACCGGGGCGGTCATCTGCTATCTGGCCCACAACTATCTGGCCGCCAGACTGGATGCCATTTTGCTGGACATGGAAAAGGCCTCCATGGAGATCATCTCCTTTTTTGACCGGCGCCCCCTCTCGGAGCAGGAAAAATGATCTTTTTGAACCAACGGAAACTGGGGATCAGGCGCTATACCTCCAAGGTGCGGATGTACACCGGATGGCCCGCCATGATCGCGCTTATGG